>Ga0070739_10007895_pt1 | contig 11105 bp, 7 predicted proteins | sample Coa_R1_7_FD_66445 | JGI IMG/M metagenome (GOLD analysis project Ga0070739, IMG submission 66445) | Surface soil microbial communities from Centralia Pennsylvania, which are recovering from an underground coalmine fire - Coalmine... | ecosystem: Environmental > Terrestrial > Soil > Unclassified ... | reverse complement strand
GCCGCGGTGCTGCTGGCCACTCCCGCAGAGGTCTCCATGGAAATCGCACCGGCGATCCTGAACTCCGGCGCAAAGGTGATCGATTTAAGCGGCGCATTTCGTCTAGCCACCGTAGAAAATTACCGGCGCTGGTATAGAGAAGATCACACACAACCGAAATTATTGGAAGAAGCCGCTTATGGATTGCCAGAATTTTGCCGGTCCCGAATTCCGGGCGCGCGGCTGATCGCGAATCCCGGCTGTTACCCCACCGCGGCCAATCTGGCCATCCGGCCGCTGGTGGAGGCGGGCGCCGTGGCGCGCGAACATGGCATCGTGTGCGACGCCAAGAGTGGAGTGAGCGGCGCCGGCCGCAAGCCTTCCCTGAAAACGAGTTTCTGCGAAGTGACCGAAAATTTTTCGGTCTATTCGCTTCTGGATCACCGCCATGTCCCCGAAGTTCTGCGCAGTTCCGGCCTGGAAGAATCGGAATTCAGCTTCTCCGCGCAGTTGATTCCGATCGATCGCGGCATTTTGGAAACGATTTATTTCCGGGCTTCCGAGGGGATTACCTCAGTGGAAGATCTCATGGCGATCTACGGCAAACGCTACGCCGAGGAACCGTTTGTGCGGCTTTATGGCCGCGGCCAGGTTCCGGATGTCCACGCGGTGGCGCGTACCAATTTCTGCGATATTGGCCTTCGTTTCGATCCAAACTCCCGTCGCGCCGTGGTTGTTTCCGTGATCGACAACCTCGTAAAAGGAGCTGCCGGTCAGGCTGTACAGAATCTGAATCTGGCGCTGGGCTTACCGGAAACCACCGGACTCCTTTAGGCTACTACTTCCATGCGGATTCTGATTAAGGTGGGGGGCACCCTACTGGATGAGGCCGAGCTACGGCAGAGATTGGCTCGGGAAATCGCCGTCATGGGCGCCCAGGGAAAATACGAGGCCGTCGTTGTTCACGGCGGCGGGAAACAAATGACGCGCTTCCTGGCCGAACGGGGCATCGAAAGCCGTTTCCTCAATGGCCTCCGCATAACGACTCCCGAGGTAATCGACGCCGTGGTTAAGGTGTTTCGAGGGAGCGTAAATACCTCGCTTGTAACAGCTTTACGGGCCGCTGGCGCGAATCCGGTGGGGCTGAGCGGCCTGGATGCCGGGTTGGTGGATGCCGAAGTTCTAAATCCCGCGTTGGGCCAGGTAGGAAAACCGGTAAAATCGGATGCCCGTTTGCTCGAAGTTCTGGCGAATTCAGGGTATTTGCCCGTCGTTGCATGCATCGCGGGGGATGCTCGCGGATCTATCTATAATGTGAACGCCGACCAGATGGCGGTGGCGTGCGCCTGTTCCTTCCACGCCGGCAAGCTATTGTTTCTGACCGACGTAGAGGGCGTTCGCGGCGCCTCCGGCGAACTTGTCCCCACGCTCGCCTCGGCCGAAGCGCGCGCTCTGATCGATTCGGGAGTGGCGCATGGGGGCATGCAAGCTAAACTGGAGGCGGCCATCGAGGCCCTGAAGGCGGGCGTCGGCGAGGTGCGAATCGCCCCTGGCTCCGTTCCCGGCGTGGTGCAGGCGATCCTAAACGGTTCCCGGATCGGTACTAGTCTCATCCTCTAGAGTAGATTTTTCCACACAAAGTCCGGACTTTCCGAATTTTTTTCTACAAAGCGTGAGAATTTTACGTTATTATTGCGACTAAAGGTGTAACGAATTCTCCGGTCCGGTTTTCTGACGGATCGAAAAAAGCGCACCGGACCGGCCAAATATTTGGAGGTGAGTGTTGCGAGCACAGACGGTAAACGTCAGGGAATCAGCAGGGAGAATTCTATGTTGCACCATTTTTCGGCCCGGCGGCAGAAAACTTCTGGCAAAAGGCCACGTGCTGAGCCCGGAGGATGTACGTCTGCTTGAGACCGAGGGCTTGTGCCAGGTTTGGGTGACCGAACTGGAAGACGGCGAAATTGGCGAGGATGAAGCCGTCAATCAAACCGCCGCGGAAATGGGTTGCGGCGGCCTGGAAGTCCGGCTGGCCGCCGGCGGAAGGGCGAACCTGTTCGCTACCGAAGACTGCTGCGTGCTGGTGGATGACGAGCTGTTGCGGCAGATCAACTGCATTGCCAGCGTGGTGATCGCGACGGTCCCTAATTTTTCGTTTGGGCGCGCTGGCCAGCGCATCGCCACCGTGAAAAGCGCGCCGTTCGCCGTTTCGCGGTCGCAGTTGGAAGCGGTGATTACGATCTTGAGAGAACGCGGCCCGATTCTCCAGGCGCGCCCGATCCGTACGCCGTGCGTAGGTGTACTGTACACAGATCCCGTCCACGGCGATCGGGCGCGCACTCTTTTCGAAGGCGTGATGCGTCAACGGCTGGAGAGGTTCGGGGCATCTGTGGGTTTTGCGTTGTCCGCGACGGAAGAAGAAGGCTCTGTCAAACGGGCCCTTCAGCATTTGCTGCGCGCCAGGCCCATCGCGATCCTGGTGGCTTCGACCACCGCCCCCGCAGGTCCCGAGGACGTGATCGGCCGGGCGATGGCCGGAGTCGGCTGTCACTTGGAGCGCTTTCTCGCGCCGGTCGAACCTGGAAACCTGTTCCTCTTAAGCTACAAAGACGAAGTACCGATCGTCTCGGCGCCCGGCTGCTTCCGCTCCGTTAAACCCAATATCGTGGATTTGGTTCTCCCGCCGATGCTGGCCCAGTATCGCATTTCTGGCTGGGAAGTAGCGTGCCTCGGCCACGGAGGTCTGTTGGGTTGAGTTGGCCGCTTTTGATGAATTCCTCCACTACCACCGGCCGTGACCTCCGAGCGGCCCGTGGGTGCTTGATGCCGGGCGCTGCCCCTCAGTGCCCGGCATTTTTTTACCTAAAATCGGAGCAGCCGCCCTGCGAGCCTTACGGAAGCAGCGTCTCCAGCGACGGTAGCGTTACGCTGCCTTCCTTAAGCGCCCGCTCGTGGAAATTGCGGATCGAATAGGCCGCGCCCTGGCTCTGCTTGAACTGGTCGCGCGCCGCGAGCCAGCCCTTCCAGCCCGCGTAGTACGTCGCCAACTGCGTGGAGGAAAGCTGCGCCCGCTGGAGCTTCGCGGTGGCCTCTTCCTTTTCCTGATAAGTGTCGTTGATCATCAGATCGAGCGCCTGCTGCTCGGTCATGCCCATGGTCTGAAGCCGGACGTCAAGAATCGTGTTGGCGAGCGCCCGGAGGGCCTGCTTGTAGAACGTCAGCCACAGATCCTTGCTCTGATTCAGGTAGCCTTCTTCGGACATCATCTGTTGCGTGTAGAAGGCCCAGCCTTCCACGTAGGGCGTGTTCGATAACACCGTGCGGACTAGCCTGCGCGTGTCGGGCTGCACGTCATTGGCGTATTCGAACTGCACGTAGTGGCCGGGCATGGCCTCATGGATCGTCAGTTCCTGGAGGCCATAGCGGTTGTATTCGCGCAGTTTGGACTCGATCCGCTCTTTAGGCCAGGTCTTGGGAATCGGCGTAATCCAGTAAAATGCACCGAGCTGCGGCTCCAGCGGGGGCGCCGGATTGAACCCGCCGACGGCATAGATTCCGCGCAGAAATTCCGGAGTCTCCGTCACCGCCAGATTCGACCGGGCCGGCAGCGTGAGCAGCCCCTTTTCGCGGACAAAATCCGTGGCCTGTTGCAGCTCCTTCTTCGCTTCGTCGAAGTAGGTGTCCGGGGTGGCGTGCTGCCGCGCGATCTCATCCAGCGCCTGCTTCACCGTTTTCGGCGCGGCCAGCCGGGCCATCTCCTGGCGGGTTTTCTGAAGATCCGCTTCGGCTTCGGCGAGGAGTTGCTCGGGAGTCTTGCCGACGTCCAGAGCGTACTGGAATTTCTTCGCGTATTTCTCTTTGCCCAGCCGCCAGTCGCTGGTCTTCTTGGAGAGATCGTTTCGCAGATAATCCGTGAAAGACTTCAGCGCGGCGACCGCCTGGCCGGCGGCTTTGTTGTAATCGGCCCTCTGCGCTTCCGGCACTTCCGCGCGAAGAGTCTTGTCGATCAGCTCGATGTTGCCCTCGTTCTCCTCGCGGGCGACCCGGTTCCAGACCTCCGGCGCATCCACCAGCTCCGACTTGGCCTGCTCGAAGAGCGCGGGCATTTTTTCCAGCCGCCGTGTGATCTGCTGAAAACGCTTCTCTTTAGGTGCGTAATTCAGCGTGTACGGCACGAACACCGCGTTTCCTGCGAGCTCGACGTACACGGTGGGGTTGTGCTTGAAATTTTGAATCGTGTCGAGTTCGAGCAGATTCAGCTCGACTGAATCCTTCATAAGCCGGAGGTCGGCCTGTTGTTCCTTGTCGAGTTTGGCCGGATCGAGCTGCTCAAACTGGGTCTTGAATCCGTTGAAGAAGCTGCGGCTCTGATCCATGCCCTGGGGGCTGTAATCGTCGAGCAGTTCGTCTAGTGGGACGCCATTATAGGTGTGCAAGCCGGCCTGGGTCGCGTTTACCGGGCTGAGCGCAATCGTTCCGTAGACGAAATCGTGACTGAGTTTCTCGAAATCTGGCGCAGCCGGCTTGGAGGAGCAGCCGGTTAGCGATGCGACGACGGAGCAACCGAATGCTACGCGCCAGCCGAGCCGCCGCCGCCAAGAAACGGGCATCCGCGGCCTACGGTTTCTTCGCAGGGGCCGGAGCCGGAGCAGGCGTGGCGGGCTTGGGCGCGGCGACGGCCGGCTTCGAGGCGGAAGGAGCAGGCTTGCCGGCGACCGTCTTATCGTATAAATCGACCACGTCCTTGGTGATATCGATCGAATCGGAGATGTACAGCACCGGAGTGTTCGGGTCGCTCACGTTGAACACGATCGCGCAGCCGTTGTCCTTCGCGTATTTATCGATGACCGGCTTGAACTTTTCCGTGAGACTGTCCAGGACTTTGCGCTGCGCGTTTTCGGCTTCCGCGTTGTAATCCTCGACCTCTCGTGTGAAGCTCTTGTTCAACTGATCGATTTCGCGGGTCAGTTCGTCTCTGCGGGTCTGGGACATCGTGGTGCTCTGGCGCTGCAAGGTGTCCTGCTTGTCGCGAATCACACTCTGCTTTTTCTCTAGGTCGGCCTTCTTGGGGTCCAGCGTCTTTTGCAGCTCGGCGACGCCGGCCTGCCCATCCTTGGTGCTCACCAGGGCCGCCTCCGCCTGAATGACGCAAAACTTGGTCGGGGTTGCGGTCTGGGCCGTAGCGATGCCAGCGGCGCCGGAAATCAGGCAGGACAGAGCCAATGCTGTATATCTCACGGAAAAACTCCTAAATCTGTTCTTAACGCGCACCGTGCCAGGAACTGGCTGTGCGGCTCGTGTATTTTCCCTCATGCTATCACGCACGGACAGGATGGCTGGAACATGGAGCGATCAGAAGGTGCGGCCCACGGTAAACCGGAACATCGAGTGACGCTCGAAGTAGGGAAGCGGCTGCCCGAAGGTCGCGATGGCGTTTTGAAATGTTGCGGCATTGGGGAAATAGCTCCGGTCAGCCGCGATCGGCGGCTGAAGATTTTCCCGCACTACATTAGGATTGTAGGCCCAGTACACGCGGAACGGGGCGTTGACCACTGGCATCAGGACCTGAAATTCGACTCCCGTGGAGGACCGCAGCGCCTGGGTTCCAGCGGCAATGACGGCCTTGTTCTTGAAGGCCGCCGTGGCGAATTGCGCGTTTAACTGACTGATGCGCTCGGGGTTGAGCTGCAACTGGTTGGTATCGACCACGCGGTTGATGCCGGCGTCGAAGAACAAGGCCAGCGTCACCGGACCCACGATCGGGATGCGGTACTCGGCATTGGCGTACGTGCTCATATCGCCGCCCGGGAACACGAGCTGATACGTGGGAATCGTTTGCGTGACCGGCGCCAGGCTGACGGCGCCGGTGGAGGGATCGATGAACTTTTGCTGGCGGGGCGTGCCGTCGTTGTTCAGCACGGCGACTTGCCCGGAGGAGGGCACGTAAGCGATCGGGCTGATGCCCCAGATATCGAAGCCGCGAATGTCCTGCTCGCCGCCCATGTAATAGCGGTTGAAGGGCGGAGCCACGCGTCCGCCGAACCCGGTCATGTAGCGCGCGGTCATGTGCAGGCCGATGACGTGATTCCTCTTGAATCCCTTGCGGAAGTACTTGGCGTCGATGACCGGCTGAATCTCATTCACGTTGCCGCCGATCACGCTGCCTGAAAAGCCGGTGGAAATCGAAAGGCTCTTGCCGGCCGTGGGGTTGATCGGATTGTTGACCGAATTATAGGTGTAGCTGGGCGTGATGGTCGATGAGGTGATGCCATTGAGGGCGTTCGGGCCGTTGAGATTCAGGAAGTTTAGGTAGTCGTAGTAAATTCCGGCCGCTGCGGTCAGGGTGTGGATGTTCTGGATGGTGTAGCCGTAGCTGATTCCCAGACGCGCAAAGCTGCGGTGCAGAGGATAGCTGGCGAACACGGTGAAGCCATAGGAATCCGACACATAGTTCAGCAGGTTTTGCGTTCCGAGCTGATTGTACAGCGGAATCAGATCAGCGCCGGCGAGGATGGACGCTTCGCGCGCCTGATCGTAGTTGAACCGCTGCACGAACACCGTGAAGCCGGCCTGTAACGGGCGGTCGAACAGATACGGCTCGGTGAAGGACAGCGTGGCGTCGCGAATCCGCGTGCCGAGCTGCGTGCCGATGCTCAGGGTCTCGCCCAAGCCCAGGAAGTTGTTGGTGGAGTATGAGAACCCGATAAAGCTTCCGGCGATGCCCGACACGCCGCCCTGGAACTGCACGGAGTTCTTAGCGCGCTCCTTCACCTTAAGCGTGATGTCCACGGTATCGGTCTTGGTGTCCGTCTTGATGTCGGCAGCGTCTTCTTCCTTCAACGTCTCAAAGTAGCCGAGCTGGTTCAGGCGCAGGATGCTTAACTCCCACAGGCGGGTGTTGAAAATGTCGCCTTCGTCGATCAGCAGCTCTCTCCGTATGACCTTATCGCGAGTGGTGGTGTTGCCGGAAAAATCGATGCGCCGGACGAAAAACTGCTTGCCTTCATCGAAGCTGAGGGTCAGGTCGATTTTGTCGGTGCCGGGAATGGGCTCGAAATCCGGCTCGGCCACAAAGTTGATGTAGCCGAAGGTGCCGTACAGTTTCCGGAGATCCTCGAAGCCCTTGCGGAGTTTTGCGGTGGAGAACACGTCTCCCTGCTGCATCCCGAAGATCGGCCGCATGAGGGTTTCGGGCGTGCGGAACAGCTTCACGCCCTCGAAGCGGATATTGTTCAGGTGATACAGCCGTCCTTCCTCCAGGGCGATCTTGATATCCACGCCCTTGCCCGGCTTGTTCGAGTAGAACAGGGGCAGGCGGAAGCGCCCGCCGCCGGTATCGACGACCTGGGTGCTCGAATCGGTGACGTGCGCGGTGAAATATCCGTGGTCCTTGTAGAACAACTCCAGGCGCTGCTCGTCGTCTTCGAGCTTGGTGGAATCGTAGCTTTTGGCAAACAGGCTTTCGGCGAAGATCGAGTACGGGATGCCGATGGGATGCAGCGCCTTCATGGCGCGCAGCAGAATGCGGTGATTGAAAACGGTGTTGCCGGTGAAATCAATCTCGTGGACTTTAACCTTGGGACCTTCGTCGACCTTGAACGTGATTTCGAGCGAGGACGGGGGCACCTGGTTGATGATCGGTTCCACCGTGGCGAACTGGCGGCCGCGCTCGGCCAGGTACTCCAGCAGGACGTTCCGGGCGCGCTGGACCTTGTTGGGATCGTACTGGGACTCGACGCTGAGGCCCACTTTGCGCTCCTTGAAGCGGTCGAGCACCTCGGAGGTCTGAATCGATTTCAGGCCGTCATATTTGATCGAGCGCACGATGCGCCGTTCCACCAGAACGAAGCGCACGATCCAGCCGCGCTGGCCGGCTTCGCGTTCCATGGTGATGTCATCGAACCGGCCGGTGTTCCACAGTGCCATGAAGTCCCGGTGCAACGATTCCTCGTCGTATTTGTCGCCGGCTTTGGTGAAGATCATGGCGCGCAGGGTGTCCTGGGGGACCCGGCGCGCGCCCCGGAAGTCGATGGCCTCGATGATGTCCTCCGGCGGGCGATCCGGCGTCACGGTCTGGACCTGCGTGTTGGGCGGATTCTCCAGTTTGGGAGCTTCGGGCTTGGGCGGCGCCGGGGTCTGCGGGACGTTCTCGAACGGATTCTGCTTGGCCGGTTGGGGCTTCGGTTCCGCGGGCGTCTGCGGCACATCCTCAAACGGATTCTGCTTGGCCGGCTTCGGCGGCGGAGGCTGCGCAGGTTGCTGGGCCTGATTCTGGTTTGATTGAGCCAGAACCGGCCCGGCCAGCAGCGGAAGGAGAAAGCAGAAAATCGGCGTGCGCAGGCATCCAGGCCTGGGAAACGTCATCTATCCGGATTCCTTTCCACTCTGCGCCTTACCTCAGACGTTCGCCCACACCCCCCGGTTTCAGTTTTGAGCACTCTGGGAACCTGGGAAGATTAACACTACAGGCGTGAATTGTTCATTCTACCTCATTCGCCCAAGGCGAGCAGCGCGGGCCGCCGGATGGCGCCCGCCGCAATCACTGGAGACGGTCCAGCAAATCCTTCGCCAGGAGGTCCGCCGCGCGAGCCAGGCGGGCGGCGGTGACCAGGTCGCTGGGACGCGCCTGCTCGGCCTGCGAAAGAAAAGTGCGGATGCGGTCGACTTCGGGTTGGTCGCCGGCAGGGACATTTCTTTTCGCCAAGACTTCCAGCGCTCGCCGGGCGCGATCCATGCTCTCGTCAAATTCGCGCGTGTATTCGCGCAACTGCTCGGCCGGGAAGACCTGAGTGATCTTGGGCGCGGGTGGCTGGGGCAGGGGAGGCCCCTCGGGCTTGGGAGGCTGCACGGCGGGCCGCGGGCGCGGCGCCGGCGCGGGTTTGGGCGGCGGAGGGAATTGGGGTAGCGGCCAGTTCGCCGTGTCCGGCGGCTCTGCCGAGAAGGGGATTTCGACCGATGCCTCCAACACCGGGGGCTCCGGCAGGGGCGCCGGCTTGGCCGTTACCGGAGGCGGGACAAACAGCCGCGGCCGCTTACTCTGAAACAGGCAGCCGGTGCTGGAGATCGAAAAAGCGAGGGCTGCGGCGAGCAAGCCCGCGGTGCGGAAATCAGGCATGGTGGACTACCGCCGGGAACTGCAATCGAAAGGTGGTTCCACGACCCTCATCGCTGGTGAAGGCGATAGTACCATTATGCAATTGCACGGCGCGGTAGGTCATCGCCAGCCCGATTCCCGATCCTCGAGCCTTGGTAGTGAAATAAAGCTGAAAGACTTTATCGCGCAACTCGGCAGGGATGCCCGGCCCGGAATCGGCTACCTCCAGAATCACGGCGCCTTCTCCCTGCGCCACCTTTACGCGTAGCAGGCCTCCGTTCTTCATGGCCTCCATCGCATTCGTTACCAGGTTGAGCACGGCCTGCTTGATCATGTCTGGGTCGGCGCGAAGGTGGGCAGGCTCAGCCGGGGTATCCAGTTCCAGTGTAATCCCGGCGAGCTTACCCTGCGGAGCCATCAGGTCCATGACTTCCTTGACCAGCGCCGAGAGGTCCACTTCCTGGAAGTGCACCTCGACGGGGCGCGAGAAATCGAGAAACGTCTTCACCACGCGGTCCAGGCGCAGGACCTCCTTCGAAAGGATGTCGATCTCCTGGATCAACTCTTCTTCGGGCGCGCCCAGTTTCGCGCGCAGGAGATCCAGGCGGAGCGCGATGGCGTTCAAGGGATTTTTGATTTCGTGCGCGACGCCGCCGGTGAGTTTGCTGATGGCCGCTAGGCGGGAGGCTACGTCGAGCTGGGACGCCATGCGCTCCAGCAGGGAGTCGATATCGTGGCGCAGTTCCGTGGCATGATCGCGCGCCCCGCGGTACTGTTCGCCGAGCAAGTTAAGCTTGGTTTCGACCACTGCGAACTCCTTCGCCAGGCCACGCCCTCCCTTCTCGTTGCCGAAGCTGCCTTGGGCGATCCGGTCGATCGTCTGTTCGATGCGCCGGACCGGCAGAAGAATCCGGTTGGTCGCCACGACGGTGATCAGCAGTGTGGCCACCAGCACTGCCAGCAACACCAGGGCCAGCCGCTGCAATTGGGGCAGTAGCGCCGCGCGCAGGAACACGCTGGAAGTCACGACCTGTACGGTGAAAACCGTCTGCTGCTGGCGGCCCTCCACCGCGAAGTTACCCAGCACCTGGTAATCCGGGCGGCGGAACACCAGGTCGCTTACCCGGCGCACCAGCGAGAGATCTTTCCACGAGCCGAAGTCCTGGAGCGTCGTAAGCGTCTCGCCGATACGGTTGGGATTCGACGATGCCAGGATCTGCCGGTTCGCGCCGGCGACATTGATCTCGACGATGTAATCCGAGAGCGCCTGCATCTTGACGAGCATGGGCGCGATATCTTCGTCCGTGGTGGCGATCTCGTAATACAGCTCGCGCATGCCTTCGTCGTCGAGCGGAAGCGCGTGCTCCTGAACATGCTGATTGAGTTGATCCAGGAGGAAGGAGTAGATCTGCTGGCTGGCGAGGCGGCTGCGGTCAATTGCTCCGGCCGACAACGCGTTCACCAGGCTGTCGACATACAGCCCCGAAAGCGCGACGACCACCAGACCCACCAGTACCACGATGAGCAGGACGAGCCGGAGCCGCAGGGACATTTAAGATCGTCTAGTCGGCGCCCGCGCCCTGGGCGCCGTATTCCTTCAATTTATTAAACAGGGTTTTCTGGCTGATTCCCAGAATCTCGGCCGCGCGGGTCTTGTTGTTGCGGGTGTGTTCCAGCGTGAGTTCAATGAGCGCGCGCTCCGCCTGCTCGATCGTGAAACCCACCGGAATCCGCAGCTCGCCGTTGGACTGCGCGGGCCGGGGCGCCTGTGTGCCGCCGAAGCCCGGCGGCAGATGCGGAAGCTCCAGCGTGCCTTCCCCGGCGAGAATCACGGCGCGTTCGATTACGTTGCGCAACTCGCGGACATTTCCGGGCCAGGAGTGCGCCATCAGGCGCTCCATCACCGCCGGCGCGACATCGGTGACTTTCGTCGAGTGCTTGCGGTTCAAATCCTCGAGCAGGGCCGCGGCGAGCACGGGAAGATCTTCCTTGCGCTCCCGCAGCGCCGGCAGCGGGATCGGGAACACATTCA
>Ga0070739_10007893_pt1 | contig 11109 bp, 6 predicted proteins | sample Coa_R1_7_FD_66445 | JGI IMG/M metagenome (GOLD analysis project Ga0070739, IMG submission 66445) | Surface soil microbial communities from Centralia Pennsylvania, which are recovering from an underground coalmine fire - Coalmine... | ecosystem: Environmental > Terrestrial > Soil > Unclassified ... | reverse complement strand
CATGCTGAATGGCCGAATCGGCCAGGCCGAGTTGTTCGCGCGCTTCCCGCCGCGCCTGTAGCGCCAGGGTGTTGGCGGAGATGCGGCGCTGCAGCTCTTGCCGCTCGTCGGCCGTCAAATCGTTGGCGCGCGATTGCGCGTCGCCGTAGAGCGTGGCGGCTTTGTCGTATTCGCCAAGCCGTTCGGCGTCGATGCCGGCGTTGAGCGCCAGGCGCGCCCGCGCGCTTCGGCCGCTGACCTGCGCGACAATCCGCTCGGAGCCATCCGCAGCCGCTGGCAGCGAAGGAAGGCCGGTGTCCGGGCCGGCGAGCAACGCCAGCGGTTGGGTTGCGGCTCCCACAAGAAGGCCCCCAACGAAATCGATCCATTTTCGCTTCTGTGCCCTAGCCACCATGGCCTCCTTCATTGATTGCACCGTCTCCCCTTTGGTCCTGGATGCTTCGCCGAAGCATCGCTCGCCAAGGAGACCCCCGTTGCCCCCATGCCGTCCCCGTAAATCTTCCGCCCTGTTTTGAGCCGAGCTTCCAGCCCGATTCAAAAACTTTGGTCTTTTCTTTCACTCAAGTTTCGGACGGAAAAGCGACGTGGCTATAACCACGAGCCCCAGACAGGTCAATACCGATTCCTCGCCGCTTTCAAATTGGACTTCCGCCTGGCTTTTCGATTCGTTATGCCGCTGCCGTGTGAGAAACCGAGAGGAGTTCTTCACCGTTATACGATGAACGAAAAGAACATGACGCATTGGCAAATGAGCAGTTCCATCTGGCGAAATACCGTCTTCCTGCGACGCCTGTCGGTTGGTCTTTTTTTTCTCTGCGTGTCTCTCGGTTCTTTCCCAATTCCTTCACTCTTGGCACAATCGAAGCAAAATGTAGGAGCGAGCAACAGCGAGTTCATCAACACCGTTCACCGCAACTTGCTCCAAGGAGATTCGTCCGTCGCGGAGTGTACCCTCGAAATGCTTGCCCGGATGGCCGAGCAAGCGCGTGCTGCCGGGGAACCGTTGACGTTCGTTCGCGGCTTCGCCGGGGATTTGGTCAATCTTGTGAAGTTGGGATCGCCGCATCTGCAGGGCCTCGCCGCTCGCACTCTCGCTCAGATCCAGCCGCCCGTGCGCATCGCTGTGCCGGCCTTGAGAGAACTGTTGTACAGCCAAGATGTAGAGCTGCGCCGCGCCGCCGCGGATAGCTTCGTGCTGTTGATCCGCAACGAGTTGAATGCAGTAGGACCTGTCTTGCCTCCCGCCGCTCGTAGAGATTTGGTGTTGGCAACCAGCAGGATCCTGGCGGCGGTCAAAGCTAGCCTCGGTGATGCGCATCCAGCGGTTCGCCACCGCTGTCTTGAAACGATCGGTCTAGCGTGCGCCGCCCTAACGCGGCTCATGGATGAACCAGTTGGCACCGAGGAACCGCAAGCTCGCCGGTCGTTGCATGCCGAGTATGAGGAACTGCGTCCCTTATTGCTGGCCTTATACGATCAGGGTCCGGTGCTGGAACAGCTTTTACACAATAGTGATCCTGAAACACGAATTTTGACGCATAAGGTGCTTGAGGAACTGGGAGTAGCCAGGGACCACTGGTTACGACGCTGCGCGGAACGACAGGAAAAAATCGAGGAGCAGCTGCTAGCCGGAATGCTGTATGAGGCGGTCCCGAAACTTGCTGAGGAGCTAGTGCATCCGGATGTGCGGGTGCGTCGCAGTGCTTTGGACGTGCTGGAAATGTCCGGTTCGCTGGCTCTGCCGGCGCTGCCGGCGCTGACACGCGCTCTCCGTGATCCCGATCGCTTCGTCCGATGGTCTGCGGTTCGCACGGTGGGTAAACTCGGTCCTTCGGTGGCGCCACAGACCCGCGCCGACCTCACCCGCTTGTTGCACGATCCGGATGTGGACCTACAGAAAGCCGCGGCCAACGCACTAAAGCGGCTCCAGAAATCACAGCCACAATCGTTTAGCCGCGAGCCGTAGGCGAGCGGCTAAACGACTTTTTGCGACAGATCCATCGTCTGCGCCGCCTGCCATACTTCGATTGTTCCAATCGGCAGCCAAAAACTCGCTTCGATCACCTGCACGGCTTGCTTTTTTGCCAGCTCATCAATGTATTGCGTTACCTCATATTCTCCGCGCGGCGAGAGCGTCAAGGGAATGTCAAAGACGTTGCGTGGAAAGACGTAGGCACCGGTGTTGGCCAAATGGCGGCCGTCGAGGTCCGGTTTTTCAACAAGGCGTTCCAGGGTGCCGTCCGCTTTGCGAAACGCGATGCCGAAGCGACGCGGCTCGTCCACAGGATAGCAGAGAACGCCGGCCGAACAGTTTGCCAGCTTTGCCAGATCGGCGGCGGCGAAGAGATCGTCGCCGTTGATGACCAGGAATTTCGATGAGCGAAGATGCTCGCGGCAGGACAGCACGGCATCGCCGGTGCCGCGGGGCGTCTCTTGCCGCACTACTTGCCACTGGGCAAAGTGCTTCTGCCGCTGGAGATACGCCTCCACTTGCTCCCCCAAATAGTGAACGACAACCAGGATGCGCTCGACCTGCTTGGGCAGAGCGCCCAACGTCCAGTCGAGAATAGGCCGGCCCTGCACCGGCAGCAACGGCTTGGGCGTTTGCAGAGTGTGGGGCCGCAGACGTGTGCCCAGTCCCGCTGCCAGAAGAATCGCATCCATGTGTCTAAGACTCCTTACGCAATTTCAGGGAGTGGCAAGAGTTCCAATTACGCTGTCTGTGCGGATTGATCGGCTTGTGCATTCTTCACTGCTTGCCCAGATGGGAGGGATTCCGTCAAGCCGCATCGTTTGCGTCGTCGATGCAATCGGCGAGCGCCAGGATGGCCCTCAACAGATGTCTCTGTTTTATCGAGCAAAGGTAGGGAAGCCATGATGCGACGTGGATTGTTACTATTCCTCGGCTCCGGCTTATTTAGTGTGCTGGCCGGCTGTCACCACTGCCAGGGCCGGTGCGATTGCCTGGTTTATCCCCTCGACCACGGCACGCCGTCGCCGCTCGTCAAGACGGCCGCGCCGGTGCCGCCTCCGCCGGTCGAGCCGATTGCCCCCGTGCCGGCGCAGTAAAAGCCCAGTCGAGCCGCGACCGTAAGGGAGCGGTCTTTCTCTCCCTTCCCTTATCAGTAGTTTCAAAAACGGGCGAGCGGGGCGTGTGAACGCCCCGGTGGAGGCAGCAACCGGGGCGTTCACACGCCCCGCTCGCCGACCCTTGAAACGACTGTTACGGTCGCGGCTCTGCTCAGCTCGCGGCGCACTCTTGACACAGCCGCTCGAATTCCGGGCTGGTCTTCTTGGCGGCCTTCTTGATGCGCTTGAGAAACTTCTTCTCGTTGTCGTCGATCTTACCGTCGGCGAAGAGCATCTTACGCAGCCAGTTCGCCTCTTTGGTGTCGATCTTGCCGTCGTGCAGCACGTTCTGCTCGATGGCCTTGAAGAACAGCGTTTCGAACTTGGGATTGACCGAGGCTTTCTTGGCCTTGGCTTTTTTCTGAGCCGTGTTGCGCAGCTCGATGAGAAATTCGACCTCCTTGGGGTCGATTTTTTTGTCGGCCCACAACTCCTTCTGCAGAACGCGAACCTCCGCGTCATCGATCTCGCCATCGGCCAAAATGGCTTCCAGGGCCAATTTGCGGAAATCTGCCATAAAAAACTCCCTTAAGGTGTTTTTAAGCCGGCGCCCCCCCGTGAGGCACGGAACAGGCTCGTTTCACAACAATATAGGGAGATTGGGAGGTTTTGCCTGCGCTGGCGCGGAGAAATTGGCCAAACGAGCCGGAAGTGTGAGGGACGGATGCGTTGCCGTCGCTTACGCTTCCGGCTCGTCTTTCTTAGGCCGATTCGCGCAGAGAGGAGGCGGCGGACTCCTCCCGGACTTGACGGAGGAAGCGCTCCCAGGCGGCGGTGTTGGCCGGCGTTTCGGCGACAGCACGCTCGAGATCTTCCAAGAGTTCCGCCGCGCTGCCGTAGCGCTGCGACTCGTCGTCATGATGAAAACGGCTCAGGACGTTTTGCAAGACGGCGGGCAGTCCTTTGGTTTTACCCGTTGCCGTCACGGCAGCCCAGCCGGCGGCAATGTGCCCCAGCGCAGCGAGGTCGCCGGCTACGGATGGCTCGTCCTCTTCTTGCGGCGGCGGCACGGCCAGCCAGCGTGGCTCACCCAGGCCGCACAGTTTGAGTACGCCTTCGCGCGTGAACACGAAGGAGGAGGCATGTAAGTGGCCGTGGACCAGGTCGGCCGTGTGCGCTGCGTGCAAAGCCTGGGCGGCTTGCGAGAGCAAACGAACCCATACCCCCGGAGCACCGGCAAGCACGGGCCACTCCGTGCTGGGCAAACCGTGCAGCCATTCTTGCAGCGCAGCCGGCCGCCCGGCTATGGCCAATACTTCCAGGGTGGACGCCACGTTTTCATGTTGCACTGCTGCCGCCGCTGCGAAACGCTGGAGGAACTCATCGGGACGAACCGCGTCCTCCATCTCCGATTCGGCCAAATGACGCAGCAGCAACTCACAATTACGGCGTGGATCGAAGACCCGATAGACTGCCTCGCGCGGCGTCGCTTGCAGTTTATCAATGACGCGCACCGGACCTAGAACCAGACCATCGAGGTTGCCTGCTTCGATGAAGGCCATCTGAAAGAGCGTCAGATAATTGCCGGCCAACAGCAGTTGCCGCAGCGAGCGCCGCTGCCGGCGTGCTTCGAGCAAGAGAGCCGAAAGGGTTTCACCGTCGATCAATTCGAGCGAGCGCAGCAAATCACCCAGATGCTGATCGCCCGGTTCCACATCGCCCATGATCGACAAGATGCCGCGCTCTCCGCTCTCCGCTGTCTGCTGTCCGCTGTCCGCCGAATGTCCTCCACGAGTTACAGTCGAGGGCGGATGGCGGGCAGCGGATTGCGGAGCGTCGGTATCGAGGCCGGCCAATTCGCGCATCTTGCGGCGATACCATTCGCGCATGTCGTTCAAGTGCCGATCAACTTCGTCGCGTCGCTCGCTGACCATCGATTCCTGTAGCTGCAGTTGCTCCGCTTGCTGCGTCAATCGCGCCGAAATCTGAGCGTTCTGCTGTGCCAGTTCGTTGACCTCGCTGGCCCGTCGTTCCAGGCGCGTCTCATTCAACTGCATCGATTGCCGGAGCTCAGCGAGCCGACCCTGCCACTCGATGACCTGCTGGCGGAACGCAGCAACGGCCAGGCGATGCTCATCGCGGGCAACGTGCAAATCCAGTTCTTGCTGCCGGACGCGCTCGACCTCAATCTGGAAATCGCGGCGCACGGACTCCATGTCATCGCGGCTTTGACGAATGTAACCGTGAATTTCGGAGAGATGCTCGCGCAACTGCTCGCGTGCCTGCGTTAAGCGCTCCAGGGTCGAGGATGCCCGCGCCTCTAGTTCCGGCAGCTGCCGGCTCAGTTCGATGATCTGTTGTTGGCTCGCTTCCAACTCTGTGCGCAAACGCTGGGTCTCTTCCTGCGCCTTCTGCCGATCAACCTCGAAGGCGATGCGCTCCGAAGCCAGCACCTGCCGCTGTCCGCCCAACGAAGCCTGTGCTTCCTCGATGCGCTGCTGCTCCGCCTTGTACTTTTCCTCCATTTCGACGAGCTTCCGTGACTGCTCGTCCAATTCCGATGCCCGCACTCCCAACTCTTGCCGGGCCAAGTCCAGGCGCGACTCGGCGAGTTGTCGATCTTGTTCGAGAATCTTCACCTGTTCGCTCAGACGAGCCGCCTCGTCCCGGAGCCGTTGTTCCTCTTCGGCTTGCACACGCTGCTTCTCGTGTACTTCCTCATCGCGACGGCGTACTTGTTCTTGCAATGCCGCCAGCGCTTGCTCGGCCCGCGCCAGAGCCTTCTCGCGTTCGTGCAGAGCCTGCTTTTCGTTTGTGAGCTTTTCCTTCTCTTCTTCCAGTTGGCTGCTGCGCGCCGTCAACAGGGCGGCTTGCTCGGCCAGATCGGCAGCCGCCGTCCGTACCTGTTCTTGCTCGATGCGCAGCTGCTTCTCTTCACCGTCCAGCGTCTCTCGCGCCTGGCGTAGCTGGGCGATGGCTGCTTCCAACGTGGCCTGCCGCTCCTCGAAGCGCCGCCGCTCTTCGGTTTGCAGTTGACGATCATTTTCTACTTCGACACGAATCTTTTCTGCCTCGGCCAAGCGCGTCCGCAGATCGCTCTCGGTCGCTTCCTGCATGACGCGCTGATCGCTGAGGGCTTGCTCCTGACGCCGCAGTTCCTCACGCATTCGTTCCAGGCGAGTGCGCAGCGTCGCCAGCATTGCCTGCTGCCCCTCCAACGCCGCCGCTCGCTGTTCCAGTTGTCCGCTATGGCCCGCGTACTCTTTTTTCTGTTTCGCCAGTTCTTCCGTCTCGCTCATCAAGCGATTGTGCCATTCATCAAGCTGCGCCGCTTGTTCTTCCAGGTCACGGCTGTCGCGCTGCAGCTGTTCGTAGCGCCGATCGATCTCCAGTGCGCTGGCCTGCAACTGTTTCTCCCGCTGTTCCAACTTCGCCTGGATGCGATCCAGCCGCACGAGATCGGCCTGATGCTGCTTTTGCCCTTTTTCCAAGGCTGCTTCCGCCTCGGTCAATTTCGCTTCCCGATCCTGCACTTCTTTGAAGCGTTCGCTCAGATCGCGTTGTACTTCTTGCTGCCGGCTGACGATCAGGCGATGCTGTTCCTCCAGCAGTTGCCGCTCCCGCTGCACCTGCTCGCTGAGACCCTCCGTCTCGATGTGTTTCTGTTCCCACTCTTGCTGTCGCGCCGCTAGGTCGGCCTCGCTGGCTTCCACACGCTGCTTGCGCTGTTGCAAGCGCCGCGCGGTTTTGTGGATGGCCTGCTGCTGCTTGATGAGCCGTTCGCGCCGCTCGTGATAGCGTTGATAAAGCTGCTGCTTGATCTCCGCCAGCTCGCGCCGCAACGAAGCCTCTTCGTCGTTCTGCTTGCGCGCCTCTTCGTCCCGCGCCTCCATTTCACGTTGCCGTGCAAGCAACTGTTCGCGCTCGCTGCTCCACGCTTTCTCGCGTTCTTCCAGCTCGGCCCGCGCCGCCTCTAGATCCTGCTCCTTTTGCTGCAAATCCTGAACAATTTTCTGCAAACTCTCAATTCGTTGCCGGTACTGGGTTTCGATCTCGTCACGGCTGCGTTCCCACCGCTGGCGATCTCGCTCGAACTGTTCGAGCTGTTCCTTTCTTTCTTGTTCCAATTCGCTAAGTTTCCCTGTGTCCGCAGCAGGTTCCACTTCCGACTGTGGGCGCAGCCGGTTCGCCGGTTGCACCGTGAGAAGAATTTCGATGGTGCTGATGGTGATACGATCACCATCGTGGAGATAAGCCGCAGTGACGGCCTCGCCGTTGACGAGGATAGGTAGTACGGGCGCCAAGCGTCGCAAGCTGGCGGCGTCGGCGGTGCGGCCAATGAGGCAAATTAAGGGCGGCAGGTTGGCACCGGGCACACGCAAATCGCAGCCCGGCACCGTCCCGATAAGGAATCCGCCATCGCCGACCTGATACGCAATGGCCCGGCCTCTACTCGAACGCACTTCGAGCCGAACTGTTGCCAGCGCGCTGTCGCCGCTGTCTAGCGGCGGCGGGTGAGAAGATGACGACGCTTGTGCCATAAGAGGAACCTGATTCCGCATCCTGCGCGCAAGGGCGAGCGAGCCGAATTGGAACCGATTCGTCGATTTTTGGGAAGAGCAAACTTCCCAATCCGCTTACTGTGCATTGGCAGGCGTCTGTGGAACAAGCTCTACTAAGTCCAGGTCTGAGCGCTCAGGTGAAAGTGAGAGCGTTAGCTCATGCTCTCCCGGCTCCAGTTTAAGGGGAGTCTTCAGCACACAGGGCCGAAACGCGTTTGCGGCGGGGAAGGTCTGCCGCTGGGACTGGTTCCCATCCACGATAAGGGTCAGAGTGTGCCGTTTCGGCGCGCGCATGCGGCAGCACAACTGGTAGATGCCGCCGATGGGAACCTGGACATGATAGACGGCGACCGCTGGTTGCGTAGCTGCTTCACTCACACGGAGGGTGAGACCTTGCGTGGCGTTCATGTCCGGCAGCGACACCCAACCTTCCCCCAGTTTGCCACTGTCGGCCTCCCACGCCTGTGGCAAGGCCTCGCCGGTACGCTGCTTGCGCCGATTGATTCCGCGGAAGATGCACTGGTCGCTCTGACGCAACGCCATCATCCAGGCAGTCAGCCTCCCACTAAAGAGTTCGGGGGAGAAACCAACGTCCACACAATGCCGCTCACACACTTCGCTCAGAGGTACATTTCCCTGGGCGAGAATTTGTACCAGCTCGGCCATCCTGACTCGGTGATGGATTTGGGGCAACAAAATGCACGGCCAGTTCCAACCGCAAAAGATCGCCAGCACCACTGCCAGGGTGTGAGGGATGACCAGCGGCGCCCGCATTCGCACCAATAACAGATAGAGAACAAGGCCAATCGGCATTGTCAGCGCGATGTAGCGGAACGCCCAGAGGTCCAGGCGAGCACGGCCGTAGGCGATGCATACCGCTACCAGGAAGGCCGGCAACCAGATGCAAACGAGGTCCATCCACTCGCGCGCTCGCGTCTGGTTGCTCCGACGCCAGCGCAGGAGGTCGCGAACCATCCGTCCCGCTACCCAAAGGCTGGGGAGCAAGACGATCAGGAATGCCCAGGGCCAGAGCACCTGGAGTACAGGGGAACCCAGCCAGCAAACACTCTCTTTTAGGGTAGCCGCCACGGTGGATGCCAGGGAATTGCTTATGTAGTCACGATTATGAGGAGGTGGAGTAAGAACCAGTAGTAACCCCGTGACAGCCAAGACCAGGCCGCCACCGACGCCTGCCGAAATCTTCCAGACGCGGGAAGTCGTCTCCCGGAAGTAGGGTGCCAGAGCTGCTACGAAACCCAGGGCCATGAGATTGCCAGGTGGGCCGCCTGTCAGCGTAATGGCCAGCACAGTAAGCAAATAACATATCAGATGCTTTGGCGAGCGCTGAGGCCAGCGGACAGCCGCCAGACTCAATGCGATGCATATTAAAGCGCCCGGCGCGCCGAAGGAATAGGCGTAGGCCCAGGTCGTTTCATACTGACCGGGGGAGAGCACCACCAGGCAGAGGAACGTATCGCTCAGTGCCGAGTGGCTGCGGATGGATCGGGCAGCGAACAGCAGAGCCAATGCCCCCAGGCTCATAAGGGTCAGCGTGGCGTAGTGCATCGCTTGCCAGTCCCAGTGGCTGAGCCGGCCAATGACGTATAATCCCAATCGCAGCAATGGCAGGCGGTGCTCGTTGTTCGCCACCCACAGCCACGACCACGACAGAGGCTCCTGACCACAGGCTATGGAGGTAAACCCCCACTCATCGGCCCAGGGCAGCGATCCCCCAAGCTTGGCCACGCCTACGAAAAGGGCTGCGCAGCAGAGCGCCCAGACCAGGAGAACGCCGTGAAACGTGCGGTCGGCAAGTACGCTTGCCAGCCAGCGGCGAAGAGTTGATGGGCAGGGAAGATTTTCCTTCTGCAACTCTAAACTCCTTCTGGGTGAGGGACGGTACACGCGGATCATTGCAGGTGATTTTTTACGAGCCGGAAGCGTAAGCGACGGCGAAGCATCCGTCGCTTACGCTTCCGGCTCGTCAACTCATGCTGCGCCGCGCCACGTCGAGCGCCAGCATCGTGAACCCCACTATTCGCCGTACCCTGTCGAACGCTCGAATCGTGGACCGGGCATGGGCGGGCGATTGCGGGACAAGTTCCAGCAAGTCGAGGTCTGAACTTACCGGTGAAAGTGTGAGCATGAAATCATGCTGCCCAGGTTCCAGCTTAAGGGGAACCGCCAACACACAGGGCCGAAATTCGGCTGTCGCGGGGAAGGTCTGCCGCAGGGGCGCGCTCCCATCCACCTGGACGGTCAGAGTCTGCCGTCTCGGTGCGCGCATTCGACAACACAACTGGTAGACACCGCCGATGGCCACCCGGACATGATAGACGGCTACCGCCGGTTGCTTGCCATCCGCACTCACTCGCAGGGTCCGACCTTGCGTGGCATTGACGTCCGGCAGGCATACCCAGCCTTCCCCCAGTGTGCCGCTTTCGGCCTCCCACGCCTGCGGCAAAGGCTCGCCGGCACGCTCTTTGCGTCGATTGATCGCGCGGAAGATGCTCTGGTCGTTCTGGCGCAGTTCGATCATCCCGTCAATCATCGACGCAGTCCAGGAGGGGTCTGGAGGGAACCCAACGTCGGTATAATGCCACGTACACACCGCACTCAGGGGGACATCCTCCTGGGCAAGCGTTCGCACAAGTTCGGTCATCCTGTCTCGGCGTGCCTGCTGAAGGGGCAAGATTGACGACCAGTTCCAGCCGCAAAAGATCGTCAGTATTACTGCCAGGGTTTGAGGAATGACCAGCGGTGCCCGCATTCGCACCAATAACAGATAGAGAACAATGCCGATCGGCATTGTCAGCACCATGTAGCGAGACGGCCATAGCCCTAACCGGACACGGCCGTATGCGATACATGCCGCCACCAGAAACGTCGCCAACCAGACCAGAACCGGGTCAAGCCATTCTCGCGCCATCGTCTGGCTGCCGCGACGCCAGCGTAGGAAGTCTCGAGCAATCTGCCCCACTACCCACAGACCGGGGAGCAAGAGGATCAGGAACGCCCAAGGCCAAAGCACATGCAATACGGAAGGGCCTAGCCAGCAAATGCTTGCTTTCAAAGTAGCCTTGACGGTAGTCATCAGGGAAGTGCTTATCAGGTTTGGGTTGTGAGGAGGCGGAGTGAGGGCCAACAATACCCCCGTAACGGCCAGGACCAGGCCGCCGCCGACGCCTGCCGAAATCTTCCAGGCACGGGAAGTCGTCTCTCGGAAGTAGGGTGCCAGAGCTCCCAACAATCCAAGGGCCATGAGATTGCCGGTCGGGCCGCCTGTCAGCGTAATGACGAGTATGGTCAGCAAATAAAAGATCAAATGCTTTGGCGAGCGCTGAGGCCAGCGGACAGCTGCCAGAGCCAAAGCGATGCATATTAAGGCACCCGACGCGCCGAAGGAATAGGCGTACTCCCAGGTAGTCTCATACTGACCGGGGGAGAGCACCACCAGGCAGAGGAACGTATCGCTCAG
>Ga0070739_10007892_pt1 | contig 11110 bp, 7 predicted proteins | sample Coa_R1_7_FD_66445 | JGI IMG/M metagenome (GOLD analysis project Ga0070739, IMG submission 66445) | Surface soil microbial communities from Centralia Pennsylvania, which are recovering from an underground coalmine fire - Coalmine... | ecosystem: Environmental > Terrestrial > Soil > Unclassified ... | reverse complement strand
TCGACGTTTTCGAACTACGGCCCGAACCTGGTCTGGGTGGGGGCGCCCGGCGAGGGAATCGTGACGCTGTATCCTTACTCGACCTACGCCGCCACCTGGGGTACATCCTTCAGCACGCCGTTCGTGGCCGGAACCGCGGCGCTGCTTTTCGACCTGCGGCCGCTGCTTTGCACGGAGTCCGGGGCGGCGCAGGCGATCGCTCACGCGCGTTACATCTCGCCCGCGGTCGGCCACGGCCGGCTGGACGTCTATCAGGCCCTACAGGCGTGGCAAGATCCGTTCTAATGCGCGAATTTGCGGCGGCGGCATGCCATGCTAAAATCGGTGCCTTGCCCGATCCACAGCCGCCGCAGGCTACGCCGGAAGTCTCCTGGTCCGATGCCCTGCTTGTGCGCGGATGCCTGGAGGGCGACGAGCGCGCCTGGGCGGCGCTGATCGATAAATACAAGAACCTCATCTATTCGGTGCCGATCCGTTGGGGATTTTCGCAGGCGGACGCGAGCGATATTTTCCAGTCCGTGGTGGCCGATCTGCTCGGGGAACTGGCGAATCTGCGCGCGGCGGACGCGCTGTCCGGCTGGCTGGTCAAGGTGGCCACGCACAAGTGCATCAAGTGGAGGCGCGAGCAGATGCGCCAGGCCAGCAGTGGGGAGGAACCCGCTCCGGCGGCCGGTCCGCAGGCTGACGAAACGCCGGAAGACCTGCTCGATGAGTCGCGGCGCGAGCAGATCCTGCGCGAAGGCATTTACTTCGCATCGCCGCAGTGCCGGGAGCTGATCCGCATGCTGTTCTACGAGAATCCCACGCGGCCGTATGCCGAGGTCGCGGCGCAACTGGGGATCGCGGAGAGCTCGATCGGCTTCACCCGAAGGAAATGTCTGGATCGCCTGCGCAAGCATCTGGAACGGGCCGGATTCGCCTCCCCATGAGCGCCGCTCCCGGTTTGCCGCCCGAGGTCATCGCGACACTGGCGCGCTGCCCGGATGGGGCGGCTGTGGGAGAGATGGTCGAGCGGTATCCGGAACTGCTCGATCCGGCGGTGGTGATCCGGTTGACGGATGCCGCGCGCGACCGGCTCCGTATCAACGCCCTCGAGAGCATGCATCTGGCGGACGCGGCGCTGGAACTCGCGGGCCGCCTCGACGATGCCCACAGCCGTGCGCGGGCGCTCCGCGCCAAGGCCAACGCCTCGTGGTTCCTGAACCAGAACCGGCCGGCAGTTGAATGGTACGACTGCGCCGCCAAGCTGTTCGAGGAACTCGGAGACACCACGGAGCTGGGGCGAACGCTCAGCTCTGCCATTCAGCCGCTGATCCGCCTGGGCGAATATCAGCGCGCGATCGAAGGCGCGGAGCGGGCCCGCAGGATCTTTCAGGAAACCGGAGACGGGCTGCGCCTGGCGCGCCTCGACCTGAACGTTGCTAATATCCTGCACCGGCAGGACCGCTTCGCCGAAGCCTTCGAGTGCTATGAGCGAGCATACCGGCAACTGCTCCAGTATCAGGATACCGAGGGGATCGGCGTCGCGCTGCACAACATGTCGGTTTGCCTGATCGTGCTGAACGATTTCCCGCGCGCCCTGGCGACGTACTCCGCGGCCATCGCCTTTTTCCGCGAACATAACATGCCCGCTCTGGTGGCGCAGGCCGATTACAACATCGCCTACCTGCATTATTTCCGGGGCGATTACACCCGCGCGCTCACCATGCTGCGCGACGCGCGCAAACTGGCGGAAGAGAGCGGCGACCGGTATCATGCGGCGCTCTGCCACATGGACCAGTCCGAGATTTACCTTGAACTCAACATGAATGACGACGCCGGCGAGGCCGCGGCGCAGGCCTTGGCCGGTTTCGAGGAACTCGCGGCGCCGTACGAATCCGCCAAGTCCCTGGCGAATCTGGCGATTGCGGAGGGGCGCCTGGGCCGGACCGGGCGCTCCCTGGAGCGATTCGGCAAGGCGCGGGAGATCTTTGTCCGGGAAGGGAATGCGGTGTGGCCGTCACTGCTCGATCTCTACCAGGCGTTGGTGCTCTTCGAGGCGGGCCGGCTTTCCGAGGCCGCGGCGCTGTGCGCCGCCGCACTCGGCTGCTTCCAGACGCTCCAAATGCCGACGAAGGAGATCCTCTGCGAGCTGCTCGCGGCCCGGATCGCCATTCGTAGCGGGCAGCCGGAGCAGGCGCGCGCTCACGCGGCGTCGGCGCTGGCCCGGCTGCGGCATGTGGAGGCGCCTCATCTTGCCTGGCAGGCGCGGTTGCTGGCGGGCGCGATTGCGGAGACCGGGCGCCGGTTCGCGAAGGCGCGGCGCCACTACGAGGCGGCGTGCGCCGAGGCGGAATCGCTCCGCAGCATTCTCCGCGGGGACGAACTGAAGATCGCCTTCATGAAGAGCAAGGTGGAGATCTACGAGGGTCTGGTACGGATCTCCCTCGCCGATGCCGGTTCGCGGCCGGAAGAGACGTTCGCCTGCATGGAGCAGGCCAAAGCAAGAAGTCTGCGGGACCTTCTGGCGGCGAGCCGTCCGGCCGGAAAGCGCTCCACCGCGCTCGAACCGGCCTCGAAAATCCAGGATCTCAAGCAGGAGCTTTACTGGTACTATCACCGGATCGAAAGCGAGGAAGCCAGCGAGGCGAAGCCTGCCGTCGAGCGCATCGCCGGACTAAGGCAGCAGGCGGGGGCGATCGAAAAGAAGCTGATGCAAGCGCTTCGCGACGCGCCGCCGGAGGAATCCGAGAGAGCCGGAATCCCCGATTCCCGCCTGTTGATGCTGGATGGGATCCGGGCGGCACTCGGCCGGGATACCGTGCTGCTCGAATATTTCCGCAGCGGAGAGGAGTGGATCGCGGCGGTTGTGACGGCATCTTCGCTGGAGGTGAAGCCGATCTCCCGCATGCCGAAGGTGCGTGAGGCGAGCCGCCTGCTACAGTTTCAGATGCTGAAGGTGCGCATGGCGGATGGCGCGCCGCGGTCCGATGCGATGATGGCGCGGGCGCACCACCACCTCCGCGAACTCTACGGGCAACTGATCGGGCCCGTGGAAGGCCTGCTGAACGGCCGCCGCCTGGTGCTGGCGCCGCACGATTTTCTGCACTACGTTCCGCTGCACGCGCTTTACGATGGCGAACGATATCTGGTGGACCGTTTCGCTATCAGCTATGCCCCGAGCGCCAGCGTTTACGCGCTCTGCGTGCAAGCCGGCGGGCGGAAACAGCCGGCGGGACGCGGCGCGCTGGTTTTGGGAATCCCCGATTCCAGGGCGCCGTTCATTCGCGATGAGGTTGCTGCGATCGCGTCGATTCTGCCCCGCTCGGAACTGTTCCTCGGCGAGAGCGCCTCGCGCCAGGTCCTGATGGAGCGCGGACCGCGGAGCCGCATCCTGCACATTGCGACACACGGCTATTTCCGGCAGGATCAGCCGATGTTCTCCGCCATCCGCCTCGGTGACGGCTACCTGACGCTGTACGACCTGTATGAAATGGAGCTGCCGGTGGATCTTGCGGTCCTCAGCGGCTGCAGTACCGGGTTGAGCGTGGTCTCCGGAGGCGATGAGCAACTCGGCCTGGTTCGCGGATTCCTGAACGCCGGAGCGCGGTCGCTTCTGCTCACGCTTTGGGACGTGCAGGATCGCAGCACGGCGGCGTTCATGAAATCGTTTTACGCCCACTATGGGACTGACGAACCCGGCGATCCCGCCACGGCGCTGCAGGCCGCCATGCGGGAATTCCGCGAGTCGCATCCGCACCCCTATCACTGGGCGCCGTTCGTTCTCGTGGGCCGGTGAGGCGGCTCAGCGGCGTTCGGTGGCTGCGGTTCCGCGATAGAGGTACTCGACATTCGACAACGCGAATGGCTCGAGCGGCGCCGGGTCAAAGTTGCCAATGTCCTGTCGAGCCGCGGCCAGAACGTGCGGGCTCACCAGCGGAATGACCGGCAGTTGTTCGGCGGCGATCTGCTGCACGCGGTCGAAAAGCCGCTTGCGCTCCGAAAACGCGGTCACGGTCATCTGGCGGCGCATCAGGGCGTCGATTTCCGCTTCCCACGGCGTGGCGGGGCTCTTCTGTTCCGGATTCCAGAGATGCATGGATGCACTTGAGAGCCAGACCGGGAGATCGGCGTTCGGGTCGGCATCGGGGCTGCTCAAGGCAAAGATGCAGGCGTCGTATTGATGAGTGCGCAGAACGCGGTCCACGAGGCTGCGAAACTCGAGCGGCGCCACCTGCGCTTCGATCCCGAGCGCTTTCAGGTCGGCCTGGATCAGCGTGGCGGCCTGGGCCCGCTCCGGGTTGCTGGCGCTCACGAGGATGGTGAATTCGACTTTACGGCCCTCGGGATCCCGCAGGATGCCGCCGCGGGACCAGCGGAAGCCCTCGGCTTGCAGCAGGGCCCGGGCGCGTTCCACGGAGCGGGGTTGGGGCACGAGGTTCCGGTCGATCCACAGGCGATTGCCGGCCGGCACGGGAGAAGCCAACGCGGTGGCGTAGCCCTTGTAGACCAGCTTGACGATGGCGTCGCGATCCACCGCGGCCGAAATCGCCTGCCGGAACCGGACGTGCCGCCACGGTGCGCGGGCGTCCGCCGCGTTCGTGAGATTGAAGAGCAGGAAGTTGTATTCGAAGCCGGGGCCGGCATCCCGCAGAGCGAATCGGCCCGCGCCGCTGTCGCGCTGGAGAGCCGCGTAATCCTTCGCCGCGACGCGGCCGATCAGATCGGATTCCCCGCCGCGGAAGCGCAGGAACTGCAGGTCCGCCTCACCCGCAAAATCGAAGACCAGTTCCGAAACGTAGGGCAGGCGATTGCCCGCGGCGTCCGTTTTCCAGTAGTACGGGTTGCGCTCGAGCACCGTGCGCTGGCCGGGCGTGTACGACTTCAGCCGGAACGGTCCGAGACCCGCGATTTCCGCCGCGGGCGTCCGAAGCGTCCATGCGGACGCCAGCTTGCCCTGCCGGTAATACGGCTCCAGCAAGTGACGTGGAAGCATGGGCACGCCATCGAAGATGCGCACGCCGACCGCATCGGGCCGAGGCAGGTCGAACCGCACGCGGTAGCGGTCCAGCTTCCGCACGGCGATCGGTTTGCCATCGAGCACCCACAGGCTCCGCTGCGGGGCATCGACGGCGGGGTCGAGAATCACCTGGAACGTGAAGATGACGTCGTCGGCATCGAATGGGCTGCCGTCGGAAAAGCGCAGGCCTTCGCGCAATTCGAGGTCGTAGCGGAGCCCGTCCGGAGAGATTGTGCAGGCTTTTGCGAGCGCCAACTCGGTCTGGAGCGTGGCGCGATTGATATGGATCAGGTCCGCCATCAGCGCGCTGATGACTTCGCGCGAGGGCGCGTCGTTGGCGAAAATGGGGTTCAGCGTCTTGGGTTCGGCGCGTGCGCCATAGACGATCCGGCCGCCTGCATGGCCCAATACCGGAACGGCGGGCAAGGGAGCGGCCGCGCATCCGCCGGCGGCCCACGCCAGATGCAAAACGAGCCAGGCTCTCTGCATCCTCGGGCGCGCGCGCATGCTCTGGCCAGTGTACCCGATTGCAGGCGACCTGGAGCCGGGCTCCGGGTTGGGTCCGTGCTTCAGGCATTTGCTGCGGCGTCGCCATGAGATGCTCAGCCTTCAAGGAATGGACGAAGCCTTCTGCGGGCCTCCTTCGCCGCGGTGTGGCCCAGGCGTGTCGCGCGAAAAAGGTTCGGAGATCGCCGGCCGGCGCGAATTGCACGGAGATACCCGGAGTTCGTCAGACCGCGCAGAAGCTGCGAAACCGCCCGGGTGCTCGTCGAAAGTCCGTGGTCGCGGAGCGCGTCCGAGAGGCTCCGGCTGGAAACCAGCTCAGAATCCGCCCGGCACAAAATGTACAATCTGACGACGGCTGTCTCGATCTCGGGCAAACCCCGAGTTGCTCGTTTTTCCGCGTTCTCGCGCGCTCCCATAAGCGATCCGCTCTCCCCGGGAGTTTCAGCGTACGTGTCTGAGGATTTGCTGAGTGCGGCGGAAGCGCAGGGGTGTCAGCGCTTCTCGACCGGCAGTTTGACTTCGAAGACAGAGCCCTTTCCCGGTTCGCTCCGCACGTCGAGCGTTCCTCCGTGCTGATTGACGATCCATTTGGCTATCGAGAGACCCAGGCCCGCTCCCCCCTGTTCGCGCGAGCGCGCTTTGTCGGCTCTCCAAAACCGATCGAAGATGTGGGCGAGGTCGCCGGCGGCGATGCCGATTCCGTTATCCGCAACATAGGCCACCGCCTGCCCGTCCCGCTGGTCCAGTCCGACATGGATGGAGCCGCCTGCCGGCGTGTACTTGGCTGCGTTGTCCATTAATATGAGTAACGCCCGCCGCAAAGCTTCGGCATCGGCGCGAACCGGCACTTCATGAGTGGGGAGGTGGCAATCAAACGCCACGCCCCGGGCACGTGCAAGCCGTTCCCCCTGCTCGGCCGCGCTTCGGACCACGGCGACCGCATCTGCCGGGACGCATTCCAGAATCTCCCTCGCCGAGTCGGCACGCGCCAGCAACATGAGGCTATCCACGACCTGTGAAGTGCGCTCCGCCTCCTCCTGGATTTCGTCCAATGCGGCAAGATACTCGCCGGCGGGCCTGTCCCGCTTCATGGCGGCGATTTCCGCTGTCGTGCGAATCAAACAGACAGGGGCGCGCAGTTCGTGGGACGCATCGGCCGTGAACTGCGCCATGCGGCGAACCGAGGCTTCCAAACGCGCCAGCATCTGATTCAAAGTCTCGGAAAGCCGCTGAAGCTGGTCCCCGGTTTTCGGCACCTCCAAGCGATCGGTCAGGTTTTCAATGCTGATGCGGTTCGCTGCGCGTGAGATCGCATCGACGGGCGCGAGCGCGCGGCTGCTGATCCAATATCCTCCGGCGCTGGCGCCGATCAGCAGGAGCGGCGCCGCGAGGAACAACAGAATCCGGAATCGTTCCAGGGCTTCCATCGCCTCATCGATGGGGGTCGCCACCTGCACCGTGTACGATTTCCCGTGCACGACGATCGCTTGGGAGTAGAACCGAAGCATCTCTCCCTGCACCACTTTGTTCTCGAATCTCGACTTGGCCAGTTCCGATGGCCCCGCAATCGGTACGCCGTTGTTGTCCAGAGGGGCCGCACGATAGAGCCACTGATGATTGGAATCGGCCACCTGAAACAGATCGCCGCCCGGGCCAAGCACCGAATGCTCCCGAAACTCGCGGCGGATCTCCGGGACCGGCAACGAGGGGTTCAGACGCTCCATAAAGCCCTGGACACCGCTGACCCGGTCCTCCAGGGCTTCGTCCGTCGCGTGGTAAAGACTCGCCCGCATCGCGAACCAGGCGACTACGCCGAAAGCAGCCATCCCGCCCGCAAAGACGAGGAAATACCACGCGGCCAGCCGGAATCCGATGGACCGGTTCCTCACGCCTCGTCCTCCTCGCGCAAAGAATAGCCCACTCCGCGAACGGTGTGGATGAGCTTGGTGCTGCCGGGCGGCTCGATTTTCGAGCGCAATTGGCGGATGAACACGTCGAGGGTATTGTTCTGAACGTCGCGGTCATGGCCCCATACCGCTTCAATCAGGCGTGAGCGCGTAAGGACGCGACCCGAATTGCGCATCAGCAGTTCCAGCAGCACGTATTCGGTCCGCGACAGGGAAATCGCCGCCGTCGCACGGCGAACTTCATGCGTTGCCGGGTCGAGCACCAGGTTGTCTACCTGGAGCTGAGTTCGAGGCTCGACTCGCCTGCGCCTCGCGAGCGCACGCAAGCGAGCTTCCAGGATTTTGAAGGAAAACGGCTTGGTCAGATAATCGTCTGCTCCGGCGTCCAGACCGCCGATGATGTCATCCGGCGTGTCGCGAGCCGTCAACAGGAGGATCGGCGTGTCCCCGCCATGCCGCCGAAAGCGGCGCACAACGGAGAGGCCGTCCATTTCCGGCAGCATGACATCGAGCACAATCACGTCGAACTCGCCGGTCTCGGCGGCGGCGAGCCCGTCCGGGCCATCGAATGCGGCGGTTGCGACGTGGCCCAGTTCGTCCAGTCCCTTCTTCAACTGGCGGGCGAGCCTCCGGTCATCCTCGACAATCAGGATCTGCATCTGGTGCTGTTATCAGTTTCACGTATCAACCTGAAGAATGCCTGAGTGGTCTGGCCCGCGGGCGAGCTACTCAGGAAATCCTCAGATTCACACGCAATGATAGAGGCAAATGCGACCGATGGGGAGTTGGGCGGCCGCGACGCTGCGGCTTGTTGGTTCCACTAAACGATGAGAGGGGATGCTAGAGATGCGAATCCGGATCACGATTGCATCAGTTCTTGTGACGGCCGCCTGGGCCGCGGCCCAGACCATACCGGCTGACTACGACGGAGTCCTGAAGATGCTGGGCAAGCAGGGCGACTTCAAAGCCAATGTGCTGAAGGTGAATATTCCTCGCAATGACCTGAAGGTGACGATCGACGGCGCTTCCACTCCGACCCCGTTCGGGTTTGGCGGATGGATCGCCATGACCAAAGGAGACGGCGGCAACGACGTCATGATGGGCGACCTGGTACTGCTCGAAGACGAGGTGAATCCGGTGATGTCGGCGCTTCTGGACAATGGCCTGGAGGTCACGGCGCTCCACAATCATTTCTTCTTCGAGAGCCCGCGGATCTTCTACATGCACGTCCACGGTCATGGCAAGGCGGCTGACCTGGCGCGGAGGGTGAAACCGGCTGTCGATCTGATTGGACACGGTTCGCCGCAGCACCAGACGAGCGTGTCTGGCGGGCAATTGAACATCGCGGCAGGCCGGATTGACACGGCAAGGATCGCGAAACTTGTCGGTCACGAGGGCGAGCAGAGCGGTCCGGTCTACAAGATTACGATCGGACGGGATGACATCGACCTCAAGGAAATGGGCGCTACGATCAACGCGCGCATGGGCCTCAACACCTGGGCCGCGTTCTACGGAAGCGACGCCAATGCCGAAATCGCGGGCGATGTGGCGATGTTGGCCTCTGAGGTGACGCCCGTGCTGAAGGCGCTTCGTGCGCACGGCCTCGATGTCGTGGCGATTCACAATCACATGATCGGCGGCCAGCCGGCCATCTACTTCCTGCATTATTGGGGCGCTGGCCCCGCCGAGAGGTTGGCGGCCGGTTTCAAGGCGGCACTCGGGGAATTGGGCAAGCACGGCTCGCAGGCCGGTTCTCATTAGTGGGCACGCCGCCGGGCATTCGAGTGCCGTGCCGGCACCCTTCTCAGACTTGTACCCCGCTTCTATGACATCGCGGAGCTGAGTTTCGGCGGCGCGTCCAGGCGCCAATCGGAACGCCGCCGCTGCTTGATGGTGGCGAAATCGGCGCGTTCCAGAGCGTCTGCGTTCTCTGGAAGCCCGAGCTCCCAGAGCGGGAAGAAATCGTCTCCGATTTCGAGTCCTTCAATCCAGCCGCGCGGCCCGTAAAGGAACTCGTGAGCGGCATCGAGGCCCCGTCTTCGGAGGTCCTCGGCTAACTGGGCGAGGTCATCCAACGAGATCATTTCCGGCTCCCTATGGCTTGTCTACCGGATACCGGCCAATTCCTGCAATAAGTGCCAGTTCTCCAGCCGCTCCTGCTTCGTGGCCAGGAGCGTCTCCGACGGATTGCCGTCCTTATCGAAATGCTTCGCAAACCGGCCTTCCGATCGCGCAAACGTGATGAAATCGACCGGCTCGCCGGTCTTCGGGTTCGTATACCAGTCGTCCTTCACATTCGGGTTGCCGACCAGGCTTAGGCGGTCCTTGATGCGCGGACCCTTGCGCGGGTCGTAAATGAACAGCGGGAAGCTGCGCGAATCGGCAGCCAGTTTCGCCTGGTGCTCGGCCATGTTGTCGCCAACGCCATGCTCGGGCTGGCAGGTGGTGAAGACGTTGACGATGGCAGGCCCGTGAAACTGGTTCGCCTCCATGATCGCTTTGTAGAAGTGGTTCATGTGCGCGCAGGTGGTCTGGGCCACGTACACGTCCTTGTGCATCATGCAGATGTTGCCCAGTTCCTTGCGATTCTCCTTCTTGCCCTGGATCGCCGACCCGTGAAAGCTCATCTTGGCATCCTGGCCTTTGAACGAGCTGGTAGAACTCTGGCCGCCCGTGTTGGAATACACCTGCGTGTCCAGCACGAGGACCTTGATATCGGCGCCGGAGGCGAGCATACGGGAGAGCGACTGGAAGCCGATGTCGAGCATGGCGCCATCGCCCCCGACAATCCACAGGCGCTTTGCTTGCCAACCCTGCTGATCCCACCGTGCGCGCACGCCCATGGCATCGGCCGGAGCGTTCTCGAACAGGGAGTTCGTCCAGGAAACCAGATAGGGATTGTACGGATAAGTGGACGTGTACACCGTGTTGCAGCCCGTGGCCGCGACGATGCCGACATTCTCCTGGCCGTAAAGGAACCCGGTGGCGGCGAGCATCATGCGGAGGGCAGTGGCTTCGCCGCACCCCATGCAGGAACCCGCGCCGCCGACGTAGAGCAGCGAGCGCTCGGCCAGCATCATATCCGCCAGCGCTTTCTCATTAATGAAGCGCGCCGGCGTCTCCGGCATGGATTTGTAGAAATCGAACCAGCCGCGGATAGAGCGCATGTTCTCGTCATTCTTGCGGACCATGCGGAGCGCGTTGTGGTCGCCGCAGGCATCGACGCACTCGGCGCAGCCTTTGCACTTGGTGGGGTCGATGAAGATCCCGAACTTGCCGCCGCCCTGGCCCTTCTTTTCGAGGACCGTGAAGTACTTGTTGGTGACGGTCCACTGCGCCGCCATCTCATTGCGCAGCGACTCATCCGGGATGGCTGCCAGGCGCTCTTCGAGCACCGCCGGCTCGGCCACCTTTCCGAGAATGGCGGTATCGGGGCATTCCGTGACGCACTCCATGCAGCCGACGCAGTTCGCCGCGATGAATTCCGGTATGTCCGGCGCGATGTAGCTGAAGTCGCGCAAGGCTCCGGTTCCGGCGGGAACGATGCTGCGCGCTGTCATGGCATCGGCGGGCAGGCCCCGCTCCGCCAGGCCGGTATTGTACGCGCCCACGACGCGCTCGTTGAAATCGGCGATATCCACCACGTTGGCCGTGATGTCCGCCATTCGCGCTTCCCATGCGATCGCGCTCATGAGAT
>Ga0070739_10007891_pt1 | contig 11110 bp, 7 predicted proteins | sample Coa_R1_7_FD_66445 | JGI IMG/M metagenome (GOLD analysis project Ga0070739, IMG submission 66445) | Surface soil microbial communities from Centralia Pennsylvania, which are recovering from an underground coalmine fire - Coalmine... | ecosystem: Environmental > Terrestrial > Soil > Unclassified ... | reverse complement strand
CCACAACCGGACGCTTACGTTCACGATCCGGTCCGGCGTCAAGTGGTCGGACGGCCAGCCGTTCTCGGCGGCGGACGTCGTGTACACGTTCGAGCTGATCAAGGCCCACCCGGCGCTCGACCTGCAGGCCGTCTGGTCGGTGCTGAAGAGCGTCACCCGCAGCGGCGACAAGGTGGTCATGAAGTTCAAGACCGCCGCGGTGCCGTACTTCTACTACGTCGCGGGACAGACGCCGATCGTGCCGCAGCACATCTGGTCGAAGATCTCCAACCCGGTGAACGACAAGATCAAGGATCCCGTCGGCACCGGCCCCTTCACGATCAGCCACAAGAGCTGCTCGCCGCAGGTCATGAAGTACTCGAAGAACCCGCACTACTGGCAGAAGGGCCTGCCGAAGATCGACACGGTCTACTACCCGGCCTACACGTCCAACGACCCGGCCAACCAGGATCTCGCGAGCGGCGCCGCCCAGTGGGGGAGCCAGTTCATCCCGAGCATCAAGAACTTCTATCTCTCGAAGAGCAAGGACAACCACTACTGGTTCCCGCCGGTCGCGAACGTCTCGGTCTTCATCAACCTGAAGAACCCGATCCTCAAGAACGTGGCGGTGCGGCGGGCGATGGCCTACGCGATCGACCGCTCCCGCGTCTCGCAGATCGGCGAGTACGGCTACGAGCCGGCTGCGAACCAGACCGGGATCGTCACGCCGACGTTCAAGAGCTGGCTGAACAAGAAGCTCGCCGGCGAGTTCACGTACAACCCGACGAAGGCGAAGCAGATCCTCCAGCACGCCGGCTACACGCTGAAGAACGGCGTCTTCGAGAAGGGCGGCAAGCAGCTCTCCTTCTCGATGATCAACATCGGCGGCTACTCCGACTGGGTGCTCTCCGCGCAGATCGTCGAGCAGGACCTGAAGGCGGTCGGGATCAAGGTCACGCCGGCCGACCTCTCGTCGACCACGTACGACGCGAAGGTCTACAAGGGCCAGTACGACCTGGCCTACGACGGCAACGAGGCCGGGGGCCCGGCGCCGTACTACGAGCTGCGGCAGGAGCTCTTCTCGAAGAACTCCGCGCCGATCGGCAAGATCGCGTCGTCGAACTGGGAGCGCTACGACAACCCCGAGGTCGACAAGCTGATCAACCAGTACGCGGCGACGACGAGCGCGGCGAAGCAGCACTCGATCGTCAACCAGCTCGAGGCCGCGATGGTGCGGGACGTGCCGATCATCCCGATCACGGAAGGCGTGGACTGGTTCCAGTACAACACCGCGCACCTCACCGGCTGGGTCACGCCGAAGAACCCGTACGCGAAGCCCGCGGCGTACGAGGTGCCCGACTGGGGCGTCCAGCTGCTCCACCTGAGGCCCAAGGGGTGACGGCCTGAGGCACAGTTCCATCGGCATGAGGCGCGGGACATGAGGTTCGTCGTCCGCAGGCTCGGGTTCTTCCTGGTCACGCTCTGGGCGGCGGTCACCCTGAACTTCCTCATCCCGCGCCTCATGCCCGGCAATCCGGCGCTGGCGCTGATGTCGCGCTACCGCGGCCGCATCAACCCGGCCGCGCTGAAGGCGATCGAGATCGCGTTCGGCGTCAACAACCACCAGAGCGTCCTCAGCTCGTACTTCCAGTACCTCGGGAACGTCGCCCGGGGGCGCTTCGGCATCTCGCTGACGTTCTTCCCGGACCCGGTGCTGCGGAACGTGCTGCAGGCGCTGCCGTGGACGCTCGCGCTCGTCGGCGTGACGACGATCCTCGCCTTCCTGCTCGGGACGCTGATCGGGCTGCTGGCGGCGTGGCGGCGCGGCGGGATGCTCGACAGCCTGCTGCCGCCGATCTTCGTGATCACCTCGGCCTTCCCGTACTTCTGGCTCGCGATGCTCTCGATCTGGCTGTTCGCGATCAAGTTCCACTGGCTGCCGCAGAGCAGCGGCTACGACATCAAGGACAACGTCGCCTGGACGTGGCACTTCGTCGGGGACGCGTTCCGGCACTCGATCCTGCCGGCGCTCACGATCCTCGTCACCTCGATCGGCGGGTGGATCCTCACCATGCGCAACAACACGATCACCGTGCTCGCGGAGGACTACGTGCGCATGGCGCGGGCCAAGGGGCTCAGCCCGTGGCGCGTGATGTGGACGTACGCGGGCCGGAACGCGATCCTGCCGAACCTCACGGGCTTCGCGATGTCGCTCGGCTTCGTCGTCAGCGGCGCGATCCTCGTCGAGTTCGTCTTCAACTACCCCGGCGTCGGCTGGATGTTCCTGCAGGCGGTCGAGAACCAGGACTACGCGCTGATGCAGGCGCTGTTCCTGATGATCGTGCTCGCGGTCCTGACGGCGATCCTCGCCGCCGACGCCGCGACGGCCGTCCTCGACCCGCGCACCAGGGACATCCGGTGAGCGCTCCCGCGTTCGGCGCGACCGACCAGGTCGCGACGCCGCCCGTCGGCCCTGCGCCGATGGTGGCCGAGATCCGGCAGGGCCGCTGGGGCGACATCTGGCGCGCGATCAGCCGCAACCGCAAGGCCGTGGCCGGGATGATCCTGCTCCTCGTCTTCGTCGTGCTCTCGATCTTCCCCGGCCAGATCGCGCCCGACGACCCGACGGCGGAGATCTACCTCCCCGGCCTCGGCCCGTCGTGGCACCACCTGCTCGGGACGACGGCGCAGGGACAGGACGTCTTCTCGCAGCTGATCTGGGGGACGCGCCTGTCGCTCGTGATCGCGCTCGCCGTCGGCGCGCTCGCCACCGTGCTCTCGGTGCTCGTCGGCGTCTCGGCGGCCTATCTCGGCGGGGTCGCGGACGGGATCCTCTCGCTGCTCACGGACGTGATCCTCGTGCTGCCGATCTTCCCGCTGATCATCGTGATCGCGGCCTACCGGCAGAACTCGGGGCTGTTCACGCTGATCGTCGTGCTCGGCGCGCTCGGCTGGTCGTACGGAGCGCGGCAGCTGCGCTCGCAGACCCTGTCGCTGCGTACGCGCGACTTCCTCGAGGCGGCGCGGGTGCGAGGCGAGCGCAAGTCGTACGTGATCCTGTTCGAGATCCTGCCGACGATGACGTCGCTGATCGTGGCGACGTTCCTCGGCTCCGCCCTCTACGCCGTGCTGACCGCGGCCGGGCTGCAGTTCGTCGGGCTCGGCGACCCGAACAGCCAGAGCTGGGGGACGATGCTGTACTGGGCGCAGAACGGCGAGGCGCTCTTCGCCGGCATGCCGCTGTGGGCGATCGCCCCCGGCGTCTGCATCGCGCTGCTCGGCGCCTCCTTCGCGCTGCTCAACTACGCCTTCGACGAGATCAGCAGCCCGGCGCTGCGCGTCCGCAAGCTCGAGCGGGCGCGGCTGCCGGGGCGGGCCTCCGAGCCGCCGCCGGCCGTCGGCGAGGTGGCGGAGGAGACGGTGCTCCGGGTCGAGGATCTGAGCGTCGCGTACGCGACCGACGCGGGCCCGGTGATCGCCGTCGACCACGTCGACTTCGAGGTCGGCCGCGGCGAGTTCCTCGCCATCGTCGGCGAGTCGGGCTGCGGCAAGTCGACGCTGCTGTACGCGATCGCGCGCCTGCTCGGGAGCCCGCTGCCAGGCGAGATCGTCGGCGGCCGCGTCCTCTTCCAGGGCCGCGACCTCGTCCTGATGGACGACAGCCAGCTGCGCCGCGTCCGCTGGCGCGACCTCTCCGTCGTCATGCAGAGCGCGATGAACGCGCTCAATCCGGTGCTCACGATCGCCGAGCAGATGCGCGACGCGTGCAAGGCGCACTCGGACATGTCGAAGTCGGAGATCGAGGCGCGCTCGCGCGAGGTGCTGCGCCTCGTCTCGATCGACCCGGTCCACCTGCACAGCTACCCGCACCAGCTCTCGGGCGGGATGCGGCAGCGCGCGATGATCGCGATGGCGCTCCTCTTCACGCCCGACCTCGTGATCATGGACGAGCCGACGTCCGCGCTCGACGTCGTCGCGCAGCGCTCGCTGATGATGCAGATCAAGCAGCTGCAGGAGAAGCTCGGCTTCGCCGTCGTCTTCGTGACGCACGACATGTCGCTCGTCCGCCACTTCTCCGACCGGCTGCTCGTGATGTACGCCGGCAAGGTCGTGGAGCTGTCGGAGACGCGCCGGCTGTTCGAGCGGCCGCTCCATCCCTACTCGCGCGGTCTGCTCGACGCGTTCCCCTCGATCCATGGGCCGAAGGTGCGCCTGACCGGCATCCCGGGCGCACCGCCGAACCTCGCCAAGCCGCCGGCGGGCTGCCGCTTCGCGCCGCGCTGCCCGCAGGCGACCGCGCGCTGCGTCTCGACCGAGATCCCGCTCTACGTCGTGGACGGCGCCTCCGTCCGCTGCATCCTCCACGAGGGCGCCGCGTGACCGAGCCGCTGCTCCGCACCGAGGGCCTGACGCGCCACTTCCACGTCGGGAAGCTCCTCTCCCGGCAGACGCTGCACGCCGTCGACGACGTCGACCTGACGATCGGCCGCGCCGAGATCGTTGCGCTCGTCGGCGAGAGCGGCAGCGGCAAGAGCACGATCGCCCGGCTGCTCGCGCTCGTCCACAAGCCGACCCGCGGCCAGATCTTCTTCGAGGGCAAGTCGCTCGGCGGGCTGCGGACGCGGCGCCAGCGGCTCGCCTACAGCGGCGACGTCCCGATGGTCTTCCAGGATCCGTACAGCTCCATCAACCCTGCGTGGCGCGTCTCGCACGGGATCATGCGCGGGATCAAGCTGCACCGGGGCGATCTCTCCCGCGCCGAGCAGCGGCGCGAGGTGGACCGCGTCCTCGACGCGGTGGGGCTCGTGCCGGCGGCGGACACCCGGCGCCGCTTCCCCTTCGAGCTGAGCGGCGGGCAGCGGCAGCGCGTCGGGTTCGCGCAGGCGCTCGCGTTCCGGCCGAAGCTGATCATCGCGGACGAGCCCGTCTCGATGCTCGACGTCTCGATCCGCGTCGGCGTGCTCAACCTGATGGGCGAGCTGCGCGAGCGCGAGGGCGTCTCGTTCCTCTACATCACGCACGACGTCGCGAGCGCCCGCTACCTCGCCGACCGCGTGCTCGTGATGTACGCGGGCCACCTCGTCGAGGAGGGGCCGACCGAGGAGGTGCTGCAGGAGCCGAAGCATCCGTACACCCAGCTGCTCCTCTCGGCCGTGCCCGATCCGCGCGCCGAGCTCGGGCTGGCGGACGCGGAGGACGTCGGCGAGCCGCCGAAGGTGGTCGACCCGAAGCCGGGGTGCCGCTTCCGGCAGCGCTGCCCGCTCGCGATCGCGGTCTGCGAGACGGTGACGCCGGAGCTACGCCGGGTCGGCGACCGCCGCCGTGTCGCCTGCCACGTGGCCGAGTGAGGCAACGGCCCGGTCGAGCTCCTCGCGCGCGCGGGCCCGCACGTCGGCCGGCGCGCCGAACCGGTCGAGTCCGGCGAGCACGGCACCGGCGATCGGTCGTGAGCTCGCGACGCGGATGGAGAGGCGCGGCCCGACCTCTCGCAGCCCGGCTTCGATCCCGTCGAGCAGCCGGCGGTTGCCGGACTGGAGGATGCCACCACCCAGCACGACGTCCACTGGCTCCTGCGTCAGCTCGAGCCTGCGCAGCGCGGCGCCGGCCATGGCGACCACCTCGGCTGCCTGCCGGTCGACGATCTCCGCCGCTGCGGCGTCGTAGTCGGCCGCGGCGAGGACGAGCGGCCCGAGCTCGTCGAGCCGCCGGTGCGGCACGTGCCCGAGGTGGAGCTGCCGCGCCAGCTCGGCCGGAGTCGGTGCGCCGAAATGCTCGGGCACGAGCTGCTCGAGCGCCGTCTTCGGCCCGCGGCCGTCCTCGCTCCGCGAGGCGTACCACTGCGCGGCGGCGCCGATGTCGCCGCCGCCTCCCCAGTCGCCGCTGATCTCGCCGAGCGACGGGAAGCGGACCTGCCTGCCGTCGGGCGCGACGCCGATGCAGTTGATCCCGCGCCCGCACGTGACGGCGACGCCCCAGCTGCGCTCCGTCCCGGCGCGCAGGACGGCGTAGGTGTCGTTGCCGACGACGACCTCGCCGGCCCAGTTGCGCCGCTTCGCCTCCGCGAGGTACGCCTCCTCCTCGTCCGGGAAGTCGAGGCCGGCGAGGAGCAGCACCGCGAGATCGGCCGGGGCGCCGACCTCCACGGCGAGCGCGTCGAGCACGTCGCCGCTTCCTGCCGGCCCGAGCACGTGGACGTGGCTCAGCGGGCCGCGGGCGAAGCCGAGAACCGAGCCGTCCTCGCGCACGAGCGCGGCGTCGGTCTTCGAGCCGCCGCCGTCGACTGCGAAGACCGTTCTCAGCGGACGGCCCCGGCGAGCAGCGGGTCGAGCAATGCCTCGATCATCTCGACCTGCCCGATCAGCGGATGCGCAAGCAGCGCCTTCCGTGCGTCGACGGGGTCGCGGCCGAGCGCGGCGCGGACGGTCAGCCGTTCGTAGGCGGCGACGTGCTGGACGAGGCCGAGCAGCTCCGGCGCGAGCGGCGCCTGCGGGAGCGGATGCGGGCCGTCCCGGTCGACGCGCGCCGGCACCTCCACCACGTCGTCGTCGGCGAGCCCGGCGATCGTCCCCTCGTTCCGGACGTCGACCTCGTGGATCGCGCCGTCGCCGGAGGCGAGCGACGCGACGAGGCCGAGCGCCGCCTCGCTGTAGTACGCGCCGCCGCGGCGCATGAGCAGGTCCGGGCGCTCGTCCACCGTCGGATCGCGGTAGATCTCGAGCAGCCCGCGCTCGATCTCCTGCACGACGGCCGCGCGAGGCTCGCCGTCGAGCTGCTCGCGCAGGACGGCGTCGTGCGCGTAGAAGTAGCGGAGGTAGTAGGACGGGATCGCGCCGAGCTCGTCGAGCAGGCGCCGCGGCAGCTCGACGTCCTCCGCGAGCTCGTCCCCGTGGTCGGCGAGCAGCGCCGGCAGCACGTCGTCGCCGTCCAGCAGGACGCGCCGCACCCACGTCAGGTGGTTGAGGCCGACCTGGTCGACGACGAGGCGGGACGGCTCGACGCCGAGCAGGTCGGCGAAGCGGCGCTGGAAGCCGATGGCGACGTTGCAGAGGCCGACCGCCCGGTGCCCCGCGTCGAGCAGCGCGCGCGTGACGATTCCCACCGGATTCGTGAAGTCGACGATCCAGGCGTCGGGCGCGGCCAGCTCGCGCACGCGGTCGGCGATCCCGAGCACGACGGGCACCGTCCGCATCGCCTTCGCGAAGCCGCCGGCGCCGGTCGTCTCCTGGCCGATGCAGCCGCACGCGAGGGGCACCGTCTCGTCCTGCAGCCGCGCCTCCTGGCCGCCGACGCGGATCTGGACGAGCACGTAGCTCGCGTCGCGAACGGCGGCGTCGAGATCGGCCGTGACCTCGAGCCGCCCGGACCAGCCCTGGCGCTCGAGCATGCGGCGCGCCATCCCCCCGACGACCTCGCGCCGCTCCGCGTCGACGTCCTCGAGCACGAACTCGTCGACGTCGAGTCGGGTGAGGCCCGATACGAGCTCCGGCGTGTAGGTCGAGCCGCCGCCGATGACTGCGACTTTCATCTCGTTAAGCTTACTTACGAGATGGCCGAAGCCAAAGCAGTGCCGGCGCTCCTGCGGACGATCAACGAGCGCGCCGTCCTCGACGCGATCCGCGCGGAGTCGCCCGTCTCGCGGGCCGAGCTCGCCCGGCGGACGGGGATCTCGAAGCCGACGGTTTCGCTCGCGCTCCGTGCGCTGCTGGAGGACGGCCTCGTGCGGGAGACGTCGCTCGAGCCCGACCGGCCGCATTTCGGCGCCGTGTACTACGAGGCCGAGCCGGACGCCGCCTTCGTCCTCGGCGTCGACCTCGGCGCGGGCGGGGTCCGGGCGGCGATCTGCGACCTCGCCGGGGCGACGCGAGCTTCCGCGGAGCTGCCGAGCGCCGCGTCGGCCGCGAGACGGCTCGACGCGCTGGCCGGGCTGCGGGAGTCCCTGCTCGCCGAGGCGGCGGCGTCGCCCGGCCGGCTCGACCGCGCGGTGGTCGGGATCCCCGCCGTCGTCTCGGCGGAGGGCCGCGTGTCGGACTCCGACATCCCGGGCCTCGAGCACGGCGACCTGCGCGCGCAGCTCGAGGAGCGGCTCGGCGTTCCGGTCACGCTGGAGAACGACGTCAATCTCGCAGCCCTCGGCGCCGCCCGCAGCGGCGTCGCGGCCGGCGTGGACGACTTCGCGTTCGTGCTCGTCGGAGAGGGGCTCGGCGCGGCGGTCGTGCTCGGCGGCACCCTCCACCGCGGCGCGAACGGCGCCGCCGGGGAGCTCGACGCCGTCCGCAGCGGGCAGGCGGAGGACTTCGATCCGTCCGCGGCTGCGATCGCGGCCTGGGCGGCGGGCCGCTCTGCCGACGACGTGCTCCAGGAGACCGCGCGCCGGATCGCGCTCCACGTCGTCCCGCTCGCGGCGACGCTCGACCTGCCGCTCGTCGTCCTCGGCGGCAGCGTCGGCGGCCGGGACGCGCTCCTCGAACCGGTCGGTCGGCACCTCGAGGAGTGGCTCGCCTTCCCGCCGCGCCTGGCGGTCTCCTCGCTCGGCGACGCGGCCGTCCTCACCGGCGCCCTCGCCGCCGGGCTCGACGCCACGCTGGAGCACGTCTTCGAGCGCCGCGTCCGCGCCTAGGCGTCACGCTCCGATCCCCCGTTCAGGGGGCACGTGGCTACCGAAAACCGCCGATTTCTCCTGCATGTCTGCGGCCGAGCTTGCCGAGCTGGCCGTCCCTGACCGGGACGGGCTCACCGGCGACGAGCTCGTCCGGCGCTACCGCACCCTGATCGAGCAGCTCCCGCTCGTCGTCTACGTCGACGCGCTGGACGAGCTGAGCTCGAACATCTTCACCAGCCGCCAGATCGAGCCGCTTCTCGGCTACTCGGTGGAGGAGTGGGAGCGCGAGACCGACCTGTTCACGCGGCTCCTGCACCCCGACGACCGCGAGCGGGTGCTCGCCGCGCATGTGCGCACACAGGAGACGCACGAGCCGCTCAGCATCGAGTACCGGCTGATCGCGCGCGACGGACGCGTCGTCTGGCTGCGCGACGAGGGCGTCGTGGTGTTCGACGCGCAGGGCCGCCCGCTCCACCTTCAGGGCTACCTGCTCGACATCACCCGCGAGCGGGAGGCCGAGCTCCAGCTCCGCCAGCTCGCCCTCTACGACCCGCTCACCGGCCTTGCCAACCGTGCGTTCTTCCACGAGCGGCTGCGCCACGCGACCGAGCTCCGGCACGATCCCGAGCGTCCGCCCGCGCTCCTCTTCATCGACCTCGACGGCTTCAAGGGCGTCAACGACCGCTGGGGGCACGACGTCGGCGACGCGGTGCTGAGGGAGATCGCCCAGCGGATCGAGAGCGCGGTCAGGAGCGCCGACACCGCGGCGCGCCTCGGCGGCGACGAATTCGCAGTCGTCCTCACCGAGGGAGTCGACCCCGAGCGGGCGGTGGAGGTCGCCGAGCGCCTCCTCGAGGAGATCGCGCGGCCCGTGGAGCTCGCCTCCGTGCAGCTGCTGACGCAGGCGAGCATCGGGATCGCGCTCGGCGAGGACGCCGACTCGATGCTTCGCGAGGCCGACATCGCGATGTACCGGGCGAAGGCGCACCCCGAGGTCGGCTACGCGTTCTTCGACCCGCAGCTCGACCGGGCGGCGGTCGAGCGCTCGCTGCGCATCGGGGAGCTGCGCGACGCGATCAGCGGCGGCGAGCTCCGGCTCGACTACCAGGCCGTGGTCGATCTCGCGCGGTACGAGATCACCGGCTACGAGGCGCTCGTCCGGTGGCGGCATCCGCGGGAGGGCGACCTCGCGCCGGCGGACTTCATTCCGCTCGCCGAGGAGACGGGGCTGATCGTGCAGCTCGGCGAGTGGGTGCTGCGCGAGGCCTGTGCGGAGGGCGCACGGCTCGCCGCCGGCCTCGACGAGGTGCCGCAGATGTCCGTCAACGTCTCGGCCCGGCAGCTCCATCATCCGGGCTTCGTCGAGCACGTCCGCTCCGCGCTCGAGGCGTCCGGGTTCCCCCCGTCGGCGCTCACGCTCGAGCTGACGGAGAGCACGCTCCTGGAGTCGGACGAGCGCGTGAGCGTCTCACTCCGCGAGCTCAAGCAGGCCGGCGTCGTGATCGCGCTCGACGACTTCGGCACGGGCTACGCCTCGCTCTCGTACCTGCAGCAGTTCCCGATCGACGTGGTCAAGATCGACCGCAGCTTCACGGCGAAGATCGACAGCCCGTCGTCCGACCTCGTCCTGCTCAAGGGGATCATCGATCTCGGCAACGCGCTCGAGCTGAATCTCGTGGCCGAGGGGATCGAGACGCCGGAGCAGCACCGGATCATCCGCCGGCTCGGCTGCCAGCGGGCGCAGGGCTTCTACTTCGGCCGCCCGATGGCGACTGCGCAGCGCGAGCTTCCCGCCGTCTAGAGCGCGCGGATCGCCCTGGACTTGCGGGGCGAGTTCCCTATAGTCCGGGCCAGATGCCGCGGCGTCCCTCGACCCATGTGGACAGCCCGGCCGCGGTCGGGGAGCGCCTGCGCGCGGCCCGTCTCGCGGCGGGACTGAGCCAGCGCGACCTCTCGTTCGACGGCTGCACCGCCGCGTACGTGTCGCGGATCGAGGCGGGCGCCAGGACGCCGTCGTACCAGATCCTCCGCGAGTTCGGGAGGCGGCTCGGCGTCACCGCCGACTACCTCGCGACGGGTGAGGACGCCTTCGCGGCGCCGGATCCTCGCTTCGAGGCGGAGATCCTGCTGCGGCTCGGCAGGCTCGACGAGGCAGAGGCCGTCTCCTCGCACGCCGACGGGCGCGGCGCGATCGCACTGGAGCGCGGCGCGACGGGCGCGGCGATCGACCTGCTCGCCGGCGCGCTCGCCTCCGGCGAGCTGCCGCGCGAGCGCGCGGAGGCGGCGGCAGAGCGGCTCGGCCGCGCCTACTGCCTGCAGGGCCAGTACGAGGAGGCGCTCGCGCTCTTCGGCCGCTGCCTCGAGGACGCGAGGGCCCGCGGCGACCGGTTCGCCGTCGCCCGCTTCGGCGTCTTGCTCGCCGGCGCGTACGTCGAGACCGGAGACCGCGCGAGTGCGGAGAGCGTCCTCGGCGAGGCGCTCGCAGATGCCCGCGAGACGCTCGACCCGACGCTCCGCGCGAATCTCTACCGG
>Ga0070739_10007890_pt1 | contig 11112 bp, 9 predicted proteins | sample Coa_R1_7_FD_66445 | JGI IMG/M metagenome (GOLD analysis project Ga0070739, IMG submission 66445) | Surface soil microbial communities from Centralia Pennsylvania, which are recovering from an underground coalmine fire - Coalmine... | ecosystem: Environmental > Terrestrial > Soil > Unclassified ... | reverse complement strand
TATGGTATAATCACCCCTCGGGACCCATCTTACATTTACCTGAAATCTACTGAGGAAACTCTTAGTACCCTTAGCCTTGTTACGGGTTTAGTGGGTTTTGCTAGCATTGCAGAGGAAGCTGCTAATTTTGTTAATTTTGGAAGGAGTAGTATAACTAAAGCTACGGAGAATGTACCAGAAAAACTCTATCATTACACGTCGAGTAAATATGCGGGTGCTATCCTTGAAGGGGGACTAAGACCTGGCCAGAGCGGATTCGTTTATGCAACTCCCGAGGGAAATCTTAGCCCATTGCAAGCTATAGTTGATTTAGCTTTACCTCCTAATCGTGTTCCGGATGCGCTATTTGAAATTGATGTTGCAAAATTGAAGCAATTAAGAATCGATGTACCTCTTCCTAATCGAATTGGAAGAGCATATAATCAGCCTGGTGGAAAGTTAGAAATTCCAATTAACGGCAGAATCCCACCAGAAGCTTTAAAGAGGATTAGATGACTGGAGAACAATTAAGAGAATGGCTTGATGAAGAGTTGAATAATTATCCTGAGCGGACCAGTGGAGAAGAACTTTATTCCTTTTTTATTAAGCAAACTGAGAAATATGTTAAATCTAACCGTAGAGAGTTAATTGAGGCTTTAACTTATTGGTTAAGACTTCGGACTGAACCAAAAACAATGTTAGCTTTAGATGTTGCTGAAAAACACAATTTAACCGAACTCAGAGAAGAAATCGAGAACCTACTAAGAGATGTTGAAAATGGAATAGCTTTCAAGCCCTACTACGGTCAATTTATTACCAAAGCCCTTAAAAAGCTTTCGGGAAAAGAGGGGAGGGAAAAAGCATGAGCGATCAAAAAAGTAAGGAAGTATCGGGGAAGATTAGCTCGGCTGAAATTGATCAAGCCGTGCTTCAAAGATATTTGCAGGAAATAAGGGACAATCAGAATCTAGTGGCAGGATTTATGGGAGGAATCGTGGCTGCTGCCATTGGAGCCATTATTTGGGCAATGATCACCGCTGAAAAAAATCGCCAGTTTGTGTGGATGGCCATTGGGGTTGGATTCTTTGTAGGCTCTACTGTACGCCGGTTCGGTAAGGGTATTGATAGGAGCTTTGGTATAGTTGGTGCAGTATTGTCACTTTTAGGTTGTTTAGCAGGAAATCTGTTTTCTGCCTGTATCATTATTTCCTACCAGGAAGGCATGAACCTCTTAGAAGTACTTTCTCGACTAAATCCCCAAATTGTTGTGGAACTAATGAAAGTAATATTTGATCCAGTTGACCTTTTATTCTATGTAATTGCAATGTGTATGGGTTATAAATTTTCCCTCCGAACCATCACCAAGGAGGAGATGGCAAAAATGGTAAAGCAGAGTTAGCCGGAGAAGAAATTAACGTGAGTTCGGCATAGGGATTATATTCCAAAATATTTTCTTCTTCCCCATGAGTAGAGATAATCCCCACCTGAATCCTTTCCCCTTGAGGGGAGGTTATATGTAATAGTGGTCATTTTTATTGCTAATTCTTTCGTCGAATTCGCGCTAAATTACATCAAAGTGCTGGCTCAGTAATAGCCCTTGGGCCTCATGCGGATGGTCGTCTTCCACTTGTTATAGGGGGGTTTTCAGCTTATACTTTTATATTTAGTTTTGTGCAGTTTAGTGGAGGTTTAACGAATATATGATCTCTTATATTATGAAAAAAATCGTTGGCACCCAGAATGAAAGGGAGATTAAAAAACTCCGTTCAGTCGTTGCCCGCATAAACGAGTTTGAGCCTGAACTCATAGAGCTACCGACATCGGAGCTTAGGAAAAAAACAGACTATTTTAAAGAAGAGATAAAAAAACGGCTCAATGGCGATCTGGACGAAGGGGAATATCCCTCAAAACTGGAGGACGCCATCTGGGAAGTCCTTCCCGAAGCCTTTGCCGTAGTTCGAGAGGCGTCCCGAAGAACACTGGGGATGCGCCATTTTGATGTTCAGATGATAGGCGGGATTGTCCTTCATCAGGGAAAGATCGCAGAGATGAAAACGGGAGAGGGAAAGACGCTCGTTGCCGCTCTGCCCCTATACCTGAACGGCATTACTGGCTACGGCTCCCATCTTGTCACCGTAAATGACTATCTTGCCAGGCGCGACGCAACATGGATGGGACCGATCTATAAACTGCTGGGACTCAGGGTCGGGGTCATAAATCACGAGATCTCTTATCTTGTCGAGTGGGAAGACCCGGAGAGGGCTGAACACGCGATAAAGAATAACCTGAGCGTCTGGCCAAATGAGTTGATTGGGGTTGATGTGCCCGCTGAGAGGAACCTCGAGGCGCTTGCCGCATTTAAGACGAGGCTCGTTGAATGCCAAAGGAAAGAGGCTTATCTTGCCGACACCACGTATGGAACGAACAACGAGTTTGGTTTCGATTACCTTCGGGACAATATGAAATTCTCACTTGAGGATTATGTCCAGAGGGAGCTTAATTATGCGATTGTGGACGAGGTGGACAGCATTCTCATAGACGAGGCGAGGACACCGCTTATCATTTCAGGCCCGTCGGAGGAGTCCACTAAGCTCTATTACGAGATTGACGGTCTTGTAAGAAAGCTCAAAAAAGAGATTGACTTTACGATTGATGAGAAGACCCGACAGGTGACACTCACGGAGGAAGGCTCAACGAAGGTTGAAAGGATGCTTAACGTAAACAACATATACGACCCCGTAAATCTTGAGCTGCTCCACCACGTGATTCAGGGGCTTCGCGCCCATAGCCTCTTTCAAAACGATGTGGACTACATAGTCAAAGATGGACAGGTCGTTATAGTGGATGAATTTACGGGAAGGCTCATGCCCGGAAGAAGGTGGAGCGACGGGCTTCATCAGGCGATTGAGGCCAAAGAGGGAGTCGAGATAGAGAGCGAAAACCAGACACTTGCGACAATCACAATTCAGAACTATTTCAGGATGTACCGCAAACTCGCGGGGATGACGGGAACTGCCGACACGGAGGCGCTTGAATTTAAGAAGATATATAACCTGGACGTTGCCGTAATCCCCACGCACAAGCCTATGATAAGGATTGACTACAATGATTCCGTTTATAAGACCGAGCGTGAGAAATTCAATGCCGTTGCCGATGAAATAAAAAGGCTCAATACCCAAGGGAGACCCATGCTTGTCGGAACGACTTCGGTAGAGAAATCCGAGAGGCTAAGCAAGCTACTTGAGAAAATGAGGGTTAGCCATCAGGTCTTAAATGCGAAACAGCATGAAAGAGAGGCTGAGATTGTAGCGCAGGCGGGAAGAGTAGGGGCAGTTACAATTGCTACAAACATGGCGGGACGCGGAACGGATATAATCCTTGGAGGGAACCCGGAGTTTCTCGCAAAGGACATTATAAAGAGAAAGTTCAAGGTAGAGCTACACGAGGCCGAGCCTCATCAGTTTGAAGAGGCTATGCTTGAGGCAAAGGGTATTTGTGAGAATGAGAGGAAAAGGGTTCTTGAGCTGGGCGGGCTGCACATAATCGGCACGGAGCGCCATGAAGCCAGAAGAATTGATAACCAGCTAAGGGGTAGGTCCGGAAGGCAGGGTGACCCAGGCTCGTCTCGGTTCTATGTATCGCTTGAGGATGATTTGATGAGGATTTTTGCATCCGAGAAGATCTCAAAGATCATGGACAGGTTGGGATGGCAAGAGGGTGAGCCTATCGAGCATAAACTCATCTCAAAATCCATAGGGAGCGCGCAGGAACGGGTTGAGTCGAGAAACTTCGACATAAGAAAGCATCTGCTTGAATACGACGACGTTCTAAACACGCAAAGGGATGTGGTCTACACAAAGAGAAAAGAAATCCTCTCGGGTGAGAGCCTCAAGGAGAGCCTCTATGAGATGGCGGATGAGTTGCTGGAAGAAATAGTGCCGATTTATGTCCCCGAAAAGTCGAATTCACAAGAGCCAGATTTAAAGGGACTCTCCGATGCCATATACAGGAGCTTCAATTTACAGGTTAACTTTGACGGCTCCACAAACGGCCTCAAGAGCCGGGATGTAGTCGAGCTTCTGAGGGAGAAAATCCATCGCTCTTATGATGAGAAAGAGGCTCAAATAGGCTCTGAGACTATGAGACAGGTTGAAAGGTACATAATGCTTCAGACGCTTGATTATCTTTGGAAAGACCACCTTCTCAGTATGGACCATCTAAGGGAGGGAATAGGGCTGAGGGGCTATGGCCAAAAAGACCCGCTCCTTGAATATAAGAAAGAGGGATATGAGACGTTTTCGGCCATGATGGATCGCTTTAGAGAGGAGGTTTGCGAAAAGTTATTCAGGGTAAAGCCCGTGAGTGAAGTTGATATGGAGAGGCTTGAGAGGAGAAGAAGGGTTGAGCAGCAGCGCATGGTTTTGAGCCGGGGGGAGGGCGGCGACGAGAAGAAATCTCCGGTAAGGCGTGAGAAAAAGGTCGGAAGGAATGACCCTTGTCCATGCGGGAGCGGGAAGAAATACAAAAAATGCTGTGGAGCGACGTAGTATACGGGATGCAAGATAACGAATCATGCATCCTGCATTATCGCATAGGAGGTATTGGGATTGGACGTGGAGCTTATAAAGAAGATTAAGAGCCTTGAGAAGAATATAGAGATGGTTATAAAGGGAAAGCCTGAGGCGGTAAGAGCGGCTCTTATTGCGTTTCTCTCTCGCGGCCACGTATTGATTGAGGATGTCCCTGGCGTAGGAAAAACCACACTGGCTCAGGCCCTCGCAAGGTCAACCGACCTTTCATTCAAGAGAATCCAATTTACAAGCGACCTCCTCCCATCGGATATTCTGGGGGTTTCAATCCTTGACCAAAAGACCGGGGAGTTTGATTTTAAACCGGGTCCTGTTTTTGCAAACATAATCGTTGCCGATGAAATAAACCGGGCTACACCTAAGACCCAGAGCGCACTACTTGAGGCGATGAGCGAATCTAAAGTAACGGTTGATGGGAAAACTTATGAACTCCCAAGACCATTTATGGTAATTGCCACACAAAACCCATTTGAATACAGGGGCACGTTTCCCCTCCCTGAAAACCAGCTCGACAGGTTTTCCATGAGAATAAGTATCGGGTATCCCGACTATGAAGGGGAAAAGGAAATTCTCGTAAAATTCAGCCCGGCGAGACCGTGGGATGGGATTCAGCCGGTCGTATCAAAAGAGGAGGTAATGCTCCTTCAGGCTATAGTAGAGAAGGTTCGTGTAGACGACTCTATTTTGGATTATATACTGGTAATCATAAAGGAAACCAGAAATCCTAAGGTATTTGAACTCGGAGTAAGCCCAAGGGGTGCCATAGCCCTCAAACGCGCGGCTCAATCGAGGGCGCTTATTGAGGGCAGGACATACTGCATTCCGGACGACGTAAAAGAAATGGTGGTGCCAGTCCTTGCGCACAGGATTATACTCAAGCACGACCGCATGGTGGGAAAGGTTAAGGAAGAAGAATCGCTCAGGGAAGTTCTTGAAAGGGTAAAGGTGCCGATTTGATTGTAGTGGCGAACGGCTGTTTGCCACTATCACAAACGGGCAAGGAGAAACGAAATTGAATGTGAATCGTAGAGCTTATATATATAAAAAGAATCTACACCTATCTTTTCTTCCGCTTGTTCTCTTTGGACTATTGATCTTTGCCATACTTGCCGTTTTGGGTCTTTTTATTGGTTTTATATTTGGGGCTGTCGTGATAGGGTTTATAATTGCCCGTCTGCTCTTTTCATCCGGAAGGAAAAAGGCCGAACGAGTGGAAAAGGACGGTCGAACCGTTACGCTCAAAGAAGGGGAATATGAGATTATAGGGAAGGGGAGTGAATAGGAGTATTTATAAATTGCCTCTACTCACTTCTTCTTCAATCCGGTTTGCAAGCTCTATGTCGCTGTTGGTTACACCGCCTTTGCTGTGTGTAGAGAGCATGAGGGTAACCCTGTTATACTGAATCAGGAAATCCGGATGGTGATTTGCCTTCTCCGCCAGGTCTGCGACTTTATTTACAAAGTTGATCGCGTCTTTAAATGTTTTATGGGTATAGACCTTATGAATTTCTTTTCCCTTTAGTTGCCAGCCTTTTAGCGATCTTAGCCTTTCCCTAATTTCCTCTTCTGATAATACTGCCATGTTATTTCCTCCTAAATTAGTGCCTCAATGGGCCATCGTTTCTTGCGATGCGACGGAGCAGTCAAATAAAAAGAATTGCTTGGCTACGCCTGCAATGATTAAAGATTTAGTTAAATTTTATAGAATTCTTTATGGAGAGTCAAAATTTTTGGTTTAGAATGTTTAGCTAAGATGTCTGTGGCCTTTATAGCAATAGGTTCGAATCTAGGTAAGAGGATTGAAAACTGCATGAGAGCTGTTGAGGCAATCTCCGACTTTGCAAAGATTAAAGCCCTCTCATCCATTTACGAAACCGAGCCTGTGGATAAAGAGAATCAGCCAGACTTTATAAATTGTGTATTAGAGATTGAAACCTCTATTCCTCCTTTTGATCTTTTAACCTTTCTTCAAGGTATAGAGACTGCAATTGGAAGGGAGCGAACTGAGGGGCAGGGTCCGAGGGTGATTGACTTGGACATCATTTTTTATGATGATCTTGTGGTTGAAATTGAGGATTTAATCATTCCACACCCAAGGGCACATCTCAGGCGGTTTGTTCTTGAGCCTCTTTGTGAGATTGCCCCTGATTTTATCCACCCTGGTCTAAAGGTTTCTGTTTGTGAGTTGTTTAATAATCTGAGAGATATGAAGCGCGTGGTGAAGGTAGGCGAGCTTTCCACAGCTTATCCACAGAAATCCACAGCTTATTCACAGGCTTAAGACATGCTTTTCCATAGTTCATCCACAAAAAAGAAGATTCTTTCACTATCACAAAGGTAGGAATATTGGAATATTAATTAAAGAACTTAATGTGAATTGTTAGATAGAGTGGATAACTATTGCTCTAAACGCTTAAAAGTTATCCACAGAAGATATTTAATCCTTACTTTCAGGGCCTTGAATGAGCAAAACTCTGGAACATTGCTTTAGGTTGTGGGATAATATGAATCTATCGAGCGGAACAGCCATCAAACTCGTCTGTGAACAAAGCTATTTGTCAGTCACTGTAGCATGCTAATTTATTGATGGGGGGTGGAAAGATGGGAGATTTTGATCGCAAGACTAAGGCCGTGGAACAGCATCTGGAGGCTCTGTGGCAGTATATTAATGAATGGGCTGTGCCGCAAAGAGAGTTCGTAGAGCAGATTTTAGAGCATCTCTTCAATACACTAGAAGAGTTGGAAGTAGCTAGGGAGGAATTGCGCCAACAGAATGAAGAGCTGATTGCCGCTCAGCGGATAGTGGAATCGGAACGTCAGCGATATCGTGAACTGTTCGAGTTTGCCCCGGATGGTTGCTTGATGACCGATGTCTCCGGGGTTATACAAGAGGCAAACCGCGCCGCCGAGTCTCTGTTCTCCATAAATCGCTACTTTCTCGTGGGCAAGCCCTTGGTTATATTTGTGTCTGAAGAGGATCGGGAGAGTTTTGGTGCCCAGTTAAATCGCCTGAAGAATTTGAAGCGTGTGCAAGATATGGAATTATGCCTGAAGCCTCACAAGGGCGCACCATTCTATGCTTCGATCACTGTAGCCCCAGTGCGCAACCCGCAGGAAGAGCTGATCGGTCTGCGCTGGTCTATCCGTGACATCGCAGAGCGCAAGCGGGTAGAAAGGGCGCTAATGGAGAGCGAGGAGCGGTTCAGAAAGGCCTTTGGGGACTCAGCAATTGGAATGGCTCTAGTGAAAACCGATGGCAGTTTTTTGCAGGTCAATCGTGCCCTGTGTGAGATCGTTGGTTATTCAGAACAAGAACTCCTGTCCACCAGTTTTCAGGCGATCACTCATCCAGACGATCTTGAACCTGATCTTGCCCATTTGCGCCAGGCGCTAGATGGCCGGATAAACTCCTTCCAGATGGAGAAACGATACTTCCACAAGCTGGGGCATATAGTATGGGTTCTATTAACTACCTCGCTGGTACGCAGCGAAAGCGGCAACCCACTATACTTTATCTCCCAGATCCAAGACATTACCGAGCGCAAGCGGGTAGAGGAAGCACTTAGGAAGAACATTGCCCATTTGGCTAAAAAGAATCGTTACGAGACAATCATCGGTGCTGTTACTCGGAGTATTCACCGGTCAATCAATCTACAAGATGTCCTTGAAAACGCCGTTGAGTCGATGAGTAAGAATATAGATGGAGCAGATAACGTTTCAATTTACCTAGTCGAAGGAGAAGACCTCGGCGAGCTCAGTCGAGCCGAAGCGGTTCTAAGGGCTTTTAGAGGCTACCCTGATTGGTGGATAGAGCGTGTAAGGAGAATTCCGTATCCTAAGGGATTTACGTGGAAGGCAATAATAGAGGGGAAGCCCACATATTGTGCGGATGTAGATAGAGATACGGTTATAGGGCCCGCCGGAAGGGAAATGGGAACGAAGAGTTATGCATCTATGCCTATTCATTTCGGAGGTAAGATAGTAGGGGTTATAAATATAAACTCTTTTCAGAAGAATGCCTTTAATGATGAGGAATTAAGACTGCTGGAAATCGTGGCTCAACAGATTGAGACAGCTATTAATAATGCGCAGAGGGCGGAAGCACTCCAAAAAGCCAAAGAAGAGCTCGAACTGCGTGTCCAGGAACGTACGCGGGAGCTATCGGAGATTAATGAGGAACTGAAAAAGGAAATCGCCTGGCGTAAGAAGGCCGAGAAGTCGTTGCGTGACAGTGAAGAGAGGTATCGGGCTTTGTATGAAAACAACCCATCAATGTACTTCACTGTAGATAGAGAGGGAAAGATACTTTCCCTTAACCGGTTTGGGGCAGAGCAACTCGGTTACACTGTCGAGGGGTTAATTGGGCAATCGGTATTTAATATATTCTATGAGGAGGATAGAGAGGCAGTTATAGAACGATTCGTCCGGTGTTTGCAGAATATTAAACAGATCATTCGATGGGAGTTTCGCAAGGTTCGCAAGGATGGGAGCATACTCTGGGTGAGAGAATCCGCTCGTGCCATACAGGGGTCTGATGGTGGTATGGTTGTCCTTATTGTTTGCGAGGATATCACAGACCGCAGACGGGCGGAAGAACAGCTCAGGGGGTCGCTCAGAGAGAAAGAGATGCTTCTTAAAGAGGTTCATCACAGAGTCAAAAACAATTTGCAGGTTATCTCCAGCCTTCTGGATCTTCAATCTGACTACCTCAAAGATAGGCAAGCCATTGAGATGATGAGCAAAAGCCGAAACCGCGTCAGGTCAATGGCGCTTGTCCATGAGAGGTTGTACCAATCTAAAAACATGACAAAAATTGATTTTGCTGAATACATCCGCGACCTTACAGATAGCCTGTTCTGTTTCTATGGAGTCAACTTGAATAGGGTCAAGCTCAGGATAGACGCCGAAGGTGTTTTATTGAATATCAATTCTGCCATCCCCTTAGGTTTGATTATCAACGAGCTTGTTTCAAATTCCCTCAAGTACGCCTTTCCAAGGGGGAAAAAAGGCGAGATCGGTATCTCGCTACGCTCCGATAACGGTGGAAGCGACCTACCGGGTCGTCCTGAATTTACCCTGACTGTAGGCAATAACGGGGTGGGATTCCCCAGGGATTTGAACTTTCGAGAAACGAAATCACTAGGTCTTCAACTGGTCGTTGCACTCGTAGATCAGATTGGGGGTACAATTGAACTCGATAGAACCAATGGAGTGAGATTTAAGATTAGGTTTATGGAGCCGAAGCTCAAGGAGGAGATCAACACTTTGATTGAGTAGATTTATGGATGCAGAGGATTAAAGATGGCAAACGAACGGATTCTGGTCGTTGAGGATGAAAGCATCGTAGCAAAGAACATACAGAGCAGGTTAAAAAAGCTGGGGTACAACGTTTTAGCCCTCGTCTCCTCGGGTGAAGAAGCCATTCGGAGAGCGGAGCAAACCCAGCCGGATTTAGTGCTCATGGACATTGTTTTAAAGGGCGATATTGATGGCGTAGAGGCCGCCAAGGAAATCCGCGCGCGTCTAAACATTCCGATTATCTTCCTTACTGCTTACGCGGACGACAACACTCTGGAGAGGGCGAAGATAGCTGAGCCATTTGGGTATCTCCTTAAACCGTTTGAGATAAGAGAATTGCGCTCCGCGATTGAGATAGCCATTTACAAGCATAAAATGGAGAGGAGGTTGAGGAAGAGGGAATGGTGGCTTGATGTGACTCTCAAAAGTATAGGGGATGGGGTGATTGCCGCCGATGCGGAAGGACTGGTGGCGTTTATGAACCCTGTTGCCGAGAGAATGACAGGCTGGAGGCGGGAGGATGCTCTGGGTAAAGATTTGAAAGAGGTGTTTCACATTATAAATGCAGAAACACGAGCCGCTGAAGACCTCCTAACAAGAACACTCGACAAGGACGGTATTGTCGAACTGGTGAATTATGCACTCATTTCTAAGAATGGCATACAAATTCCTATTGATGCCAGTGCTGTCCCCATACAAAATGGCGGGGGGAGTATTACAGGCGTTGTTCTGGTCTTCCGCGCCCTCACCAAGTACGGGCAGCCGGGGGTGGAGATTTCAAATCAGAGGCCTGAATCAATTGATAAAATGGGAAATATCCCGATTAGCCTGATTGTAGCGACCCGTTCGATTTTCATTCAGGATGGGGTCCGCAAAATGCTTGAATATGAGAAAGACATAGAAATAGTGGCTGAGGCTTCGGACTACCCGGAGATTATTTCATCTGTCGAGCAAAAAAGGCCTGACGTTTTATTTATTGATACTGCTCTATCAGATCTAGATGTTGTAAAAATACTGGAAACAATGAAGGAAAAGAACATCCGAACGAAAGCGCTTTTACTACTCCGTGCTCTGGATGAGAGATTTATTATAAACGCCATCTCTCTGGGCGCTCGGGGATGCTTAACAGGTTCATCGAATGCGGGGCAGTTTATTCAAGCAATTCGGACAGTGAGCAAAGATGAGATTTGGGCGGATATAAAGGTGATAACGAAGATATTGACCCGGCTTTTGCCCTCAAAAAAAG
>Ga0070739_10007889_pt1 | contig 11113 bp, 11 predicted proteins | sample Coa_R1_7_FD_66445 | JGI IMG/M metagenome (GOLD analysis project Ga0070739, IMG submission 66445) | Surface soil microbial communities from Centralia Pennsylvania, which are recovering from an underground coalmine fire - Coalmine... | ecosystem: Environmental > Terrestrial > Soil > Unclassified ... | reverse complement strand
CGGCACAGTTGCTGGCTACGGGAACGATTGTGGCCGTGAAAGGGCTGGGTGGCTATCATCTGGCCTGCGATGCTTTATGTAAGGATGCGGTGCGGCACTTACGACAGCGGAAACAGCGCGAGGCCAAACCGTTTGCGCTCATGGTTCCTGACATAGCTACCGCTCGCCAGTTCTGCCTGATTAGTGAAGCAGAAGCTCGCTTACTACAATCGCATCAACGCCCGATTGTGCTTTTGCAGCAGCGTGATGACAATCCGCTAGCTCCCGATATTGCTCCAGCTTACGACTCACTGGGCCTGATGCTCCCTTACACGCCTTTACATCATCTACTGCTGCATGCTTTTACTGCTGCTCAGCAACCAGAGAGACCAACCGTGCTGGTGATGACCAGCGGCAATCTCAGCGCCGAGTCGATTACCTATCGTGATGAGGATGCACAGGCGCGTTTGCAGACCATTGCCGAGGCTTTTCTCATTCACAACCGGGATATTCATATGCGTTGTGATGACTCGGTCGTACGCGTGACGGCTGGTGGGGAACAGTTTTTCCGTCGTTCACGTGGCTATGCGCCAGAACCGATAACGCTCTCTTTCGACCTGCCTGTACCACTGCTCGCGTGTGGAGCACAGCTCAAAAATACCTTTTGTCTGGGGAAAGGCAGGCAGGCGTTTGTCGGCCATCATATCGGCGACCTGGAAAATCTGGAAACGCTTCTCTCATTTCGCGAGGGCATTCAGCATTTCCGGCGCATATTTGATATCTTCCCTGAAGCTCTCGCTTACGACTTGCATCCCGACTATCTGGCAACCAGATACGCGCTTGAAGCGACCATCCCTCGGAAGATAGGGGTGCAGCACCACTATGCCCATATTGCCAGCGTGATAGCCGAGCATGGGATCACAGAGCCGGTGATTGGCGTTGCTGCCGACGGCACCGGCTATGGGACCGATGGCGCGATCTGGGGCTGCGAGATTATAGTGGCGGATCTACTGCACTTTCAACGTCTGGCACATCTGGCCTACGTCCCGCTGCCTGGCGGTGAACAGGCGATACGTCAGCCCTGGCGCATGGGAGCTGTGTATCTCTCCAGGGCATATGGCGAGGCTTTTCTGGATCTGGATATCCCTTTCGTGCAAACCATCAACCGCGCCAGATGGCACACCCTTTCGCAGATGATCGAGAAAGGGATCAACTGCCTACAGACTTCCAGCCTGGGACGCCTCTTTGACGCGGTTGCCGCCCTATTAGGACTGCACGCCACCGAAGTTGTGTATGAGGGACAGGCGGCTATCGCTTTAGAAGTGCTGGCTGCGACGTGTACTGATCAGGTGAAGAGCTATCCAGTTTGCTACCAACAAGGAGAGCCTGCTCAACTCAATACCACGCCTTTGATGACTGCCATCGTTGAAGATATCCTGCGTGGTGAGCCAAGCGCCCGCATAGCCAGGCGCTTCCATCTCTCCATTGCTGAAATGCTGGCGGAAGCCTGTGTCGAGGCACGCACACAGACAGGATTGCAGATCGTGGCATTAAGCGGTGGGGTATTCCAGAACCGGCTCTTGCTTAAACAACTGCTGATCAATCTCAAAGAAAGAGCCTTTCAGGTTTTTATCAATCGTCGCGTGCCTCCCAATGATGGCGGCATCAGCCTGGGACAGCTCGCAGTGGCGGCTACACGTTTGCGTACCTGAGAGAGAGAAGGAGAACAGCTATGTGTCTTGGTATTCCCGGCCAGATTGTCGAGATAGCAGATGAAACGCTGCAAATCGCGAAAATCGATGTTTCCGGGGTCAAACGAATGGTGAGCGTGGCTTTACTGGCCGCAGAGGGCATCAAACCCGGCGATTGGGTGCTCATCCACGTTGGCTTTGCCATGAGCAAGATTGATGAGGATGAGGCGCAGGAGACGATGAAGCTCCTTCAGGGCATGGGCCAGGCGTATGCTGACGAGTTGAAAATGCTACAGGCCAGCCAGATTGAATGACGAGGGAGCTGATGCAACAGGCAAGTCACGATGAGCAATTAAGAACACTGCTGACAACGCGCTTTGAACAAAGCATGACTGTCCCACAAGCTTTTTTTGCGGCTGAAGCGCCAAAAATAGCGGAGGCCTGCTGGGCGATGGCTCGCCGCTTTCATCAAGGTGGTCGGCTGCTGGCCTTTGGCAATGGAGCCTGGGCCACCGATGCTCAGCATATCGCGGTCGAGTTTGTCCATCCGGTCATTGTCGGCAAACGCGCTCTCCCTGCTTTGGCGCTAACTAACGATAGCGCGACCTTGAGCGGCCTGCTCACCGGAGAGAGCGCCACACAATCTTTTGCTCACCTGATCAGCATACTTGGACGCTCCCAGGATATTGCCGTAGGTTTTTCTCCTGATGGCAATTGCGCGACTATCATGACTGCTCTGGCGCAAGCACAACAGATGGGCATGCTCACGCTGGGTCTGGTTGGTGGCGACGGTGGCCGCATGAAACAGGGCAAACTGGACTTTTGCTTCAACGTACAGGCCAGCGATTCTCTGGTCATACAGGAAACACACGAGACGCTTTACCATGTTTTGTGGGAACTGGTGCACGTCTTCTTTGAATATGAAGGATTGCTGCAATGAAGGTTTTCAAATACTCTGACTCTACCCAACACGTTACCTGTCAGCCTGACGCCGATCATCATTGCCTGACATGCTCGGATGAGGCCGTAGCTGCGCGAGTTGTGTATGTCGAGCCGAGCACTGGCATGGCATTCGTAGAGGTGAGCAACCAGACAGAGAAAGTCAGCTCTCATGCCGATGAGCAACGCAGTCTCTCCAGCCGATATATCAGGGAAGAAGTGGATATAACGCTGATTGAGGACGTTGTGCCAGGAGATCTCTTGCTGGTGCATGGGGGAGTCGCTATCGCCCAGCTGGAGGAAGGAGGAGGAGCGGTCAATGGCAACTGAAGGTTCCGAGTACGAGAGGCTGTTGTATCCTTATCTGTTCGAGGGAGGCACCACCAACGCGGAGGACGTATTATCTCCGGTCCATCACTCCATACTGGAGAAGTGCCACGAGACGATTACACTGCGTCAAGCTACCCTTGCCCGCTCTGGTGAGCGCATCATAGCTGCGGCCAGAGCCATGATCCAAGCATTTGCAGCGGGCGCAACATTGCTGGCTTTTGGCAATGGAGGCAGCTCTACAGATGTCCAGGATGTTGTGAGCGAGCTGCTTCAGCCGCCTTTTCCCGCCTGTTCTCCACTGCCAGCCATCGCGCTGACTCACGACGTTGCGGTCATTACAGCGGTAGGCAACGATGTTGGCTTTGAGAATATCTTTGCGCGCCAGATTATCGCTTTTGGACGACGGGGCGATATTGCGCTGGGCATTACGACCAGCGGCAACTCCGCCAATATGCTGATGGCCTTTGAGCAAGCAAAAAAGCAGGGACTCTTGACGGTCGCGCTCACCGGCTATGACGGGGGGAAAATGGCGCGCTCTCTTTCAGTTGATTACTGTCTTATCTCACCTGGAGACCATATTCCGCGCATTCAGGAGAGCCAGGCCACCGTCTATCACAGCTTGCTGGAGATGATCTTCACCTCCCTGAGCAGGGTCACAAAGGAGCTGCGTACATGAAATTTGTTGATGAGTACCGCGATTCGACCTTGATCCATCATCTGGCAGAGGAGACCGCCAGACTCAGTCAGGGCCGTTCCTTCAAGTTCATGGAAGTTTGCGGCGGTCATACCCATACCATTTATAAACATGGGATTGAGGACATCTTACCCGCCAATATCGATCTGGTGCATGGCCCTGGTTGCCCGGTCTGCGTGCTGCCAATGGGACGCATCGATGACGCGATCTCTATCGCTCGCACTGAGGGCGTCATTTTTACTACCTTTGGCGATATGATGCGCGTCCCAGGATCGCAGGGGAGCCTGCTGGATGCGAGGGCTGATGGAGCCGATGTACGGTTCGTCTACTCGCCACTTGATGCCCTCAAACTGGCTCGCCAGCATCCCGACCGTCAGGTGGTCTTTTTTGCGATTGGCTTTGAGACAACGACCCCTTCGACTGCTGTCACCTTGCTACGGGCGCAGGCGGAAAACATCCAAAACTTCTCGGTTTTCTGCAACCATGTGAATATTATTCCGGCCATCAAAGCCATTCTCGATTCGCCTGATTTGCGGCTCGATGGCTTCGTTGGCCCTGGTCATGTGAGCATGATTATTGGCATGCGCCCGTACACCTTTATCGCACGCGATCATCACAAGCCGGTCGTCATCTCTGGTTTCGAGCCGCTCGACATCATGCAATCCGTGTATATGATCACGAAACAGATCAGCGAGGGACGAGCAGAAGTGGAGAATCAGTATACGCGTGTGGTGCGCCCGGAAGGCAACGTGCGAGCGCTACAGGCGATGGCCCGCACAATGGAGCTGCGCCCCTTCTTTGAGTGGCGCGGCATGGGCTTCATCACGCAGAGCGCGCTGAAGCTCCGACCTGAGTTTGCTGACTGGGATGCAGAGTTGCGCTTCCAGGTGCCCGGCATTCGCGTGGCCGATCCGAAAGCCTGTCAGTGTGGAGAAGTGCTCAAAGGCGTGATCAAGCCCTGGCGGTGCAAAGTCTTTGGCACCGCCTGCACGCCTGAGACCCCTATCGGCACCTGCATGGTCTCCTCTGAGGGAGCCTGTGCCGCCTATTACAATTATGGTCGCTTCTCGCTGGCTGCTGAACGCGCACAATCATTGATCTGAGTATGCTCTGGCACATCTCTGCACTATGTGCAAAAGGAGAACTTCTATGGATAGCACCAACCAGTACGAGCAAACAGCAAAAATGCTCGACCCCCTCTTCAGAGGGCACAGCAAGATCGAACATGCGCGACAGGCTAGACGCAACAAATTTTACCTGCGCGATGAGCATGTCACGCTCAGTCATGGCAGCGGAGGCAAGGCCACGCACAATTTGATTGAGGGGATCTTTGCTCCAGCCTTCTCGAATCCATTGCTGGATCGGTTAGATGATGCAGCCGTTTTCATGACGGGCAACGGACACATGGCTCTCACCACCGATACCTATGTCGTGAACCCGCTGTTTTTCCCAGGAGGCGATATCGGCAAACTGGCAGTGCACGGAACCATCAACGATCTGGCAATGGCAGGCGCGCAACCTCTTTACCTCTCGGCGGGCTTCATTTTAGAGGAAGGCTTCTCGATTGCTGATTTGCGCCGTATCGTCGCATCGATGGCGACTGCGGCACACAATGCAGGCGTGGCTATCGTGACAGGCGATACCAAAGTCGTGCAGCGTGGCAAAGCTGATGGCGTGTTCATCAATACGGCTGGTGTCGGGATCGTGCGTACCAGCCGTGTCACCGGGCAAGACCAATTACAGCCCGGCGATAAGATCCTGTTGAGTGGGCCAATTGGCGATCACGGAATAGCGATCATGCTGGCGCGAGAAATGCTTGATCTCGAATGCGAGATACAGAGCGACTCCGCGCCGCTTCACATGCTGGTTGCTGCACTGCTTGAGGCGGCAGGAGAGGGCATTCATTGTATGAAAGATCCAACGCGTGGCGGGGTTGCGACATCGCTCAACGAGATGGCGCTGGCCTCAGAAGTCGCGATCACGCTGGACGAACGTGCCATTCCTGTGCGTTCTGAGGTGCGTGGAGCTTGCGAACTACTGGGTCTCGATCCGCTCACTATTGCCAATGAAGGGAAGTTGCTGGCAATCGTGGCCCCTGAAGTGGCGGATCGTGCCCTGGTGGCTATGCGCGCTCATCCATTGGGAGAGGAAGCAGCTATTATTGGCGCTGTGCAGGCCACACCCGCGTCAATGGTCTTCTTGCACACGGATATTGGAGGCACACGCGTGTTGGATATGCTGGTAGGTGATCCATTGCCACGCATTTGTTAGGTGCACAGAGGGAAACTGTTTGTGATGATGCTGTGACACTTTCCCTGCGCATTTGTGATGCTCATGTGTAGTAGAAGACATAAACTTTCGGCTAGAAAACAACCCGCGTAGCGACAACCCTGGTGGTTGTCTCATGTAAAATGAGCATAACTAAACATTTTGCGCGACGACCCTGGTGGTTGTCGCTACGCGAGAAGAGAACAGAGCAAGGAGGATATGAAACATATGCATGAAGGAGCAGTGATGCAAGGGGTCGTCAAAACCATTCTGGCATCGATGGAACGTGCGGGAGCTTCTCGCGTGACCGGGGTGCAACTGGCTCTGGGGGTCTCTGGACATTTCACAGAAGAAGCTGTGCGTCAGTATTTCCAACTCCTGACGCAGGATACACCCATTGACGGTGCCACCTTGATGCTTGAATGGCTCCTGGCAACCTATCAATGCCTCTCTTGCCACTATCGCTTTGAGAGCACCTCAGCAACGGCGTACTGCCCCCAATGTGGTGATGTCGCGCTGGAGATCTCTCACCAGGATGAATGTTCCATTCGTTCGATTGAGGCGATCTCGCCAGAGAAAAAAGCCCTATGAGATGAAGGAGAACACGCACTAGCGAGGCTCCTGCTGCATTATTGAAGAGACGAGGAGATGTATCATGAAGCAATCAGCGCCGGTTCTCACAGCAGATGAAAAAAGACGACGAATGGTCACGGCAACGATGCGTAAAAATGGGTATATGCCAGATGCTCTCATCGAGACGTTGCATACGGTGCAGAGCGCATACGGCTATCTTGATGATCCATCCTTACGCTTCGTCGCCAATGAATTGCATATTCCACCAAGCCTGGTCTATGGAGTTGCAACGTTCTACCACGCCTTCACGCTCAAGCCAGAAGGAAAACATCGCTGTATCTTGTGTCAGGGAACTGCCTGTTATATCAAAGGTAGCCAGGGCATTCTCAACGCTATTACGCGAGCCTATCATATTGCCCCTGGCGAGACGACAGAGGATGGTGAGATCTCACTGCTCACAGCAAGATGCCTGGGAGCATGTAGCATGGCTCCTACCGCCATCATGGATGAAGACGTTGTTGGTAATTTGACGCCTGAACATGCTCTCGCGGTGTTGGAAGGATGGACGAAATCATGATACATATGAATCAGGCCCTCACGCCAGACGATCTGCCCAGAGTTGCTGAAGCTGAAAATACTGCCGCTCAAGCATTTGAGCACACGATCCGTGTCTGTGTCGCAGCCGGCTGCTTATCGCAGCACAGCGACCAGGTCAAACAAGGTCTGGAGCAGCACATCAAGGAGCGTGGCTTAACCCACTGCCGCGTTAAGGGTGTTGGCTGTATGGGACTCTGTAGCGCTGGACCACTGGTGTCTGTGCACTCTCAGGAAGCGCTCTATCAAGCAGTCAAGCTAGAAGACGCTCCAGCCATTGTTGAAAGTATCAGTGGAGGGACTCCAGCCGAGCGCCTCATCTGTCCGACCAATCGGCCTTTCTTCACCCAACAAACGAAGATCGTGCTGGCAAACTCAGGCGAGATCGACCCTGAGCGGCTGGAAGATTATATTGCCGTTGGCGGCTATCGGCAATTAGCCCACGTGTTGAACGAATTGACCCCGGCTCAGGTCATTGACAACATCACCCGTAGTGGATTGCGCGGTCGTGGTGGCGCAGGCTATCCCACCGGCTTGAAGTGGGGCACCGTTGCGAAGGCCAGCGGGCCGCAGAAATTCGTCATCTGCAATGCTGATGAGGGCGATCCGGGCGCTTTTATGGATCGCAGCGTGCTGGAGAGCGATCCCCATCGTGTGCTGGAGGGTATGGCAATTGCAGCCTACGCCGTCGGTGCTAGCGAGGGGTATATTTATATTCGGGCAGAATATCCCCTGGCAATTCAACGCTTGAAAACAGCTATCCGGCAAGCAGAGCGAGTGCAACTGCTGGGCAATAGTATCCTGGGGACTTCCTTCAATCTCCATATTCACCTTCGCTTAGGGGCTGGAGCTTTCGTGTGTGGCGAGGAAACTGCGCTCATCGCCAGTATCGAGGGCAAGCGCGGGCAACCCCGTCCACGACCGCCTTTTCCAGCGGCGAGTGGATTATGGAATGCACCGACTTTGATCAATAATGTGGAAACCTATGCGAATATTGCACCCATCATTGCCAATGGACCTGAGTGGTTCGCCAGTATTGGCACGGAGCAAAGCCGAGGCACCAAAGTCTTCGCGCTCGCAGGCAAGATCGCCAATACAGGCCAGATCGAGGTGCCGATGGGGACCCCACTGCGCACGATCATTCATGAGATCGGAGGAGGCATTCCAGAGGGACATCGCTTCAAGGCTGCTCAGACCGGTGGGCCAAGCGGTGGCTGCATTCCAGCCGAGTACCTCGACACGCCCGTCGATTACGAATCACTCACTGCTCTGGGATCGATCATGGGGTCAGGAGGGATGATCGTGATGGATGAGTATTCGTGCATGGTGGATGTGGCCCGCTTCTTTATGGAATTTTGTATGTCAGAATCGTGCGGCAAATGTGTGCCTTGCCGGGTGGGAACGGCGGAGATGTACGAACTGCTCTCACGCATCGTGCAGGGACGAGCGCGCATGGAAGATATGGCGCTGCTCCAGGAGTTGTGCGAGATGGTCAAATATACCAGCCTGTGTGGCTTAGGACAGGCGGCTCCCAATCCCGTTCTCAGCACCATCAACTACTTCAAAGATGAATATCTGGCCCATATTAACGATCATATCTGCCCGGCTGGACAATGCCAGTTTGAGGCGGTGGCTCAGGAGGTGCAATTATGACCGTCAAAACGCTGGTTATCGATGGCCGTGATGTCAGCGCGCGCGAAAGCGAGACGATTTTGGAAGCGGCTCAGGAAGCTGGCATCTTCGTTCCCACCCTGTGCCGTCTGGAAGGATTGTCAGAGGTGGGCGCATGTCGTCTCTGCTTGGTGGAAGTGAAGGGCATGAACAAGCTGTTGCCAGCGTGTGTGACCAGAGTCGAAGAAGGCATGGAAGTGAACACGCGCTCTGAGCGGCTCGACCGCTATCGACGAACCGTACTCGAACTCCTGTTTGCCGAAGGCAACCACATCTGCTCGGTCTGTGTTGCGAATGGGCACTGTGAGCTGCAATCGATGGCCGCGCGGCTGGGCATGGATCATGTACGCGTGCCCTATGTCTCGCCACGTCGCCAGATCGATGCTTCACACGAGCGCTTCCTCTTCGATCCCAACCGCTGCATCCTCTGTACCCGCTGCGTGCGCGTCTGTGACGAAATCGAAGGAGCACACACCTGGGATATCATGGGACGTGGCATTGCCAGCCGTGCCATCACCGATTTCAACGAACCCTGGGGCGACTCAACCACCTGTACCAGTTGCGGCAAGTGCGTGCAGGTTTGCCCAACGGGAGCATTGGTCGAAAAAGGCAAGGCGGTGGCTGAATCTGTGAAACGTCCAGGCTTCTTGCCCTACTTGAAGAGAATGCGAGGGCAGCGATCATGAGCGAAGCACGCACAAAAAAAGTCTCAGTTGCAACGGTCTGGCTGGATGGATGCTCAGGATGCCACATGTCGTTGCTCGATATGGATGAGAGGATCGCTGAGCTGGCAAGCTCCATCGATATCGTGTATGGCCCGCTGGTGGACACAAAGGCATTCCCAGAGCAGGTAGATATGACGTTAGTTGAGGGATCAGTCAGCAGTGAGGAAGATCTGACAAAGATCAAGAAGATTCGTGCACACACACGTCTACTGATTGCAATGGGTGATTGCGCCGTCACCGGCAATGTGCCTTCCATGCGCAACCCCTTTGGCACAGAATCGGTCTTGCGGCATGTCTATCTGCGGCATGCTCCAAGCTCGATTGTGCCAGCGCTGCTTCCACGCGTCTTGCCTGTTCACCAGGTCGTCGCAGTTGATGCCTTCTTGCCGGGCTGTCCACCTCCTGCCGACGCGCTCTACTTTGCCCTGACGGAGTTGCTGGCCGGTCGTCTCCCTGACATGAGCGGCCATACCCGGTTCGGAAAGTGAGAAAGGTCAAAAGGGAAAAACCATGTCACAACGCATAACGATAGATCCCGTTACACGCATCGAGGGCCACGCTAAAATCACCTTGCAGTTAGATGCAGCGGGGAAGGTTGAGGATGCCCATTTTCACGTGACACAGGTGCGCGGCTTCGAGAAGTTCTGTGAAGGACGCCCCTTTACCGAAATGCCTTCGCTCATGGCACGCATTTGTGGCATCTGCCCCGTGAGCCACCTCGTCGCCTCCAGCAAGGCGTGTGATGCGCTGCTGGCCGTGCATATTCCTCCCACAGCCGTCACCTTGCGTCGGATTATGAATCTCGCACAGATCATGCAATCCCATGCCCTCAGCTTTTTCTACCTGTCAGCACCTGACTTGCTGTTAGGGATGGATGCCGACCCGGCGCAACGCAACCTTTTCGGCATCCTGGCTCAGAATCCCGCAATGGCACGAGATGGCATTCGACTCCGCTCTATTGGGCAACAGATCATCGAGTTGCTGGGTGGCAAGCGCATCCATCCTGGCTGGGTTGTGCCTGGAGGTGTCAGCGAGCCACTGTCGGCGGAGAAGCGCGAGCAGATGTTGAAGATGCTGCCCGAAGCGAGGGAGATCACCCTGCGCACGTTGGAGTGGTTCAAAGGCGCATTGTCACAGTATCGGGAGGAGATCGCCAGCTTCGCGAATTTCCCCTCGTTATTCATGGGATTGGTCAACGATGCACATACATTGGAGCATTATGATGGCACCTGGCGGATCGTCTCCTCAGACGGACGCATCATTGCCGACCAACTCGATCCACTCCAGTACCAGACCTTCATTGAAGAGAAGATTGAGCGCTGGACCTATCTCAAATCACCCTTTTATAAACCATTGGGTGAACAAGGAGGAATGTACCGTGTCGGGCCATTGGCACGGCTCCTGGTGAGTGAGCGTTGTGGTACACCGGAAGCGGATCGTGAGCGCGCAGAATTCCTGGAAACCTACGGTGAGGCTCGCACCAGCTCGTTCTTCTATCATTATGCGCGACTCATCGAGATCCTGTACGCCAGCGAGCGCATGGTGGAGTTGCTGAACGAGCCGAATATCCTGAGTCCGTGTGTGCGAGCGCATGCTGAGCCGAATCAGCTTGAGGGCATCGGGGTCGCCGAAGCACCACGCGGTACACT
>Ga0070739_10007888_pt1 | contig 11113 bp, 9 predicted proteins | sample Coa_R1_7_FD_66445 | JGI IMG/M metagenome (GOLD analysis project Ga0070739, IMG submission 66445) | Surface soil microbial communities from Centralia Pennsylvania, which are recovering from an underground coalmine fire - Coalmine... | ecosystem: Environmental > Terrestrial > Soil > Unclassified ... | reverse complement strand
GCTCGAGATGCAGCCGCTCGATGCCGACGCGGATTTCCTCGCCGTCGGGCATGTCGACGATGACCTCGCCCTCCCCGACGATCGGCGACTTGTATTGGCTGATTTGATAGCCCTGCGGCAGATCGGGGTAGAAGTAGTTCTTGCGGTCGAACACCGAACGCAAATTGATCCGAGCGTTGAGCCCAAGTCCGGTGCGTACCGCCTGCCGCACGCATTCGGCATTGATCACCGGCAGCATGCCGGGCATCGCCGCATCGACCAAAGACACGTGCGCGTTCGGCGCGCCGCCGAATTCGGTCGAGGCGCCGGAGAACAGCTTCGCCCGCGAGGTGACCTGGGCATGGACTTCCATGCCGATGACCACTTCCCAGTCGCCGGTTGCGCCTCTGATCAGTTTCGAGCTTTTGGCCGGAACATCCATTACGCCGGGACCGCTCCCATGGGGCTCGGTTACGCGCATTACACGGCGGCCGCAAGAGCCGCGGCCTTCAATGGGACGAGCCGCCGGCGGCCTGCTATGGCAGGCCGGTATGGCAAGCAAGCGTCCACCGCCGCGCAACAGGCGTGAGCACGGCTGTCGCTTTTGCTAAGGTGCCGCGATCGCGCGCCGCAGCCGCCAATGACGCGGCGATGACCAGCCGAGGAGTGCTGCCATGGATGCCTCCACCGACAGCCATCGACTCACCGCGGCGGCGACAGAGCCGCGGGCGCGCATCGGCCTCATCATTCCTTCGGTCAACCGCATGACCGAGCCTCAGTTCAACCGCTACGCGCCCGAGGGCTTGGCTATTCACGTGGCGCGCGGCCGCGTCGCCGGTCAGCCCAACAAGTCCATCGCCGATCTGACCGACGAGATCGCGCACGCCGCCGGCACGCTCGCCGATGCCGCGCCCGACCTCATCGTCTTCCATTGCACCCATACCTCCATGAAGGAGGGCCGCGCCGGCGAAGCGCGTATCATCGAGTTGATCGAGAGAACGACCGGCATCGAGGCGCTATCGACATCAAGCCTGGTGAACGACGCGTTGCGGGCGCTCGGCGTCGCCAAGCTGGTGGTGCTGAGCCCTTACATGTCGAATGCCGACGTGATCGCTTATCTCGGCGCCGCGGGGTTTGCCGTGGTCAGGGATGTGGCGCTGCAATGCAGGACGGCCGCCGATTTCGAGCGCGTGACGCCGCAGCGCTGGCTTGATCTCGCCGTCGAGAACGATAGGCCGGACGCCGACGGCATTTTCCTAAGCTGCACCAATACGCGGCAGATCGAGGCCGTCGCCCCAATCGAGCATGCACTTGGCAAGCCAGTGGTCAACAGCAATCAAGCGGTGCTGTGGGGCTGCCTGAAACGGCTCAAAGCCAAGCTCGGCGAGCGCGGCGCGGCACCGAATCTGGGCCGGTTGATGAGCGCGCTTGATGCATGACGCGGTCGCACGCGCAATCGCCGGCGCTGCCCTGGGCGTTGCGCTGACCTGTGCGGCGCCGGCCATCGAGGCTCAGCAGATCAACCCGGCGCATTACCCGAAGCGGCCGATCCATATCGTCGTGCCGTTCCCGGCCGGCGGGCCGACCGACATACTATCCCGCATCGTCGGCCAGGAGATGACCGCGTCGTGGGGTCAAGCTGTGGTGATCGAGGATCGTCCCGGCGCCGATACGGCGATCGGCGCGGAAGTCGTCGCCAAGGCCGAACCCGATGGTTACACCCTGCTCGCCGCCATGGATTCGACAATGGTGCTCAATCCATTGTTAAAGAAGGAGCTGCCTTACGATCCGGTGCGGGATTTCGAGCCGATTTCGCTCGGCGCTAAGAACATTTCGGTCCTGGCCGTGCGCGAGGACTCCAGTATCGGCAGCGTTGCGGAGCTCATCGAGGCCCTCAAGGCGAAACCGGGCCGGCTCAATTTCGGCGCTGGTACCACCAACGGCCGGCTCGCCGCGCTGATGTTCGAAAAGCTCACCGGCACCTCGTTCGCCATTATTCTCTACAAGGGCAGCGCGGATACCGAACAAGGGCTGTTGACCGGCAGCGTCGACTTCGCCATCGACGGAGTCGCTTCGAGCCTGCCCCTCATCAAGGCCGGAAAGATACGGGCGCTGGCCAAGTTGAGCGATCGCCCGATTCCCCAACTACCCGATCTGCCGCTGCTCGCCGAGGCCGCCGGCGTGCCGGCGCTCGGCGATATTTCGACCTGGATCGCGTTCTATGCGCCGGCCGGAACCTCGGGCGAGATTGTCGGCAAGCTGTCGCATTTCATCGCCACGATCTACGCGGATCCGGCGGTTGCGCACCGCCTCGAAGAAGCCGGCATTGTCGCGGTGAGCAGCACGCCCGCCGAACTCCATGCGCTCGTCAATAGCGAAACCGAGCGCTGGGGCAAGCTCATCCATGAGAACGGCAACCTGATCTTCGAATAGGTAGAGTAGCTAAGCTTAGCTATCGCGTTGAGGACGCCGCTGAGCGCGACATTGTCCTCGGAACCGAAGCCATCCAACGGTAAGCGCCAGCCCAACCTGACTTTGCGGCCAATGCAGATGCGCCAGGTAAAAGGCGACATATGCGCCAAAGCCGGTTTGGACATCGGCGAGAAAGAAATTCATCCAGTCGAGACCGCGCCGGCTCTCTGCCGACGCGGGCGTTATGAGCGATTGCCGCGCCTCGCGATACCGCGCGGTGACCGCCCCGAAGCGAGACTGAGGAGCTGCAGCAGGGCACATGAAGCCTCTACGGTACTGCTCGGAAGGAACTTTGCGCCGCGTTGAATCGTTCCCTGTCCTGATTTTTGGCATTGCTCGCGGCGGTTTCCCTCACGTGCCAATCGAAATAAAAATCGGCGATCCCCATCTCACGATCCATCACGACTACGGTGCGATGATCACCGAGCGCGACGGCAGTATTGGCAGAGGAAGTGAGAAAGGCCTTTTCTTCCGCGATACACGGCTGATCAGCGGCTGGGCGCTGACGCTTCAGGGAAAGCCTTGCGAGCTGCTTAACTCGGCTAATCACACTTTTTTTGCCGCACGAATTGTTCTGACAAATCCGCGACTGCGCATGCCGAACGATGAACTGAAGGAACACACGCTTGAAGTGTCAATAAGCCGAAGCTTCGGGCCGGGAATTCATGAAGATCTGGATATTCGCAACCACGCAATGACCGAAGCACGGTTCAATCTGGAGCTGGAGATCGAGAGCGATTTCGCCGATTTGTTCGAAGTGAAGGCACGTCAGGTGCCGAGGCGCGGTGGCATCAATACGACGTGGTCGGACGCCAAACAGTGTCTCAGCAATTTATATCGCCGAGGTGAATTTTGCAGAGGCTTGGAGATCCGTATCGCCAATGCTTCAAGTCACGCCGACTTTGCCAATGGCAAAGTCGTATTCGCGATTCAGCTAAAACCGCGCGCCGATTGGCACGCTTGTCTGCTTTACGAGTTCAGTGATGCGGATGAGTGCTTCCCAGCGCCGCAGCGCTGCTTCGCGAACGTCGATTGCGGTGAAGTGGCGAAGGATGTGGCCGCGCAAAAGCGCAAACTGACAAAGCTAAGCAGTAGCTCGCCGGAATTTGACAGCCTCGTCCATCAGGCGACCGACGATCTTATTGCGCTGCGATTGCATGTGCCGGGCACGAATGGCCAAGCCCTGCCGGCCGCTGGTATCCCTTGGTTTCAAAGCCTGTTCGGACGGGACAGCATTGTTGCATCACTGCAATTTCAGATCATGGACGCGGAGTTTTCGAAGGGTGCGCTTGAGCGGCTTGGCGCAATGCAGGCGGATCGCATCGACGATTTTCGCGACGCCGAGCCGGGTAAAATACCGCACGAGCTTCGTCATGGCGAACTCGCCTTCTTCAACGAAATTCCGCACACGCCTTACTACGGGACCGCCGACGCCACGCCGCTCTATTTGATCCTTCTCCATTCGACCTGGAAATGGACCGGAACCGAGGCGTTGCTGCGCCAGCATCTCAGGACGGCCGAAGCATGCCTGGAGTGGATAGACCGCTTTGGCGACCGCGACGGCGACGGATTTCAGGAATATGAAAGGCGCTCGCCGTCAGGCTACGAAAACCAGAGTTGGAAGGACGCCGGCGACGCCATTTTGTATCCCGATGGCACGCCAGTTAAAGGACCGAAGGCAACCTGCGAGCTACAAGGCTACGTCTTCGATGCCTGGCGACGTATGGCCGAAATATTCGACTGGCTCGGCCAGCCATACAAATCCGCAGAGCTGCGGCGCAAGGCCGACGCGCTGTATGCGCGTTTTAACGAGCAGTTCTGGGACGAACAGGCCGGCTTCTATGCGCTCGCGCTTGATGGCGACAAGCGTCCCGTCATGTCGATCGCCTCAAATCCAGGCCACTGCTTGTGGTCGAACATCGTGCCGCGCGAGCGCGCCCGGCGCGTCGTCCATCGCTTGCTGCAACCGGACTTGTGGAGCGGTTGGGGAATACGAACGCTCGCGGCTAGTCATCCAGCGTTCAACCCATTTTCTTATCAGAATGGTTCGGTATGGCCCCATGACAACAGCATCATCGCCATGGGTATGAAGCGGTATGGCTTTGTCGGTGAGTCTGCCCGCTTATGCCGCGCGATTTGCGATGCCACATCCTTTTTCATGTCAGGGAGACCCCCGGAGCTCTTTGCGGGCATCGGCCGGGACAGAATTGGTTTTCCACTCCGCTATCTCGGATCCAACGTTCCGCAGGCATGGGCGACAGGTGCTATCTTCGCCATCGTACAAACGCTGGCGGGACTCGAGCCGGACGCGCCACGCAATAAGCTTCGGCTTCTGCCCGCCCTTCCCGATTGGCTACCAAGCCTCCGAATTCGTAGGCTCCGAATCGGTTCGGAGCAGATCGATCTGCAGGTATGGCGTGATGGCGAAGCAACGCGCGTAGAGGTTTTGAACAAGCCAAATATAACCATCGAGTTCGTCTCACCGGGCGTGAGCGAACTTAGCTACAAGGTCGGATAGGTTTCCTGCTCTTTTGTCGAGTGTTAAGTTGGTCAGCGACTCCACGTCGCGCTTCTCCAAAACGTCCTCTAATGTCGCCGGACGTTGCTCAGCGGGGCGTTAATAAGCGGCGTGGAGAATGTCGCGCACATCGGCGGCTGCGGCCGGCCGCGGCGCGGTGATGGCGCCGGCGGCCACCTCGCCGGCGACGAAGTCGATCTTGCCGGAATCGAAGCCGATATCGCGCAGCCGATGCGGGATCGGAAATCTCGCCAGCAGCGCGTCCAGTGCGCCCGCCGCATCGGCGCTGCCGAACGCCTCGCACAGCCGCGAATTGGCCTCGGCGGCCGCCGGCAAATTGAAGCGCGTGACGTGCGGCAAAATGATCGCATGCGTTTCGGCGTGCGGCAGGCCCAGTCCGCCGAGCACATGGGCAAGCTTGTGCTGGAGCGCGGCGCCTGCACACAGTACGGTGCCGGCAAGCCATGCACCGATCAGGCACTCGGCGCGCGCCGTCGCGTTGTTTCCGTCCGCCACGATGGCCGGGAGATTGTGCGCGAAACGCCGCGTCGCTTCGCTCGCCAGCGCCACCGTCACTGGCGTACGAGTGTCCACCCAAAAAGCCTCGACGCAATGGGCGATGGCGTTCATGCCGCTCGCCGCGCTGACCGCAGGCGGCAGACCAAGCGTCAGATCGGGATCGTACACAATAACGCGCGGCAGGATATTGGCATCGCGGCCGGTGATTTTGCGCTCGCCATCAGTCATGCCGAAGATCGGGGTCGCCTCCGAGCCCGAATAGGTAGTCGGCACGGCAAGGATCGGCAAACCGGTCGCGCGCGCGATCGCCTTCGCAAGCCCGACGGCGGCGCCGCCGCCGACCGCGACAAGGCAGTCCGCCTTCGCCGCGCGCGCCGCGGCGAGACCGGCTTCCGCAACCGATTTTGGTACGTGAATGACCGCCTGGGCGTGCAACCCCGCCGCGCGCGCGCCGAGGAGATCGACGACGCGCTTGCCAAGACGAGCACCACTGCCAGGAGTGGCGACGACCATCGCGTGCGCGATGCCTAGGCGCTGCGCTTCTTCGCCCAGACGTGACAGCGCGCCGGACGCGAAGACAACACGTTGGGGTGCAGCATCGTGGATGAAGGCAGGACTCACCGAATTACGCCGCCCTGGAGCGAGCCGCCCATCGGTAGTCCGCCAAACCTAGTTCTCTTCGCGCCAGATTCCGAGCGCTTTCTGCGCCGGGCGGTCGGAGATCGAGAACAGCACCGCTTCCTTCGCCGGATTGTGCTGGTAGCGTTTCCACGGCGGCACCACGAACACGTCGTTCGGTCCCCACTGCAGGACTTCACCATCCACCGTGGTCGAGCCTTCGCCCTCGACGCAGACGAAAATCGTGCCATCGGTGGCGCGATAGGGCTCGCCCTTGAAGCCCTCGGGGAACATTGCAAGCCACGCGCCCATGGTCGGCAGTACCGGGCCGCCGGTCACCGGATTGGCGTAATGCACGCGGGCGCCGTGGCGCCTGTCGATCTCGCCCGCCTTCATCATGCGTTCAATGATCGGTCGTGTCCGGGCGTAGGTGTAGTTGATCACCGGCGTGTAGTTTTTGGTCCAGGCGCCGTCGGGCAGGACGCCGGAGCCGTACAAGGTGAGCGAGTCGCCGTCTTCGCGGGTTGTCTGCTGGGTCGGCGCGTCGAACTGCTGCGCGAACGAGGTCTCGAAGAAATTCACCGCCGGGAAATCCAGGACGTCGAGCCACAGCATCGGCTTGTCCGACGTGTTGCCGTGGTCGTGCGCGGCCCAATTCGCGGTGATGACGAAATCGCCGCGCGACATGAACGATTTTTCGCCGTCGACGGCCGTGTAGGCGCCCTCGCCGTCGAGCACGAAGCGAATCGCCGACGAGACGTGACGATGCGCCGGCGCGACCTCTCCAGGCAAAATCATCTGGATGCCGGCAAACAGCGTGTTGGTCGCCTTCGATTCGCCGCGCATCGCCGGATTCTCCAGGATCAGCACGCGCCGCTCGGCCTCCTCCGCCGTGATCAAGCCGCCTGATTCCATCACCAGCGATTTCACGTCCGCATAGTGCCAGACGTGAGGCTTGCAACGCGTCACCGGCTCCTTGGTGACAACCGATTTCATCACCTTCCAGAGCGGCGCCATGTCCTTCTTGGCAATGCGGTCGTAAAAGGCCTCTCGCATTGCCTCGATGTTATGCTTGGGATCGGGTTTGGTTGCGGTGGCGACCGCCATGGCGTCCTCCATAGAACGGCAAAAATCGAAGCTAGCTTCAATATAATCAACCGGCGGGCGGCCGGGAATAGCGCCCACCGCGGGGCTTGGCCACTCTGCCATGCGCAGGCCCTGTTTTTCCCGGGCTCGTCACGGACCAAAACCGCATTGACCGGTTCCCTGCGCCCCGCAACATCTCCGGGATTTAAGTGTGTATTGGCGCGACCGATAGGGAGGGACCATGCATGCGCGCGACATCGGCAAATTGCCGGCCGTGCCGGCCGTCCCGGCCGCCGCGCAGTACAATCGAGCGCCACTTCATGTGTTGTTCGCGCCGCCATCGACCGCAATGGTCTGGCCGGTAATGAAATCGCTGTCGGCGGAAGCGAGAAACACCAGTGCTCCCAATAAATCCTCGGGATATTCGTCGCGCTTGATGGCGCGGCGCGCAATCGACGGCCCGCGCGAATGCTCGATGTGGCCTGGGTTCTCGTTCACCACCGTATCAGACAACGTGAAACCCGGCGCCAGCGTATTGACGCAGATGTTGTATTCGCCGAGTTCACGCGACACCGCGCGCGTGAATGCCGTGACGGCACCCTTCGACGAGACGTAGTGGGCGAACAAGGGAATACCGCGGGCGACCGTACCGGAGCTGATATTGATGATCTTGCCGTACTTCTGCGCGATCATGTGCGGAGCGACATGCTTGGTCATCAGAAACACGCCGCGCACGTTCACCGCCATCACACGATCCCACACGGCGACATCAATGTCGGTGACCTTCTGCTCAGCGAGCGGCGCGTAAAGCGCCGCATTGTTGACCAGGATGTCGATTTTGCCGAAGCGCTCGACGGTATCGGCGACGAGCGCCTTGACTGCGCCTTCGTCGCTCACGTCCGTGACCGCGCTGGCCACCGAGTTGGCGCCGTGCGTTTGCGCCAGCTCTTGGGCAAGACCCTTGCCGTCAGCCACATCCGCGATCATCAGCCGTGCGCCCTCGGCGGCGAGCCGTTGCGCATAATGCTTGCCGATGCCTTTTGAGCCGCCGGTTAGAAGCGCGACGCGGCCGTCGAGACGCGGCATGAGGTGCCTCCCTCTCGTTCTGCTTCAGCTCTTGATACCGTGCTGCGCGATGAATTTCGCGAAAGCGGCAAGTTGCTGCTTGATAAAGGTCTTGGTCTGCTCGTCGGTGATCTGGCCGGTTTTCTCATCGATCCGCTGCGCGCAATTGCCGATAAAAATTTCCGGCTTGTTCAGCGTCAGCGCATCCAGAAACACCATGCTCCGACGCAGATCGTATTGCACACGGGCACCGCCGACCGGCCCCGGCGAGGCGGACTGCAGCGCGATCGGCTTGCCTGCGAACGGCTGGTTCGGCAGCCGCGACACCCAGTCGATCGCATTCTTCAAGCCGCCCGGAATGCCGAAATTGTATTCTGGCGAATTGATGATAACGCCGTCTGCGGACCTGATTGCCTCGGCAAGGGTCTGTACCGGCGCCGGGAAGCCCGATGAGTTCTGGATATCGGCGTTGTAGAGCGGAAAATCGGTAAAGGGCGGCGCTTCCTTGATCTGCATGCCTTCCGGCGCCAGCCCGGGCAGCGACTGCATAACGATGCGGTTGTAGGAGCCTTTGCGGAGGCTGCCGCAAATGCTGATGATGTTGAGGTCTGCCATAGCTCAATCCTTTTCGACGTGTAATTGCATTTCAAGTGAAACGGGAATGGGGTCTGTTCCAGCCCAGCTCGTTCCGCCACCGTGACTTTACGGGGATCATCCATGGTCTATCCGCTCGACGAATTCAACAGCGCCGGCGCCACGATGTCCTTCCAGCTCTGCGGCGGGTTTTTGAGTTCGACGTGGCGACCCATGAAATCGGCGAAGGCGTCCACCCCGTGAACGGCGCTGCCGAATTCGCCGCCGATCTCCTTGAGCACCGCTTCGGTCATGCCGAGTTCGAGCGTGGCCGATGGTTCATGGGTCAAGTAGATTTGTGCCGCCCGGCGCGGATCCTTGCGAATGACGGCTGCGGCTTCATCGATCGCCCGATCGAGCGCTCCGGCAAGCTGCGCATGCGCTTCGACGGCCGCGCGGGTGGCCCCGAGTATCAGAAACGAAGCGCCGTCTTGCAGAATATCGGAGGAGGCCACGACGGCGTGAACCTTGCCATCACGCAATGCGAGCTCGGTAAACGGCGGCGACGCAAAATCGGCGGTGATGGTGTCATTGCCGCCGATCAGAGCATTGACGGCATCCGCAGGCGCCATCGCGACCACTTGCCCCCGCAGCCGATCGTAGCGGTGAAAGACGCTTTCCGAGGCCATTTCCAACAAATACATCTGCGGGGCGCTCAGCGATGGCATGGCAATACGGTCCGTGGCCCGCAGGTCGCCGAGCGACCGCACCTTCGGCTGATTGCTCAGCAGCGTGAGCGGCATGGTTGTCAGGCCGGAGACCGCGATGATTTGCTGTCGCGTGCCCTTGCCCTTCGCCCATGCGGCAAGAAGCGGCGCGATGCCGAACGGCGCCACATCGATCGTGCCCGCGGCAATCGCCTGCTGCATCGGCCCGGCGCCCAGCAGGCGTTGATAGCTCGCTCTCATATCGAGATGCAGCGCCCTGGCCTGCTTCTCGATAAGCTTCAGATCCTCGCAAATGTAGAGCGGCAGGAATGCGAGCCCGAAGCCTATGCCGATCCGCACCGGCTGTTGCGCGGCGGCCGGCGATATCGCCGCGCACAGCGTCAAGATTGTCGCGACAGCGCACGATAGCGCCCGCGGCCGGCGCCAATGACCGCCGACACGCCCAAGCGTCCTCCATGGCTTACAAAATGACACTGGTCATCACCATCGTCACGACGCGGGCTCGGGCACGCGCGAGGCGAGACTATATGAGGGTGTGGCCCAATTCGTGGCAGGCAGCACACTATCCGCTCCCGAAAAAGTGCTGTCGCAACCGCTCCCGCGCCGCGCGCGCCTTGTCGAGATCAAAACCGTTGACAATGGCGAGGCGGAAGCCGCCCGGCGGCATGGCGTGACGGTCCGGCGGGCGATCGTCGTGGAAAGTGATCTGCACGCTGGTCACGCCCGGCGCGGCCTCGATCTGATGAACAAGCTCCGGCGGCGGATGCCGATAGCGTGGTCCGTTGGGGCCGAACAGCACGACGCTGTAGCCTTCGCTGCGGTCGTCATCGGGAAAGTCCCACCGGCCGCTCTCGTAGAGATCGACCACCGCATCGACCCAGCCGGGGCCATACAGATCGGGCCACTGATCGGCAAATCGCAAGTGGGCCTCGATGATGGTGCCGCCGATGGTTTCGAGGTTGAGCATGCCGGTATAGCCGGCAAGATGATCCCACACCCATTCGCCGCATCGGCTTTCGATATCCGGATCGGGCTCGGCATGCACGGTCCAGTAGTCGAACGTGCCCGCGCCCGCAGGTTTGCCGGTGACGTGACGCCACCATTGCGGCTCGCCGGCGATAACCGCGACATCGGAAGAAACATGGCGGCCGGCGAGCAACGGCATCCAGAAGTGGCCCGGCGCGTAATGCTGCTCGTAATCGGCGAGCGACCGCAGCACACGGCTGCCGACCCCCATACCTTTGAGATTGACGATCGGCTTCGAAAACACCGGAAAGCGCGGCGGTACGACGCCGTGTGGCGCAGCTTCGAGATTCTGCCGCAGCGCCACCGCGAGCTTGTTGTAGATCCAGCGATGCGCCGGATTCCATGCCCACGCGTCGCAATCCTCGGTCGGAATATTGGCAACCGTCGAGACGTGGGCGAAATACTGCAGGCGCCAGGGGTCGGCTTCGCAGATGGGCATCGCAGGCCGGATGTCAGATGACGGATGTCAGAAGTCAAGGTTATCGAATATCCGCCCTGTGTCATCCGGCATCTGTCGTCCGTCGTCCGA
>Ga0070739_10007887_pt1 | contig 11114 bp, 9 predicted proteins | sample Coa_R1_7_FD_66445 | JGI IMG/M metagenome (GOLD analysis project Ga0070739, IMG submission 66445) | Surface soil microbial communities from Centralia Pennsylvania, which are recovering from an underground coalmine fire - Coalmine... | ecosystem: Environmental > Terrestrial > Soil > Unclassified ... | reverse complement strand
TCGTCCACCAGCAGATCGAACACGGCGTAAAGCGCCGGATGTTGCTCCGACAGCTTGCGAATGCGGCTTTCGGCGGGATGGATACGCATCAGCAGTTCGTCGAAAGCGATCTGCCCGTCCACCTGAATGATGATCTCGCCATCCAGCACGAAGCGCTTCGGCCCGAGCTCCGCCAACGCCCGCACCAGCTCGGGAAAATAGCGCGCCAGCGGCTGGCCGGATTTGGACTGCAGCTGAACCTCTCCCCCGTCGCGAAACGCGAGGCAGCGAAAGCCGTCCCACTTCGGCTCGTACTGCCATTCGGGGCCGGTCGGGATCTCTTTCGCGGGGTCGGCCTCCATCGGCAGGAACGGCGGTGAGATGGGCAGGGTCACAGAAATTTCTCCAGCCTTAGGCGGCCTCGCGGTTCCAGCAGCGGCTTATACAGATCGCCGACCCGCCGGACGCGGGCGGCCACGTTGCGCAGATTGAAATCTTCGATGCGAAAGCCTTTCTCCACTTCTTTCCACGTAACCGGCGTCGACACCGGCGCGCCCGGCTTCGGCCGCACCGAATAGACGCTGGCCAGCGTCCGCCCCCAGGCGTTCTGGTTGTAATCGACGAGGACGCGTCCCTTAGGGCGTTTCGCCACGCGATATTGCGCGGTGATCAAATCGGGATGCCGAACGGCGAGCTGGTTCGCAAGCTCCTTTGCAAATGTCCAAACCTGCTTCTGCAGCGGCCCACGCGCGATCGGCACGTAAATGTGAATGCCCCGCGAGCCGGTGGTCTTCGGATAGCTGCGGATCTTCAGCTCATCGAGCGCCTCGCGCACCATCAGCGCCGCCTGCAGCACGCATTCGAACCCTGCCTTCGGCACAGGGTCCAGATCGAAGTGCAGATAATCCGGCCGATTGTAGTCATCGCACTTCGCATACCACTGATTCAGATCGATGCAGCCGAGGTTGAGAACCCAGAGCAGGGAAGCCACATCGTTGACGATCGGGAAATCGACGATATTGCCGGAGGCGTGCGGGATGGAGCAAATCGGAATCCACTCCGGCCGCTGTTTCGGCGCATGCTTCTGAAAGAAGAACTCGCCGTAGGCGCCTTCGGGATACCGCTTCATCACCATCGCCCGGTCGCGGATGTGCGGCAGGACGAATTCCGAAATGTCGGCGTAATACTGCAGCAGGTCGCGCTTGCTGATGCCGAGGTCGGGCCAAAAGGCCTTTTCGAGGTGGGTCAGGCGAACCTGGCGTTTTCCGACCTCGAGCAGAGCATTTTTTTCGCCGCCCGGGATCTCGATCGTGCCTTTTGGGGCCTGCTTCGCGCGCGTAGGCATCCAGACCTATGACGCGGGAAATGAGCATGTTACGACACTTTCCGTAGTTCCTCTGCACCTCGGGTTCTGGTACCCGGCGCCGGGTCCTGGTATTCGCCGTTCGTTGACCGGTCCTGACCCCCACCCCAAAATCGCGAGTGGGCTGACACTCGTGTCGGCTGTTGAGCCATGGACGAACAGCGCTTATTGCCATCGCCTTTTCCGAGAACCGCCGCCGTCGGAGTGCGGGAAATCACCGACGGTCTGTTCCGGAGAAAGCGCGCTCTGATTTATGCCTTCGCCACCGTGCTGCTGGTGACCGCGGCCTATGTCGTCTTCTCCAAGAAGACCTGGGAAGCCGAAATCACGCTGCTGGTCAAGAGCAACCGCACTGACCTGGTCATGAGTCCGGAGAGCGGCTCGGAGCAGACGCGGGCCGAAACCACCGAAGCCGATATCGCCACGGAAGTGCAGCTGCTGTCCAGCCGCGAGCTGTTGCGCAAGGTGGCCATCGATTCCCATCTCGCCCCGGCGGATTCGGAAGCGGCTGTCGATAAAGTGATCCGCAACCTCGGCGTCGCGCTGAAAATCTCGCCGGTGCTGCGCTCGAACATGATCCGCGTGCGCTATGCCTCGCACGATCCGAAGCAGACCGCGCTGGTGCTGCGCACGCTCTGCGACGCCTACATGGAGCGGCACCTGCAACTGCACAGCAATCCGGCGTCGTACGACTTTTTCACGCAACAGGCCGATTTCTACGCGAAGCAGCTGCAGGACGCGCACAACAAGCTTCTGGCCTTCCAGCAACAGACGAAAATCGTGCTGCTGCCGGAGCAGAAGGACATCGTGCTGCGCAAAATGCTCGATCTGCAAAGCTCCATTCGCGAGGCCGAAGCGACAAAACGGGAGACCGATAAACGCATCCGCGAACTGCACGATCAGATCGCGTCCGCCAGCCCGCGCATCACCACGCAGTCGCGGCGCATTCCGAATCAGTATTCGGTGGAGCGATTGAACACCATGCTCGCCGAACTGCAGAACAAGCGCACCGAGGCGCTGGTGAAGTTTCGGCCCGAGGACCGGCTGATTAAAGAGCTGGATCAGCAGATCGCCGACACGCGCGCGGCCATGGAGCGCGCCACCAGCATGGAATCCACCGAAGAGGCCACCGACGTCAATCCCCTTCGCCAGAGCCTCGAATCGGAGCTGAACAAAGACGAATTGCTGGAGACTGGCCTGAACGGCCGCCTCGAGGCGCTGTCGAAGCAGGTGCTCGATTACCGCGGGCAGCTCGATCAACTGGAGACCGGAACGCCGGCCGACCAGAAGCTGGTGAGCGCGGTCAAAGAGGCCGAGGAAAATTATCTGCTCTACGCGCGCAAGCGGGAGGAGGCGCGCATTGCGCACGCGCTGGACGAGCGCAAGGTGGCCAACGTCGCGATTGTTGATCCGCCGCGCATGCCAGCCGTGCCCGCACCCAAGGTAAATGCGACGGTAGCCGGCGCGTTCCTGTTCTCGAACATGATGATCCTGGTCTTCGCCTACATCGCGGATCGCGTGCGGCGGTCCGTCAACACGCCGTCGGAGGTCGAGGTGGTGAGCGGCTTGCCGGTGCTGGGAACGGTTCCCTACCAGCCGCAAATCGCGTCGCGCAGATCCGCCGCCGCGCTCGGGCCGGCGGCCGAATACGGGAGGACAGCATGAGTCTGCCAGTGCCGCGCGCCGACGTCATGCCTGCGCCCATGGCGCACTCGAGCGACGCGCATTCTTACGTGGATACGGCCATCGCGCGCATGGTGCAGTTGCGCGAGCGCGCGCCCGATTGCGGAACCTTCGCGTTTACGGCGCCGCAGGCTCGCGCCGGGGTCACTCACGTGGTGGCTCGCGTGGCCGAGCAGCTTTCGAAACGCACCGGCGAGGCGGTGCTCATTTCGCCCTCGGCCGCGCTGGACGGCATGAGCTCCCGCGATTTCCTGCGCATCCGCCGCGCGCCTGACGCCACCGGCAACGTGTGGCGCGCGCTCGGCGCCGGCGCGGCGGGCGCTTATTCCGGCGACCCGGACGTGATTCCCATCGCCGCTCTGTCACGCAGCTTCGGCTACATGCTCATCGACTGCCCGGCGCTCGATACCGCGCCGCACGTGCTGAGCCTCGGGCCGCACATCGATGGCGTGTTCATGGTGGTGGCCGCGGGCGAGACCACGCGCACGCGCATCGTGCACGCCAAACGCCTGATGGACGCCTCTTCGGTGCGCCTGCTCGGGGTCATTCTGAACAAGCGTACCTATCCGGTTCCCAACTTTCTTTACAGGTTGTTCTCATGATTCGCTTTCTTGTTACGGCATTGTTGATCAGCGCGGCCGCGTGGGCCGCTGACGCTGACGCGCCGGCGCATTTCGCCGATCGCAACCAGCGCTACCGCCTGCAGCCGCAGGACAGCATCGACGTCCAATACCGCTACACGCCGGAATACAACGCCACCGTGTCGGTGCAGCCGGACGGCTACATTTCGCTGCCGCTGGTGGGCGACGTCAAGGTAGGCGATCTGTCGCTCGATGACGCCGCCGCGGCCATCACGAAGAAAGCCGGAGAGCGGCTGCGCGACCCCGAGATCAACGTCCTGCTGCGCGATTACCAGAAGCCGTTCTTCATCGTCGCCGGCGAGGTGCAGCATCCCGGCCGCTTCGACATCCGCGGCCACGTGACCGTGGTGGAAGCCATCGCCATCAGCGGCGGATTCAAGGAGAGCGCGAAGCACACGCAGATCGTCCTGCTGCGCAAATCCGACGCCGATCACGCCCAGGCGCGCCTGCTCGACCTGAACAAGCTGATGAGCGAGAAGGGGATTCACGAAGATATCGAAATCAAGCCCGGCGACATGCTGGTGGTTCCGAAGAATGCGCTCAGCCGAATCGATCCGTATATTCGGCTGGCGAGCACCGGACTCGCCGGGCTGTCAATGGCGCTGATGTTTCACTGAGCGCGGCCTGGGTTTCGCATCGTGACGAAGCATTTCAAAGGCCGGCTGTTTCAGAACGTCATGGCGCTTTACGGCGCGCAGGCGGGGCGCAAGATCATCCCCCTGCTGAGCCTTCCCTTGCTGACGCGGGCCCTCGGTCCCGCCGGCTGGGGAATGGTCGCCTTCGTGATGGCGCTCGGCGATCTCATCGTCATCCTCATCGAATTCGGCTTCAATCGTTCCGCCACGCGCGAGATCGCGCGCCATCGCGATTCGCCGGAGCGCTGCGCCGAGGTCATGTCCGGCGTCATCGGCGCGCAGACGCTGCTGGCGGGCCTGGGCATCATCATCTTCGCGCTGGTGGCGCACTTCATGCCGGCGCTGCGCCACCATCCGCGGCTGGTGGCATCGGGAATCGCCTACGCGCTGGCCAACGGATTCGCGCCGTTATGGTTCTTCCAGGGGCTGGAGAAGATGCGCACCTCGGCCGCCCTTGAGCTGTCCGGCAAGATCGCGGCCCTGGCGGCGGTGTTCGTGTTCGTGCATCACCCCAGCGACGGATGGAAGGCGCTTCTGGCGGGTTCCATTCCGCCGGCCGTGATGACGCTGTTCGGTTTCGCGCTGGCCCTTCGGTCCATGCCATGCCGGCTGCCAAGCGGCAGGACGGTGCGCGAGGCCATGCGCATGGGCTGGCCGATGTTCCTCTTCCGCAGCAGCGAGAGCCTCTACGGCGTCGGCAACGCGTTTCTCCTTGGCCTGTTCGCGCCGGCTCGTTTCGTCGGCTATTTCTCGCCCGCGGAAAAGATCAGCAAAGCCGCCTTCGGCCTGCTCAATCCGATCCGCGAAGCAGTCTATCCGCGCCTGAGCCATCTTGCCGCCAGGCGCCGTCAGGACGCGGCTTCGCTGGCGAAGGCCAGCGCGGCGGTGATGATCGCCGGAGGTTTGCTGCTGGCCGGCGGCGTGTTCGTGCTGGCGCCGTGGCTGGTGAAGCTGCTGATGGGCTCCGCCTTCGCGCCCACCGTCACCGTGCTCAGAATCATGGCCGCGCTGCCGCTGCTGCTTTCCATCACCTACGCGATCGGCTTGCAGTGGCTGCTTCCGCTCGGTCGGGACGCCGTCGTGAACCGAATCATCATCGGCGCCGGCCTGTTGAATGTGGCGCTGTCATTCCTGCTGGCCCCGCACTTCCTGCACGTCGGAATGGCGGTCGCGGTGGTCTGCTCGGAGGCGTTCGTCAGCACGGCGATGGTCATCGCGGTGCTGCGCATCTCCCCGTTCTGGGCGCCGAAGACCATGGCCGCCGTCGCTGTGAGCGTTGCCGGAGGCGAAGCATGACGCCGGATAACGCGCGCGGCGTCTGGTGGCTGCATCCCGGCTGGCTGGTCACGGCCATGGGCACGCTGATCATCACGGCATCCTGGTTCATTTCGGACACGGCGTTTCGATTGAACTGGCACACGCCGAAATATCTGGACGCCGGCACGCTGGCCGTCTGCTGCGCAGCGGTCGCGGCCTTCGCGCTCGGCGCCTTCACCGGCGCGCTCAGCAGCGGACGTGAAACGCAGTGCGCCTCCCTAGACGATCTGCCGTGGACCTTTCTGAAGCGGACTTTCACCTTCTGCTTCTGGTGCACGGTGATCGGTTATGTCACGTGGGCGGGCGCGGCGGTGGCGCGCGGCGCTTCCTTGTCGCTGGTCATGGGCATTCTGCACGGCGAAAAAGGCTCCAGCGATCTGATGAAGACCACGTACCTCGGGACCATCAGCGGCGTCACCACGCTGACGCAGTTCGGCATCGCGGCCGTCATCCTCGGGACCCTGCTGGGCGCGCGCAACGGCTGGCGCTCGGTTCGCCTGCGACTGGGCATTCTGTTGTTCCTCGCAGTGGCGCGCGCCATCTTTAACAGCGAGCGCCTCGCGATTATCGAACTGGGCATACCAGCGGCGCTGGTCCTCATTCGCATGAAGGTGCTGGACAGCCGGCGGCTCGCCGGCCGTTTCCGCGCCCTGCTGCCGGTCGCGCCCGTGTTTGGAAGCGTCGCGCTCCTGCTGCTGTTTGCCGCTTCCGAATATCTGCGCTCCTGGACGAATTTCTACGCTGGCGGCGACCAGGGCTTCTGGACCTTCGCCACGCTTCGGCTCGTTGGTTATTACGTGACCGCGCTCAACAACGGCGCGGTCCTGCTCCGCTACGTCGGCGTCACCGGCGCGCCCTTCTTCATGTTCCATTTCCTGTGGCGATTTCCGGGCATCAGCGATTTTATGAATGGGCTGTATCCCAACCTGCCATGGTCCACCGGCGATGACCCGTATATGACCATCCTCGATGTCCACGCCAATCCCGAGTTCAACAACGGCAGCGGCTATTTCATGCCCGCGCTCGACGTCGGCTTCATCGGCGCGCTGATTTTCTGGGTGATTGCCGGCCTCATCTGCGGGCTCTGCTACCGGCTCTATACGCGTAAACACATTGGCGGTCTTCTGTTCTATCCGGCGTTGTTCACCGGAATCGCCGAGATGCCGCGAATTCTGTACTGGGGCGAGGGGCGCATCGTTCCCGTGTACGTGATTCTCGCCATCATCGTGATCCGCTGCCTGACGGTCACCCGGCGGCTGGCTCTGGAACGCGCCCGTGGAGTGGCGGCATGGGCGGAGGCGGCATGAACTCCGAAAAGATTGCGCTCAACGCGCGCTTCTATTCGCACCGGCCCACCGGGATGCAGCGCTATGCCATGGAAATGGCCGCACGCCTGAGTGACGACCTCGATGTGGTTCGCCCCAAACGTCCTTTGCGCGGCGCCGAAGGTCACGCCTGGGAACAGGCCTGGCTTCCCGGTACGGTGCGCGGGCGTCTGCTCTGGAGCCCGAACAACACCGGCCCACTCGCCGTGCGCCGTCAGGTCTGCACCATTCACGACATCATTCCGCTCGATTGCCCAGAGTGGTTCCGCGCGAATTTCTCTCGCTGGTACGAATGGCTGATGCCGCGTCTGGCGCGCCGCGTGCAGCACGTCATCGCCATCTCCGAATTCACGAAGCAGCGCGTGATGGATCGGCTGGGCGTTCCCGCCGAACGGATCACCGTTATCCACAACGGCGTGGATGGCTGCTTCCACCCGCGAAGCGCCGATGAGATCGCGGAGGTTCGCCAGGAACTCGCCATTCCCACGCCGCACTACGTTTTGTGCCTCGGCTCGCTGGAGCCGCGCAAGAATGTCGGGCGCCTGCTGGCCGCCTGGGAGCAGATACTCGAGCGCGTCCCTGAAGACGTGCATCTGGTGGTAGCGGGCGCGCGCGGCAGCTCGCTGGTTTTCTCGGACGTCGCACTTGAGCGCGTTCCCGATCGCGTGCACTTCACCGGCTACGTGAAGCAGGAGCGCCTGCCCGCGCTGTATTCGGGCGCTCTGGCAATGGTCTACCCATCGCTGTACGAAGGCTTCGGCTTGCCTCCGCTGGAAGCAATGGCCTGCGGCGCCCCGGTGGTGACCTCGTCGACAACATCGATTCCCGAAGTGACGGGCGACGCCGCCGTCCTGGTGGATCCCGCGAACGTCGAGGCCATCGCCGCCGGCATGCGGCGCGTCATCGAGGATTCTTCCCTGCGTGAATCGCTGCGTCGCGCCGGCCTCGAGCGGGCAAAGATATTTGACTGGGACGAAGCGGCGGCAACCACGCGCGCCCTGCTGCACCAGCTGGTTTCACAAAACTGACCATGCGCATTCTGCAACTCATTACGAAGGCGGACCTGGGCGGCGCGCAGACGCACCTGCTCGATCTGATCTCCGCGACGCGGCAGTTCTGCGACATCACCGTCGGCGTCGGCGAGCGCGGCTTTCTCACCGACGAGCTGGACGTCCTCGACATTCCGTATCACGTCATTCCGCACCTCGTCCAGCCGATGCAGCCGCTCGCTGACATGCGCGCGCTCGGCGAAGTCGCCGCGCTCATCCGGCGCGAGAAGCCGGACGTAGTCCACGCCCACACGTCCAAAGCCGGAACGCTGGGCCGTCTGGCGGCGCGTGCTCTGCGAGTTCCGGCGGTATTCACGGCGCATACATGGTGCTTCGCCGAAGGGACCTCGCGGACATGGCAAATGATCGGCGTGCCTGTCGAAAAAATCTCCGCCCGCTGTTCGTCGGCCATTATCAACGTCTCCGAAGCGAATCGGAAGCTTGCTCTTGCCCGGCGGATCGCGCCCCGCCAGAAACTCATGACCGTGCACAACGGCATTCCTGACGTGCTGGCGCGCGCCGCGCCCGGCCGCAGCGGCACGCCCACGATCGTCATGCTGGCGCGCTTCGCCGAACAGAAGAACCAGGCGCTGCTGGTGCGCGCCGTGGCCGCCATTCCGCAGCCGGTCAAACTCGAGCTCATCGGCGACGGACCCACGCGGCCGGCCGTGGAAGAGCTGGTCCGGTCGCTGCATATCGAAAGTCGCGTCCATTTCGCGGGCGAGTGTCTCAACGTGCCTGACATCCTCGCCGGCGCCCACATCTTCGCGCTCTCCACCAACTGGGAAGGCTTTCCGCTCAGCATCCTCGAAGCCATGCGCGCCGGTCTGCCCGTGGTGGCCGCCGATGTCGGCGGCGTCCGCGAAGCCATCGTGGACGGCGACACCGGCTTCATTGTTCCGCCCCGCGATGAAGCGGAACTCATGCACCGCCTCCTGCAACTGGTGGAAAGCCCCGCGCTGCGCTGCGTCATGGGCGCTTCCGGCCGCAAACGCTACGAAGCAAACTTCACCGTCCGCGCCATGGCAGAAAAAGTCCTGCGCGTCTATGAGGCCGTTAGTACCAAAACTCTGGATCGCGAGTACGCCCTGGCGGCTCGCGGCTGGTAACTCCGCGCTCCTGGTATCCCGTGGCGCGGTACTGAAACCCGGTACTCAGGACGCCTACAAGTCCGGTCCTTAACCTCGATAACGGACCCATGGGCGGCACTTCAAAGTTCGGAATTCCGGCAATGTTTGACGAGATCGCCACAACGCATGGCGATCGTACAGCGCTGAAAGACCGCGCGACGGCGTGGTCGTACGTCGAGGTGCAGGATCGCGCGAACCGGCTGGCAAATCGCCTGCGGCGGCTCGGCGTGAACCTCGAGACCCCTGTCGCCACCTTCGCCGAGCGATCGCCGGAGCTGATGACGGCGCTGCTCGCGATTCTGAAAGCGGGCGGCGCGTACGTTCCCCTCGATGTTCAGGCGCCGGCGGAGCGCTTGACGCACGTTCTCCGCGACACCGCCGCGCCCATCGTGATCGCTTCCCGCGCTTTGGCGTCGCGCCTCCCCTGTTCGCATGCGCGCCTCGTGATTCTGGAAGACGAATTCGCGACCCTGTGGACCGAATCGGCGGCGCCGCCGGTGGTCTCCATCAGGCCCGATTCGCTGGCTTATGTCATGTACACGTCCGGCTCCACGGGCACGCCGAAGGGCGCGCTCATCGAGCATCGCGCCATCACGCGTTTGGTGCGCGGCCAGAATTACATCGACTTTGACGATTCGCAGGTATTTCTCGCCCTCGCGCCGCTCTCCTTCGACGCCTCGACGCTGGAGATTTGGGGCGCGCTGCTGAACGGCGCGACCGTCGCCATCGTCCGCGAAGACATTCCATCGCTGGCCGGCATCGCCGAGGCGATTCGGCAATACGGCGTCACCACGCTCTGGCTCACCTCGGGCCTGTTCAACGCCATGGTCGACCAGCAACTCGAAGCGCTCGCGCAGGTCCGTCAGGTGCTCGCCGGCGGCGATGTGCTCAGCCGCGCGCATGTGCGTAAGTTCCTGGCGGCCGCTCCGAATTCCATCCTCGTCAATGGCTACGGCCCGACCGAAGCGACCACGTTCACCTGCTGCTATCGCATTCCCCGCGACTACGACGGCGAAGAAGCCATCCCCATCGGCCCGCCGCTCAATGGCACGTACGTTTACGTGGTCGACGAGAACGGAGCGCCCGTGCCCGCCGGCGAAACCGGCGAACTGTGGATCGGCGGCGACGGCGTCGGCCGCGGCTATCTCAATGCGCCCGAGCTGACGAAAGAGAAGTTCATTTCTAACCTGCTTGGCCCGCGCATTTACCGCACGGGCGATCTGGCCCGCGTGCGCCCGGACGGCGTCGTCGAGTTTTTCGGACGCGCCGACCGCCAGGTGAAAATTCGCGGCTTCCGCATCGAGCCCGACGAGATCGAAGCGGCGATGTCCCGCGTCCCCGGCGTGCGCGATGCCGTGGTTTGCGTCGACGATGCCGCAACCGAGAAACGGCTGATTGCTTATGTCACCGGCGAGATCGACCCCGACATGCTGCGCGAACGGCTTGCCTCCGTCCTGCCCGCATGGATGGTCCCCGCGCAGATCGTAGCCGTGGACAACATGCCGCTGACCGTGAACGGCAAGGTCGATCGCCAGGCCCTGGCGAAACGGACCATCGCGCGACCCGCCGTCGCGAACGCCTCCGGCCTGCAGGGACAACTACAGAGCATCTGGCGGCGCGTGCTGGCCATGGACGCCTTGCCCGATCAGAATTTCTTCGACCTCGGCGGCTCGTCGCTGCAACTGATGCGGATTCACGCCGAAGTGGAACGCGAGCTGGCGCCCGGGTTGAGCATCACCGAGCTGTTTCGCTGTCCCACCATCCGGTCACTTGCCGGCCTGCTGGAACAGCGCCGGTCAAATTCGAATTCACGCGTGGACAGCGCGGCCGAAAGAGCGCGTAAACGCGCCGAGGCGCTCGGAAGGCGCCGGCTTGCCGTACGGGGAGGATTGGCATGAGCAGGGAAGAGAACCTGGCTGGTGGAATCGCGATTGTCGGCATGGCCGGCCGTTTCCCCGGCGCGAAGAACGTCGCGGAATTCTGGAAGAACCT
>Ga0070739_10007886_pt1 | contig 11114 bp, 8 predicted proteins | sample Coa_R1_7_FD_66445 | JGI IMG/M metagenome (GOLD analysis project Ga0070739, IMG submission 66445) | Surface soil microbial communities from Centralia Pennsylvania, which are recovering from an underground coalmine fire - Coalmine... | ecosystem: Environmental > Terrestrial > Soil > Unclassified ... | reverse complement strand
GAGCCGCGCCACATAACCGGCTCCATAAGGCGAGCGCCACAGGCGCGAGGATGGTAACGCAGGAAAGTGAGGAACTGCATTTGCTGCAAACATGGCTTCCAGCCCTTAGAATAATACAAATGATCCTGGGCGTCGCCACGATAGTCTTCATCTTATTGCAGGTGCGTGGAGCGGGCCTGGGCAGCGCCTTTGGCGGCAGCAGTGCCGGCTCCGTGTTCAAGACGAGGCGCGGTATTGAGGCCCTGATCTTCAGGATTACGATTGCCTTTGCGATTCTTTTTGCTGCGATTTCCCTGGTCATTTCGGCTGCTCACTAAGTAATTCCGTGAAACCCGTGGGGAAGAAAACAGAAAGGTCGGGGGACACCCCCGCTCCCCCGTCAGGGGGCAGCGCCCCCTGCACCCCCGCTCTATGCGTGGTATTCTTGCTGTGCCTGCTGTTGCCCTGGCTGAGTGGCTGCGCGGGCCTGCCCGGCAGCCAGCCCGCGACGGGGCAATCCAGCTTGCAGCAGGCGCCGCGAGCGCGGCTTGTCTATGTCGCTATCGGCGCCTCCGATACCTTTGGCATCGGAGCCGACGATCCGCAGACGCAGAACTGGCCGCAGGACCTTGCAATCAGGCTCGGCTCCGGCGTCCGTCTCATCAATCTCGGCATTCCCTCGATCACCACACAGCAGGCTGCGCGCATCGAACTGCCCGTCGCGCTCGACGCTCACCCGCAACTGGTCTCGCTCTGGCTCGCGGTCAACGACCTCGTTGACGATATTCCCGCCGCCAGATACGCGCACAACCTCGACCAGTTGCTCACGAAGTTGCAGGCCGGAGCGCCGCACGCGGTCATCATCATGGCGAACGTGCCGGACCTCACAGTGCTCCCTCGCTTTCGCTCCGCCGCTCCAGGGCCATTGCAGGCCAAAATTCTGGCATACAACAACGCTATCGCCTCCATCGTAGCGCGTCACCACGTATTGCTCGTCGATCTCTACCAGTCATATCGCGTGCTGGCCCTGCATCCCGAATATATCAGCGCGGATGGCTTCCATCCCAGCACCGAGGGCTATGTACAACTGGCGAATCTCTTTTATCAGGTGTTACAGCAAAACGGCAAGAGCCACATATGACAGAATTCTTCGGCGTTCCCATCGATACGCTCACACAGATCTTGATGGTGATTACCGGCGTCATCGTCGGCGGCGTGCTGCTGCTGGCCCTTGCCAACGCCCTTTTCTTCAAGATCGGCATTCGCAACATCCCGCGCCGGCGCATGCAGATGGCGCTGATTGTCTTCGCGCTCATGCTCTCGACGACGCTGCTCTCAAGTGTGATGGCTACCGGAGATGTGATGCTGGCCGGCGTGCAGAGCGTGGCGATCTACAACTGGGGCAGCGTTGACGAGCTGATCGAGGGCGGCTCCGGTGATCTCGGCCTCTACCGCGATGATGTCTTCTACGCTCTGCGCCGGGCCGCGCAGCACGATCCCAATATTGTAGCGCTGGGGGCCGCTCTGCGCGAGCGCAATCTGCTCATCGCGGACGAGACCTCGCGCCAGGTGCGTTCAAACGTTACGCTGCTGGCGGTGCTGCCTGGAAGCGAGCAGGGCTTCGGCGGCATGCAGGAGCAGAGCACGAAGCGGCACGTAACCATCGCCAGCCTGCCGCCCGATGGCGTCTATCTCAACCAGACGCTGGCGCAGTTGCTCAACGCACGGACCGGCGACACGCTCTACCTGTACTCGCAGCGCTGGCCGGGGCGGCGCTACAGGATGCACGTCGCTGGCATCGTTGGCAACAATGGCCTGGTGGGCGATAATTCATTTATGCTCGGCAAACTGCGCACCTTCGAGCGCATCGAGAGGGCCGGCGACGGCATCAACCAGATCTTCATTGCCAATCGTGGCAGCGGCCTCTCCGCCATCTCGCTCACCGACGAGGTGACGGACGCGGTAAATCAGTGGCTTCCCCGCAACGTGCATGTAATCCCGGTTCAGCAGCAGGGAGTGCAGGACTCAGAGACAGCTCAGAATATCTTCACGCGCATCTTCACGCTATTCGCGCTTTTCTCTCTGGCGATTGGCCTGCTGCTCATCTTCCTGATCTTCGTGCTGCTGGCCGCCGAGCGGCGTGCTGAGATGGGCATGGCGCGGGCGATAGGCGTGCAGCGCCGTCATCTTGTGCTGATGTTTCTCTTCGAGGGCATGATCTACGACCTGCTCTCCTCGTTTGTCGGCCTGCTCGTTGGCATCGGCGCGGGCGCGCTGCTCGTGAACCTGCTCAGCCCGCTGCTGGAGAGCTTCAACTTTCCGCTCAAGCTGAGATTTCAGCCGCACAGTCTTATCATCGCGTACTGCCTGGGCGTCATCTTCACCTTCCTCTCGGTGGCGCTCTCCTCCTGGCTGGTCAGTCGCATGACCATAGTAGAGGCGATGCGCGACCAGCCGGAGCCGTCGCACGCTCCGCTTTCGCTGCGTGAACTGGCCTCGCGCCTGCTGCAACTGCTGCGCCAGCTTGTACAGACCATCGTCGAACGCGCGAGCTTCCGGCGGGTACGGCGCATCTCGCTGGAGCTTATTCCCGATGTCCTGGTCGGCTTCGTATACTCGCTCATCATGCTGGGCATTGTGCCACTGCTGGCGGGCCTCTGGCTGATGCAGCAGGGGCTGGATAATCTGGAGATTATTCCCTTCTCGCTCGGCTTCTCGCTGGTGGTCATCGGCGCGGGCCTGCTGCTGCGCGCGCTCTGTCATCGCCTGATTGTGCTGGTAGCGCGGGGCCTGCATCGCGAGCCGCCGCGCACGCTGGATAAGAAGCTAAATGCCCTCTTCTCCGCGCTGATGGGCCTGACGCTCCTCGCGTACTGGGCGCTGCCCTTCGATGCGCTGAGTGCCCTGGGCCTGCCACGTTTCCAGGGCGGCATCGAGATCTTCTTTGTCGCGGGGACGATGATGGTGCTGGGAGCCGTGTGGGCGCTGGTCGCGAATGCCGGCGTGATCGTGCGCCCGCTGCTGGTGCTCTGCTCGCGCCTGCCCGGCGCGTATGCGGTGGGAAAACTGGCCTCCGCCTATCCACTGCACCGGCGCTTCCGCACGTCCCTGAGCGTGATCATGTTCAGCCTCGTCGTCTTCGCGATGGCGGTAATGGCCGTCGTGACCAGCGCTATGCAGAACACCTACGTCAGCATCAGCGCGCAGACGGGCGGCTACGATATCCAGGCCACGCCCTATTTCAAGCCCGTACCCGACCTGGCCTCCTCGCTGAAGCAGCACGGCATCGATCCCAACGCCTTTACAGCGATAGGCATGAAGCGGACGACGGCGGTGGGCGTGATCCAGTTGAGCGCGCAAACGCCGCGCTGGACGCTCTACCCGGCGCAGGTGGTGAGCGGAGGCTTCTTGCAGGGCTACGGCCTGCACCTGACGGCCCGCGCTCGCGGCTTCGATAGCGATGGCGCCATCTGGCAGGCGCTGCAAACGCACCCCAACTACGCGCTCATCGATAGCAGCGCGCTGCCCGACAATCCCGCTACCTTCTCCAACACCCCGGTCTACGATCCGAACTCGCCCTCGGCTGACCAGGCCAACGCGCCGGCCACGCCGCCCGGCTTCGATCCGCAGTATACATTCACGGTGAGCGGCGTCTACCAGGGCGAGAAGAGCTTCCCGGCCATTCCCGTGTGGGTGGTCGGCTTGCAAGGCCACCAATCGGTGAAGCTGACCATCATCGGCATCGTCGATAACAGCGATAGCGCGCATTTCGGCCTCTACATTCCGCAGTCGTCGTATAGCAGCGCGAGCATCGGCAACCTGGATGCTGGCAGCAATATCGGCGGCGTAAACATAAGCACGATAGGAACGCCCGCATCCCAGTCGTACTACTTCAAGATCGCGCCGGGGCAGAATAAGCGCGCGCTGGCGCTGAAGCTCGGTTCGGCCTACCTCGACTATGGACTGGAGACAACGGTACTGGAGGATGCGATCTTGCAGGTGCGCGGCCCGCGTATCTTCCTGAGCAACGTCCTGCTAGGAGTTGTAGGCGTGACGCTGCTGCTCGGCGTGGCGGCACTGGCGATTACGGGGACGCGCGCGGTGATCGAGCGGCGCCAGCAGATCGGCATGCTGCGCGCGCTGGGCTGCTCGCGGCGCATGGTGCAGGGTGCCTTCCTGCTCGAATCGTTCCTCATCGGCGTGCTCGGCAGCATACTTGGCGTCACGCTCGGCCTGATTCTGGCCCGCAACGTCTTCGCCGCTAACTTCTTCGAGCAGTATCAGACGGGCCTCTTCTTCAGCGTGCCCTGGCAGCAGATCTTCATCATCGTCGGTGTTGCGCTGCTGGCCTCGCTGCTCGGCGCGGTCTTACCCGCGTGGCAGGCGGGCCGCGTCGCCCCGGCGGAGGCGCTGCGCTATCAATAAGGTTTGTGCAGGGCTGCGTGATGACGACATTTAGCGTTCAAGATCGGGGATGGTAGGGGCGCGGCGCCGGTTGGGAGGAGGTATGGGGTGGTGGGGGCCGAAGCGCAAGCCCGCTTTTCCTAAACATCCACCATGCGTTTTTGGCAACCGGGGAGCGGGCTTGCGCACGGCCCCCACCGCCCAGCCCAACCACCCGGCCTACGCCGCGCCCCTACACCAATCCCGGCATTCCTATCAAGCGCCGCACAGTCCCGCACCACGATACTGGTCGTTATCGTTATAAATCACAATCGCATCCCTATGCTTCTGTGCGCGTCTCTGGATGAACCAGGGGGTAGAAATTGATGCCCCAGCCCAGGCCGAACGCGTGCGGCACAAAGATGCGCGAGGTGTTCTTATTCCAGAACTCGTCACGCAGCCGTTCGGGCGTTGGCGGGCGAAAATCGTAAGGGATGCCGAAAACGCTGCCATGCCAGGTCCGTTCCTGCGGCGGGCGGTTCAGTTGCTCCATGATAGCCATGCCGACCAGGGCTGCCACGCTTGCGCCCCAGGTGAGATTCAGCACTTTACGGGAAAATTTCTTCTCTTTCTTCATATGCTTGCCATCCTTTTATCGAACATATTGATATCTGTAAAAAACCTCTTTAGCTGAAATACGAGTGTAGCTCCCCATTTGTTGCTGGTTTCTGATACCAGCGCTAGCGAGCGCCGCAGGCGCGAACCGGCTATGGCGCCGGAAATCTAAATCGTTCGTATTCAACAGGCAGAGGGAGGCCGAAGCGCTCGCAGAGGGCAGCGGTATCGCGATAATCATTCTCATCAACTTCGTAACCAGTATGAAACTTCACCATCCATTCGGGTGTAATGCACTTCACCGCATAGCCCTGGATTGACCCGGTTCCGTTCAACGAATCGAACGGATATTGCACGCCGAAGATCAGATTTCCATGCTCATCAAATGCGAACGAGTGAATATCCACCTCATGCCCCTTATCATCCCCCATGACGAAATTACATGCCCAGGAATGGTCGCGGGGGACCTCGCTGTAGCCCTGCACCTCAAGCAGCGCACGCAGCGTTGGAACATCTTCGTGCTGGATAGCGATATCTAAATCGTTGTGCGGACGGGTTTGTTCGCCCAGCAGCGCATCTACGCCCCAGCCACCATCGACGACGACATCGATCCCGTGCCGCTCAAAAAGCTGCAAGAGTTGAATGGCATCGCCGGCGCGCATTTCCGTGTGGCTCTGTTGCACGAAAGGTTCAGATGTGTTCATAGATGATCCACTCCCTCGCGTACTCGCGCCTGCGGCGCTCGCCGAATGGATGGTGTCTGATGGAAAATGTGCTCCGCACATTTTCCATCAGACACCATCCATTCCTTGCGCGGCTTCGCCGCGCGACTATTCGGCGAGAGCAGGTGAGGCTGAGCACCAGATGCCTCTGAGAATGTGTCCAATTTCCTATCATTGTATCCCACAAAAAGGAGGGTTGCGCTTTTATCATTTTACAGGACACAATATATGTGCGCAGCCGCGCGATCAATCGCGCCATGAAGGCGCTTTACAGGCCCAACGCGGCGCGATTGATCGCGCGGCTGCGCAGGAGAGGAATGTCCTCTTAAAATCGAGGGAAGGAAAGATTTGTTATGCTTGATGAATTTCTTGCCAGTAACCGGCGTTTTCTACAGCAACACAGGCTCGCGCCAGTGGGGCACGCGCCGCGCAAACATACGGCGGTTGTGACCTGCATGGACTGCCGGTTGGTGCAGATGTTTGAGGACGCGCTCGGCCTGGAGCGCGGCGACGTGCTGGAACTGCGCACGGCGGGCGCGACTATTTCGGAGCCGGAGCGCGCCGGCGCCGCCAGCGACCTCATCCGCTCGCTGGCCGGCGGCGTCTACCTGCTCGGCGTGCGCGAGGTACTGGTGATCGGCCATACGCAGTGTGGGCTGGCGCATATCGATGCGACGGCGCTGACGGCCTCCATGCAGGCGCTCGGCGTCGATCCGCAGCAATTGATCGAGCAGCAGAAATTGGGCGATGTCAACGGACTGATACGCTGGCTCGGCGGCTTTCAGGATGTGCATATCAACGTCAAAGAGGTCGTCAATGTCATTCGCAACAGCCCGTTCCTGCCGCGCATACCCGTTCACGGCCTCGTTATCGATATCAATAGCGGCGAGCTAACGCTGGTAGACCGCGACTCAAGGGGTAGTGTATAGAGGTGCCCTGTTCCCGATACTCGCCTGCCTTAATATGGTGTTTCGGGAAAAATGCATGCAGCGCGCATTTTTCCCGAAACACCATACATCCCTTGCGTGGCGAAGCCGCGCGAACGCCCTGGCGAGAAAGGGCGAGGGCACTGCAAAGCTGACACCTTCATGGAGAGTGTATGGTACAATGGAGCGGGGGTGTTACCTGTAACATTACCTGTTCCCCCGAATACAATCCCCGCCTTATGACGAGAGAAAGGATCTCTTTATGGTACAGAAGACGCCCATAGCAGTCGCCTACGGCGATGGCATCGGGCCAGAAATTATGGATGCGACGCTCCATATCATTACAGAGGCAGGCGCGAATATAGAGATCGAGCCTATCGAAGCGGGCGAGAAGGTTTACCTGCGCGGTATCACCTCCGGCATCGAACCCGGCGCCTGGGAGACGCTGCGCCGCACGAAAGTATTTTTGAAAGCCCCGATCACGACACCACAGGGAGGAGGCTACAAGAGCCTCAACGTTACAACCCGCACCACCTTTGGCCTCTACGCCAACGTGAGGCCCTGTGTCGCCTATTATCCCTTTATCGACACAAAGCATCCAGATATGGATGTGGTTATTATCCGCGAGAACGAAGAGGACACCTACACCGGCATCGAATACCGGCAGACGCAGCAGATGATGGAATCCCTGAAGCTCATCAGCCGCCCGGGTTCTGAAAAGATCATCCGCTACGCGTTCGAGTATGCCAGGAGCCACAATCGCAAGAAAGTGACCTGCTTCATGAAGGACAATATCATGAAGCTGACCGATGGACTCTTTCACCGCGTGTTCGACGAGGTAGCGAAGGAGTATCCTGACATCGAGAACGAGAGCTGGATCGTCGATATCGGTGCGGCCAAGCTTGCCGACAAGCCCGAGACCTTCGACGTTGTGGTGATGCCCAACCTCTACGGCGATATCCTCTCAGATGTGGCGGCGCAGATCGCCGGATCCGTCGGCCTGGCCGGCTCGGCCAATATCGGCGACCAGTGCGCGATGTTCGAGGCCATCCACGGCTCGGCTCCCCGGCGCGCGGGCCAGAACCTCGCCAACCCGTCGGGCCTGCTGCTCGGCGCGGTGATGATGCTGGTGCATATCGACCAGCCGGAGGTTGCCGCGCGGGTGCACAATGCCTGGCTGCGCACGATTGAAGATGGCATCCACACTTACGACATCTATAAAGAGGGCGTGAGCAAGGAGAAGGTGGGCACAAAGGAGTTCGCCGATGCGGTGGTCGCACGCCTGGGCCAGAAGCCGCAGCAGCTCAAGGCGGTCAGCTACACGTCGTCGCCGCAGCACGCCGCCAGCCGTCCCCCCACGCAGTTGCCAGTTCAGAAGAAGGAACTGGTGGGCGTGGATGTCTTTCTGGATTGGAGCGGGGAGAGCGTGGAGCAGTTGCAGGCGGCGCTGCGCCAGAGCAACGACGACGACCTCGCGCTGACGCTGATTACCAATCGCGGCGCGATGCTCTGGCCGCATGGTCAGCCCGAAACCTTCACCACCGATCACTGGCGCTGCCGCTTCCTGGCGACCGGCAGAAAGAGCGCGATCAGCCATCAGCAGATCATCGCCCTGCTCCAGCGCATCAGCGAGAGCGGCCTGGACTTCATCAAGACCGAGAACCTCTATACCTTCGATGGGCAGATCGGTTATTCCCAGGTCTCAGGGGAATAGCGAGAGGTACAGGAGGGCAGCCGCCCTCCTGTACCTCTCGCTATTCCTTCAGTGTCTCTATGATGGTCTCGCCTTCGATGGTGAAGATGAGGCGCTCGCAGATGTTGGTGCAGTGGTCGGCGACGCGCTCCAGTTTGTGCGCGATCCAGAGCAGGTAGGTCGCGCGCTGGAGGATGAGCGAGTCGTTTTGCAGCGCGGGAATAGCGCGCGCGCCCGTCATCATCGCCATCAGATCGTGGCGTACCAGGTGATAGCGCACGTCAACAACGTCATCCTCCTCCCAGATGTAGCGCGCGCTCTTTGCATCGCGCTCAGCGAACGCCTTCATCGTGCCCTGCAATACTCTGCGCGCTTCGTTCCCCAGGTCCAGGATGCCGCGCATGATCGATTCTTCGGTGATCTGCGTGTCGCCGCCTTTGCTGTTGCCCTCTACCTCGACCTGTGGCAGTGTGTTGTTGCGCAGCGGAGCCATACGCAGGATGTTCTGCGCGATCCCGGCAGCTCCATCGCCGGTACGCTCAAGATCGCCGGCTATCGAGAGCGCCGAGGCGAGATAGCGCAGATCGCGCCCGCCGAGCGGCTGCTGCAAGGTCAGGAGACGAATCGTGTGCTCCTCGATGGTGGTGCGCAGGCTGTCGACCAGGTTATCGCCCTCGATCACCATGCCCGCTTTCGCCAGATCGCCATCTGCCAGGGCCTCCAGCGCGTTGCCCAGCGCCTCATCGACGAGCGTTCCCAGGCGTATGATCTGCTCATCCAATACTTGCAGCTCTTTATCCAGCACCGTCCTTGTCATATTGTTCTCTCCTTGTGTGCTGTGCGTGATCCTCTTCCTCCCTGACGGACGTTTGTGCGGCTTCGCCGCACCAGGGATAGAGTATGTTGTATGAAAATGCGCTGCGCGCATTTTCATACAACATACTTAATTCCGGCCAGCGCCAGAGGCGCTGGCCCGCGCGTGAGGCCCCGTCTGGGAGAGGGTATGCGGTAGGAAAAATGCGCTTCGTTCATTTTTCCCTACAACATACTCTATCCGGCCAGCGCCTCTGGCGCTGGCCCGCGCGTGAGGCCCCGTCTGGGAGAGGGTATGCGGTAGGAAAAATGCGCTTCGTTCATTTTTCCCCACAACATACTCTATCCGGCCAGCGCCAGAGGCGCTGGCCCGCGCGTGAGGTCCCGTCTGGGAGAGGGTATGCGGTGGGAAAGGCGGGCAGCGCCTTTCCCACCGCATACCCTCTCCCCTCCGCGCGGCGGAGCCGCGCGAATGTCCGGTAGCTAGGGATAGTGTAACACATTTATCCTGGAAAATACAGGTCTATATGTTAAATGTATCTTCTATTCCTTTAGGATAAGCATAAAAAGTATCCAGAATTGACAACATTTTATCTCGCATGCTACAGTTCTCAAGTGACGACCTCATTGTAATACATAAAAGGGAATAAGAACCATGTCAACGAAGCGACTACTTGGCGTCTTTGCCCATCCCGATGACGAGGGGCTTATCAGCGGCGCATTATTGCAATACAGCGCATCCGGCGTTGAAACGGGCCTCGTCTGCGCCACACGCGGCGAGGTTGGCGAGATCTCCGACCCGGCTCTGGCGACGCCCGAAAATCTGGGCGAGGTTCGTGAGCAGGAGATGCGCGCGGCGGCGGACGTGCTGGGCGTGCGCCACCTCTGGTTTCTGGGCTACCGTGATTCCGGCATGGCCGGCACACCTGAGAACCAGGATCCGCGCTCGCTAGCGCAGGCGAGCGCAGCCGAGGTGATCGGCAAACTGGTCGCCATCATTCGCCAGTTTCGGCCCCAGGTCATGGTGACGTTCGATGAGACGGGCGGCTATGGGCATCCCGATCACATCGCTATCTACCGCTACACCACCGGCGCTTTCCATGCCGCCGCCGACGGCGCGCAGTATCCAGAGCTGGGGCTGCCCCATGCCGTCTCCAAGCTCTATTACAGCTCGTTCGCCCGCCGGCATATCCTCATGCTGGCCGAGTGGCTGCAAACCGGGGATCCCGATAGCCCCTACGCTCACCTCGATCCTGAGCGCCTGGGTATTCCTGACGACCAGATCAGCGTGCTGCTGGATGTCGAGCGCTGGAACGAGGTCAAGGACCGCTCATGGGCGATGCATCGCACGCAGATGGATCCGAACTCCGCGCTGGCGCATGTGCCGGAGGAGGTACAGCGCAGGTGGCGCAGCACCGAGGTCTATCAACTGGCGGCCTCACGCGTTGGCCCCGATGTCGTGGGCGAAAACGATCTCTTCGCCCGCATCCCGTAAACGTCCCGGGCACAGCAAATGTCATTCTGAGCGCAATGATGAAGGTGAACGATCAAGACCGGTAATCTAATGTGTGCGGAACCGCGCGATGATGGCCCCTGACACCCCGGCCCGGCAATTGAGAGCCACGCCGGGAAGCCGTCGCGATTGTCGGGACGGTTCAGGAGAATAAACCAGGCCCGGCAATTGGGAGCCACGCCGGGAAGCCGTAGGGGCGCCGCGCCGCCCCGGGTCTCTTCCCCGCCGGGGCGTCTGCGGCGCAAGCCCGCCCGTTGGGTATCTCGCGATGTGCGCGATTGTCGGAATGGTTCAGGAGAATAAACCAGGCCCGGCAATTGAGAGCCACGCCGGGAAGCCGTAGGGGCGCTGCGCCGCCCCGGGTCTCTTCCCCGCCGGGGCGTCTGCGGCGCAAGCCCGCCCGTTTGGTATCTATAAACCTTATGTAAAGTTCTGCTACATCTTGTGTATCATACAATTGGATATGCTTA
>Ga0070739_10007885_pt1 | contig 11116 bp, 11 predicted proteins | sample Coa_R1_7_FD_66445 | JGI IMG/M metagenome (GOLD analysis project Ga0070739, IMG submission 66445) | Surface soil microbial communities from Centralia Pennsylvania, which are recovering from an underground coalmine fire - Coalmine... | ecosystem: Environmental > Terrestrial > Soil > Unclassified ... | reverse complement strand
CTCGACGAGGCGACCTCGCACCTGGACTCGCAGTCCGAGGCGCTGATCCAGGCCGCGCTGGAGCGGGCGATGGAGGGCAGGACCAGCCTGGTCATCGCCCACCGGCTGAGCACGATCCTCGCTGCCGACCTGATCCTGGTCCTGGACGGCGGCCGCCTCGTCGAGCAGGGCACCCACGCCGAGTTGCTCGCCCGCGGCGGCCTCTACGCGACGCTGTTCGAGACGCAGTTCCGCTCCCTGCGGCCGGCGCGATCGTCGAGTATCCTGTTTCCGAGCGACTGAGCAGCTACGCGGTGAGCGCCTCGCGAGCGCATCAACGGGGCGCCTGGGGCCTTCCCGCAACGAGGTGAACGATGGCACGTTGGCCGGTGGTGGCGCTCGTCGGACTCTTGATGCTCGGCTGGTCGACGCGTCCGGCGGCCGCGGCCGACTGCCAGCCGGGGGGTGTTGCCGACCTGGCCGCTCGGCTGGCCGCCGGCGTGACCGCGGATACTGTTTTCGGCCTGCCGCGGGACGAGGCGGCCTGGGTGCTCTACCCGGTTACGCGCGAGCGGGCGCTGCCCGCCGATTACGCGCCGACCGACCTGGTGCGGACCACCGCGGGCGGCGACTCGCCGCAAGGCCCACAGCTCGTGCGGCAACTGATCGTGCCGGACCTCCAGGCCATGTTCGCTGCGGCGCGCGACGACGGCGTGAGCCTTGGCGTGCTGTCCGCGTACCGCAGCTACGACGCGCAGGCGGAGCTGTTCCGCAGCGGTGTCGCCCAGCAGCGCGCGCGCGGCCACGACGCGGCGGAAGCAGAGGCGCTGGCCAATCGCTTCCGCGCCCTCCCGGGCTACTCCCAGCACCAGCTCGGCACCACGCTCGACCTCACCTCGGCGGAGGTCGGCTACGGGCTGGGCCAGCGCTTCGGCGACAGCCGGGCCGGGCAGTGGGTGCGCGCGCGGGCCTGGGAGTTCGGATTCATCCTGCCTTATACGGTGGCCGACGAAGCGCGGACCGGCTACGCGCCGGAGCCCTGGCACGTCCGCTGGGTGGGGCGCGAGCTGGCCGCGGCGATGGCCGCCGACGACTACCTCGACCGGGACGGCCTGGATGCCGACGACTACCTGGTCGCGCTCGATACGCTGCTCGGCGCGCCGGCACCGTCTTGCTGACGACGCGCCGGCGGCTGGCCGGCGCGGGAATGCCGCGCGAGCCCAGCCTGCCGCCTGCTGAGGACCAGTGGTCGACTGGTACAATGCGCGCGCGGGGCGCGCGCAAGCGGTCGCGGCCAGGGCGTGGAAGCGAGAGGTGGCGAGTGATGAGCGCACCCGGGACGGAAGAGCGGCCCAGGACGCGATCGGGCGCCGCGCACGGGACCCGCCCGGTGTGCGGGCTCGCGGCGGCGCTGCTGGCCAGCGCGCTCCTGGCCTGTGGGCCGTCCGGCCTGGCCGGGCCGCCGCCGGCCCCGCCGGCCGCGGCGCAGCAGGGCGGCACCTGGACCGAGCTAGCGCCGCTCGGCGAGGCGCGCCAGGAGCTCGGCGTGGCCGAGCTGGGCGGCCAGGTCTACGCGCTTGGCGGCTACCGCGGCGACGGCAGCATCAGCCCTGCCGCCGAAGCGTACGACGTCGCCGCCAACCGCTGGCGCAGTGTGGCGCCGTTGCCCGTACCGCTGCACCACCCCGGCGCGGGCGCGCTTGGCGACCGGGTGTACCTCGTCGGCGGGTACGACGAGCGTGGTGCCGTCGACTCGCTGTGGGCCTACGATCCGGGCGCCGACGCCTGGCAGCCGCGCGCGGCAATGCCTACCGCGCGCGGCGCGCTCACCGTCGCGGTCCTCGACGGCCGGCTCTACGCCATCGGCGGCGAGCGCGGCCGCTCCGTCGGCGACGTGGCGGCGTACGATCCGGCCACCGACACCTGGGAAACGCTGCCGCCGCTGCGCTACGCCCGCGATCACCTCGCGTCGGCCGTCGTCGGCGGCCGGATCTACGTCGCGGGCGGGCGCAACGGCCGCGACTTCACGATGAGCGCGCTCGAGGAGTACGATCCGGCGACGCGGACGTGGCGCGAGCGGGCCGCCATGCCGACCGGGCGCTCGGGCATCGCCGGCGCGGCGCTCGGCGGCCGCTTCTATGTCTTCGGCGGCGAGGGCAACCGCGCCAGCCCGCAGGGGATCTTCGACGCGGTCGAGGCCTACGACCCGCCCCAGGACACCTGGAGCCGGCTCTCTCCGATGCGCACCCCCCGCCACGGCATCAACGCCGCGGTCCTGAACGAGCGCGCCTACGTTCCGGGCGGCGGGACGGTCGAAGGGTTCGGCGCCACGGCGATCAACGAGGCGTTCGAGGCCAGCCAGTAGCGCCGCCGACCACTCTCCGGAGCACGCGCATGGCCGGGTCGCGGCGCGCGATGCGGAACGAGCGGCTCATCACGAGCCCATCCTGCGCGTAGGCCCGCGTCCCCTGGTAAACCAATTCACAGACAAAAATCCGCAACGCTGTATAGTGAGAGTTAGCAGATTGCTACGAAAGGAGCCTCGCCCGCCAGACCGCTCATCGTGGGACGGCCTGGCCGTGGCGACCAGGTTGGGGGAGCGCGAGTCATGGACCTGCTGTCCGCGGTATTCCTGGGCTGCTTCGTCTTTGGCTTCGTCGCCGTGCTGGGCTCGCTCTTGCTCGGCGGCGCGCACGGCATCCACCTCGGGGCCCACCATCTAGGGATGGATGTCGGCCACGGGCACCTCGGCGCGCTGCACGGCCACGGCGCGGCGGCCGGCGGGCACGGCGGCCACATGGCGCCCAGCGGCGGCGACGCGGCCCACGACAACGCCGAAGGCATGTTTCCGCTCAATCCGACGACGGTGCTGACCTTCCTGACCTGGTTCGGCGGGGCGGGATTCATCCTCCGCAACTACTACGGCGTGATGGCGGTCGCCAGCCTGATCGTCGCCGGCCTCGTCGGGCTCGTTGGGGCCGGGGCAGTCTTCGTCTTCCTATTGAAAGTGCTGCTGCCGAACCAGACCGTCATGCGCGAGGCGGACTACGACCCAGTCGGCAGCGTCGGCCGCGTCACCGTCGCCATCCGCGACGGCGGCGTTGGCGAAGTGGTGTACTCGCGCGGCGGTACGCGCCGCGGCGCGGGAGCGCGCAGCCTCGACGGGCGCGCGCTGGAGCAGGGTACGGAGGTGGTTATCGCGAAGTACGACCGCGGGCTGGCTTACGTGCAGCCCTGGACGGAGTTCGTGTCGCCGGAGCGCCGCCGGACAGCGGCGGAAGGGAGCGACTGACCACCATGGGAGTCGAAACACTACCCGTCATCTTGATCGCCCTCGCGCTCGTCGCAACCCTGTTCATCCTCTATACCCTCCTTGCCAGCCTGTACCGCAAGGTGCCGCCGAACCGCGCTCTGATCGTGTACGGCCTGCACGGCGTGCACATCGTGCCGGGCGGGGGGCGCGTCGTGATTCCCATGCTCGAGAGCTGCGAGGAGCTGTCCCTCGAGCTGATGTCGTTCGACGTCGCGCCGGACCAGGACTTCTACACGGCCCAGGGCGTCGCCGTGCGGGTCGAGGCCGTCGCGCAGCTCAAGGTCCGCTCCGACCCGGAGAGTATCCGCACCGCGGCCGAGCAGTTCCTGAGCAAGACCCCGGAGGAGCGCGAGGCGCTGATCCGCCTGGTCATGGAGGGGCACCTGCGCGGCATCGTCGGGCAGCTCCGCGTGGAGGAGATCGTCAAGCAGCCCGAGATGGTCGGCGAGAAGGTTCGCCAGACCTGCTCCGAGGACGTCGACAAGATGGGCCTCGAGGTCGTCTCGTTCACGATCAAGCAGGTCCGCGACGAGAACGAGTACATCGCCAACATGGGCAAGCCTGACATCGCGCGGATCAAGAAGGAGGCCGACATCGCGGCCGCCGAGGCGCTCCGCGACACGTCGATCCGCCAGGCCGAGACGGCGCGCGAGGCGGCCGTGGCGCGGGCGGCGGCCGACCAGGAGCGAGTGATCGCCGAGATGGCCTCCCAGACTCGCCAGGCCGAGGCACAGCGCGACCTCGCCCTCAAGCAGGCCGAGTACCAGGCTACGGTGAAGCGGGCCCAGGCCCAGGCCGATAAGGCCTACGACATCCAGTCCAACGTCATGCAGCAGCAGGTGGTGGCCGAGGAGGTCCGCGTCGATCGCGTCAAGCGCGAGGAGCAGGTCAAGGTCCAGGAAGCCGAGATCGCGCGCCGCGAGAAGGAGCTAGCGGCGACGGTGCTGAAGGCCGCCGAGGCCGAGCGCCAGCGGATCGAGACGCTGGCCGAGGCGGAGCGCCAGCGCCTGGCGCTGGAGGCGACGGGCCAGGCCGAGGCGACGCGAGCACGGGGCCAGGCCGAGGCCGAGATCCTGCGCGTCCGCGGCCAGGCTGAAGCGGAGGTCATCCGCGCCAAGGGCCAGGCCGAAGCCGACGCGATGGCGGTGAAGGCCGAGGCCTTCCAGCATTACAACCAGGCTGCCGTGCTGGACAAGCTACTGGGCGGCATGCCGGAACTGGCGCGGGCCTTCGCCGAACCGTTGAGCAAGGTCGACAAGATCACAATCGTCTCCACGGGCAACGGAACGCACGGCGTGGGCGCCGACCAGATCACGGCCGACATGGCGCGGATGATCGTCCAGGCGCCGGCCTTGTTCGAGACGCTCACGGGCGTGAAGATCTCCGACCTCATGGCCCGCGTGCCGGGCCTCGGCGAGGCGCTGGCGGCGGGCACGAACGGCAGCCAGGAGGTGCCGCGGACCAGCGGCGAGCCGGGCCGCGAGGCGACGTGACGGTTCGTTTGGGCAGCGTGACGTAACGTGCCGGCGGTGTGAGCCTGGCGACTGGCGAGCCGTTAGCGCTCGATGAGCCCCGATCGGCCGGGTGCTGACGGCTGCCAGCACCCGGCCGATCGGCCCGGACGATCTACTCGAGGCGGACCGTGGATCTAGGCGAGAAGCTGCGACACCTGCGACGGGTCGAAGGCGAGGTGCGGGGGTGGGGCCGAGCGCTCACCAAGGCCGAGGTCACGCGCGCGATGCGCGCCGAGCTTGGAGTGGGCCTGAGTGCGGCCTACCTCTCGCAGCTCGAGAACGGCCGGCGGCGGCACCTGACGGCCCCCACGCGGGCGCTGCTGGCCCGCTTCTTCAAGGTGCACCCCGGCTACCTGGTGGGCGATCCGGAGGGCTACGAGACCACGATCCGCACCCAGGCGCTGCAGGGGCGAATGGATCTGCGCGCCTGGCTGGTGGAGCGGGCCGAGGAGCTGCGGGACGATCCGCTGCTGTATCACCTGTTCCTGCGTCTGGCCCGCAGCGACGATCCGCGCCGGCGGCTGCTGGCGCTCGACGCGCTGCTCGATGACGAGAGCGCCCTGGCCCCCGGGCCGGCGCCGGCGGTCGCGGCAGCGCCACCCGCCGGCGCCGCCACGAGAGACCCAGATGGCTGGACACGCTAGCGAAGGGCAGGCGCGGGAGCTGCTGCTCGCGGCGATGGCCGCGGAGCACGAGCTGTACCGCGCCGCCGCCGAAGAGCGCGCGGCCGAGGCGCGTTGGGAAGCCCGCGCTCGCCTGGCTGACAGAAAGGAGGCGTCCGACCTGGCCGCCGCGGCCCGTGCCCGGGCGGCCGCGCACCGCACCCGCGCTCGGGCGTACGCGGCCGAGTACGCGCGGCAGCAGGCGCACGTGACGCGTCTCAAGCAGGCGCTGTGGGACGAACGGCGCTCCGCCACGCCGCCGGCCGCGACCCCGTGGACGGCTATCGCCAGTGAGAACCGGGTCGCCGCGTCTGGCCCGGACCTGGATCGCGCCGCGCCGCCCAACGGCGACTCGCCCATGACCGATACTATCCTGGAGGCGCAGCTTGCCGAGCTGAAGCAGCGGCTCCGCCGCGCCTGAACTCGGCCCCACGCGCGGCGGAGATCCGCTCGCCGCGCGGCAGATTCGGAGGAGGAAGCTCGATGGGTATGCTCGACCGCGTCAGCACGATACTCCGCGCCAATATCAACGACCTGCTGGACCGGGCCGAAGATCCCGAGAAGATGATCCGGCAGCTTCTCCAGGATATGGAGAACCAGCTCATCCAGGTGAAAACCCAGGTCGCCGCGGCGATCGCCGACGAGCAGCGGCTCAAGGAGCGCTGGCAGCAGAACCAGCAGCTCGCCGACGAGTGGCAGCGCAAGGCCGAGCTGGCCGTGCAGAAGGGCGCGGACGACCTGGCCAAGGAGGCGCTCAGCCGCCGCAACGCCTACCAGGAGACGGCGACCGGCTTCCAGCAGCAGTACGAGGAGCAGGCGCGGCAGGTCGAGCAGCTCAAGGACGCGCTGGACAAGCTCGAGGCGAAGATCCAGGAGGCCCGCACGAAGAAGGACCTTCTCATCGCCCGCAGCCGCCGCGCGGACGCCGAGCGGCAGATCCACGACACGATGGCGCGCGTGGACACCACCGGCGTGATGGGCGGCTTCGAGCGGATGGAGGAGAAGGTCCGGGCGAAGGAGGCGCGCGCGAAGGCCGCGTCCGACCTCGACCGCGACACGATCGACGAGCGCTTCAAACAGCTCGAGCAGCAGGACCAGCTCGACACGCAGCTCCAAGAGCTCAAGGCCAAGCTCGGCACCGGCCAGCCGCCGGCGCAGCTTCCGCCTGGCGGCACGCCCGACGCGGCCAGCCGCTAGCGCCGCGTCGGCCCGCCGAGCCGGCGACGTGCGCCGGACCGCTTGGCGCCGGCGCCGGCTCGCGGTCTCGGCTAGGCGCACACCGGGCGTGTGCCGGCCCGATGCAACCAGCCGACGCCACGGGCCCGCGCTCACTGCCCGCCGTCCCGCGCGAGGGGGAGCAGCAGTGGCTGCTGCTCCCCCTCGCATTGGCACTCGCGCCGTTTTGTGGTATAGCTGGGGGCCAGGCGCGGGGGGAGAGAGATGAGACGTATCGGATCGTCGGGGGGCCGCGGCTCGGCGGGCCAGGCGGACAAGCTGCTGGTGATCGGTCTGGGGCTGGTGATCGTGCTGCTCGCCCGCTTCGCCTCGCCCTCGAGTGGCGAGCGCACCGCCGCCAGCGCCAGCGGCGCCGCTGCCCAGGCCACGGCCGCGCCCACTAGCACCGCCTCGACGCCGACGCCGGGCAGCGCGGCCGCCGCAGCCACGCCCGCTCCGTCCGCCACGCCGCGCGGACCCGACCCGCCGTGGTACAAGGTCGCGGCCGGCGGCGACGGCGCGAACATGCGCCAGTCGCCCAGCACGTCGGCCCCGATCGTGATGAAGCTGCGCGATGGCACCGTGGTCGACAACCTGGACGAGCAGCAGTCCGCCAGTGGGCTCACCTGGCGCCACGTGAAGGAAGGCGACGTCGACGGCTGGGTCGCCGCGGAGCTGCTCCAGCCGCAGCGCGAGTAGTCTGCCCCCGCTACGGCTCGAACGGCCAGGCCTGGGCGCGCTCCTCGCCCACGGTGGTCGGCGGGAAGTTCGGCCAGAGCAGCACGAACAGGCTGAACAGCACCCAGATCGCCAGCGCGCGCGGCAGGTCCAGCCAGTAGCCGGCCAGCGCCAGCAGCACCAGCCCCACCACCACCGCCGTGCCTCGCCGCCAGGCGGCAGGCTTGCGCGCGTAGAGCAGGCCGCGGCTCCCGGCGCCGCCGCGGGGGTCGCCGCGCGGCGGCATCCCGCGGGGCGGGCCCCCCATCGGGTCCCCTTGCGGGCCCCGCAGGTCGGGCGGGCCGCCGCGGGGGTCCATCCCCACTCCGCGCGGACCTGGCGGGGCGGCGCGCGGGTCGCCAACGCGGGGCTCGCCGGCCGGGATGCGGGGTGCGCTGCCCGAGGGGTCACCGCGACCGGCCGGGCCGGAAGGGGCTCGCGGGTCGCCGCCGCGCGGGGCGCCGCGCCCCGCGTCACTCATCGCGGCCCGCAGCCGCGCCGAGAATCGCTCGTCCATGCACTGCCTTCCCTCGGCCATCAGTATCGGCTTGCTGGCTGGACGACCCACGGTGCGCGCGTGGGCCAACGCGGCCGCGCCCATTGTACCGTGTTCGCCGCTGCTTGCAAGGCATTCGGCGCCCGTTCTGGCGATACGGCTACTCGCGGCCCGCGGGCCCCCGCCGCTGCAAGCGGCCCGACGAGGTGTTCGGGTCCGCGGCTACCCCCACCCCCGGGGCCCCACGCTGACGCGGACCGACCGGCCGGGGCCGAAGTACCGTGTGGCGACCGCCGCGACCTCCTCCGCGCTGACGGTCGCCACCTGCTCGATCGAGCGAGCGAGCGGCTCGTCGCCGTTGCCGAACAGCGCCTCTATGCCCGCGGCGGCTGCTAACCCGCCGTTGGTCTCGCAGGCGCGGTAGACCGTACCCAGGTAACGCGCCCGCGCGGCTTCCAGCTCCTTCGCCGCTGGCGGGGCGGCGGCGAGCGCCTCCACTTCCCCGCTCAGCAGCGCGGCGGCCGTGCTCGCCGCGTCGGGCGGGCAGGCGGCGAGGGCGGCGAACACGCCGCCCCCCCAGTAGGGCGTGTAGCGCGACTGCACGGGAGCGTGCAAGCCGTGCGCCGTGAAGGCCCGCTGCAGGCGGCTATCCGGCCCCTGGCCGAGGGCAACGTGCAGGAGGTGCAAGGCGGCACAGTCCGGCTCCTGCTGCCCCGCCACCGCCAGCGCCACTGCCAGGTGCACCACGCTCGCGTCGGTCTCCACATACCGAGCCCGGCCCGCAGCAGCCCGCGGCGGCGGTTGGTCAGGAGCGGCGTCGCTCGGCGGGGGCGGGGCGGGCAGGTCGCCGAGGGCGGCGGCGACTGCCGTGTCGAACTCCTCGCGGGAGCAGGCGCCAGCCGCCACGACCAGCAGCCGCGGCGCGGTGTGCCAGCGCGCGTGAAAGCTCGCCGCGTCTTCCGGCGCCGCGGCGAGAAGGTCGGCAGCGGTCCCGCCAGGATCGTGGACGAGGGGGTGGTCGCCCCAGAGCGCGGCGAGGACGGTATCCCACAGCAGGCGCGCCGCGCTCGCTCGCTCGAGCAATTCCTGGCAGATGACGAGCTGCTCGCCGCGAACGCTCGCCGGGTCGGTGGCCGGAGGGCGGGCGAGGTGGGACAAGAGCCCGAGGGCGCGTGCCGCGTGCGGCGCCCCCACGACGATCTCGAACGACGTGCAGTCGCGCGAGGTGCCGCCATCCACCTGCCCGCCGAGGCCCTCGACCGCGGCGTAGAGGTCCAGGCGCGGCGGCGCGGGCGCCCGGAACACGAGGTGCTCCACCAGGTGCGCCAGCCCCGGTTGGCTGCCGTCGTGGCGACTGCCGGCGCGGACGAGCAGTGACAGCGCCAGGGTCGGGCTATCCGGTCGTGGGAGGAGGAGCCCCCGTGCGCCGTTGCGCAGCGTGACCCAGCTCGTCTCGAATGCCAGCGTGTCGGTCAACCGCCGAGGCCCAGGAAGCCGAGGATCCCCGCCGCGAGCCCGGCTGCCGCTCGGTCCGGTGCGCCGACCAGCAGCGCCCGGTCAGCCGCGCTGGTGACGAAGCCGGTCTCGATGATCACCGCCGGCGTGCCCGTGCCGATGGCATGATAGTAGCGACGGTTGTTGAAGGCGTAATAGTAGAGCATGCGGCGCGAGATGTGCAGGTCGTCGCGCGGCAGGTCGGTGGCGCGCGCGTACTCGGCGTTCAGCCAGCCCACGAGGGCCTCGTCGTAGGTGGGGATCTGGCTGAGCGGGCTGCGCGCGACCTTGAAGCCGCGCACCACGCCGCGCGCATCCCCGTCGGCATGGATGGCCACGAAGGCGTCGGCCTGGTAATCGATCGGCACCGTGGCCGGCAGGACGTCCACCTCCACGCCGCGCTCCCGCAGCAGCGCTGCCGTGCGGGTGGCCAGGTCGTAGTTGATCTGGACCTCGCTGTAGCCGCCCCCTGTGGCGCCGCCGCCGGAGGCCTGGAGCTGCCGTAGCTCGTCCGGCACGTCCTCGTTGCGCCAGTGTCCCACCTGCAGGCCGACCCGTTTCGGCCCGACGCCGCCCGTACCGATCACCGAAGGCGGCGGCGGCTCGCGCACGGCCCGTAGCCAGGCCGGGCGCGCGGGGCTGCTGGCTGCGCCATCGCTCGGGGCCGCTGCGCCGTCTGACGTGGCGGCGCTCCCGCCTGTATCCTCCTCGAGGGCGTCGGCGCCGCGGCCGATCGCCGTCGGCGCAGCGGCCGCCTCGGCCGCCGCGTCCGACGGACCCGCGGGCGCCTGGTCGGCCGCCAGCGCCGCGTCTGGCGCCTCGCCGGCCGGCACGTCCGGTGGGGCGAGCGGCCGGCTCGGCGCGCAGGCCAGGGCGCCGACGACAAGCAGGACGGCGACGAACGACGGCTTAGGCATTCAGGTAGGTGCTGAACCAGCCGAGCGTCCGCTGCCAGGCGGCGCGCGCCGCGTCGGCGTTGTAGCTCGGGCCTGTGTCATTGAAGAAGGCGTGCTGGACGCCGGGGTAGATCTCGACCTCGAAGATCTTGCCGGCGGCGGCCATCGCGTTCACGAGGTCTGGGATGCCGGCGTTGATGCGCTGATCCTCGCCGGCGTAGATGCCGAGCATCGCCGCCTGGATGTTCGGCACCGCGTCGAGCGGTGGAGCGGCGCCGTAGAACGGCACGCCCGCCTTCAGATTGGGGTTGACGGTAACCAGCCGCCAGGTCAGGCTGCCGCCGAAGCAGTTGCCCATCACGCCGAGGCTGCTCGCGCGGACGAACGGTGCGCCCTGCAGGTAGGCCACGGCGGAGTTCAGGTCGCCGAGCATCTGCTCGGGCGGCAACTGGCCCAGCGCGCCCATCGCCGCCGCCTCATCGGGGAAGCTGGCGGTGCCACCCTCGCGCGAGAGCAGGTCCACCGCCAGCGCCGCGTAGCCCTCCTTGGCGAAGCGCCGGACCACGTCCTCCTGATGGGGCGTCAGGCCGCGATTCTCGTGGATCAGCACGATGCCCGCGCTTGGCTGGTCGCCCTTGGGCCGGGCCAGGTAGCCGCGCAGCGTAGCGCCCTGGCCCGGATAGTCGACCATCCCCGTCACCAGGTCAGGGTCGTTGGGGTCCGTCATCTGGGTCGTGGGCCGCGATGCTGGGGCCGCCTCTACGGGCACCGGGCGCACCGTAGCCAGGAAGGCGCCCGCCAGCGCGGCGCTGCCGAGCATCAGCGTCACC
>Ga0070739_10007884_pt1 | contig 11116 bp, 9 predicted proteins | sample Coa_R1_7_FD_66445 | JGI IMG/M metagenome (GOLD analysis project Ga0070739, IMG submission 66445) | Surface soil microbial communities from Centralia Pennsylvania, which are recovering from an underground coalmine fire - Coalmine... | ecosystem: Environmental > Terrestrial > Soil > Unclassified ... | reverse complement strand
CGTAGCTGGCGGTGCCGCCGCAGGTGACCAGCCGGCCGCCGCGGGTGAGGCTGCGGATCGACTTCTCGAAGACGTCGCCGCCGACGTGCTCGAAGACGAGGTCTACGCCGCGCTTGCCGGTCAGGCGCATCACTTCCTGCTGGAAGTCCTGCTCGCGGTAGTTGATCACCTCGTCCGCGCCGAGGGCGCGGGCGCGCTCGAGCTTGGCGTCGGTGCTGGCCGTGGCGAACACCGTGGCGCCGGCCAGCTTGGCGATCTGGATGCCGGCCACGCTCACGCCCGCCCCCGCCGCCTGAACGAGCACCGTCTCGCCCGGCCGCACGTGCGCCTGCGTCACCAGCATGTGCCAGGCGGTGCCGTACATCGTCGGGAAGGCGGCGCCCTCCTCGAAGGAGACAGTGTCGGGCAGGGGAATGACGTTGAAGGCGGGCAGCTTGACGTACTGGGCATAGGCGCCCCAGAGGTGGGCGCCGAGGTACTTGTAGTCGAAGGCGCAGATATTGGGGTTCCCGGTGATGCACTGCTCGCAGCGGCCGCAGGGCACGACCCACCAGGCGGTGACGCGCTGGCCGACCTGCAGGGGCTCGCGGACCTCGGGCCCGATCGCAGCGATCTCGCCGGCGAAGTCGGAGCCGAGGACGTGCGGGAAGACGCCCTTGTTCGGCGTGTAGCGGCCGGCGCGCGCCATCAGGTCGAAGGCGTTGATACTCACCGCCCGCACGCGCACCAGCACCTCGCCGCGGCCGGGCACCGGCCGTGGCAGCTCGACGTACCGCAGGACCTCCGGCTCGCCGTACTCGGAGTACGCCGCCGCCTTCATCGTCCCATCGCTCGCCTGGGCCACTCGCTCCTCCTCGCCGGCGGCGCGCGCCGCGCCCTGCGCCCCGGGGCGGGCGCGCTTCCCCGTTCTAACAGCTTCCCCAGGGTGCGTCAACGTGCGCCGTCGGGAGAGTCCGCCCGTCCGATTGCGCGGGCCTGTCGAGGTGGTTGCCAACTGACGCGACGCGGTTGACGGGGGGAGACGACTCGTGCGACCGTCACTGCGTTTCGACCTGCTGGCGGCAGACGACCGCGAGTCTCCGCGATGCGAGCGACGGTCCGTAGCGCTCGTGCGGCTCGTGAGTTATGATGGCCCTCGATCTAGTCCATCGAACTTTTAGTCCAAGCCGATGCTGGCGCGTCAGCCGCTATTGGTGCGGTTACGCGATGTGCTTTCTTCCGAAGCTATAGACCTGCGGAGTGTAGAGGTTAATCGCATGCCATGTCGGCACGGCTCCAGGTCCAGATGGCGTCGAATGACCGGCGCTGATTGGGCGGCGTGGCATGATCAGAAGCGCCGACAAGTAAGTGCACGGTTTTGTGGCATTGATGAAGATGTGAAGCAGGTTTTCCTCCGCTTGTCTGATGAGCAGCTTCAGAAAGTCTTCAGCGAATACGGGCGCTTGTATGGACCGTCGGCTTGCCGATATGCGCAACGAACTTATCAAAGATGGAAGACCGGCGACGTAGGCATGTCTGGGTCAACCCTGGAACGGATGCTCACCATCGTACCGCCTGCACTCACGTTTGAGGTCAAGGTGGACTTGTATCGTAGGATACGAGAGCGCTGCAGATCGCGGGAGTCGGTTGCAGTCACTGTCGCAGATAGTGCTGATCTGGGTGTCGTCGAGAGGGCCGCTCAACGCATAAGCGAACGCTCGAAGAATCAAATATTGCCCCCACTGGTCGAGGCTCGGTTAGAGTGGCTCTCACAAGGTGATTGGCAGCTTGCGAAAGCGTTAGTTAGCAGGCTTGAAGAGGATGAGGCTGCCGTGATAGCGCGCGCTGTTCGATCCGAAATCGAGCGGCTTCATAACCTATTGTCGTACTCAGGTGTTGTAGATCACGCCCAGCACACAATCCAGCTCCCATGTGGAACTATCACTGTCCAGTTTACTCGGAAGAAGCTGTGGAGGTGGTTCGTGTCCGGAGAACAGGGTGAGCATGGAGCGCAGCTACCAGTCAGGCGAGACAGCAACCTGCCTGCCGGTCCCGTTAAGGGGATCTTGGAGCGAGCGCTCGCGCAACTCGGCCCGGAGCTGTCTCCTGAGGTTATCCAGGCCGCGCAACAAGAAGCTCTTCGGCTGGAGGTCAAAATCCGGGAAGGCCAGATCGATAGCGCTGCCGCGGAGAGAGAACTGAAACAGTTTCTGGAAGGCGTAGAGGACGCCAGTCATATTGGAGGTATGGCTTTCGAGGCCGAGGCCGACTTTCAGCGGGCTACTGGGAAGACCCGTGTAAGAGTGAAGAAGACGCAACGACCCTGGTGGTGGCCCTTCGGCTAGGAATCGCGTCGCCGACGTGACCCGGATCGCCGGGGCGGTCACACAGAACGCTTCGCCATCGCCCCACACCTTGGCGGCGTATGTAGGCCTCGGGGCGCTTCAGCGGGTGTTGAACAGGTAGTTCGGCGGCAGGAGGTCCGCGGACTCGGCCTCCCAACGGCGGTAGAAGGCGTCCACGTGCGGCTCCAGGCGCCGGAAGAAGTCGTCCACGGAGGCGAGCAGCTCGTAGCTGCGCTCGAGCGAGCGGGCGACGCGGCGGGCGAGCGCGGCCTCGTCGATCCCGACGGCCTGGCCGCCCTCGATCACCAGCCGGCCGCCGACCAGCACGTGCTCGACGTCCGCGGCGCTGGCCCGCCGCAGCAGCACCTCCTCGGCCGGCGCGGTAGGGCTGACGTAGGGCGAGGCGTACAGGCGGGTGCGGTCGACCAGGACCACGTCGGCCTGGTAGCCGGCCTCCAGGCGGCCCAGCGCCACGTCCATCCCCAGCGCGGGCGCGCCGCCGTGCGTGGCCAGGGCCAGCATGTCGCGTGCCGTGACCTGGCGCCGATCCCAGCCGGGCCGCCGCTGCAGCACCATCCCCAGCCGCAAGTCGGCGAGCGCGTCCTGCGACTCGCTCAGCCCCGCGGCGTCGAGGCCGAAGCCCACCCGCACGCCGCCTTCGAGCAGGTCGGCCACGGGGCTGATGCCGTTGAACAGCAGCGCGTTCGAGCTGGGGTTGTGGATGGCAACCGCCCCACTGTCGGCCAGGATCTCGATGTCCTCGTGGCTCACCCAGACGCAGTGGGCGCAGGAGGTGGCCGGGCCGAAGAACCCGACGTCGCGCAGGTGGCGCACGACGCTGTGGCCGTAGCGGCGGTGGCCGTACAGCGCCTGGAACCGCGACTCGAGGAGGTGGATCTGCACCGGCGCGTGGCCGTGCTCGTCGGCAGTGCGGCGGATGCGCTGGAGCAGACCGTCCGAGCACCACTGCGGCCCGCCCGGCCCGAAGCCCACCCGAATGCGGCCGTCCTGGCCGTCGAAGCGCGCGGCCAGGCGCTCCCACTGGGCGAAGAAGCCGTCTTCGTCGAACGGGCGCAGCCGCTCGCGCAGCGGCGTCGCCAGGTCCGCGGGCAGGCTGCCGAGGAAGGTCGCCTCGTCCTCGTAGACCAGGCGCTGCTGGTCCTGGCAGGCAACGCAGAGGGCGGCGCGCACGCCGGCATCGCGGTAGGCCTGGACGCTGGCGGGCAGGCCGAAGTCCTCCAGGCGCGGGTCAGCCGGGTAGTGGTCGACGGCGGCGGTCATGCCGGATTTCAGGAACTGGAGCGTCCCCCAGAGCGTGTGGTCGTAGACCTCTTCGGCCGAGAGCGGCGGAAGCTGGCGCAGGCGCTGGCGGACGAGCCAGCTCTCGAGCGGCGCCACCGCCAGCTCCATCCGCGCCGGGCGCAGGGTGTGGTGGTGGCCGTTCACCAGGCCGGGCAGGGCCAGGTGGCGCTGCGGGTCGCCGACCACGGCGTCGTACGGCCCCTCCCGCTCGAGATCGGGCAGCGGCCCGACCCGCCGGATGACGCCGTCCTCGACCGCGATCGCGCCGTTGGGCACGGTCGGCTGCGCGGCCGACTGCGTCAAAAGCGTGTGCGCGCGGATCAGCGTGCGTGCCATGGCGCTCTCCTTAGTTGGTCGGCAACAGGTCGTTGGTGAGCAGGTCGGCGGCCGCAGGCCGCTTGGGCAGGTCGCCCTGCTCGGCCAGGATGTTCACGGCGTCTTGCCAGTCTTCCGCGGCCATCCACCCGATCGGCTGGCCTTCGGTGCGCCTGGTGTGGAGCAGGGGCACCAGGTTCGCCAGGATCTGCGTCTCCGACTCGGCCTTCAGCGTCGGCGGGGCCGACTTCATCAGGGCGTCGACCGCAGCCTTCGGATCTGGCGCGGCTTCCTCCCAGCCCCTGACCACCGCGGTGAGGAAGCGGCGCACCACCGCCGGGTTCTCGCGGAGGAAGGTGAGGTTCGCGGCGATGGTCGTGCTTGGTAGGTTCACGCCGTAGTCCGCGTAGTGGATCGCGACGACGTCTCCCCCGGCGGCGTTGATCTTCACCACGTTTTCGTCGAAGGCCACGATGCCGTCCACCTGGCCGAGCAGCAGCGTCGTGGGCAGCGAGTCTGGGCCGACGGAGACCATCTGCACGGAATCGGGGTCTACTCCGTTCGCCTTGAGCCAGGCGGGCAGCAGCACGGTTCCGCCGGAGGCGGGCGGAGCGGCGAGCCGCTTCCCCGGCAGGTCCTTCGGCCCGCTGATACCAGAGGTCCGGCCGACGATCACGCTGATCGGACTCTTCTGGACGATGCCGGCCACGGCTTTGATCGGGATGTCCTGGGCGACCGAGCGGATCACCACGCTCCCGTCGATCTGGCCTAGCTGGGCCGAGCCGGCCCCGACGACCTGGGCGGTCGAGGTCGATCCTTTGCCCTCGACGATGCTCACGTCCAGGCCCTGCTCGGCGAAGTATCCCCGCTCCTGGGCCAGAAAGTACGGCGCGTGCCCACCATAGAGGATGTAGTCGAGCGAGAAGGTAACCTTGTCCGGCACCGGGGCTGCCGCGGAAACCGGCGCGGTCGTCGAGGTGGCCTGCGGGGGGGCAGCGCTCGGGCGAGCCGGCGGAGGGGCGCAGGCCGCCACCAGCGCCAGCGCGGCACCGCAGACGAGCCCCGGCCCACCCCGCCAGCGGAACCCGGGCCGCTGGGACCGCGGGCCGAATCGAAGGGCTGGCCCTCCCATTCGCCATCTCCTTCCGCTAGGCCAGTACCTGCAGGAGCAGCGGCCGGTAGCCCCAGGCTGGCGAGCGGTGCCCCTGGCCCGGACAGGCCGACACGGCGACCAGGCAGTCCAGCTCGGCCCGCAGCTCCAGGTAGTCGCCCGGCTCGGTCTCGGGATCCTCCTGGAACAGCCGATCGTCCGCACCGAGGCCGGTCTTCATGAAGATATTGAAGGCGTCGTGGACGTCGTGCACTGACAGGCCGTGCGGCGCGATCGCCCGCGCCAGGTTGTCCTGGCAGTTCAGCAGGTTCGGCCGGCCGTCGCGAAGCTGCCAGAGCCCGGCGCTGCAGCGCGCCCAGAGCAGGTCGTGCGACTTGCCGCCCAGTGGCGAGGGCTTCGGCTGGAGCGTGTCGGCGGTGATCGTGAACAGCACGACCATGCTCGGCGACGACCAGAGGCGGTTGCCGGTCGAGAGGTGGGCCCCCTCCAGGATGCGCGTCCGCGCCGACCAGAAGCGCTCCCGCGGGTCTTCCAGGCTCCAGGCGTTGAAGTCCGCCACCTGGCCGCCCTGGACGTCGACCACGCGCAGGCGCTCGCCGCGCCGCACGACGCAGGCGGCGCCCCCGCCGGCCGGGACGTCCACGGTACGGATCACGCTTGGCGACATGGCTGCCTCCCCGCGCCGCGGTGCGCGCGGCTCACGACGTCTCGCCGGCCCGCGGCCAGTCCGGCGCGGGCACCGTTGCCGCACGGCGGCGAACCTGGGCGAGCGCTTCGTCGTAGTAGCGGTCGTAGTACCAGGCGGCGATCTCCTCAGTGGTGGCGGCCCAGACGCCGTCGTGACCGAGGATGTACTCCAGCCCCTTGTCCACCCACTTCGCGCGGAAGGCCTGGCCGGCGATGAACGGGTGCAAGCACAGGCCGAGAATCCGGCCGCTGCGCGCGCCCTCGGTGTACAGCACGTCGAACTGGTCGCACATGACCTGGTAGAAGTGCTCCGCCGCGAGTCCGTGGGTGACGAAGGCGGGGATGTCGTTGACCTCCATGCTGTAAGGGATACCGATCAGGCGCCCCGAGCGGACGTCGATCGGGTAGGGCTGGTCGTCGTTGCACCAGTCCGCGACCCACTCGATCCCCGCCTCGGCCAGCAGGTCGAGCGTGTCGAACGTCTCGGCCAGGCCCGGCCCGAGCCAGCCCTTCGGCGCCTTGCCTGTCGCGGCGCCGATCGTCTCGATCGTCTGGCGGATCACCGCGCGCTCGGCGTCCGGCTCCAGCCCATTGAGCGTGCGCGAGTTGTTGAGGCCGTGGCCCATCAGCTCCCAATCCCGCCGCTGCGCCTCGCGCACGATCTCGGGGTAGTAGGTGCAGACCTCGGCGTTCAGCGGTGCCGAGGCGCGCAAGCCGTGCTTGTCCAGGATCTCCATCAGGCGCCAGATGCCGACGCGCCCGCCGTAGTCACGCCAGCCGGCGTTCAGCGCGTCGGGGACCAGGTTCCCGTAGCGGGCCTGGAGGGAAGTACCGGGCCCGCGGACGTCCCAGTGCTCGACGTTCACCTGGACCCAGAGGGCCACGCGGGCGTCGTTCGGCCAGCGCAGCGCGGGGCGGTCCACGAACGGCAGGTATTCGATCGGTGGTCGGCCCATCTCCATCTCCTCAGCGCGATGCCGCGGGCTCGGCAGGCGTCCGCTCGTAGATGAGGCGGCCGCCGACGTAGGTTTGGTCGACCTGTAGGTCGCGCAGGCGAGTCGGCGCCAGCGCCAGGGGGTCCTCGGTGAGCACGGCCAGGTCGGCGAGCTTCCCCTCCTCCAGCGACCCCTTCTCGCGCTCCTCGAACGCCGTGTAGGCGCTGCTGTAAGTGTAGACACGCAGCGCCTGGAGGACCGTCAGGCCCTCGGCCGGGTTCAGCCCTGCGCCGCCCTCCTCGGGACCGAAGCGATGGTTGACCAGGATGTCCAGCCCGATGAAGGGGTTGTAGGGGCCGACGCCCCAGTCCGAGCCGCCGGTGATGACGACACCGCGATCGGTCAGCGACTTGAACGGGAAGGCGTAGCGGGCGCGGTCGCCCCACTGGCTGTAGATCCCCTCGCGGCCCAGGACCTCGAGCAGGGCGGGCTGGGTGTTCCAGATCACGCCCAGGTCGGCCATGCGGTCCATCACCGCCGGATTCCAGAGGTAGGCGTGCTCGAGGCGGTGGCGCAGGTCGGGCTCCGGCGCCAGGCGGCGGGCGTGGGCGACCGCGTCGAGGGCCCGCGCGATGCCGCGGTCGCCGTGGCAGATCAGCCCGGCCTGCCAGCCGTTGGTCTGGGCGCGCACCACGGCGTCGTTGGCTACCTCCTGGCTGATACGGAAGCTGCCCCGGCGCGTGCCGCTCGGGTCGTTGCTATAGGGCTCGAACAGCGCCGCCGTCTGGCCGATCACCCCACCGTCGATCCCGTACTGGAGCGCGCCGAGCTTCAGCCAGGCGTCGCCGTAGCCCGTGGCGAAGCCGCTGTCGAAGATCTTGCCCGCCGTGCCGGCCTCGTCCCAGCCGTCGCCGTGCAGCGGGTAGGGCCCCATCACGACCCGCAGCGTGAGCGGCTCGGCGCGGCGCAGCCGCTGCCAGGCTACCGTCTCGCGGCGGTTGCGGATCGCCGCCTCGAACGCCGTGGTGATGCCGTGGCGATTCAGCTCGCCCGCGATCCAGCGATAGCCGGCGACCAGGTCGTCCACGGTCACCGGTGGCAGGTTGGGGTTGATGAAGACGGTGCGCGTGTTGTCCCACATCGGGCCGAGCGGCCGGCCGGCGGCGTCGCGCTCCATCGGCCCGCCCGGCGGGTCGGGAGTGTCGTCCTGCACGCCGATGCGCCGCAGGCCGAGGGTGTTGAACGTCCAGCCCATGCCCTCGCGGTTGGCGATCCCGACGGGGTGCGCGGGCGCCGCCGCGTCGAGGTCGTGCCGGTTGGGGTTGCGCCGCTCGGCCAGCCGCGTCGCCTGGAAGCCCCGCCCGAGGATCCACTCGCCGGCGGGCGTCTCGCGCGCTCGCGCGGCGACGCGGGCGACGATGTCGGCGATCGAGCCCGCCGCCTCGTAGGTGCAGTCGAGCCAGTGGCGCTGGAAGGAGTTGGTCATGTGGATGTGGTTCTCGTACAGCCCGGGGATCAGGGCCCGACCGCGCAGGTCGACCACTTGCGTGTCGCGGCCGACGGTCTGCTCCACGTAAGCGCGGCTACCGACGCGCAGGATGCGCTCGCCGGCCACGGCCAGCGCCTCCGCTACCTCGTCGCGCGCGTTGACGGTGATCACCCTGCCGTTCAGGAACACCCGGTCGGCCGTCGGGGCAAGCGCCTGCGGCGCTGGATCTGTCATGCCGCAATCCCTCCGGGAGCATCGTTCCAAGTCAGAGCGGCTAACCTTGGGGGACATCCCCCAAACCCCCGGCCCCTAGCTGCGACGCGTGGGGTCGAGCAGGTCCTGCAGCCCGTCGCCCATGACGTTGAACCCGAGGATCAGGAGCGTGATCGCCAGGCCCGGGAACAGCGCCGCCCAGGGCGCCTGCTCGACGTAGCCGTAGGCGCCGGTCAGCATGGCCCCCCACGACGGCGCGGGCGGCGGGTTCCCCACGCCGAGAAAGCTTAGCGTCGATTCGGCCAGCACGGCGTAAGAGAAGGACAGCGCGAGCTGGACGATGAGCGGCGTCAGCACGTTCGGCAGGATATGGCGCAGCAGCACGCGGCCCGTCCCAGCGCCGACGGCGCGCGCCGCCTCGACGTACAGCCGCTGCTTCACGGCGAGCGTGGCCCCCCGCACCACCCGCGCGAAGTGCGGCGCCTGCACGCAGGCGATGGCGAGAACGACCGTCGGCATGCTCGCGCCCATGAACACCGCGAGCGCGACGGCGAGCAGGATCGTCGGAAAGGCGAACACGAGGTCGATGGCGACGGTCACCGCGCGGTCTACGCCGCCGCCGAGGTAGCCGCCGAGCATCCCCAGCGTCGAGCCGAGCAGCGCCGCGCCAAGCGCCGCGCTGACGCCGACGGTGAAGGCGATCCGCGCGCCGTACACTACCCGGCTGAACACGTCGCGGCCGTACTCGTCGGTGCCGAACCAGTTCTGCACGTTCGGCGGGTACAGGCGGGGGCCGGCCGACGTGCTGAGCGGATCGTAGCGGGCGAGCAGCGGGGCGAGCAGCGCCGCCACCAGGTAGACGAGGATGACCGCGGCGGCGAACACCGCCGGCCGGTGGCGCAGGAACCGGCGCAGGGCGCGCGGCAGGCCGCGGCGCGGGAGCGTCCCCTCCCACGGCGGACTCGCGGCAGGCACCCTGGCGATCATCGGCATCTACCCCGCGGACCGGCGCGCTGCCACTACTTCCCGGCTGCGGTATTAATGCCCCGCCTCGTTCGGTCGCTGCAGCGACCGCTCATAGCTGTGGGGCATGGGCTGCTGGAAGATCCGCTTGCCGGTCGTCTGCTCGACGAAACGCGCGAATCGGTACTTGTTCTCCAGCTCGTCGTAGGGGAACGGCGGGACGTCGGCCCGCCCCGGCTCGATGCGGCACCAGATGAAGTGCGGCCCGTCGACCCGCAGCGCGTGCTCCACCGCCGCGGCGAAGTCTTGCGGCGTGCTGACCTCGACCGCGCTCTCGATGCCCGCCGCCCGGGCCAGCGCCGCGAAGTTCATCCGCGCCGAGGTGACCGTTGGCGTGCCGCCCGACGACTCGTACTGGCCGTTGTCCATGCAGATGTGCACGAGGTGGCGAGGCTGCTTCCAGCCGATCGTGCCCAGGCTGCTCATGTTCATCCAGAGGGCCCCGTCGCCGTCCAGCACGATCACCTTCCGGTCCGGCTGGCCGAGGGCGAGGCCCAGGCCGATGGACGAGCACAGGCCCAGCGTCTTCACTTGCAGGTTGGCGTCGCTCGGGTGGATGGCCTGCCACTCCGCGGTCGCCCCCCCGGCCGTGGTCACCACGAACTCCTGGTCGACCAGCCCCTTGATCGCTTCGAGCGCTTCCGCACGCTTCATCGGGCAACTCCTACAGCACGGCGCGCGTGACCAGGAGGGCCACCGGCCGCTTCGACGCCTCGGCCACGGTAACCGCGCCGCGGATCTGCTGGGCGAGGGTGTTGGGGTCGCGGAGGACCCGGTACTTGATGTCCAGCGCCTGGAGTACGGGCTCGGTGACCAGCCCGAGCATGTGGAAGGCGTTGTCGCCCCAGTCGCCGGCATAGTAGATCAGGAGCAGGATCGGGATGCCGAACTGGAGCGCGGTCGTGGTGAGCCCGTTGCAGCTATTGAGGAACCCGCCGTTCTGCATCAGGATCGCCGAGCGATGGCCGGTCAGGATCCCGCCCGTGCAGACCCCGATGCCTTCCTCCTCGCGCCCGACCGGCGTGTACTCGATGTCGCGGTCCGCGGCCAGCGCCTTCATCAGCTCGAGCAGGTTGATGTCTGGCACCGCGACGACGAAGTCCACCCCTGCTTCCTTCAGTCCGCCGATGAACCGCTGTGCCGCCTCGGCTGTTGCCATAAAGTCCTCCCCAAACTATCTCCGACCAAGTCCTAGCGGTAGGGACCGAGCTGCTGCGCGGCGTAGTCCGCGTAGGATGTGTCGATCAGGTCGTCGAGGGTAATCGGGCCGGTGTAGTAGCCCATCTGGCGGAAGTAGTCCATGTCCAGTTGCAGGCTCTGACGGGCGATGCGGCCGTCGGGGTCCAGGCCGGCCATCTGCATGCGCTCGTAGGTCGCCGGGTCCTTCACCACCGTGCTCTCGGTGAGGATGCGAACGATCTCGGCGCGGCCCTCCCCCTTGACGAAGGCGTCGTTGTAGGCCCGTACCCCCCGCAGGTAGGCGAGCAGGAAGCGGCGGGCCAGGTCGGTCTCCGCCGCGAAGCGGCCCGAGGCGACGATCTCAGCCGCCTGGTACACGCCGCCAAAGGCCGTGCTGCTGCGTCCCGGCTCCCAGGTGGCGGCCACGCCGCGGTCGGTGGCCGCGCTCTGGGCCGGCTCGATCATGTTGGCGCCATCGATGACGCCGTTGCCGAGGGCGACGATCATGTCGGCAAAGCTGAGCGGCGTCAGATCGACC
>Ga0070739_10007883_pt1 | contig 11116 bp, 10 predicted proteins | sample Coa_R1_7_FD_66445 | JGI IMG/M metagenome (GOLD analysis project Ga0070739, IMG submission 66445) | Surface soil microbial communities from Centralia Pennsylvania, which are recovering from an underground coalmine fire - Coalmine... | ecosystem: Environmental > Terrestrial > Soil > Unclassified ... | reverse complement strand
ACTTGTGGGAGCATTACCAATTCACCGGCGACATCGAGTTCTTGGCGAAGCGCGCTTACCCGGTGATGCGTGGCGCCGCCCGGTTCGCGCTCGACATTCTCGTCGACGACGGCGAAGGAAGGCTGGTCACCTGCCCGTCGACTTCCCCGGAACACCACTTCCGTGCGCCGGACGGCCGGCTGGCCGCGGTGTCCGCCGGGAGCGCCATGGACTACTGGCTCATCGACGAACTCTTCGAAACCACCGCAACCGCCGCCGCACTGCTCGGCACAGACAAGACGTTCGCCGCGCGGCTCACGCGGACACGCTCACAGTTGCGCCGGCCGGCGACAGGCGCAGACGGACGTCTGCTGGAGTGGTGGGAAGACCTACCGGAGGAGGATGCCGGACACCGCCACCTCTCCCACCTCTACGCCCTCTATCCCGGCAGCGCGATCGACCCCATCTCTGAAACCACGTGCGTTGAACCGGCCCGCAAAGCACTGAAACGGCGACTGGAGCACGGGGGAGGAGGTACCGGCTGGAGCCTCGCCTGGGTGACCGCACTCGCCGCGCGCTTGGGTGAAGCGGAACTTGCCCATCAGGCGGTCGGCACGCTGTTGACCACGTCCGTCGCGCCAAACCTGTTCGACCTGCACCCGCCCGGCCTCTTCCAAATCGACGGGAACTTCGGCATCACCGCAGCCATCGCCGAGATGCTGCTGCAATCGCACAACGGCGTGCTGCGTCTGCTGCCCGCGCTGCCGGGCGACCATTGGCCGAATGGCGTAGCACGCGGCCTGCGCGCACGCGGCGGCGTCGTCGTCGACTTGCGCTGGCAGCACGGCGAACTGCGCCAAGCCAGGTTGACCACGAGCCGGCCGCTAGCGGAACTCGCGGTCGCAACACCCGGCCGAAGCCAAGCCCGGACACCACGGCTGCGCCGTGCGGACGGCCGCGTCACGCAGCCGTGCACCTATCGCCGCGCCGACAACGGGCAACTGATCCTCAGCACGGCCAACCCTGAACCCGCGACCTATCTGATCGACTTCGTGGATTGAGCCGCTGACCGCGCTCGTCGGCCGCGAAGCCCCAGCGTGCCTATCCTGCGGTGGGCGCGGGCGAAGGGACGGGGATGCGGTGCGCCGCGGACTCCAGGGTGTCGCCCAGGTGCGCGAGTCGCGTGGCGAGAGTGCCGTCGTCGGCCAGCGAAGCCGCCACCTCGCGCACGATCGCAGCCGCGCGCTCGTGTAGCGCCGCGCCGCGCTCGGTCAGGTAAACCAGAACTCTGCGTCGGTCGGCAGGATCGGGGCGTCGGTAGACAAGCGCGTCGGTGACCATCCGGTCGATCAGCTTGGTCGCGGTCGGTGCGGGCAGCAGGGCGTACTCGGCGAGCTCGGTCATGGTGCGTCCGGCACCACCGGCCAGGAATGCCAGAGCGCGCCACTGTTCGAGGGAGCAGCCCTCCGGCTCCAGTGCCGCGGTCAGGCGGCGGGCCGCGAGGTGCTCGGCGCGGCTGAGCAGATGAACCAGGTCACGGGGGGGTGTCGCGCTGCTCACGCGCTCTCTCCTCTCGTACGGCGAAGCCGCGCCCGTCGCCTGATCGGCGCTGGACGTGCGCGCCACGCGCCCGTCACCATAGCGGCACTGCACCTTCCACGCCTGTCCGCCGTACGTTCTCGTTCTCGCCTCGAGGTGGTCGCGTGCCCGCCGAGCCTCCGCAGCCGCCGTCCGCCGGCGCGCTCGCGCCCGGCCGCAGGACGGAGGAACTGGCCGTGGCGCTGGTGGTGCCGCTCAGCGGGCCGGCCGGGGTGTTCGGACCGTCCTGTGAGCTGTCCGCGCGCCTGGCGGTCGGCGAGCTGAACGAGACCGGGGGTGTGCTGGGCCGGCGGGTGCGGCTGGTGCCGGTGGACGGCGGCCGCGCACCGCGGCAGGTCGCAGACGATGTTGGCGCGCTGGTGTCGCTCGGCGCGGTGGACGCCGTGGTGGGCTGGCACATCTCCGCGGTGCGCAGGGCTCTGAGTCCGCGGATCGCCGGGCGCGTGCCGTACGTGTACACCGCGCAGTACGAGGGCGGCGAGAGAACACCCGGAGTGTTCGTGACGGGTGAAACCCCGGCCGGTCAATTGCTGCCCGCGATGCGCGTGCTCGCGCAGGCGGCTTCGGCGCGCCGCTGGTTCGTGGTCGGCAACGATTACGTCTGGCCCCGCGTCACCGCCCACGCCGCCAGGCGTTATGCGCGCGCATGCGGCGGCGAAGTGCGTGGGGCGGCGTTCGTGCCGCTGGGCACCGAGCGCTACGACCGTGTGCTGAGCGCCATCGAGCGCAGTGGCGCTGACGCGGTGCTGATGCTGCTCGTCGGCGCTGACGCGGTCCACTTCAACCGCGCGTTCGCGCAGCGCGGCCTGCACGGGCAGATGCTGCGGCTGAGCACCCACATGGACGAGAACATGCTGCTGGCCACCGGCGCGGAGGGCACCGCGAACCTGTGGGCGGCCGCGGGCTATTTCGAGACCCTGGCCACCGCGGAGAGCATGGATTTCGGCGGCCGGTACGCCGCGCGGTTCGGCGCGCACGCGCCGGTGCTCAGCAGCCTGGGGGAGTCCTGCTACGAGGGAGTACGGCTGCTGGCCGCCCTCGCCGAGCGGGCCGGCACCCTGGATGTACGTGCTCTGATGCGAACGGGAGAGGGCGTGCAGTACGAGGGTCCGCGCGGGCCGCTCGCGCTGCGCGGCAACCACGTCGCCCAGCGCATCTACCTGGCGCGCGCCGACGCGTTCGACTTCGACATCGTCGCGCAACTGTGAAGCCCCCTCGCTGTGCCGGTCGTGCACCGTGCGCTGTTCGCGGTGCGTCCCGAGTCCATGGTAGGGCTCTGCACTCGCGAATACCCCTTCGCGGAAATAATTTCTCTGTGAAGTAACGTGGCGTAACACATCCTGCACCGGCGCGCGGCACGCTCGTGCCGTTCCGGAGGCCGTTTCCGGAGCAGCCATCCGCGACTGTGACAGGGGAAGAGCATGACCGACATCGGCAGCCGGTCCGCCCAAACCGCGCCACCGCTGCACGTCGAAGCGGGCACTGCGCCGCACACCGAAGCGAGCACCGCTCGACGCTCGTACCACCGCTGGGCCAAGAACGACACGCTCGAGGACTACTCACTGCGTTACGCGCCCAAGTCCTTCCGCCGCTGGTCTCCGTACGTCGTGGCCACCACCGCGCTCGGCGGCATCGCGTACCTGGCCGACTTCGCCATCGGCGGCTCGATCGCCATCTCCTACGGCTTTTCCAGCGCCGCGGTCGCGATCCTGATCGCGGCCGTCATCATCTTCGCCACCGGTGTTCCCATCGCGTACTACTCGGCGAAGTACTCCATCGACATGGACCTGCTCACCCGCGGCGCCGGCTTCGGCTACCTCGGCTCGACGCTGACCTCGATCATCTACGCCAGCTTCACCTTCATCTTCTTCGCCCTCGAAGGCTCGATCATGGCGCAGGCCTTCCAGCTCGGCCTGCATATCCCGCTCGCCGTCAGTTATCTGATCTCCTCGCTGCTTGTCATACCACTGGTGATCTTCGGGATGACGGCGCTATCGAAACTGCACGTGTGGACGCAGCCGATCTGGTTGCTGCTGATGGTCGCCCCGTTCGTATCCATCGCGATTCAGGATCCTGGCAAGTTCGCCGCGTTCACGCACTTCGGTGGCAACAGCTCCAGCGGCTCGTCCTTCAGCGTCCTGGGCGCCGGAGCCGGGGCGGGCGTCGCGCTCTCGCTGATCGCGCAGATCGGTGAGCAGGTGGACTACCTGCGCTTCATGCCCGACAAGACGGCCGCGAACAACAAACGCTGGTGGGCAGCGGTGCTGACGGCCGGACCCGGCTGGGTCGTGCTCGGCGCGCTCAAGCAGCTCGGCGGGGCGTTTCTCGCGTTCTACATCGCCGACCGCGTGGGCCTGGTGAAGGCCGATCAGCCCATCCAGCAGTACCTGGCCGGCCTCAAGACCTTCGCCGCCCCGGTCGCGCTCGGCCTGGCCACCTTCTTCGTGGTCCTCTCCCAGATCAAGATCAACACGACGAACGCGTACTCCGGCTCGCTGTCCTGGTCCAACTTCTTCTCCCGGCTGCTGCACTGGCACCCGGGCCGGGTGGTGTGGATCTTCCTGAACGTCGGCATCTCGCTGGCCCTGATGGAGGGCGGCGTCTTCTCCTTCCTCAACAACGTGCTCGGGTTCTACTCCAACGTCGCCATCGCCTGGATCGGCGCCGTCACAGCGGATCTGGTCATCAACAAACCGCTGAAGCTGAGCCCTTCCTACATCGAGTTCAAGCGCGCGCACCTCTACAACTTCAACCCGGTCGGCTTCGGCTCGATGCTGATCGCCTCCGTGGTCTCCATCGCCGCCTATTACAACGCGTTCGGCGCCTACGCCAAGGCGTTCTCCCCGCTGATCGCGCTCGGCATCGGCATCGTGCTATCCCCAGTGCTCGCCTACCTCACCAAGGGCCGCTACTACATCGCCCGCATCGACCAGATGGCCGAACCGCTGATCGTCGATGGTCAGCTGTCGGCGGCCACGCTGACTTGCACCGTCTGCGCCGATGTCTTCGAGCGTCCCGACATGGCGGCCTGCCCCTTCCACGAAGGCGCGATCTGCTCGCTCTGTTGCAGCCTGGAGAAAGACTGCCACGATGCCTGCAAGAAGACCGGACCGGTCGACTTGGGAATGCCTGTCGCCGCGGCGGCGGCCGAAGCCTGAAAGGCGCGCAGATGCTGCTCTCGCCCCACGAACAGGAACGACTGCTGATCCACGTCGCCGCCGGGCTGGCCCGGGAGCGACGGGCGCGCGGCCTGCGGCTGAACTACCCGGAGGCGGTCGCGGTCATCGGCTCCTTCCTGCTGGAGCGGGCGCGCGACGGGCAGGGGGTGGCCGAGTTGATGGATGCCGGCCGCCGGGTGCTCACCCGCGAGGACGTGATGGAGGGGGTGGCCGAGATGATCAAGGAAGTGCAGATCGAAGCTACCTTCCCGGACGGCACGAAACTGGTCACCGTCCACCGGCCGATCGGGTGAGCACCGTGTCAGCGAACGGCGCGTCAGACAACACCGCATCAGACGACACCGCGTCAGAACACGTATCGCGGCAGCCGGGGGCCACCGAGTCGCTGGTCCCCGGCGAGTACCTCCTCGCCGACGCGCCCGTGCAGCTCAACGCGGGCGCGCCGCGCACGGCCCTGATCGTCAGCAATCGCGGCGACCGGCCGGTGCAGGTCGGCTCGCACTACCACTTCGCCGAGGCCAACCCCGCGCTCGAGTTCGACCGCGCGGCGGCCTGGGGTCAGCGCCTTGACATTCCGGCGGGAACCGCGGTCCGCTTCGAGCCCGGTCTGCCGAGAGAGGTTGGGCTCGTGCCGATCACCGGGCGGCGCATCGTCACCGGGCTACGCGGCGAGGCCGGTGCGCGCTCGGAAGGACGACTCGATGACTGAGATCTCCCGGGCTCGTTACGCGGCCCTCTATGGACCCACCGCCGGCGACCGCATCCGCTTGGCCGACACCGACCTGTTCATCGAGATCGAACACGACCACTGCGCAGGCGGCGACGAAGCAGTGTTCGGCGGTGGGAAAGTGATCCGCGAATCGATGGGTATGGCGCACGCCACGCGAGTCGAGCGCGACGGAGTGCCGGGCACCCCCGATACGGTCATCACCGGCGCGATCGTGCTCGACCACTGGGGCATCGTCAAAGCCGACGTCGGTATCCGCGACGGCCGCATCGTCGCGCTCGGCAAGGCCGGAAACCCGGACACGATGGACGGCGTGCACCCGCGACTGGTCATCGGCCCGTCCACCGAGATCATCGCGGGCAATGGAAAGATCCTGACGGCTGGGGGTATCGACGGACACGTACACCTGATCTGCCCGCAGTCCATCGAAGAAGCGCTCGCCTCCGGTGTCACCACGTTGATCGGCGGCGGCACCGGCCCGGCCGAAGGCAGCAAGGCGACCACCGTCACACCCGGCGCCTGGCATCTTGCGCGCATGTTCGAGTCCTTAGACACCTGGCCGGTGAACTTCGCGTTGCTGGGCAAGGGGAACTCGACCAACGAGCACGCGCTCTGGGAACAACTGCGCGCGGGCGCCGCCGGATTCAAGATCCACGAGGACTGGGGCGCCACCCCGGCGATCATCGACACGTGCCTGCGCGTTGCCGACGCCTCCGGCGCGCAGGTCTCCATCCACACCGACACTCTCAACGAAGCAGGGTTCGTCGAAGACACCGTCGCGGCGGTGGCAGGGCGCACCCTGGAGGCCTACCACGTCGAGGGGGCGGGCGGCGGGCACGCCCCCGACATCATCACCGTGGCGGGGCTGCCGAACTTCCTGCCCGCGTCCACCAACCCCACCCGGCCGCACACCGTCAACACCATCGACGAGCACCTGGACATGCTGATGGTCTGCCACCATCTGCAGCCGTCGATCCCGGAGGACCTGGCCTTCGCCGAGTCGCGCATCCGCCCCACCACGATCGCGGCCGAGGACGTCCTGCACGACCTCGGCGCCATCTCGATGATCGGCTCGGACTCGCAGGCGATGGGCCGCATCGGCGAAGTCGTGCTGCGCACCTGGCAGACCGCGCACGTGATGAAGAAGCGGCGCGGCGCGCTGCCCGGCGACGGTGCGGCCGACAATCACAGGGCCCGCCGATACGTGGCGAAGTACACCATCGGCCCGGCGGTCGCGCACGGCATGGACGGCGAGATCGGTTCCGTCGAGACCGGCAAGCTGGCCGACCTCGTGCTGTGGGACCCCGTGTTCTTCGGAGTGCGCCCGGCCCTGGTGCTCAAAGGCGGCGCGATCGCCTGGGCCGCGATGGGCGACGCGAATGCCTCGATCCCGACCCCGCAGCCCGTACTTCCGCGTCCGATGTTCGGCGCGTACGGCGCGGCTGCTTCCGCCACCAGCCTGGCGTTCGTCGCCGAGGCGGCCCTCGAAGACGGGCTGGCCGAACGGCTGGAGGTGCGCCGCCGCCTCGTCCTGCAGCGCGACGTAAGGACTCTGACCAAGGCCGACCTGCCGGAAAACACCGCGCTGCCGCGGATCGAGGTGGACCCGGACACGTTCACCGTGCGCATCGACGGCGACCCGGTCGAGCCCGCACCTGCCGAGGTGCTGCCCATGGCCCAGCGCTACTTCCTGTTCTAGGGCGGTGTCATGAGCCTGACTTCGTTGCTGCTACTCGCCGACAGTCGCCTGCCCGCCGGTGCGCACGCGCACTCGGGAGGCCTGGAGGCGGCAGTCGCCGCCGGTCGGGTACGCGACGCGGCCGATCTGCACTCCTTCCTGACCGGCAGGCTCACCACCGTGGGCCTGACCGGCGCAGCGTTCGCCGCAGCCACCGTCCAAGCCGCGTACGACCCGACCAACCGCGCCGAACAAGCCGGACCCGCCGCGCTCTTCGCCGATCTCGACGCGGAATACGACGCACGTACGCCGTCTCCCGCGCAACGCCGCGCATCACGCGCACTGGGCCGCCTGCTGATCCGCGCGGTGCGCGCCGGCTGGCCGCACCCCGCGCTCGACGCCGCCGCCGCGATCCATCCCGACGGCCCTCACCAGCCGCTCGCCCTCGGAGCCGCCGGCGCGGCGACCGGACTCGACCCGCACGACGCGGCCGTAGCCGCCGCGCTCGGCAGCATTACCGGACCCGCGAACGCCGCGACCCGGCTGCTCGGCGTCGACCCCCACGCGGTCACCGCCGTGCTCGCGGCGCTCGAACCGCTCGTCGACGACGTGGCCACCGCCGCGACCAAGGCGGCGCACGGACCAGCCGCCGAACTGCCCTCATTCAGCGCCCCGCGACTGGACGTGTCTGCGGAACATCACAGCACTTGGGAGGTGCGTCTCTTTGCATCGTGACCACACTGACGAACCCGGCGCCGCCGGAATCGGCCTGCGCCCGGCCCCGGCCGCGGGATTCGGAATCCGCCGCGCGCAACCGGGCAGCCCGCTGCGCATCGGCATCGGCGGCCCGGTCGGCTCCGGCAAGACCGCCCTCGTCGCAGCACTCTGCCGCACCCTTCGCGAGCAATACTCCCTGGCCGTGGTCACCAACGACATCTACACCCGCGAGGACGCCGAGATCCTGCTGCGCCAAGGCGTACTCGATCCCGAGCGGATCGCGGCCGTCGAAACCGGCTGCTGCCCACACACCGCCATCCGCGACGACATCTCCGCCAACCTCGACGCCGTCGAAACCCTCGAAGCACGCTTCGCGCCTCTCGATCTGGTGCTGATCGAAAGCGGCGGCGACAACCTGACCGCCACGTTCAGCAAAGGCCTGATCGACTACCAGATCTTCGTGATCGACGTCGCGGGCGGGGACAAGGTGCCGCGCAAGGGCGGCCCCGGGATCACCTCATCCGACCTGCTGGTCATCAACAAGACCGACCTGGCGCACCTCGTGCACGCGGACCTGGAGGTCATGCGCCGCGACGCCGCTGCCAAGCGCGGCGAGCGCCCCACTGCGTTCATCTCGCTCGCCGAACACTCGGGCGCCCCTGCGGTTGCGGCCTGGATCACGGGACTCATCGCGCGGCGCCGCGCTGCCGCGAACCCTGCCCCGAGCCCCGCGTGAGCCTGACGTGAGGGCGTCGGCCCGCATCGCCGCCGAAGCACGCCCAGACGGACACACCCGCATGATTGTGCTGGCCGGACAAGCGCCGCTGCTCCTGCGTCAAACCGACACGCACGAGGAACCATCCACCGAAGCACACGAGCGGCCTTCCCCAAGCAGGCCGGCTGCCGCCCTCGTCCACCTCGTCGGTGGCGCCGCCGGCCCGCTCGGCGGCGACGAACTGGAATACGACGTGGAACTTGGCCCCGGTGCACGCGTAGACGTGCGAAGCGTCGCCGCATCGATCGCCCTGCCGGGACTGGGCGAAACCGAATCAACCCTCGATATCGCTGTCCGAGTCGCAGACCGCGCCAGCCTGTCCTGGAGCCCCGAACCGCTCATAGTCGCGCGTGGTGCCCGCCACCGCACCACCGCGCGCATCGAGCTCGCCGCGAGCTCACGCCTGCTGTGGCGCGAAGAGACCGTGCTCGGCCGCCACGGTGAAGCACCTGGCTCCGTCACGACGCGGCTACGCGTACGGCGCAACGGAAAGGCGCTGCTGGATCACACCCTCGCTGCGGGGCCGCACTACCCCGGTTCTCTCGGCGCCGCCGTGACGAGCGGCGACGGTGCGATCGGCACGATTCTGATCGTCGACCCCGCCTGGGAGCGCGTCCCACCCGCCGACCGGCTCACCGTGGCCACTCTCGACGACCGCGACAGAGCCGTCACCGTGATGCCGCTGCCCGGCCCAGCCGTCCTCGTCAGCGCCCTGGCACCCGACGGCCTTAGCCTGCGCAAACTCCTCGACTCGGCACCGATCTCTTAACGCGTATTCGAACACGCGGCGAGCCCGAGCACACGCCTGGTCCTTATGTCTCGCGGTGCATCCGCCATGTGGACCGTGCCGCGTCAGAGGTGTTTGGGCTGCCCGTTGGCTTCGAGTACCGACATCCACAGGTCACCGTGGGGGTCGACTTGGTTGCGGGTGGCAGTGGCCAGGGCGATGGGCAGGTGGATGAAGCGCCCGTGCCAGCGGGCGACGACCATGGAGGTGAAGCCGGCCATGCCCGCGTGCGCGGCGGCTTGGGCGAGGCGGGTGCAGTAAACGGCGTCGAACGCGTTGGCGGGCACCGAGCGTATGGCGTATCCGGGATCGACGTAGCGCAGCGAGAGCACCGTGCCGTGGTCCGCGAAGTGGCCGGTGATGCTTTCGCGCAGCAGGGTTCCGATGTCACCGAGGCGCGCGTTGCCCGACGCGTCGGTTTCGGCGGACTGGGGGAACAGTTCCTGGCCGGCGCCCTCGGCGACCACGACCACGGCATGGCCCTGCTGCTCGACGCGTTTGCGCACGCATGTCAGGAAGCTGTCCAGCCGGAACGGAACCTCGGGGATGAGGGTGAAGTCGACGTCGTGGTTGGCCAGCGTGGCGTAGCAGGCGATGAAGCCGCTGTGCCTGCCCATGAGCTTGACCAGGCCCACGCCGCCCGCGGTGGACTCCGCCTCGGTGTGCGCGGCGCGGATGGATTCGGCGGCGCGGGCGAACGCGGTCTGGAAGCCGAAGCTCTGGTCGATCCACGGTATGTCGTTGTCGATGGTCTTCGGGATGCCGACCACGGCGAGCGGCAGGGCGCGTGCGGCGGCCTCGGCGGCGATCTTCTGCGCGCCGCGCAGCGTGCCGTCGCCACCGATCACGAACAGCATGTCGACCTGGTATCGCGCCAGGGTCTCGACCATCGCGGCCGGGTCCTGGCCGCCGCGGGAGGTACCGAGGATGGTGCCGCCGCGATTGTGGATGTCGCGCACGAACTCGGGGGTGAGGGCGAGCGGCGTTGATCCGTCGGTCAGTCCACGGTACCCGTTGCGGAAGCCCAGCACCGTCTTGACCCCGTAGGCGTTGGCCAGTTGCAAGACCAGCGCGCGCACGACGTTGTTCAGCCCCGGGCACAGACCGCCGCAGGTGACGATGGCGGCGGTGACGGCGGTGGGCTCGAAGTAGAGCTTCTCGCGTGGGCCGCCGGGGTTGAAGGCGGGCAGATCGGCCGCGGCTCCGCGGCGTTTGGCGACGCCAAGGGTGTCGTCGAGCAACACCCGGTCGGTCTCCGTGACGTAATGCACGCTCTCCTCGCGGCCGCCGAGCAGGTCGCGCAGCGGCGTGTCCACGGTGCGTTCGCCGAGCCGGGCGATGGTCAGATCATCGGCGGTGATGGCGAGCAGGTCGGCGGTGTCCATAGCAAACACGTCCCTTGCGATGGCTTCGCTCCGCACCACGGATCAGCGCGCTCTGACACGTGGGCCACGTGCACCGCAGCGTAGGACGCCATTGTTTCGCCGGTATGCACAGCAACCGCCCTCGGCGCCAACGTGCAAGCGGCTGGTCTGTAGCGGAGGGTCGTTGCCGCGCCCACATTGCCCGCCAGCGCGTTCGCGGTCGACCAGCCGGAGTCGTTCGCGTCGGCGGCCACGACCTGCACGCTGCTGTAACCGTTGCTGTTGAGTGCGCTACGCAGTTGCGGGAACCA
>Ga0070739_10007882_pt1 | contig 11117 bp, 9 predicted proteins | sample Coa_R1_7_FD_66445 | JGI IMG/M metagenome (GOLD analysis project Ga0070739, IMG submission 66445) | Surface soil microbial communities from Centralia Pennsylvania, which are recovering from an underground coalmine fire - Coalmine... | ecosystem: Environmental > Terrestrial > Soil > Unclassified ... | reverse complement strand
GCCAGCCCGCCGAGCACCACGTTGTCCCGGCCGGAGAGCTGTCCGTTGAACCCGACGCCGAGCGCGAGCAGGGTGCTGATGCGGCCGTTGACCACGATCTCGCCGCTGCTCGGCGGCAGGATCCCGGCGATCGCGCGCATGATGGTCGACTTGCCGGCCCCGTTCGCGCCGATGATGCCGAGCACCGAGCCGTGTTCGACGTCGAAGGACACGCCGCGCACCGCGTGGATCATCCGCACGGCGCGCCCGCCGCCGCCGCGCCGGCCCAGCCGGGTGGCCGCGTGCCGCAGCGTGTTGGCGCGCGGGTCGACGATCGTGCGGTAGTCCACGTGCACGTCCTTGACCCGGATGGCCAGGCGCTGGTCGGCGTCCCGCTCGTCCGCCACGGACTCAGGGTTCTTAGAGGCGGACAGAGAACTCACGTTCCCTCCTGACGAAGACGAGGCAGCCGCAGACGAAGGCGAGCACGGCCCAGCCGGCGCCCTCGGCCAGCCAGGTGAGCGGCGGCGCGGTGTTGTAGACCAGGGCGTCGCCCCAGGCCCCGATCATGGGCGAGAGCGGGTTGAGGGCGATGACGTGCGACTTCAGGTCGTGCTTGGCCAGCTGCACCTGCAACTCCCAGAGCACCGGGGACAGGAACAGCCAGATCCGGGTGACGTACGGCAGGAAGTTGGAGAAGTCGCGGAAGTAGACCTGCAGCGTGGCGCAGATGAAGCCGAGCCCGGCCCCGAACAGCGTCACCTCGAGGAAGGCCGGCAGCGCGTAGAACGCGTCCAGGCCCCAGGGCAGCCGCTGGATGGTGTGTACCGCGAGGAACACGATCATGCAGGGCAGGAAGCGCATAAACGCGATGACGATCTGCGTGATCGGCAGCACCAGGCGCGGCAGCCTGCTGTTGAGGATCAGCCTGCTGCTGCCGATGATCGAGCCCGCGGACTGGCTCAGGATGCCGGAGAAGAAGTTGTACAGGAACAGCCCGGCCAGCAGCACCGAGAAGAAGTTGTGGGCGTGCTTGCCGTTGCTGAGGATGTCGACGAGGACGTAGTAGACGCAGCCGAGCAGCAGCGGATTGAGGATCAGCCACAGCTGCCCGAAGGCGTTGAGGTAGTTCTGCGCCCGCAGCGTGCAGCGGGCGAGTTCGTAGACGAATTCGCGCCGCGCCCACAGCTCGGGCAGGTAGGCGCGCAGGCGCGGCACCCCGGAGCGGCGGGAGCGGAACACGTGGAGTTCACGCGACACGTCCGCGACGACGCTGCGCTGCGGGGATTGGGTATCTAGCATCAGTCGTTTCCGGAAGGGGCCGAGGGGACGGGCTGGCGGCCGGGTTGCGGGGCCTGAAGGCCCAGATACGCGGTGCGGTCGAGTTCGAAGCCGACGGTCAGGCGCGGATGTCGCTTGGCCAGATGCCAGCCGATCGGTATCGCGTGCGAGTCGCAGACGACGACCTGCCGTATCGCCGCCCAGTCCAGTTCGCGCCCCACCCCGGCGCGGGTCGCCCGCCACAGCACGTACGGCCGCAGCAGCCGGTAGATCTTGAGGTAGCCCTTGGTGTAGGCGGCGGGGGAGAGGCGGCGCACGGCGCTGCCGAGGCGGGCGAGCGGATGCCGCTGCTCCGCCGCCTGGAGCGGATGGATCCGCACTCGCGGATCCATGCCCTCGCGCTGCCACGCCTCGGCGTCGACCGTTATCAGAGCGACGTCCTCGCCGTGCTCCAACAGGAAATCGGCGGCGGTGCGGACCGCGGTCGCGCGCGTCGTGCTCATCGCCAAAAGCAGGACACTCATACGCGCTCCTCCGCCTGAACCGGTTGCTCGACGCCGTACACCGCGGTCAGGCGCGCCGCGACCGCACGCGTGCCGTAACGCTCGATCAGCGCAGCCCTGCCGCGCGCCGCGTCGAGCCGCGTCATCTGCCGCGTGAGCCGCCGATAGCCCTCGACAATCACCTCGGGGTCGTCGCTCACGTCGATGAGCAGGCCCGCGACGCCGTCGAGGCCGGCCAGCGTCTCCTGCGGACCGCCGCATCTGGTCACCAGCACCGGCATCCCGGAGCCGACCGCCTCGACCACGGTCATGCCAAAGGTCTCCGACTTGCTCGGATGCACCAGCAAGTCGTGCGCGTGCAAGAACTCGAACACCCTCTGCGGGGGCACCGCTCCCGGAAAAGCGATCCGGTCGGCGAGGCCGAGCTGCGCGGCGCGCTCGCGCAAAGGTTCCACTAGCGGGCCGGAGCCCAGGATGGTGAGGCGCAGCGCGGGCTCGTCCTTCGCGGCGATCCCGAAGGCTTCGACCAGCTCTGGCACGCCCTTGGCCGCTGCCACCTTCCCGACGTAGATCCACCGGTTCAGCCCGGCGACCGGCGCCGGACGCTGCGGCACCTGCTCGATCGCCACCGCGTTCGGCACGACCTGGATCTTCGCGCCGTGCCGCGGGAACGCGTCGACCAGCTGACCGCGCAGCTTCTCGCTGACGCACACCAAGACGTCGGCGCGGTCCACCACCTCGGCGTAGAGCGCGCGAGACCGCGGTTGCCCGAGGATCCGGCCGAGGAAGGAGGCGTGCTCGGTGACCACGATGCGCGCGCCCGGTCGCGCGAAGCGGAGCGCAAGCCAGCCTCCGTAGATGCCGACATGGCCGTGTACGACGTCTGCGTCGAAGCGGCCGCTCGGCAGCGCCTGCCGCAGCGCGGATTCGTGGCTGCGAGCCCAGGCCGCGTAATCACGCTTCGGCGTGACGGGCGTCGCGATATCGGTGACCCAATACCCGTCGCCGGTCCAGCGAGGCGTGAAACCGATGCGCGGGTTCGGTCCTGAGGTCAGCGCACGATAGGCGCGGTCGACCAAACGAGCCTGAACGGGATCGGTCGGACCCGGCCAATCCTCGGTGTGGTACAGGCGCACACTGTCGAAGAACCCTGCGACAGCGGCCGTGGTCGCCTGCACGAACGATCCCGCGAACGGCCGTTGCGCGGTCGGATGCCAGGGCGTCGTGACGGCGAGGCGCCGGCCAAGGCTCGCGCGCTCCATCGATCCGGCCACGTTCACCGCCCCGCCAATGCGCGCAGCCGCGCCTCGAACGGCGCGAGCGTGTTCGCGCGGGTGTAGCGCTCGGCATGCGTAAGCGCGGCGGCAAAATCCGACTCGGTCAAATCCCGGGCCGCCTTCCCGGCCGCCACGAACGCGTTCTCGACCGCCACCGCGTCGAGTCGGTCGATGCCGAACCAGAGCGGATGCCCGTTCAGCACGTCCTCGGCGGCGATGCCGGGGGAGTGCACGGACACGATCGGCTTGCCCGTCGCCATGTACTCGAAGACTTTTCCGGAGGTCACGTACCGCGCCCCGGGCACGCAGAAGACCAGAGCGTCAAGGTTCTGGTACGCCGTCGCGACTTCGGTCTTGCCGAGCGGGCCGTGGTAGCTCACGCCGATGCCCTCGGCGGTCGGGATGCGGTCGAGCAGCGCGTCAGCGGACTGCTTGAAAAAGCCGAGGTGGCCGTACAGGTCCAACGTCGCGTCGGCGAGTTCCGGATGCTCGCGGGCGCGCCGCCAGCCCTCGAAGAGCACGGACAGCGGCATCGGCTCGGTGATTGTGCCGACGTAGCCGAACCGCAGCGGCCGGCCCGTCGCGGTCCCCGGATACGCCGCGCGGCCGAGCAGTTCCGGCTCCCACCCGTTGGACACCACCGTCATCTTGTCCGCAGCAGCGGGATAGCGATCGGCGTGCCAGGCGCGCAAACCCTCATTTACGAACGCGGTGAGCGCGGCCCCCTCCACCGTCCGCCGCTCCCAGGCCCAGGCCGGGTGGCCGTCAGGGTACTTGTGCTCCTCGGTGAACTGGTTGAACGTCCAGGCGTCCCGGTAGTCCAGCGCGTATGGAAGCCCCGTCAGCCTGCGCAGCCACCAGGCCGCCGCGAAGGAGGCGAACGGATTGCCGGTGGCCAGCACCAGATCGAAGCGCCGGCGCGCGTGATCCCGCAACGCCTGCGCCACCACGCGCGGAATCCACGAGGCGTAGTGCTCGGGGAAGAAACGGCGCTGCATCCAGTTGTAGCTCGCATTCGCCAGCACCGGCATATTCGCGCGCAGCCGACCGTAGCGGCGGATATCGCGCTCCCAGCGGAAATAGCCCATGCCGGGGCGCCGCACCGTTATCCGTTCATCGAGCCCTGCTTCAAGGGTCGGGTCCACGGTGCCGATGTAGCGGGTGAAGAATTCGCGCGGAGCGGTGTACACGGTCACGTCCCAGCCGGCCTCGGCCAGGTGCGCGGCGGTCGCACGCGCTCGGTACACCCCGCTGGACCTACTCGGCGGGAAGAAGAACGCCAGGTAGAGGATCCGGGGGCGTGGGCTCGGGCGCGGGCTCATCTCGCTGCGTTTCGTGGTCGCGGTGCGGTGTGTGAAGTGCTCGGTGCGGGGGCGGTAAGTGACCGGTGCAACTAGACAAGCGCCGTGTTAACGCGAGGTGCACGCAAATGAATTCGCGTCTGTCGTCTGTCCGACGAATAGTCACCGCGATCTGCGTGTTCGTGAATTGGATATGAATACTCGCCGGATTGCCGGTGCCGCCGGAGTCGAGCCGAGTGATCCAAATCTATGATCGCCGGGTGAGGATATTGAGCGTCGTCGGCGCGCGCCCCCAGTTCGTCAAGCTCGCCCCGGTGGCCGCGGCGCTGGCCGAGGCGGGGCACGAGCACGTGATCGTGCACACCGGGCAGCACTACGATCCGGAACTGTCCGAGGTCTTCTTCACCGGCCTCGGTATCGCGCCGCCGGATGAGCGTCTCGCGGCCGGTTCCGGCGGCCACGGCGCACAGACCGGGGCGATGCTCACCGCGCTGGATCCGGTGCTCTCCCGGCACGCGCCCGACTGGGTGCTGGTCTACGGCGACACCAACTCGACCATCGCCGGAGCGCTCAGCGCGGTGAAGCTGCACCTGCCGCTCGCCCATCTGGAGGCCGGGCTGCGCTCAGGCAACCGCCGGATGCCCGAAGAGCACAACAGGGTGCTGACGGACCACGCCGCGGACCTGCTGCTCGCGCCGACCCCGCAAGCAGTGCTGAACCTCGAACGCGAAGGTCTTGCCGACCGCACTGTGCTCGTCGGCGACGTCATGGTGGACGCCTGCCTGCACGCGCGCGAACAGGCCCTCGCCCGCACCGAACCCGAGCCGCCCGCGCCGGGCATCGACCCGTCGCAGCCCTATCTGCTCGCGACGATCCATCGTGCCGAGAACACCGACGATCCCGAGCGACTTGGCGAGATCTTGACCGTGCTCGCGGCCCTTCCGGTCCCCGTGGCCCTCCTCGCGCACCCGCGCCTGCGTGCCCGCGCCGCCGAATACGGGCTCGAACTCGCCCAGGGCGCCATCCGCCCCGGTGCGCCTCAGCCGTACGCGCAACTGATTGCCGCGGTGACCGGATCAGCCGGCGTGGTCACGGATTCCGGCGGACTACAGAAGGAGGCGTACCTCCTCGGCCGGCCCTGCACTACGGTCCGCTCCGAAACCGAGTGGCCCGAAACGCTCACCGGCGGCTGGAACACGCTGATCCAAGCCGGCGACCCGCGCTTCGCTGAAACCGTGCTGCGGCCGCAGCCCGTCACCGCGCGCGGCGAGCCGTTCGGCGACGGGCACGCGGCGGCGCGCGTGGTCAAGGAACTCGAGCGAGCGGCTCGCTGATCGCCGCTTCGGGGGCCGGAGTCAGACGCAAGCCGCCGGCCGCCCGCGGCGGGCCCGGCTGCGTGCCGAGGATCCGGCGGTACAGCGCATCGAGCCGCGCCGCTTGTCCCGCCCACGTCGTCTCCGCACGCGGATCATCGGGGCCCTGATAAACGGCGCGATAGCGCTCCGGGTCGGCGAGCACCTGCCGCACGGCTTCGGCGAGCGAGGCGGCGTCGCCCGCGCGGAACACCTCGCCCACCGCGAGAAGCCGGGTCTGCCGCGCCATTTCGCGCACATCGCTGGTCACGATCGGCAGTGCGGCGTGCAGGTACTCGAAGTACTTCGTGATCAGCGAGAGCTCGTGATTGGGCAGGTGCAGGATCGGAACCAGGCCGATCGTCGCGGTGCTGATGTACGAGACGACCTGATCGACTGGCACGTAAGGGACCACGTGCAGCCGGTCCGCGACGCCACGGTCCGCCGCCCGAAGCAACAGCTCCGGCAGGTCGGGGTCTCCATCGCGCGAGATCAGGGCCAGGTGCACGCCGGGCAGCTGCGACAACGCGTCGATCGCCGTCGCGACGCCCCGGCGCGGCGACATGCCACCGCTGTACAGCAGCAGCGGCGTCTCCTCGCTCACGCCGCAGTCCTCGCGCAAATCGCGCGCCGCGGACCGCGTGTTCTCGGCCGTGATCACCGGCGCGTTGAGGATCACCGCCGGCCTGGTAGCCAAATGATGGTCCGCGGACAGGCGGTCCGCGATCCCGTCGGACACGGTCACGACCGCATCCGCGCGACGGATGTACTCGCGTTCGACCCCGACGAGCATGCGCCTGCGCATGCGAGCTCGTATATCAGTCGGCGATAACACCTCGATGCCGCGCAGATACTCGTGAGCGTCGTAGACCCATCGCACGTGACGCTGCGGCGTGCTCAGCGTCGCGGCGAGCCGCGCCCCGATCCCGACCATGTGGAAGTCGTGCGCGTGGATCAAATCCGGCTCCAGGTCGCGCACCACGGGCGCGAGCGCGAGCTCCAAGTCGGCGAACCACGGGTTGAACCAGCGCCAGCCACCGTAGCGACTCGCGACACCGGCCGTCGTCGCGACCGTCCGCCGCGCCGCCCATCCCAGCGGACCCCGACCGCATCGCGCCACGAACCTGTCCACGCCCGGATGCGCTGCGAGCCAGCGGCGCAGCGCCGCCGTCAGCGCGGCGCTCGCGTGACCTCCGGCCGCGGCGTCCCGCGCGGCGAGTTGCGCGCGAGCCTGGCGGTACGCGGACCGAAGCCGCACGGCCTTGCGCCCTCCGCGCAGCCGCGCACGTTCGTAGCCTGACACAGACCTCGGCACCGGAACCAGCGTCACGTCCGCCGCGCCCAGCCGATAGCGGACGATCTCCGCGCCCGGCGCCCGGCCCAGCAGCGTGACCTCCCAGCCGGCCGCCGCCATCGACCAGGCGATCTTCTGCACTCGCGAATCCCCGGCCACACCGTTGGCGACCAGCATCACTACACGCGCCCCGGTGCCCGTCTCGGCGGCGGTCATCGCACTCCCGCCGATACCGCGTCACGCGCTAGAGCCTCGTACACGTCGATCAGCGCCTTTGCATCCTGCTCCCAGTTCAGCTCGGCGCGCGCCTGCGCGACCTTCTCGCAGAACCCTGGGTAGTCCCAGATCACGCGCTCCAGCGCGGCTCGCAGCGAAGCCGCGTCTCCGGGCCGGTACAGCGCGCCGAGCCCGTAATCGGTGACCAGGCGGCGCAGCTCGGGCAGGTCCGCCGCCACGACGGGCACTCCCGCGCGCACCGCGTGGAAAACCTTGTTCGGCAGCGCGAGCCGGTGATTTTCACACGTGTCAGTCAGAGTCACCACTGAGATGCCGACCCTCCGCAAGACCTCGTCGACCTCGTCCACCGGTCGCGCCGGCTCGATCCGCACCGTGCCCTGGGAGAAGCGCAGCCGGGGCAGGAACTCGCGGTCCGCCTTGCCCAGCAGCACCGTGTCCAGCCGCAGCTCGGCCGCGGCGGCGAGCAGCGTCTCGATGTCGCGGGCGGGTCCGATACGTCCGGCGTACACGGCGCCGCGCGGCCGCTCGGGGAGATCCACCAGCCGCGGCCGGTCCAGGATCGGAAAGGTGTTGCGCACGAGGGTCACCGGCGCTCCCCGCCACCGCGCCAGCCGTTCCGCGATCCCCGGACTGACGGTGAGCACCCCGGCCGCGCGCGCCACGATCCGGCGTTCGACGCGCCGCTCGCGGGCGCGTTCCAGCGGCGTGGGCCGGCCGTGCCGCTCCCGGCCCGACCACCACTCGTGCGCGTCGTACACCAGGTCCGCCTTCGCGGCCTCGGCCAGGTCCGCCGCCAGCCGCAGCACGTTGAAGTCGTGAGCGTGTACGACGTCGAACTTGCGCCCGGAGACTCCGGCCCGAGCCGCGTCGCACCAGGTCCGCCACACCCGCTGCCGATGCCTGGGCAGCAGCGCCCAGCGCGCGATCCGCCGCACCGCACCGCGGGACACCACGCTCGTCCCTATTGCACTGCCCGACGGCCTCAACCCATTCCCACCAGAGACGGACTGCACGGTGACCCCAGACGGCGGCGTCCAGTCGGCCGGGACGTCCTTGCCGACCACGTGCACCGAATGCCCGTTCCCGGCCAGGCAGCCCGCCTCGCGCAGAACCCGCGCGTCATGCGCCACGTCGGAGATGACCAGCATCAGGACGTCCATCGCAGCCCTCGCCTCCTTATGCGGTGCCCGCGCTGTATGCGGGCTCTTGCTCGCGGGCCGGCTCCTCGGGTCGGGAGTGCGCTCGGCTGGGCAGCAGCCGCGGCAGTCCGAGCGCGAGCAGCAGCCAGACCGCGACCATCAGCCGGTCGGATTGAGAGGCCAGCGGATGTGCGGCCACCGTGGCGATCCCGGTGGCCGCCACCGCGACGACCAGCACCCCGTACGCCGGATCGCGGCGCACCAGCAGCACCGCGAGCGCGACCAGACCGCCCCCCGCGAGCAGCGCCGTGGGCTCGGAGACCGGGAAGTAGCCCCAGAAGTGCAGGTTGAGCCGCACCAATCGCCCGATCGGATCGGACACGTCGGGCCGGATGAAATGCCGGGTGAAGGTGTCCTGCAAGGACTCGGAGATGCCGGGCCAGCCAAGCAGGGTACTGAGAAGCTCGGAGAGCACGAACCCGCCGCCGGAAACCGCGGCGAGCAGCACCGCGCCGCGATGCCGCGCCGAAGGCACCCACTTCAGGCAGATCAGCGCGCCGAGCGCGAGGGCTAGCGCGACCAGTTGCTCGGAGGAGTAGCGCACGACGAACCCGCTCGCCAGCCCGGCGACGAGCACGGCCGTCCCCGCTCTGAGCCTGCGCTGCATCAGCCACCACGCGCCGAGCAGCGCGAGCAGCGTAGTGGCGAGGGAAGGACCGTCGGTGAGCATGCGGCTGCCCCAATAGCCGGTCGGCGCCGCGAGATAGAGAGCCTGACCGCACAGCGCCACCATCACCCCGCATCCGGCCGCTCGCAGCAACAGCAGAACCAGGAAGCTCGCGCCGAGCGTGCAGAGCATCGCCACGGCCCACAACCCGAAGCGCAGCCCGAAAGCCGCCGCGAACGGCGCGGCCAGCAGCGGATAGCCGGGCCGGGTGGTGAAGATGGCGATGTAGCGCGGCGAACTCGGCGTCAGACCGTTGCGGTAAGTCTGCAGGCAGTGGGCGTATCCGCTCGTGTACGCGAGCCCAGAGCCTGACGACCCGTAGTCCAGCGTCGCGCTGCGCGCCGCCGACTGCCCGCTGTCCTGACAGAACATCACCACCGCGCCGTGCACGGCCTGCGCCTGGCTGTCGCCGAGTATCCGCAAGGTCTGCCGCGCGTACTGGTACGTGTCGTTCGACGGGACGTCCTGCCGGTAGTCGACCGCCTGGATCACGGCGAAGAGCGCGGCGATCAGCAGCGCTCCGGCGATGATCCTGCGGCGCGCTCCGGACCCGGCGCCGCCTGACCAGCTGTTCCACCGGCCGCGCGCCTCAGTCGGCGCCTCCTCGACTCTTGCCACGCGCGGACGTTAGCGACCGAGAGCCAACCGCGGGTGATGCGAGCATGACCGGCTGGTGACCGGACGGAAGGCTGTTGTTTCCCTGGGCCGCGTACCGTGCCAGCGTCATGTCTACCGATGCTCTGACCAAGCCGGCCGCGATCACCGCGATCCCGGCCGCCCCGCGGGTCAGCCGCGCCCTGCTCGCCCTGGTGTCCGCGGCGACGATCGCCGTGGCTCCGATCGCGGGACCCGCGCTCGGGCTGGCCGGCAGTGGACACGGCGGCAGCTCCTCGCCGGCATACATCCTGGCCAGGTTCTCGCATGACATCGGGCACAACGACTGGGCGTTCCAGGGCGGGCTGACCGGACGGATCGACTGGATCGTCGGCTACTGCGCCCTCGCCTTGCTGTGGCTGACCACGGCATTGTGGATCCGCCACCGCACGGTGCGCATCCCCACCCGCCGCCGGCTTTGGCTGAAAGTGCTCGCGGCGGCCTGGGGTACCGAGTTCGCCGCCGGTCTACTGACCCTCGGCGCCGGCCTGCTCGCTCAGCAGTCCTCCTCCCGGTTCGGCCCGACCCTGCTGCGTGCGGCCGACCTGTGTTCGCCATGGTGGTCTTGCGTCGCGGTGCTCGCAGTGGTCGCATTCGCGGAACTCAACTCGGCGACGTTGCGCGCGGCGGCCGCCTACGGTGTGCTGCTCGCGGCGCTGCTGCTGGTTCCGCTGCCCGGTCCGGACGCGGTCAAAGCCCTGATCCTCGCCGCGCCCGCCGCGATCCCCGCCTTCCTCACCAGCGATCCGCCCAGCGTTGCAGAGGAACGCGCCGGGACCAGCACCTAGCTGTCCCGCTCAACTGGACAACCGCTAACCCGCCGTCTCGCTTTCCCCAATAAAACTCCGCGATGACATCTCCGCGACGCGGCTTTCCTTCAGCGGCGAGTCTCGTTTACAACACCACACAACCACAGACGCCCTTGCGCGCTGGGTGTCTCGCGATAGCTTTGCCGACGCTCGTTGAGGCAAGGCCAGGACACGCGTGCATAGGTTTTCCACACCCCCCGCGCAGACGGGTGAATCCCAAGAAAACTCGCCATACATCACTAACACTCGCGAAAATAGAAGCAGGGACCTCATTCCGACTTCTTTCCGGGGAAATCATGCACGCCACACCCGACCTTTCCCGGGCGGCAGTGATCGACGCGTTGATTGGCACCGAGAAACGCCTCGCCCAACTGCACGCCGCCCCACACCGCTTGCTCGCCGCCCTCGCCCAGAGCCGCACAGCGGACCCGCTGGATTGCACCGAGGAAGAGATCACGGCCGCCCTGCGCTGGTCCCCGAACACCACCCGCAACCGGCTGCACACCGCCCACAGCCTCGCCACCCGATTCCCCGAAACCCTTGACCTGATGGCCGCAGGCTCCG
>Ga0070739_10007879_pt1 | contig 11119 bp, 5 predicted proteins | sample Coa_R1_7_FD_66445 | JGI IMG/M metagenome (GOLD analysis project Ga0070739, IMG submission 66445) | Surface soil microbial communities from Centralia Pennsylvania, which are recovering from an underground coalmine fire - Coalmine... | ecosystem: Environmental > Terrestrial > Soil > Unclassified ... | reverse complement strand
GATGCGGTCCACGCGCACGTTCACGCTCCCGCTACCCGAGAGCCAGGACTGCGAGGACAGGCCGTTGAAGGTGACGGACGCGGCGCCGGTGAAGTTGCCGTCGTCCCCGAGGATCGCCACCGCCCGCTTGTTCCCGCTGTCCTCGCTCGCCGCGATGGCGGTCGAGCCGACCTGCCCGGAGGTGGTCACCAGCGTCCCGGTCATGTCGGCGTAGTCGCGGAACGCCCACCAGTTCCCGGTCGGCTGCCAGCTGCCGCCCGACTGCGTCAGCAACCCGGTCAGGTTCGGCGTCTCGCAGCACGCCCAGTTGCCGCGCATCGCGTTGGTGTATCCGGACTGCGCGAAGCGGGCGAGGTACCACGCGGACTGACCGGCAGTCTGCTGGTCCTGGGGCTGGAACTCGTTGGAGGACAGCGGGAGGTGCGCGATGCCGTTGTTGGACAGGGCGCTGTTGAGGGACTGGGCCACCGCCACCGGGTCGTCGCCGTCGCCCTCGTTGTGGTTGGAGATCATGTCGGGCACCGTGCCGGCGCTCTTGACATGCGCCAGCCAGGTGTTCCACTGGCCCGCGTTCTGCTGCGGGGTGACGGCGAAGGAGGGGCCGACGATCGTCGCGCTCGGCGCCAGCCTGCGGATCTCCCGGTAGGCGGCGTCCCACATCTGGAAGTACTGCGCGCTGTTGATCCCGCGCGTCCAGAACGCCGAGATGTCCGGCTCGTTCCAGATGTCGTAGGCGAACTTCAGCCCCGAGGCCTGCAAGGCGCCCACCGTCGCGTCGACGAAGCTGACCCAGTTCGAGCAGTTCCCGTTGTCACAGGGCCACACCGTATTCGACGGCTGACCCCCGTCGGCGCCGTAGACGTCGGTGAGGATGAACTGGTACTGCGCGTGATTCGAGCCCTGCGTCAGACGCTTCGCCTGGGTGATCGCCTCGTTGACATCAGCCTGCGTGCCGGAGCCGTACTGATAGTTGTCCCCGATCCAGCCGCGCGACGCATGCCCTCCACCGCGATACGCATTGATCTGCAAGGGTTGAAGATACTGATCGGCGGGCTGGGTACCGTCCTGGCTGATGCCGTAGAGGAACCCTTCCCCCACGCCAGTCGACGGTCCACGCCCGGACGACAGGTCGACGCTCAGCGATTCACCGGACGCGGCACTGCCCGCCGTCGGCACGAGCAGTGGGATGGCCACCACCAGAGCGGTTCCAGCGGCAAGCGCCAGTCGACCGGAAACTCTAGTCCGCACGTCGCTCCTCCATCGGTCCGGCGCCGCTACACCGTGGCGCCGAGCTGGACGCCGCACCGGCGGAGAGGCTGTGTTACCGGTAACAATCACGCCGATCCTGGGAGCTCCCGCATGAGGTGTCAAGCACGAGTGCGGCTTAAGTCCACGCACGCGCCGAACGCAGGAAACTCCGCACGTACGCCTGTGAAACCTTCATCCGTAGACAGATATCCGGCGCGGTTCAGCCGACGATGCGCGCGGGTACCAGGTTCGCAGGACGAGGGTGCCGGAGCGGGGGGCGTGGCTCATGCAGATCACTGAGGTCACGGGTTTCGGAGTGAGGTCTGCGGCGATCCGCCTGCGCCGGGACGAGACCCCTATGCAGTTCGCGCTCTTCCCGATGCTGCACTTCGCGGCGCCCTCGTTCTACGCGCAGGTGCGCCGGCGGCTGCAGGAGTGCGCGGTCATCGTCGCGGAAGGCGTATCAGGGCCCTCCCTGCAGGAGAACGCCATGAGCTTCGCCAACCGCTACTTCCCCCGCGGGCGGCAGCGCGGGATCGTCGGGCAGAGCGACGAAGCCACGCTGCCCGAAGGCATCCCGGTGATCCGGCCGGAGGTGCCGCCCGCCGAGCCGGCCCTCGATCTGCGCGGCATTCCCGGGCTCAAGCAGTTGGCGGCGCTGGCCGGCGTCAACCTGGCGCTGGTCACCAGCGTGCACGTGATCAGCACCGCGCTCGCCATCGCCGGGCCGCGGGCGCTGTGCTCCAAGGATCTGGAGATCCACGATTTCGCGTTCACCGCGCGCGAGGAGCAGATCGCTGATTCGCGGCTGTCGCACATGGTCATGGACGATCGCGATCAGAAGCTGCTGGCGGAGCTGGTCCGGCTGCATGAACAGCGCTGCCACGAGCCGATCACGGTCGGCGTGGTCTACGGCGCCGCACACATGCCGGCCGTCTCCAACGGGCTCATGGAGCGCTACCGCTATCGGCCGCGCAACGCGGAATGGATGACGGCGTTCACGCAGGGCTGACCGTAGCTGGTTTACCGGGCCCGGTTAACCGTTCGGCAGCGGCGGAAGGGTCTTCTCCTCGAGCCACGCCGTGAACAGGTCGTCGAGTCCGTAGACGCTGTAGCGGTTGGCGTGCTGGATGAACTGCGCCGTGCTGACCACGCCGTGCCGGTGTTCAGCAGCCCACTGCTTCAGCATGACGAAGAACGGCCCGTCGCCGAGGGTGCAGCGCAGCGCGTGCAAGACCAGCGCGCCGCGCCGGTAGAGCCGGTCGTCGAACATCTTGCGCATGCCGGGGTCCGCCAGGCGGAGGGTCTGCGGCAGGCCCCTGAGTTGCGCGTGGGATTCGGCGGCCAGGTCCGCGGCGCTCGCCACGCCGTCGCCGCAGCGCTCGGACCACAGCCACTCGGCGTATTTGGCGAAGCCCTCGTTGAGCCAGATGTGCCGCCAGTCGGCGACTGTCAGGCTGTTGCCGAACCACTGGTGTGCCAGCTCGTGCGCGACCAGGCGCTCGCTGCCGCGTCGGCCGTCCACGTGATTGGTGCCGAAGGTGGACAGGCCCTGCGCCTCGACCGGGACGTCGAGCTCTTCGTCAACGACGACGACGGCGTATTCGGCGAAGGGGTAGGGGCCGAACAGCTCCTCGAACAGCTCCATCATCTGCGGTTGGCGGGCGAAGTCGTGCGTGAATCGCTCGCGCACCCTGGCCGGGTACGCGGCGTTCTGCGGCACCGGGTTCGCGGTGAGCCGGGTGCGGGTGTAGCGGCCGATCTGCACCGTGGCGAGGTAGCTGGCGGTCGGCGCGGGCTGCTCGTAGACCCACTTGGTCGTGCTGGCCGCGACTTCGTGCGTAATCAACGTGCCGTTGGCGACCACCATGTAGCCGGCTGGAACGGTGACGGCGATCCGGTACGAGGCCTTGTCGTCGGGACGGTCGTTGCACGGGTACCAGGACGGTGCACCGATCGGCTGGGAGGCGACCAGCGCCCCGTCGCTCAGCTCCTCCCAGCCCAGTGCGCCCCACTCGCTGTGGACGGGGCGCGGAGTGCCGGTGTAGCGCACGACGACGGTGAAGGGGGATCCGGGCTGTGGCGCGGCAGTGGGGCGCACCCGCAGCTTCCCGCCGCGATGCGTGAACTTGGCGGGGACCCCGTCGACCGTGACCCGTTCGACCCGGAAGGCGGCGAGATCGAGGGCGAACTCGCGCAGCGGCGCGGCCGCGTCCGCCGCCACCGCAGTCAGGCGGACGGTGGCGGACAGCCGGTTGCCGGCCGGCCGGTAGCGCAGGTCGAGCTCGTAGCTGCGCACCTGGTAGCGCGGGTCGCCGTGGTCGGGGAAGTACGCTTCGGTGGCGTCTGACGCGGTGGTGGACGTGCGCGTCTCGGTCTCGGTTCGCCCGGCCGGGTCGTGCTTCGGCGGCACCAGGATCAGTCCGCTCCGAGCCAGGCCTCGATGGGATTGCCCAGCCACCGGGAGTTCGCCGGAACCGACTCGCCGCGCATGACCAGCGAGGCGGGACCAATCGTGACGCCCTCGCCGAGGGTGGCTCCGGGCAGCGCGATGCCGTGCGGGCCCAGCGTGGCGCCGGCCTCGATCCGGACCTCGTCCAAGCGCATGATCCGATCATGGAACAGGTGTGTTTGGACCACACAACCCCGATTGACGCTGGCGCCCTCTCCCAAACTCACCAGATCGGCCTCAGGCAGCCAGTGGCTCTCGCACCACACGCCCCGTCCGATGCGCGCGCCGAGGCCGCGCAGCCACAGGTTCATCACCGGGGTGCCTCCGGCGGCCCCGATCAGCCACGGCACCGCCAGCGACTCGACGAAGGTGTCGGCCAGTTCGTTGCGCCAGATGAAGGCACTCCACAGCGGGTGCTCCGCCGTCGTGAACCGGCCAACCAGCAGCCACTTGGCGGCGATGGCGAGCGCGCAGGCGACCGCTCCGGCCGCGGGCAGCACCAGGGCGCCGGCGAGTGCGGCCGCCCACCAGCCCCAGGCCTGCGCGGCGGCGGCGAAGGCGCCCAGCGCGAAAAGGGCCAGCGCGGCCGAGCACAGCACCGGCACGATCCGGCAGCTCTCCACGAGCGCCCGCGCGACCAGCAGCCGGCGGGGCGGGTCGAAGGTGCGGCTCTGGTCGCCGGCCTCCACGGCGCGCGGCAGCTTCATCGGCGGCATGCCGAGGTAGGAATCGCCCGCCTTGGCCTTCTTCGGCGCGGCGGAGAGCACGCCGACCAGCCCGTCGCGCGGCACCTTGCGTCCGGCGGCGGTCATGCCCGAGTTGCCCAGGAACGCGCGTGCCCCGATACGGGCCTCGTCGATGCGCAGCCAGCCGCCGCCGAGTTCGTAGGAGGCGATCATGGTGTCATCGGCGAGGAACGCGCCGTCGCCCACGGTGGTCATGCTCGGCAGCGCGAGCACCGTGGAGGCCTCGACGCCGCGACCGACCTTCATACCCAGCGCCCGCAGCCACAGCGGTGTCAGGGCGCTGGCATACAGCGGGAAGAGCACCGTGCGCGCGCCGTCCATCAGCCGTTCGGTGGTCCAGGCCTGCCAGGCGACGCGGCCGTAAAGCGGATGACGGCCGGCGCGCAGCCCGAGGCTCAGCCCCCGCACGCCGAGCAGGACCAGCAGCGCGTAGGCGAGCAGCCCGCCGAGCGCGGCGGCAGGGGAAATCGCGAGCGCGGAGCCGAGCGCCGCCGGCAGCGAAGCGGAGCCACGCACGGCCAGGCCGATCAGCAACACGCCGGGAAGCGCGGCCAGCAGCGGCAGCAGATTCAACACGAACGCCGTGGTCGTGTACACGAGCGTCCAGTGCGGCTTGTGGACGGGGCGCTCGCCGGGGTAGCGGGTGGCGCGGCCAGTCTTCACCGCGGGCACACCGGCCCAGCGCTGGCCGGTCTTGACCGCACCGGCCGCCGCGACGTCGGACACGACGGATCCTGGCGCTATCTCCGCGCGCTTGCCGACCCGGGCGCCAGGCATCAGCACGCTGCGAGTGCCGACGACGGCGCCCGCACCGACCCGGATGGGCCCAAGGTGCAGCCGGTCGCCGTCGAGCCAGTGCCCTGACAGGTCCACCTCGGTGCCGATCGCGCATCCCCGGCCGAGCTTGAGCATTCCGGTGACCGGCGGCAGGGAGTGCAGGTCGACGTCCTCGCCGATTTGGACTCCCAGGGCGCGGGCGTACCAGGTGAGCCAGATCCCTGACAGGCTGGTCGCGCCGCTGGACTCGGCGAGGCGCTCGGCGGCCCAGAGCCTGAGATGCACCGCTCCGCCGCGCGGGTACGTGCCGGCGGTGACGCCGCGCAGCAGGACCCGCGCGCCTGTCGCGGCGATGGCCAAGCGTCCGGCGGGACTGATCAGGAGCACCCAGCCGGCTAGGACCCACCACCAGGAGAGGGTCGGTGCCCACGGGTGCGGTCCGTACCAGTGCAGGATGTTGCTGAACGCCGCGAGCGCGACGCACCACCGCAGCCCGACGAGCGCGTACATCGCCGCCATCACCGCGCTCTGCACGAGCCCGGCGCGGCGCGGCGTGGGTTCGACGACCCGTGGGCCGTCCTGGGCGTGCCCGGCGGCCGACCGGTCCAGCAGGGCGGCGAGGGCGCTGAGCGTCGAGTACTGATACAGGTCGGCGACGGAGATCCCTGGATGGCGGGTTCTGATGCGGGCGACCAGTTGGGCGGCGGCCAGGCTGCCGCCGCCGAGCGTGAAGAAGTCGTCGGCGGCCGAGGCGGGCGGCGCGCCGAGGATCTCGCCCCACAGTCGGGCCAGCCAGGCTTCGGTCGCGGTCAGGTCGGCCGCGGGACGCGCGGGGGCGTCGGCGTCGAGGCCCGGCAGCGGCCAGGGCAGCGCGGCCCGGTCCACCTTCCCGGAGGTGCGCACGGGCAGCGCCGGCACGACGGCGAGCAGCGGGACCAGCGCGGCCGGCAGTGCGGCGCGCAACCGGCGTACCGCGTCGGCGCGGTCGAACTCGCCTTGGCCGGTCGAGAGCACCAGATACCCGACGAGGATCTGGTTGCCACCGCGCGCCGTGCGCACGGCCGCGGCCGCCGCCGCGACCCCCGGAAGGGCCTGGAGCGCCGCGTCCACCTCGCCGAGTTCGATCCGGCGGCCGCCGAGCTTGACCTGCTCGTCGGCGCGGCCCAGGAAGAGCAGGCCCTCGGGTTCGGCGCGCACCAGGTCGCCGCTGCGATAGGCGCGGTCCCAGCCGAGGGCGGGCAGCGGGGCGTACTTCTCGGCGTCCTTGTCCGGGTCGAGGTATCTGGCCAGTCCGACGCCGCCGATCACCAGCTCGCCGCTCTCCCCCATCGGCACGAGTTGTCCGGCGCCGTCCACCACGGCCAGTTCCCAGCCGTCGAGCGGCAGTCCGATGCGCACCGGACCGGCGCCGTCGAGCCGCGCGGCGGTGGCGACGACCGTGGCCTCGGTGGGGCCGTAGGTGTTCCACACCTCGCGGCCCTCGGTGACCAGGCGCTCGGCCAGCTCCGGCGGGCAGGCCTCGCCGCCGAAGATCAGCAGCCGCACCTCGTCGAGGCAGTCGTCCGGCCACAGCGCGGCGAGGGTGGGGACGGTGGAGATCGCGGTGATCTCCTGGGCGACCAGCCAGGGTCCGAGGTCCACGCCGCTGCGCACCAGCGCGCGCGGGGCGGCGACCAGGCAGGCGCCGTGCCGCCAGGCCAGCCACATCTCCTCGCAGGAGGCGTCGAACGCGACCGAGAGTCCGGCCAGCACCCGGTCGCCCGGACCGAGCGGCTCCTCGGCCAGGAACAGCCGGGACTCGGCGTCCGCGAAGGCCGCAGCGCTGCGGTGCCGCACCGCCACGCCCTTGGGCTTGCCGGTGGACCCGGAGGTGAAGATGATCCACGCGTCGTCGTCGAGGCCAGGGCGCCCGGCAACCACTGGCGGGCGTGCGTCGCCGCGCACCTCGAGGGTCCGCCCTGCTTCGAGCACGGCCGCGACGCCGGCCTCGGAGAAGACCAGCCGGGCGCGCTCGTCGGGGTCGTCGGCGTCGACCGGAACGTACGCCGCGCCGGCGGCGAGCACCCCGAGGATGGCGATGTAGAGGTCGACGTCGCCGGAGGGCATGCGCACTCCGACGCGGTCTCCGGCGCCGATGCCCGCGGCGGCCAGGCGGCGGCGCACCGTGTCGACCTCCGCCGCCAGCGCGCGGTATGTCAACACTCTGGTGCCGTCGTCGAGGGCTGGCTCGTTCGGGTGGCGCCGTACCGTGGCGTCCAGGATGTCGACCAAGGTGCGCGGTTCGGCGGCTTGAGCCCCGTCGAACACCGCGTTCACCTGCGACAACACGGACTCGGCCGGGCCCGGCTCGGCCTGCTTCTCAATCAGCGCGTACGGCGCTTCCACGACAGCCATGCGATCCCTTGGTCGGCGGGCATCGAGCGCCTCGGTGACGGGGCATCCAGCCCAACCTGCACGACCGCGGCGCGACGGCGCTGGCCTGATGTCGTGGTCTCGATGAACTTCTCAGCCAACCATCCTACCGCTGACCTCGATGCCCAGCCGTTGTCACCGGGCCGGCGATAGTGTTCAAACGGTCGAGCCCGCTCGAGTGCGCTGGTCAGCCGGTCGCACGGATCCAGGAGGCAGCAGCGTGACGATGGAGCACGAGGGCTTCGATCCCGCGGCCGTCCTTGAGCAGATCACGGCCGCGACCGAAGACTTGATGCGGACGGCGGCCCGGTTCACCGACGCCGACGTGAGTGCGCCGTCGCTGCTACCGGACTGGTCGCGCGGACACGTGCTCACGCACCTGGCCCGCAATGCCGATGGCGGACGACGGCTGCTGATCTGGGCCCGGACGGGGACGGAGACGGCGGAGTACCCGAGCCTGGAGGCCCGCGCCGCGCAGATCGAGGAGGGAGCGGGCCGCGGCGCCGCCGAACTGCTGGCCGACGTCCGCGACAGCGCCGCCGCATTCGAAGCCGAATACCGCAGCATGCCGCCCGAGGCGTGGAACCGGATCGTGCACTGGACCCGCGGACAACAGCGCCCGGCCGCACGCGCCGCCGACTCCCGGCTGTCCGAGGTGCTGGTCCACCACGCCGATCTGGACGCCGGCTACACACCCGCCCAGTGGCCCGCGGATTTCGTCAGGACCATGCTCGGCCGGGTCGCGGCCTCCTTCACCGCGCGCGAGGACGCACCTGCCATGCGGCTGTACGCCACAGACACGGACACCGAGTACGAGATTGGCGGCGCGCGACCTGCGCCGGTCATCCACGGTCCGCAAAGCTCGCTGCTGGCCTGGTTGATGGGACGCTCCCAGGGCGCCGACCTGCCCGTGCACGGCGCTGCGGGCCTCCCCGAACCGCCGTTCCTCTACTGATCCCCGGCCGCGCCCGATCCGGCTGGGCAGTACTTCGCCTTGACCGTCAGGAGCAGGACGCCGGCGCGATCAACGCGCCGAGCGCGGGGACCTTCAGCTGCTGTCCCGCATAGATCATCGTCGAGCTTCCCAGACCATTGAGCTGCTGGAGTTCGGAGACGGTGCTGTCGCAGCGCTGCGCGATGGCTCCGAGCGTGTCGCCGCCGCGCACGGTGATGGTGGTGGTGTCCGACGCTCGGGGCAGCAGCCCTTCGAGCGGCAAGGCGGTCGGCAGGGCGATCGGGCGCAGGCTCGGATACGTGAGCAGGCTTTGGTAAAAGCCATTGTCAGGCGCGGAGTAGGAGTAGTACGGGACCGCGAGCGGCTGGTCGCCGAGCGGTGGCGACTGGTTCTGTATCTGCGAGATGCCGCTGATGGCACCGAACACGGCGATCAGGCCCACGGCGACCACGAGGAACACGGTGAGCTGATTGCGGCGCCGCCGGCGGGCTTGGGCGTCCTCCTTCGGGGTGACGGTCAATTCCCGCTGCGGCTGGCCGGCTTCGCCGAGCGCGACGGGGCCGTTCACGTCGACGCCGAGTTCCGCCAGATGCAGCCGCAGCCTGGGCACCTCGCGCCGGTCCCGGACCGCCGCGGCGAGCAGCGCCGCGAGTTCCTCGGCGGTGATGTCGCGCGGGGTCAGCAGGCTGTTGCCGGTCCACGACAGGTGCCAGACGGCGCCGCCGATACCGACGAGGGCTTGTCCCACCAGGCTGAACAACGCTCCGAGCAGCCGTCCTGCCGGGCCTGCCTCGCCTTGATCGGAGGCCGGATCGGCGGCTCGACCGGATCCGCCGCCGGCCCCGCGGTTCCCCGCCGCGTCTTCGGGCGCCGCGACGCCGAGCGCACGATCGAGTTGCTCGGCCAGTTCGTCGCGGCGCCCCGCCTCCAGGCAGTCCAGGACCGCGGCCACCGGCGCGTCGGCCGCCGCCGGGCCAAGGAGGCGGGCCACGGCGCGCTTCAGTGCTCGGGCCGGTGCTGAGGCGCGCGACTCCACCACCAGGACCAGCCATTCCCGCCACGGGACCCGCTCCGAATCAGGAGGCTGAGTATGCCGCGACGTGCGTCGCAGCAGGGCCTCGCGGTTCCGAATGAGTTCGAGGGCGAGGCGCCGGTCGCGCTCGCGCTCATCGGCAGCTGATTCGAGTGCGGCCAGTGCTTTGAGACGGGTGGCGAGTGCCGGATGCGTGTCGTGCCGGTCGTCGGAATCCTTCGGCGTCGCGGCGCGCAGCGCGTCGAACTGGTCGCGGTAGTACGGGTCGTCCAGCATCGCGCGATAGGCGCTGAACGGGTCGTCAGGCAGGCGTCCGGCCCTGCGCATGGGCGCGATGACCTGGCTGCTGAACGCCGTCCAACTGGCCGCGATCGCATGCACGGAGCGCAACGCGTCGCCGGTTGTCCGCGCGCCTGCGATGCGGGCGGCCGCAGCATCGGCCTCCAGTTCTTGCCGCCGGTTGACCGCGAGCGCGATGCGGTAGTAGAGGCGCGCGTACTGGGACAGCGGGGCGTGCAGTATCCAGGCGAACGACATGCCCCCGTTGCTGCGTATCGCTTGCAGCCGGTCCAACGTGCCCTGTAGCGACGCGGAGCCGCGGTACACCAGAGCGGCGAGCCGGGTGTGGTTGTTCGCGTAGTGGCCGAGCTCGTGACAGAGCACTGCGCGCAGTTCGTCCGCGTCCAAGCCCACGAGCAGCGGCGCTCCGACGTAGAGCACCCTGGTGCGGCCCTTCATCAGCCCGAGCAGATAGGACTCCTCGAACACCATGGCGTTCGCGTCGCCGATCAGCCGGATTTGGGACGGCGGCCGGGTGCCCACCTCCTGGGCGAGTCGCTCGACCGCCTCCCACAGCTCCGGGGCCTGCTCGCGGCCGACGAGCACCGAGTCCGGCAGTGGCGCGTTGGACCGGCTGACCGCGAACACTCCGTAGAACGCGGCGAGCAGCATGGGCACACTGGAGACGATCACTGCCGGCATCGCGGGCGGCAGGCCCTCGCCGGGCGGAACCGGCAGGCTGGCCCACAGTGCCAGCAGGCCGATGTCCCCACCCACCACGGCCAGAATCACCAGGTAGAAGCCGATCAGCAGCCCGAGCGCGAGGGCCGCCCGCAGCGCCGTCCTCACCGGCCCGCCTCCGTCCCGGGCTCCTCCCCCTCGGCGGTGCCGGCGTCCTGATCGGTACTGCCGCCGGCGCCTTCGCCGTCCATCGGCTCCCCGAGCGCGGATTCGATCCGCGCGCGGACCCGCTCCAGTGCGTCCGGCGAGTCCTCTATCCCCTCGCGCAGCCATCGTTCGGCGGCGCGCAGCATCGCGGTCAGCGTATCCACGGAGGCTGACATCCTGGCGCCGGGAACCGTGATGGGTACGGGGAATCGCCCGTTCGGCACCAGCGAGTCGTCCGCCGAGCCCTGGCGGCGCCTCGGCTCCAGCTCCAGCACCCGCTCCAGCGTGCGTCGGGCGTTGCGGACATTGCCCGCCACGGTGACGCGCCG
>Ga0070739_10007876_pt1 | contig 11122 bp, 8 predicted proteins | sample Coa_R1_7_FD_66445 | JGI IMG/M metagenome (GOLD analysis project Ga0070739, IMG submission 66445) | Surface soil microbial communities from Centralia Pennsylvania, which are recovering from an underground coalmine fire - Coalmine... | ecosystem: Environmental > Terrestrial > Soil > Unclassified ... | reverse complement strand
CCGCAAGCCCCGCAGCGCCAATCGGCTTAGCGGCACCGTGAGGCGCAACGACCGAGGCAAATCATGGCCGACACACCGCCCGACCGGCTCTCCAACGATCCGCGCAGCCCCTATTTCGATGCCGAGGTGCTCAAGCGCGATATCGGCATCCGCTTCCGCGGCGTCGAGAAGACCAACGTCGAGGAGTACTGCGTCAGCGAAGGCTGGGTGCGTGTCGCCGCCGGCAAGGCAAAGGACCGCCACGGCAATCCGCTGACTATCAAGCTTTCCGGCGAGGTCGAGCCCTACTTCAAGTCGTAGCCGCGAGGCCGCGATGGCGTTCACTGCAATGTTCGCCGCTCCGGCACTACGCGCAAATCGATCATGCCGATCAAGACAGCGCGGCGTGCCTCGGCAGCCTTCAGCTCGGCGGCCGTCTCGTCGGCCGTGCGCTTGTTCGACCCCCACACCGCAATGCCGACGAGCAACGCCGAGCCGGCCAGCGCAAGCGCCCGCACGTCAAAGCGCACGAGGCCAAACCAAACAGCGAGGAAGACGACACCTCCCGCCATCATAGCGACCCGCGCGGCCAGTATAAATTTGCGACAGCTTTCCAGCCGCACCGTCAGATCTTCAATGTCCTGTTCGAGCCGCACGATCTCGGCGCGCGGATCGCCAGCGTCCGCTTCTTCGCTATCCATGAGCGCAGCATATATCGCGCTGCGGCCAGACGCGTCGGGAGTTCGAATGCGGTGTGGCTATTCCGCCGCGATGCGCGTCGCTTGGTCGATCGCCTCGACCTTTGCAGCACAGAACTTGAACTCCGGAATCTTGCCGAACGGATCGAGCTTTGGATTGGTGAGCAAGTTCGCCGCCGCCTCCACGAAGGCAAACGGAATGAACACAACGCCGTCGGGCACGGCGTCATCCTGGCGCGCCGTGAGTTCGACCGTGCCGCGACGCGTCGCCACCCGGATCATGTCGCCCGGCTTGATACCGAGCTTGGCGATTGTGCCGCGCGATACTGACGCCACCGCACCCGGCTCCAGCGCGTCCAGCGTCGCCGCCCGCCGCGTCATGGCGCCGGTATGCCAGTGCTCGAGCTGCCGCCCGGTAGTGAGGATGAAGGGATACTCGGCGTCCGGCGTTTCATCCGGCGGCTGCAGCTTGGCTGCGACCAGCTTGCCGAAGCCGCCCGGCCGCGGGAAGCCTTTGTCGAACACCACGTCCTTGCCGGGCTTGTCTGGCGCTTCGGCCGGATAGGTCACCGAGCTTTCCCGTTCCACCCGCTCCCAACTGATGTTGTCGAGCGAGGGCATCAGGGTTGTCATTTCGGCGAACACGTCGTGCGGCCCCTGATAGTTCCAAGTAAGGCCGATGCGTCGGGCGATCTCCTGGATGAGCCACCAGTCCTGCCGCGCGTCGCCCGGCAGCGGCAGCGCCTTGCGGCCCATCTGCACCTGCCGATTGGTGTTGGTGACGGTGCCGTCCTTTTCGGGCCAGGCCGAGGCCGGCAGAATGACGTCGGCATAGACCGCGGTCTCGGTGAGGAAGAGGTCCTGCACCACGAGATGCTCGAGACGCGCCAGCGCCTCGCGCGCGTGATTGAGATCGGGATCAGACATCGCAGGATTTTCACCCATGATGTACATGCCCTTGATCACGCCGTGGTGAATCGCATCCATGATCTCGACCACCGTGAGTCCGGTTTTCGGATCGAGCTTGGTGCCCCACGCTTGCTCGTAGCGGGCGCGAATCTTCGGATCCACCACCGACTTGTAATCCGGAAAGAACATCGGAATGAGGCCGACGTCGGAAGCGCCCTGGACGTTGTTCTGGCCGCGCAACGGATGCAGCCCGGTCCCGGGCCGCCCAATCTGGCCGGTGATCAGCGACAGCGCGATCAGGCAGCGCGCGTTGTCGGTGCCGTGGGTGTGCTGGGAAATTCCCATCCCCCAGAAAATGATCGCGGCCTTGGCGCGTGCGAATTTGCGCGCCACGGTGCGCAGCACATCGGCCTCGATGCCGCAGATCGGCGCCATCTCTTCGGGCGTGTAGTCCTTGATGCTTTCCTTAAGCTCCTCGAAGCCCTCGACATAAGTCTGGATGTATTGCTCGTCGTAAAGCTTCTCGCTGACGATGGTGTTGAGGATGCCGTTGAGCAGCGCGACGTCGGTGCCGTTCTTGAACTGCAGCATATGGGTGGCATGGCGTTTGAGGGTTTGCCCCCGCGGATCGGCCACGATCAATGTCGCGCCGCGCTTTTTCGCCTGCTTGAAGAAGGTCGCCGCGACCGGATGATTTTCGGTGGGGTTGGCGCCGATCACGAAGATCACTTCGGCGTTCTTGCATTCGTTGAAGCTCGCCGACACCGCGCCCGAGCCGATACCCTCCATCAGCGCGGCAACCGAGGAGGCATGGCACAGCCTTGTGCAATGATCGACATTGTTGGTGCCGAAGCCGGTACGCACCAGTTTCTGGAACAGGTAGGCCTCTTCATTGGAGCCTTTCGCCGAACCGAAGCCGGCCAATGCTTGCGAGCCGTCGCGGTCGCGGATTGACTTCAAGCCGGCCGCTGCGCGATCGAGCGCTTCCTCCCAAGTTGCCTCGCGGAAATGCGTCCATGGGTTAGACGGGTCGATATATTCGTGCGGAATTTTCGGCACGCCGTCCTTGCGGATCATGGGCCTAGTCAGCCGCTGCGGATTGTGGACGTAATCGAAACCGAAGCGGCCTTTCACGCACAGCCGATTCTCGTTGGCCGGGCCGTTGCGGCCGGACACATACAGAAGCTTGTCGTCTTTGATGTGGTAGGTGAGTTGACAGCCGACACCGCAATACGGGCACACGCTGTGCACCGAGCGGTCGGGCTTAACGGTGAAAACGTTGTTCTGGTCCACCAGCGTCGCCGGCATCAATGCGCCCGTGGGGCAGGCCTGCACGCATTCGCCGCAGGCGACGCAGGTCGAGGCGCCCATCGGATCGTCGAAATCGAAGACGATCTTCTCTCCATGCCCGCGGCCGGCCATGCCGATCACGTCATTGACCTGCACTTCACGGCAGGCGCGGACGCAGAGATTGCAATGAATGCAGGCGTCGAGGTTGACCGCCATCGCCGGATGCGAGCGGTCCGGCGCCGGCGCGCACCGCTTCGGGAACCGGCCCTGCTTCAGCTCCATTCGAGTCGCGATCTTCCACAATTCCGAATCCGGATCATGGGCGCGCTCGCGATCGGGCTGGTCGGTCAGCAGAAGCTCGGTGACCATGCGGCGGGCGGTTTTGGCGCGCTCGGTCTGAGTTTTGACCTTCATGCCCGGCGCCGGCATGCGGATGCAGCTCGCCGCCAGCACGCGCTCGCCCTCGATCTCGACCATGCAGACGCGGCAATTGCCGTCCGGCCGGTAGCCTGGCTGCGGCGAGTAGCACAGATGCGGCAGCTTGATGCCGAGCCGGCGCGCCGCGCGGAAAATAGTCTCGCCTTCGCGGATGTCGATCTCGCGATCGTCAATGGTGAAGGTCGTTGCCGTGCTGCCGTTGCCCTGGCCGGCGCTTTGATCGGCCGGAGCGGTATGAGCGACGCCCGGCTTGCCGGTGCCGTAATTGGCGCCGCCAGCGGCGCCTTTTCGATCATGTCCGTAACCGGCCGGCTTGTTCGGATCCTTCATGGCCCTGTCCTTCAATTTATCTCACCGTGCGAACAAGCGCCTCAACGGCGTGGAAAGTCATGCCCATCACCAACGTCCCAGCGGCCGTTTCAAATCCTCGGGAAAGTATTTTAGCACGCATAGCAAGGGATTAGGCGCGGCCTGCCCAAGTCCACAAATCGAGGCGTCCCGCATCAAGGCCGAAAGCTCGTCCAGCAGGGCCGCGTCCCAGGGACCGTTGGCCATGAGCACAGCTGCCTTTTCGGTTCCGACCCGGCAGGGAGTGCACTGGCCACAGCTCTCGTCCTCAAAAAACTTCATCAAGTTGAGAGCGACTGCTTTCATGTCGTCATGGTCCGACAGGATCACAACCGCGTGCGACCCGACGAAGCAGCCGTGCTTTTCCAGCGTGCCGAAATCGAGCGGAATGTCGGCCATCGAGGCCGGCAAAATGCCGCCGGACGCGCCGCCCGGCAGGTATGCCTTAAAGCGGTGGCCGTCAGCCATGCCGCCGCAAAACTCGTTAATCAGTTCGCGTGCCGTGATGCCCGCAGGCGCGAGCTTGACGCCGGGATTTTTCACGCGGCCGGATACTGAAAAGCTGCGAAAGCCCTTCCGGTCGTGGCGGCCCTGCGACGCGAACCAGCCTGCCCCCTTCTCGACGATGTCACGCACCCAGTAGAGGGTCTCGACATTCTGCTCAAGCGTGGGCCGGCCGAATAAACCGACTTGGGCGACGTAAGGCGGGCGATGACGCGGCAGCCCGCGCTTGCCTTCGATGGATTCGATCATCGCCGATTCTTCGCCGCAGATGTAGGCGCCGGCGCCGCGGCGGAGATGAGTTCTGGTATGCGGCGACAGCCCGGCATTGGCAACTTTGGCCATCTCGGCCTGCAGCAGCAGCCGCACTTCCGGGTACTCGTCGCGAACATAGAGGTACGTGTCAGCAGCCTCCACAACCCAGGCGGCGATCAGCATGCCTTCGATAAAGCGGTGCGGGTCGCGTTCGAGATAGTACCGATCCTTGAACGTGCCGGGCTCGCCCTCGTCGGCGTTCACTGCGAAAAGCCGCGGCGCCGGCTCGCCCCGCACCAGCGACCATTTGCGCCCGGCGGGAAATCCGGCTCCGCCGAGACCGCGTAAGCCGGCATCGCTGACCACGCTAATGATGTCGTCTCGCGTGCGTTTGCCGTCGAGGCAGGACCTGAGGAGCGCATAGCCGCCGCCGCGCCGATACGCGTCGAAGCCCGTGGGGGTCGGATAGGCATGAGCATGCGCCGGCTTAGCCGCAGCCGCCGCGACTTTGGCCGCGTCGGCCTCCATGACCTGCACGTGGCCGACCGCGCAGACCGGCGCGCGGTCGCATGCGCCCATACACGGGGCACGCACCACCCGCACGCCGCTGCCGAGCCTCTCCGACAGCTCGCCCAGCAACCGTTCCGCGCCGGCAAGCGCACATGAGAGCGAGTCGCAGACCCGGACGGTCACCGCCGGCGGCGGAGCCTCGCCCTCCTTCACCACGTCGAAATGGGCATAGAAGGTGGCGACCTCGTAGACCTCGGTGAGCGCCAACCGCATCTCCTGCGCCAGCGCGGCCAGATGCCGGGCGGACAGATGGCCATAGTGGTCCTGAATGAAATGCAAATGCTCGATCAGCAAATCCCGGCGGCGCTCGCGATCGCCGAGCAGCGCTTTAACCTCGGCGAGCGCCTGCGGATCGACCTGTCGGCCTTTTGGAGTGCGCGGCGGGCGGCGCCGGCTGGAGCCGCCACGCTGTTCGGGCGGCCGAGTTGGGGGCGGGGCCATCACACTCATCGTCTCTCCCGCAACACAAGCCGTTTCTCCCGCAACACAGCCGAAGCAGGCGGGCTCGCCGCTGTATCCGGGCGCGGCAATAGAGGCGCTGTATTGGAAGATTGACTTCGCTTGGAATAACCGATCATCTCTGGAACAAGATAGGCGTTGACACCCCGTTTTTGCAACCAAATCGCATCAATCGGCCGCCGACCGGATTGTGATCGACAAGCTGGAATTCCTGCTGGCCTTGGCGCGCGAACGGCACTTTGGCAGGGCGGCCGAAAGCTGCGGCGTCACCCAGCCAACCCTCTCAGCGGGCATCAAGCAACTCGAAGAGAGCCTGGGTGTCCTCTTGGTCAACCGGGGCTCACGGTTTCAGGATTTTACGGCGGAAGGCGAGCGGGTGCTCGAGTGGGCGCGCCGTATCATCGGCGACGCCCGGGCCATGCGGCAAGAGGTGAACGCGCTCCGTCACGGCCTGACCGGACGGCTGCGCATTGCCGCGATTCCCACGGCTCTCGCCGCCGTCGCGGCCCTGACCACGCCATACCATGATAAGCACCCGGCCGTGACGTTCACCATCCTGGCGCGCACGTCGGCGCAAATCTTGGCGCTTCTGGAAAACCTCGAGATCGATGCCGGGCTGACTTATCTCGACAACGAGCCGCTCGGCCGCGTCGTCACGGTGCCGCTTTATCGGGAGACGTACCGGCTGCTGGTGAGCGCCGACGCCCCGCTTGCAGACCGCGTCCAAGTCGGTTGGGCAGAATTGGCAGAGCTGCCGCTTTGTCTGCTCACGTCCGATATTCAGACCCGGCGAATCATCGATCGCCTGATGCGAAATGCCGATTGCGAGGCCCGCCCCACGTTGGAATCCGATTCGATGATCGCGCTTTTCGCGCAGGTCCGTACCGGCCGGTGGGCAAGCATCTTGCCGGCCAAGATCGCCGGCGCGCTCGGTACGCTCGACGCTGTCCGCGCCATTCCGATCGTCGAGCCCGACGCCGCGCACACCATCGGCCTCGTGGTCGCTGCACGCGAGCCGATGACGCCGCTCAATGCGGCGCTGGTCAGTGAGGCGCGACGCATCGCCGCAACGCACAGCGAAATCTGAGTCTGCGACCCGACAGTCACGGCGGCGCCAAAGCTGGCGATCGTCTACTCGTGCCGAGCGCGCCGGCCGACCCAGATGAAGATGGGCACCGCGCAGAGCTGACAGAACACGCAGAACGCCACAAGCGCGTCGAGCGACACGTCGTACAGAAGCCCGATCGCCACGCTGCCCAGGAACCAGCACGTACCGAAGCCCGCGGTAAACAGGCCGAACCCGGAGGCGCGCCGCGACGGCGCCACCATGGGCGCGACCGCCGCGGGAATAATTGATTCGTGGACCCCCATTCCGAGGCCCCAGATCGCCGCGCCGAGCAAGCTGAGCCAAAAGCCGCCCAAAAACACCAGCGGCGCGAAAGCGGCGGATATGATCGTGAGGGTCACAAGGACAGCAAAGCCAAAGCGGTCAAACAATCTGCCGAGCACGAGCGACCCTGCCCCGCTCACCGCCATCGCGATCGCATAAAAGACCGCGATTGCCTTGCCGGAGACGGTGCCGGCACGACCGAAATGGAATGCAATCAGCGGATAGTCGGCAAAGCCCGCCGCAACCAGAGCCGCGCCGGCGAGGTAAACCCAAAACAGCGCCGGCAGACCTGAGGCGTCAGCACTCCGCGCTACACGCTCCATCTGGCTCGGCGTTGGATAAAGGACACGCGCGAGCACCACGAGGCTCAGATTGATAGCCGCCGGCACAAGCAAAACCGCAAATGCCATTCGGTAGCTGCCTCCGTGCGCCAAAATGGCTGCCACTGCCAGTGGGCCAAACATCGCGCCGAGCTGATCGAGTCCCTCGTGCAGGCCGAAAGCCCAGCCATAGCCGCCCATGCTCTGCCCAGCGTGTGAGAGCATGGCATCGCGCGGTGGATTGCGGATTGCCTTGCCGACCCGTTCCAGCACGATCAACGTCGCTGCAGCTGGCCAACCGTGTGTCAGCGCAAGCGCCGGCACCGAGGTCATCTGCACGACGTAACCGACAATGGTGACGGTCCAATACCGGCTGGTGACGTCCGCCAGCCGCCCGGACAGCAGTCGCAGCGCATACCCTAAGAATTCGCCAAAGCCGGTGACGGCGCCGACGATGACGCCGCTCGCCTGCAGCGTGGCCAAGTATGGACCAACGACGCTGCGCGAGCCCTCGTACGTGAAATCCGCGAAGAAACTCAGGATGCCGATCGTGACCACGAAGCGGAGGGCAACGTGGCGTTGGTTTGAGCCTTCACCCGCTTCAATCATGCTGACGATCAGCCCGCGGTTAACGCAATTCTTTGGGAGGTATATCAGGCAGTGAGCATTAGGTCGCGTCGAGCTGCCGAAGCCCTAACACTCAAAGCGCCGCTGCTGGCGACGCAATCGGCGCACGCCGCACGACAGAACTGCGCGCGGACGCGCGGATCGAGCCGCGGCTCGCGGGCCGCAAATTCGCCCCTTGTGAATTCCGGAACATCAACGCGGAGGCGAGTTGCAACCTTAGTCGCAATTGATTATGGGTGCGTCGTAAATCCGTGGGGATGGGGTTCCCCGAAACCGCTCGCCAGAGCTGATGACCCCTGCTCGCTTGTGTAGCGCGGCGGGGTGCTTTTCGCGACCCGCCGCTGTGCGGGTTTTTTTGTGCCCGGCCGGCACGAAGGAAAAGGACCAACAGTGATGGACAATGTCTGGTTTCAATCGGCCTTGTGGATGATCCTGGCCCTCGCCGCGGCCACGGGTTCGCTTTTCATCACGATCTCCGCGGCGTTGTTCGAGATCGTCGTCGGCGCCGTCGCCGGCAATACCATCGGGCTGCCGCTGACGCCATGGATCAATTACATCGCGGGCGTCGGCGCGGTCATTCTCACCTTCCTGGCCGGGACCGACATCGATCCGCACGTGGTGAAGAAGCACTTCGGGTCCAGCGTCACCATTGGGCTGATGGGCTTCTTCGCACCTTATATCGGTTGCCTGCTGCTCGCCCATTTCGGATTGGGTTGGCCTTGGCCGCAGGCGCAGATCGGCGGCATCGCGCTGTCCACCACTTCGGTGGCGGTGGTCTACGCCGTGATGGTCGAAACCGGCTACAACCGCACCGAACTCGGCAAGATCATTCTCGCCGCCTGCTTCATCAACGATATCGGCACGGTACTGGCGCTCGGCCTCATTTTCGCGAATTACAATGTTTATCTGTTGCTGTTCGCTGTCGTGACGCTGGCGGTCGTGGCGGTGCTGCCGTTCGTCGTGCCGTGGATATTCAAGAAGGTCGGCGGACGCGCAAGCGAACCGGAAATAAAGTTTCTGTTCCTCGTTCTATTCGGCCTTGGCGGACTGGCCAATCTCGGCAAGAGCGAAGCGGTGCTGCCGGCCTATCTGGTCGGCATGGCGTTGGCGCCGTTCTTCCTCGCTAATCGCGAGCTGCAATTGCGCCTGCGGGCAATCTGTTTCGCTTTCCTTACGCCGTTTTATTTTCTCAAGGCGGGCTCCTTGATCGAAGCACATGCGCTGATTGCCGGCGCCAGCCTGATCGGCCTCTTCCTCGCCACCAAAATGGTGACGAAGTTTTGCGGCATTCTGCCGCTGACGCGCTATTTCAATTTCGAGCCGCGCGAGGGAATGTACACCACCATGATGATGTCGACAGGGCTGACCTTCGGCTCGATCTCGGCGCTGTTCGGCCTAACCAATCACATCATCGATCAGGACCAGTACACGGTGCTGTTGACGGCCGTGGTCGGCAGCGCCGTGGTGCCGACGTTGATCGCGCAGATTTGGTTCAAGCCGAAATTCGAGCCGCTGGAGGAGGACGCGTAAACGCGAACGCGCTCCGAACGGCGCGGAGCGCGCCCAGCGTCTGGCTGATAAGCCTGCCGGCTCGCTATGCCACCTTTTGCGCGAGATGTGGGAACATGGCGTTGAGCGCCTCCTGGTCCATCTCGGTCTTGAACTTATGGCGATCCTTGAGCGCCTGCGCCTTCTGGGCGGCCGGACGGGCGTTGATCTCGTCGACGAGACGCTTGAGATTTTTGTACTTGTCCCAGGCTCCGTCGCCGATCACGGTCGGCAGCATGCGTGCCCAGCCCCAGACGTTCATGTCGACGATAGTGTAGCTGTCGCCCAGCATGTATTTGTGATTGGCGAGCCGGGCGTCGAGAATGCCGGCGTGACGGTGCCCCTCGAATGCATAACGGTTGATGGCGTAAGGGATCTTTTCCGGTGCGTAGTTGCGGAAATGCACGGATTGGCCGAAATACGGCCCAACGCCCGACGAGACGAAGAACATCCACGACAAGAGTTCGCCACGCGCCTTGTCGGTCTTGTCCGGCAGAAACTTGCCGGTTTTTTCAGCCAGATAAAGCAGGATTGCGCTGGAATCGAAGACCGTCACGTCGCCGTCGACGATAGCCGGCACCTTGGCATTCGGATTGATGGCCAGATATTCGGGCTTGTGCTGCTCGCCCCTGCGGGTATCGACCGGGATCGGTTCGTACGGCAATCCGGCTTCCTCAAGGAACAACGCGATCTTGGTCGGATTCGGCGCGCCGCTGTAATAGAACTTGAGCATTCTTAGACTCCCTTTGTTAGATCATGCGAGGTGCGAAGCACGAAGCAATTCCCCTCCCACCTGTGGAGGAGGAAGGGAAAGAGCGCCTGCATCAGGTCGCTTCACTTCGTGACAATCAGAACAATCCGACGATCTTGCCATCCGGGCCGACATCGATGTTGTCGGCTGCAGGCACGCGCGGCAGACCCGGCATGGTGAGGAGTTCCCCGCAGATCACCACCACAAACTCCGCACCAGCCGAGAGCCGCACTTCGCGCACCGGGATCACATGATCGCTCGGCGCGCCCTTGGCATCGGGATTGGTCGTGAAGCTGTACTGCGTCTTGGCCATGCAGATCGGAAACTTGCCGTAGCCCATCGCCTCGAACGAAGTCAGTTGATCGCGAACCGACTTGTCCATGGATATGTCCTTGGCCCGATAGATTTCGCGGCAAATGGTCCGAATCTTCTCCACCAGGGGCATATCGTCCGGGTACAGGAACTTGAGCTTGCTCTGGCCGCTCTCGGCGATCTTGACCACCGCACGCGCGACATCGGCGGCGCCTTTGCCGCCCTCGGCCCAATGGTCGGCCATGAAAGCTTCGACGCCGAGCGCCTTGCACTTCTCCTCGACCAGCTTGATCTCGGCGTCAGTATCCGCGGAGAAGCGGTTGATCGACACCACCGGCACGATTCCGAACTTCCGCACGTTCTCGACGTGACGCTGCAGATTGGCCAAGCCGGCCTCGAGCGCCTTCAAGTTCTCGGCCTTGAGGTCTTCCTTCTTGATGCCGCCGTGCATTTTCAGCGCGCGGATGGTGGCGACCAGCACAACGCAGTCCGGCGCAATGCCGGTCTTGCGACACTTGATATCCATGAACTTCTCGGCGCCGAGATCGGCGCCGAAGCCGGCTTCGGTCACGACATAGTCGGCAAGCTTCAGCGCGGTAGTGGTCGCCAGCACCGAGTTGCAGCCGTGCGCAATGTTGGCGAACGGACCGCCGTGAATGAACGCGGGCGTGCCCTCGAGCGTCTGCACCAGGTTCGGCGCCAGCGCGTCCTTCAGCAGCACCGCCAT
>Ga0070739_10007873_pt1 | contig 11123 bp, 8 predicted proteins | sample Coa_R1_7_FD_66445 | JGI IMG/M metagenome (GOLD analysis project Ga0070739, IMG submission 66445) | Surface soil microbial communities from Centralia Pennsylvania, which are recovering from an underground coalmine fire - Coalmine... | ecosystem: Environmental > Terrestrial > Soil > Unclassified ... | reverse complement strand
TGCCCGAGGTAGGTTCCGGGCGCGGGCTCGCCGAAGGTGTTCGTGTACTGAGTCCAGTTGGTCACCAGGATCGGCGTGTGCAGTGGCCCGTCCGCGCTGAAGCCGACGAACGCCGCCACCGCGGTGCCGACTCCCTCGATCGGGCGGGTGCCTGCTTCGAGCTCCTCGATGTAGACGCCCGGGGACTGGTAGTTGGGCATCGCTTGCGCTTCCTTCCGTCGGGCGATGTCGCTGCTGGCAGGCCGTGTACACGGCCGGTTGACTTGCGCTCTCGGCTCACGGGCCGATTCCGGGCCGCGGCGTCGGCGGCGGCACCGGAATCAGCACCCTTCGAACCTTGCGGTGTACGGTGCGCGCAGAGTTGCGCGGGGCGTGTCGCGCGCGGGGCGCAGTGCGCCGCGCGGAACTACGCGGTCCCGGGTGGTTCGGCGCGATCAGTACTCGCCGCCGTCTCCGCCCATGTCGCCGCCGCTCATGTCGTAACCACCGTCGTCGCCGCCGCTCATGTCCGCGCCGCCACCCAGGTCGCCGCCACCGAGGTCCCCTCCACCCAGGTCGCCGCCGCCCGAGTCGCCGCCACCGAGATCGCCCCCACCGAGGTCCCCGTCACCGAGGTCGGTGCCGCCGAGGTCGGTGCCGCCGGCCAGCGCGCCGTCGTCGCCGCCGTGCACGAGGTTGTAGACGCCGTCGCCGATCGCGTTGCCGGCGCCTTGCAGCAGGTCGTGACCGACCTGGTGCGAGTCCGGCAGGCCGACGTGCGGCGCGACCTCGTCGTACACGTCCTCGAGCGCGGTCGAGATGCCGCCGGTCGCGACGCCGATCGCGCCGCCCGCCATCCGCTGCGCCTGGTCGGCCGCGCCGTCCCAGTCGCCGGTGACCGCGTCACCGATGGCCTCCGCGCCGTGGATCGCCACGCCGGCGACGTCGCCGATCAGCGGGATGTCTTCGAGTCCGCTCATGGTTGCTTCCCCTCTTGTCAGTTCGGTCCGGCTGCCGGCTCTGATGGCGCGTCAGCGGTCTGTGCGCTCGGCGGCGGTGCCGCGGTCGCTGCTGCGGCCGCAGGCGCCTGAGCCTCGGTCTTCTGCTGTTCTTGTGCCTGCGGTCGAGCCTGTGTCTGCGGCTGTGCCTGAGCCGCGGCCGCAGTGGCCTGAGCTTCTGTCTTCTGCTGTTCCTGTGCTGAGACCGCCGGCGCACCGTGCCGCACCGTCTCCGGTGCGCCGGTTCCCGGGGCCACCGCCGGCGCGGCCGCAGCCGCGGCGGCCGCACCCGCCTGCCCGGCAGCGGCCGGGGCCGGCCCGTTCGGCTTCGGCCCCACGGTGACCTGTGCCTGGCTGACCGCGGGCGCCGCCGGGAGGTCCGGCGCCGGCATCGCGACGGTGGCGGTCAGCTCGAAGCCGGCCTTCACCTCGCCCGCCAGGTTCAGGAACATCCCGCGCTTGGTGCCGGCCGCCGTGGTCAGGTGCACCTCGTGCGGCAGCTTCGCCAGCGCCTCGGGCATCAGCTCGCGCGGCACCGTCGGAAGCGCGCCGAAGCAACGCAACACCAGAGCGAGAATCCGGTGCTCCATGGCGATCGGCGCGCCCCACACGGTGACCGTGTAGTGCAGGTCGTATCGCACGGCCGGCGGACGGTGCCCGACGACCTTTCCCCCCTCGTCGCGGACCTGCTCGTACATCACATCGCGGCGATGGGTGTTCTCCCTGATGTCGAACAGGAAGAAGTTCACCGCCGGAGTCTTGAGCGCCTGTATCCAGGGGCGCGCCGGCGGATCGAAGGTCACGGTCACCGCGGCGTTGCCGAGTACCCGCGTCTTCGTCACGGCGAGAAGCGCCTGGTCGGTCTCAAGGATCACGGGGGGAAGCGTGCCGCGCCCGGCCCGCGCCGCGGCAGGTCGCATCGGGCAGCCGAACGGTCCATGCGCGCTGCACTTTCGGGCAGCGCGAACGGGCGGCCGCCGGTGCCCGCCGCGCTGCCCGTCCGCGACTGCCGCCGCGAGCCCGCCGCATCTACCGTCGCGGCCATGGGAGCAGAAGCATCACTGACACCGGCCGCGCAGCCGGTCAATCCGGGCGAGGAAGCAGAGGTCGAACTCGTCGTCACCAACACCGGGGGTGTGGTCGACTCGTTCACCCTGGAAGTCCTGGGTGACCCCGCGGCCTGGGCGGTCGTCGAGCCGTCCGGCCTCTCGCTGTTTCCGGGGCAGAGCGAGACCGCGAAGCTGCGGTTCCGCCCCCCGGTGGACCCCGGGCTCACCCCCGGCCCCCGCCCCTACGCGGTGCGGATCACCTCCAACGAGGACCCGCAGCGGCCGCGGGTGGAGGAAGGCGTCCTCGCGATCGCGGGCGTTCCGGTGCTCTCCGCGGACCTTTCCCCGCGCACCGGCCGCGCCCGCGGCAAGCGGGCCGGCAAGTACCAGATCGCGCTCGACAACCGTGGAAATGCCCCGGTCCTGGTCGACCTGACCGGTTATGACGCGCAGGACCTGGTCGACGTCACGGTGGCGCCGCCGCGCATCGAGGTCGGCCCCGGCGCGGCCGCGTTCGTCACCGCCCGGGCCCGCGCCCGCCGGCGGTTCTGGCGCGGGCCCAGCGTGCTGCACCGCTTCACCGTCGCGGCCCGTCCGGTCCAGAGCCAGTCGTCCGAGCCGTCCCAATCGGCCTCGCCCCAGTCGGCCTCAGCTCAGCCGCGGTCATACGCGCCCCAGCCCGCCAAGGCCGGCACCAGCCCCGGTCCCGGCGCGAACGCTCCGGCTCCGCTCGACGCGAGCCTCCTGCAGGAGGCTGCGATACCGGCATGGGTCGGCAAGGCCGCCGCGCTGGTATTGCTCGCGGCGATCGCGTTGACCGCGCTGTGGTTCACGGTTCTCAAGCCGGTTGTGCGGGACGCGGCGACCGGCGCGGCGAACCAGGCGCTGACGGCGGCCGGAATCCCGACCGGCGGGTCCGCCGGCGGCGGGGGAGGCGGTGGTGGCGGCGGTAGCGCCACTCCGCCCGGTTCCGGCAGCGGCGCCGGCGCGTCGCCGAGCAGCAGTTCCTCCGCGTCGTCCTCGCCGTCGGCCTCCACGCCGACCGTTCCGGCCGGCCCGACGCTGCCCGCGCCGATCGCCTTCGCGGTCGATCTGAAGGCCAACGGCGCGCTCACCGCCGGGACGCACCAGGTGTACACGGTCACCGACCTGGTGTTGCAGAACCCGAACGGCGACACCGGCTCGCTGACCATCACCCGCGGCGGCAACACCCTGATCAGCACCCGCATGGAGAACTTCCGGGACTACGACCTGCACTTCGTCACCGCGATCACGGTCGGCACCGGACAGAGCCTCACCATCTCAGTGACCTGCGACAAGCCCGGGCAGGGCAAGACCGCGTGCTCGCCGGCGGTCCTGGTCAGCGGCATGTCGCACACGGTCGCATGACCAGCCCGCGCTTCGCCGCCGGACAGCTCCGGCGGCGCGGCACGGCGCGCATCGGAGAGGTGCGCGCCGCACGCCGCGGCCCGTCGGCTCAGTCCGCGCTGATCGTCACCGTCGCGGTGGTGATCTGCGCGGGCCTGGCCGGTGGCCAGGCGCAGGCCGCGAGCGCAGGCCCAAGCCTGCCCAAATGCATCGGCGCCCTAAGGCCGAACATCCAAATCAGTCCGAACGTGATCGGCCAGGCTCAGCTGCCTGCCACCTTCACGACGACCGATCAGTTCTTCGCCGCCAGCGGTGCGAACTACGACGTGTTCACGCTCGACTGCAAGCCACTCACGGTCGGTTCGGTGACCGAGGGCGAGACCAACTACGTGACGTTCACGGGTCCGGCCGGTATGGCCTGCGGCCCGCACTACTTCGACGACAAGTACTTTGCCGGCGGGCCCACTCCCGACCAGGAGTTCTTCGGCGGCTTCACGGTCTCCTGCATCACCGCGAATCCCGGCACGATCACCGCCGCGCAGCAGCCCGCTGCGATCACCGTGACGGGAAGCGTGTTCTTCCAGGACTTCAACTCGTTCACGGTCGATATCGACGGCACACCGGTCAGTTCGTCCCCGACGTTCAACGGTGACACGATGACCACGGTCATCACGGCGCAGGGCCTGGCTTGCGGCACGCATACCATCACGGTGAACGAGAAGATGGGCGGCAGCGGCCCGCTTATCGCCACCGCCCCGCTTACGGTGATCCGATGTACGCAGCCGACGCTCACCGCGAATCCGACAGTCGTCGTCGACGGCATGTACACGCACGTCACCGGGACCGGATTCGTGCCGAACCAGCCGGTCGCGCTGACCTGGCAGACGCCTGCGGGCGCGACGCTCACCGACTGCTCGCCGACCGCGGACTCGGCCCCGCCGCTGTCCTCCGACGCGAAGGGCGCCGTCGACACGTTCTGCTTCGCACCGCCGCACGTGGTCATCGGCGCGGCTCAGATAGTCGCTACGCAGAACGCGACTCAGGACGGGATCGCGGTCACCGACAAGGCGGCCGCCCCCGTAGTCGTCGAGGGTGGTTCCATGCAGCCGTCGTCGGGAAGCGACGAGCTGATCTTCCGGCACTAACTCGTCCGGGAGCTGATTCGCCCGGGGGCGCGGTATGCGCTCCCGGGCGAATCAGTTGGAACCTCAGATCCAGCCGTTGCGCAGCGCGTATGCCACAGCCTGCGTGCGATTGCGCAGCTGCAGGCGCAGCGTCAGATCCTGGATCACGGTCTTGATCGTGCGCTCGGAGTACGACAGCCGAAGCGCCACCTCGCGGGTCGAAAGCCCCTCGGCAAGAAGTTGCAGCACGGTACGCTCGCGCTCGGTCAGCCCGGAGAAGGAGTACCCGCGCGGATTGAGCACCTGCCGGTTGAGCCCGGCGAGGTGGTCGAGCAGCTGGCGCAGCAGCTCCGGCGGCAGGTCGCCGTGCCCGGCCGCCGCCGCGCGCACCGCGCTGACCAGCCGGTCCGCCGTCGCCTCCGGCCGCCGCAGCACCCCGCGCACCCCGGCCTCGACCAGCGCGGACAGCGCCCTGCCGTCCACCCGGCCGCTGACCAGCACCACCGGCAGGCCGTCCGCCCGGTGCAGCCCGCGCAGCCACCGCGTGGTCTCCTCGTCCACCGCGTCGGTGATCGCGACGACCACCGCCGCGGGCTGCCCGGCCCGGGCGATCTGGATCTCAGGGCGCGAACGCAGCTGCATCCGCACGCCCGCCTCGGAGATCGGGTCGCGCGCGTCGATCCGCACCACGACGGCCTCCACCGCGCCGGGCCGACCCGAGCCGCTCCTGCCCCCACCCTGCTCGGCCATCCCGGCGGTCTGAACCGGAAACGCCGGAACCCTCGCCGTGTCGGCAACCGCGTCATAGGTAGCCGTCATCGTCGGAACCATCAGTGATCCCCCTTGATTCGCGTGTCTCTCCGAGCCCACCCTCGCTGCGAACACCGTGCGGGTGTTGAACGAAAGAGTGCTGCGCCGGCGCCCCAGATACACGGGTTCTATCTGACTGCACCGACAACACGGAATCGGCGTCCGCGGTGACCCTTGATCCACGGAATCGTTGCCGGTTCGTGACCTGACGCCAGTATCTCGCGCCACCTGGGCGTGTCTTGACTATGCGGTGCATTGACTTGTGCTGTGGTGCTTGTGCGCGTCTTGATCGACCAAGGCGCGGCCGATCGGGCGGAGGCGGAAAGCGGATGTTGGTGCATTTCAGCGAGGCGAGTAATAGGCAGCCCGGGCCCGCGCCCGTGAGCAATCTCGGCGTGCCTTATCTTTCGCCCACGCTCGTTAATCGGCACGGTGGCCGTATTCTTCTGCCGTCCTTTGCCGCGCTCGCGCCCGGCGCGCGTCCGCCAGCCGCTACCGCCTATCGCGCCAACACGCTGCTCATCCCGGACTCGGTACTGCGCGACCCGAACGCGGTCGCCTTCCTTGACCAGGCGCTCGCGACGGTGGGCCTCGCGCTTGAGGTCCCGCCGCCGCTGATCGAGTCAGCCCCCTCCCTGCGCCCGTGGCTGCGAGAACTCACCGACGTGCCGCGCGCCGTCGTGCTGCGCGTGCGCGATGACGCGGGGCCGACGACCGTCGACGCCTGGGTGGCGCTTCAAGCGATTCGCGCCGCCGCACGACGCACCGACGTGGCCGAAACGATCGCGATCAGCGCCGACACCAGCCGCATCGGCCTGGACCACCTGCTCAGCGCCGCGACCATCTCCGGCAATCCGATCACCGAGGGCAATCCGATCACCGAGGGGAACCCCATCACGGAGGGCAACCCGATCACCGAGGGAAACAGCGGCGCGTCAGGGGCCTACTTCAGTTCGACCGCGCGCATCCCGGTCGAGCTGCTGGCTCCGGCGCCGCGCCGCACCCCGGTCAAGGAGCTGCCGGCGAGCCGCCGGCCCGTCGTCGCGGTCCTCGACACCGGTATCCGCCCGCACCCGTGGCTCGGCATGCCGGATTCGGACCCTGACAGCTTCCTGAGCGTGGACGACCCGTTGCAGGCCGCGATCCACCACGAGGAGGTACGCGTCCGCGACACCGGCGGCCTCGACTTCCCCGTGCTCGACGGCTACTGGGACGTGCCCGACCCGATCGAGCCGACCGTCGGCGCGCTGCCCACGCACATCGGGCACGGCACCTTCATCGCGGGCATCTTCCGGCAGGCCGCGCCGGACGCCCGCGTGCGCTCGATCCGCATCATGCACACCGACGGGATCGTGCACGAAAGCGTCCTGCTGCTCTCGATCGCCGTGCTCACCGCGCAGATCCGCACCGCGCTGAACTCCGGCGACCTCGCCGGCATGGTCGACGTGGTCTCCCTCTCCCTCGGCTACTTCGACGAATACCCGGCCGACCTGGTGTACTCCGGCCAGTTCTCCGCGCTGCTCGACGGCCTGACCGACCTGGGCGTCGCCGTGGTCGCCGCCGCGGGCAACCAGGCGACCACGCAGCCGTACTTCCCCGCCGCGTTCGCCACCCAGCCCGGAGCGGACCCGCTGCTGCCCGTGGTAAGCGTGGGCGCGCTCAATCCCAATGGCAGCAAGGCGATGTTCAGCAACGACGGGTCCTGGGTCACGGCGTGGGCGACCGGCGCGAGCGTGGTCAGTTCCTACCCGACCGATCTGAACGGCAGCTTCGAGCCGATGATCACGGCGGGACCGCCGGACAGCCACCTGCACCGGCTGCGCGAGACGCTGGACCCGGACGACTTCCGCGGCGGCTTCGCGGTGTGGAGCGGCACCTCCTTCTCCACGCCACTGTTGGCGGCAGTGCTCGCCGACGCACTACTGACGGAGGCCGCGGAGCATCCCGGCGACCCGGCCAGCGATCTCGGCTCGACGGACCGGCTCAAGGCGCGTGAACGGATCGCTAGGGCCCTGCGCCGGATCGGGGCGCCCGACTATGCCTAACTCGACTGTGCCCGAGCCCACCCTTCCGGAGCCCGCAGCACCTGACGAAGCAGCAGCCGTGCACTCAGCGTCCGTTGAATCAGCGTCCGTCGATGGAGCTGCGGAAACCGCCTCGGCCGACCGCAACACCCGCCTCGCCGCTCTGCTGGAGTCGGCGCGGTCCGGCCGGCGCGAGAGCCTGAACGAGATCGTGATCGAGCTCAGCCCGGTGCTCTGGCAGGTCGCCCGCGCGCAGGGCCTCGACCGCGAGGCCGCCGAGGACGTGATCCAGTGCACCTGGCTCAGCCTGCTGCGACACCTTGAGCAGATCCACTCGCCGCTCGCGCTGACCGCCTGGCTGATCACCGCGACCAAACGGGAGGCGTGGCGGATGCATACCGCGCACCGGGCCGAACAACCTCTCGATCAAAATCAGATCGCTGACACCGCGGACCCGCGGCCGCTGCCCGAAGAGCTCGTCCTTCTCGCCGAACGGCACCACGACGTCTGGCGGGCGGTGCGGCAACTGCCGCAGCGCTGCCAGGAACTGCTGCGTGTCGTCGCCTTCAGCCACCGCCCCGACTACGACACCCTGGCCGTCGCGCTCGGCATGCCGCGCGGCAGCATCGGCCCGACCCGCGGCCGCTGCCTGGCCAAACTCAGAACGCTGCTCGATCCGGACGGCAGCGGCATCACCGGCACGAGCGGAGGACTGGCATGACCGGCGCGAACGGCGCGAACGGCGCCGGCGGAACGGACCCGATCCGCGCGTCAGCGGCCGAACTGCTCGACGAGCGCGACGAAGAACTGCTGCGCTTGCTGCGCGAATGCCACGAGGAACTGGATCCGATGCCGGACAGCGTGGTGCAGCGCAGCCTGTTCGCCTTGGCCGTCGAGGACATCGACGCCGAGGTACTGCGCCTGGTCGAGCAATACCGGCCGGTCGACGCGGGCGTACGCGGGGGAGAGGGAGAAGAGGCGCGCGTCGTCACCTTCGACAGCGACAGCCTGACCATCATGATCCGGATCAGCCAGCAAGCCGAGACGGTGCGCATCGACGGCTGGCTGGCGCCCCCGCAGGCCTGCCGGGTCGAACTGCGCAGCGGCGAGCGGACCCTGGACGCGGCCGTGGACGACGAGGGGCGCTTCGTGCTCGACGCGATCCCGCGCGGACTCGCGCAACTCGTGGTGCGTCTCGGCGAAGCGCTGGGCGGCGGTGGCGGAACCTCGATACTGACACCGGCGATCGTGCTCTGAACGCGCGCACCGCGCCTGCTCTCCAATAGGCTCGGTGCCATGGCGGCCCAAGGGACGAAGGCACTGGTGACCGGCGGTGCCGGGCAGCAGACCGAGGCCGCGCTCGATCGGCACCGCCGCGGCCTGGCGGCCGGCGCCGCCGGGCGACCCGCGGCCGCCGCCGCGCACTTCCGGGCCGGCCTGCGCCTGCTCGAACCGGCTCCGCCGCGGGGCGCCGAGGCCGTCACCGCCCGTCTGCTCACCAGCCTCGCCCACGCCGAGGCCGAACTCGGCCGGGTCGAGCGCGGCCTCGAGTTGCTGGAGCGCGCCGAGCCGCTGGCCGCGCCGGGCGATCGAGGGCTGATCAGCTCGCAGCGCGGCCTGCTGATGTTGCGCGCCGGGCGCCACCAAGCCGCGCTCGTGCTGTTCAACGAGGCGGTGCCGCTGCTCGCGGACCACCCGGACCGGCTCGTGCTCGCCCGAGTCCTGCTCAACCGGGGAGTGCTGCACCTCGGCACCACGCGGCTGCGGCAGGCTGACGCCGACTTCGAGCACTGCGAGCGGCTCGCCAGAGCGGCCGGCGCCGAGCTGCTCGCCGCGAAGGCCCTGCACAACAAGGGCTGCTGCCTGCTCACCCTCGGCAACATCCCGGCGGCGCTCGAAGCGTTCAACCGGGCCGAGGCGACATACCTCGAGCAGGCTCCCGGCAACGTGCCGGTCCTCCACGTCGATCGCGCCCGCGCGCTGCTGACCGCCGGCCTGGCCGACGAGGCCGCGTCAGGGCTCGACGAAGCGATCGCGGCCTTCCGCGACCAGCGGCTCAGCCAGGACCGCGCCGAGGCCGAACTCGCCTCCGCACAGGCGCTCGCCGCCGCGGACAAGCCGGCTCAGGCGGCGGCTCGGGCCCGGCAAGCCCAGCAGCACTTCCTGGCCCGCGGCAACGAGACCTGGGCCGCGCTGGCCGAGCTGACCCGGGCCCGGGCGCACTTCGCGGTACTGACGACCGCGGCGCACGACACACCGCAGCCGCGACCCGGGCTAACCCGCCTCGCCACGCGAACGAGCCGTCTCGCCGACCGCCTCAGCGAGGTCGGCCTGCCCTACGACGCCGCGCTCGCGCGGCTGCTCGCGGCCAGGGCCCTGATTCAGGCGCGCAAGCCCGCCGACCGCATCGCCCCCCTGCTCGAAGCGCCGCATCCGCGCGGCCCGGCCGTACCCCTCGAACTTCGCCTTTTCGCGCACCTCACCCGCGCCGAGTACGCCGCCGCGCAGGAAAACCGCGCCGCCGCGTTCGCCGAGCTTCGCAACGGGCTGACTCGGCTCGACGAGCACCGCCGTTCGCTCGGCAGCCTCGACCTGCGAACCGGCACCGCGGCTCTGGGCCGCGACCTGACCCGCACCGGTCTGCGCCTCGCCCTGGAACGCGGCTCGGCCCGCGCGATCTTCGCCTGGTCCGAACGTTCCCGCGCCCAGGCCTTCCGGATGCGGCCGGTCCAACCACCGCACGATCCGGCGACCGCCGCCGCTATCGCCGAATACCGCCACCTCGACGAACTGTTGCGCACGTCCGAGCTGCAGGGCGGCAGACCCGATCCCGAGGCACGCCAGCGCCACGCCACCTTGCAGCGCCAGCTGCGTGAGCGCTCCTGGACGGCCTCGGTTGGAAACACCGCCGCCGCATCCCGATCGGACGCCGATTCCGGCGCGGTCAGCCTCTCCGAGGTGGCCGCGCAGCTTGCCGCCTCCGGCCAGGTGATGATCAGCCTGCTGCGACAAGGTGACCGCCTGCTCGCTCTCGTCGTCGCCGACGGCCGTGCGACGCCCGTCCCGCTCGGGGACTATCCGCGCGCCGTCGAAGCCGCCCACCGGCTGCTCGGCGACCTCGAAGCACGCGCGGCCCGCAGCCTGCCCGCACGACTTCAAGCCGTCGTCGATCAGTCGATCCGCCGGCAGCTGGCCGCCCTCACCGACGAGATCGTCGCACCGCTTCGGCCGCTGCTGGGCGACTTGCCGGTGGTGATTGTTCCGACCGGCACGCTCGCGACCGTGCCGTGGAGTCTGCTGCCGGACTTTCACGGCCGGGCGGTCACCGTCTGCCCTTCCGCGCGGCTCTGGCTCGCCGCGCGCCGAGCCGCGCAGGCCGAATCCGGCGGCGAGCGACCCGATCCCAATCCGGTCCTGGCGGCCGGCCCCCGGCTCGCCCACGCGGAAGCGGAAGTCGCCGCGATCGCAGGGCTCTACCCGCGGCCCGTGGTGCTCACGGGCGAGAAGGCGACCGTAGAGGCCACGCTGCGTGCCATCGACGGAGCGCACACCGTCCACCTCGCGGCACACGGCCATCACGAGCGCGGCAACGTCATGTTCGCCCGCATCGACCTGGCCGACGGGCCCCTGATGGCCTACGACCTGCAACGCCTGTCGAAGCCCCCGCGGCGGGTGATCCTTTCCGCCTGCGAACTCGGCCGCGCCGACGTGCGCATCGGCGACGAGCACCTCGGCTTTACCGCCGCCCTGCTCTACGCGGGCACCGGCACG
>Ga0070739_10007872_pt1 | contig 11124 bp, 8 predicted proteins | sample Coa_R1_7_FD_66445 | JGI IMG/M metagenome (GOLD analysis project Ga0070739, IMG submission 66445) | Surface soil microbial communities from Centralia Pennsylvania, which are recovering from an underground coalmine fire - Coalmine... | ecosystem: Environmental > Terrestrial > Soil > Unclassified ... | reverse complement strand
TGCGGCTTCCGCAGCATGGCCGATACGACCATCCGCTTGTGGCACGTCGGCTCCTATCGCTACGGTTGGGAGGACGCCGGCCGCGACGTAGAACGCTTCACCGATTACACGTTCCACATCACCGACGCAGGGGGATGACCTCCTGTCGATCATTCTCAGCAAAGCATTCCTCCTCGCCGAGGACAGCAAGATCAACGATCCCTCAATCGTGACCCAGATTCGTAGGAGTTAGAGCACGGTGGGAATGCGCAACGCATCCCCGAACGCGTTCGAGCCGTGTTTCGAAAAGTTTACGTTTTGTAAACCCCTACGTTGCTGGGGCTTGCCGCACCCTTGACAAGGCCCGAATAATCAGATAGTCAGTGGAATTGGGCCAAAATCTACCGACGAAGTTCTTCCGCAAGGAAGGTGAAGGAGTGCACCACCATTTTCTTCGGTTAGCGACACGGTGTTGAAGCGTCGTTATTCGGGGGATGGGTTGCGGAAGACTCTGAAGCGAGCCAAGGTTTCGCCGCGTACGGATAGACGCATCCGAAACAAGCAGGCTTCATTATCCATCTACGGTGTTGTAGGAAAGGGTGCGTCATGCTCTCCATCTCGTGGCCGCAATGGATAGCCACGCGTTTGAAGAAAAAATCCTTCCGCCGCCCGCGGATCGAACGGCTACACATCTCACTCTCCCTTGAGTCGCTCGAAAAGCGCGAACTGCTTACGACTGCTGTGCCCCTTGTCCTCAACCAAACACAGCAGACCGCCGTTCCCCTGAGCGCTCCGGGATCGACCGGCTACACGCCCAGCCAGATCAGCAAAGCCTACGGCTTCGATCAGATCTACTTCAATAACGGCACCATCAAGGGCGACGGCAGAGGTCAGACCATCGCCATTGTGTCGGCCTACGACGACCCCAATATCCTCAGCGATTTGAATGCGTTCAGTGTGCAATTCGGACTGCCCACGGCCTCGCTCTCCGTTCTAAATCAGACCGGCGGGTACATCTTGCCGGAAGCGGACCCGACCGGCAGCTGGGCGACAGAAGACGCATTGGATGTCGAATGGGCGCATGCGATGGCTCCGGGCGCTAGCCTCGTGCTGGTCGAAGCCAACAGCGACAACATCTCCGACTTGCTGGCTGCGGCCCGCACGGCTGCCGACATGCCAAGCGTCTCCGTGGTGTCCATGAGCTGGGGCAACGCTGAGTTCCCCAATGAGATTAATTACGATAGCTATTTCACCACTCCCGCCGGGCACACCGGCGTCACTTTCGTGGCGGCTTCCGGGGACAGCGGAGCGCCGCCGATCTACCCCGCGGTCTCTCCCAACGTCTTGGCCGTCGGCGGCACGACCCTGACGCTGGATAGTCAGGGCAACTATGTCAGCGAGACGGGTTGGAGCGGCAGCGGCGGAGGCATCAGTGCTTATGAGCCGCAGCCGAGCTATCAGCAGAATGTCGTCAGTCAAAGCAGCACGCAGCGGACCAACCCGGACGTGGCTTACGACGCCGATTCGGCGACCGGCTTCGCCGTTTACGACAGCTATCAAGACTCCGCAGGCACCGGTCCCTGGATCGTCACGGCGGGAACCAGCGCCGGGGCGCCGCAATGGTCGGCCCTCGTCGCCATCGCCAATCAGGGCCGAGCGCTGGCCGGCGAGGCCACTCTGGACGGTCCCAGCCAAACGCTGCCCCTGATCTATCAGATGCCCGGCAGCTTTTTCCACGACATCATCACCGGCTCCAGCACAGGCAAGCCCTCGTACTCGGCAGGCCCCGGCTATGACCTGGTCACCGGGCGCGGCAGTCCCCGTGCCAATCAGGTGGTCCCCTACTTGGTCGGCTCGACGACATCCCCGCAGACCGGTCCATCTTCAGCCGGTTCGTCAAACAATACCGGTCCCGCACAGTCGCCCGCCAGCAATCACATCCAGGACGGAGGTTTTGAGGCGCCATCCGTAGGCACCAGTCAACTCCTCAATCCTACTGGCTCCCCCTGGCTTTTCCTGGGCTGGTCGGGCATTGCCGGCAACGGCAGCACCCTGGTGGTCGGCAACGCTCCGGCTCCGGGAGGCTTGCAAGTCGCCTTCCTCTACAACCAGGGAAGCAGCATTCTTCAGTCGGTGAGCCTCGCTGCCGGCACCTATATGCTCAGCTTCCAGGCGGCTCAGGTAGGCAGCATCCCCACCAGCCATGAACAGATCGAAGTGGTGGTGGGCGGCATCGTCGTGGCGACCATCACACCGGGGCATGGCTATACCACTTACACCGACGCCTTTACGATTCCCGCGGCAGGCAACTACACCCTTGAGTTTGAAGGGGTGGCTGCCAACAGCGGCAATGCCGCTCTGCTGGACGATATCAGTCTCGACAACGTCTCGCCGGGTACTGGCCCCGCATCGCCGTCCAGCCCGCCGCCCTCGCAGTCGCCCGGCTCCCCGCCACCCGCGCCGTCGCCTAGCCCCGCGCCGGCTAAGCCAACCTCCGGCAGCCAAGCGTCTACATCATCCGCCCAGCCGTCACCGAGCGGTTTCGATCCGGCGACCCAGCCCTTGCTTTCTGCTCTGTACGATTTTCTGCTCAGCGACCTGCTCTTTATCCAAAACGAGTTGAATGAGATCTTCCAGGAGACCAACACGCCGATGATCCAGCTTGTTCCCAATCTCAATGGATTGCCTCAACAGCAGGCGTTAGGAGTGCTCCTCCAGCAATGGGAATGGATCGAGCAGCTGTTGTCCCAATAAGCCCAATTCAACAGTGACTAGCGACGCTTCTGCGAAGCATCGCGAAGCCGGGCGTCCCGCACGGAACAGAGAGTTGATCCGGAAACTATCTTTCTTTCCTTTGAATATCGCTAAATGTATATTTTGCGGATGCCATCCTTTTCCTGGCGTTGGTCCTTAAACTTTTCATTTTCGGTACATTTTTCTATTTTTGCAGATTGTGCCCTTGATTTGGGGTTAAGCGATATTATATGTTTGATTGGTCTTCAATATCTTCGCCGGCTTTTCTCTGCTGTCTGATTTTTTTCAGATTGGCCAGTGCAGAGTCTGCCCGCGAGCTCAGCTATTACATCTATTGAGGTTTGCTTCCATGTATGTTCCGTGGCTGAAACAGCTCCAACGTTATTGGTTCCCGCGTCGGTCAGCGAAGACCGGCAACGCTTCTCGGCGTGCAACGGTTCACCGGCGAGTCCGGCTGAGTTTGGAGCCGCTGGAGGATCGCTTGGCGCCTTCGGCAGACGCGGTTCAGACAGTTGCAAACAACCTCTCTACACCTTTTAGCGAAAGCCAACAAACGCTCTCGTTGTCGGCTAAGCTTTCGGACACCACCGTTCCTAGTACCACCGTTTCTGAGGGCACGGTGACGTTTACCGTCAAGGACAGCGGCGGCAACACCGTCGGTAGCGCCGTGCAGGGCACTGTCAGCAACGGCACGGCCAGCGCCAACTTCGCGCTGCCCGCCAACGAGGCGGCCGGCCACTACACCGTGGCTGTCAGCTATACCGACAGCGGCGGCAAGTTCAGCGACGGCGGCGATACCTCCGGCACGCTGACCGTCAGTGCGGCCGCGACCACGACCACAGCGAGCAACGCCACGGTCGCGTTCAGCACAAGCGCTCAGAATGTGACGTTGAATGCTACAGTGACCAGCGGCGCCGGCACGGTCAACGAGGGTAGCGTCAAGTTCACCATTCTCCAGGGAACCACGGTCATCGGCACGGCTACTTCAGCGACCGTTACCGATGGCAGCGCCGGCGTCAGCGTCAGCTATCCTCTGCCCGCCGGCACCGGCGCCGGCAGCTACACCATCCAGGCTGCCTATACCGATAGCACGGGCAACTTCGCCAATAGCTCCGATAGTAGCCATTCGCTCACCGTCACCTCAGCTACCGCTGCCGGCACCTCGACCACGGCCAGCAGCGCGACGGCTTCCTTCAGCTCAACCACTCAGAATGTAACACTGACAGCCAGCGTGACCAGCAGCGGCGGTACGGTCAATGTCGGGACCATGACGTTCACGATTCTTCAGGGAAATACGATCATCGGCACGGCCACTTCGAAGGCGGTAAGCAATGGCAGCGCCAGTGTCAGTTACGCTCTACCGGCCAGCTTGGCCGCGGGTAGCTATACCATCGAAGCCAACTACAACGATAGTACGGGCGCCTTTGCCAACAGCACTGATGAAGCCCATACGCTCAAGGTCAACCCGGCCGCTACCACGACCACAGCTAGTAATGCCACGGCGTCATTTAGTTCGAGCGCTCAAACCGTACATTTGACCGCCACTGTGACCAGCAGCGCCGGCACGGTCAACGAGGGCAGCGTCAGCTTCACGGTTATCAATAGCAACGGAGTTACGATCGGTACGCCCACTCCCGCCACGGTCAGCAACGGCAGTGCCAGTGTCAACTATTCTCTACCGGCCGGCACGGCCGGCGGCAGCTACACCATCAAGGCTGCCTACGGCGATGGCTCGGGCAACTTTGCCGCCAGTCTCGATACCGCGCACACCCTTACCATCAGTGCGGCCCCCACCACGACCACAGCCAGCAATGCAACGGCGAGCTTCAGTTCCAGCGCTCAAACCGTGAAGCTGACCGCCACGGTGACCAGCAGTGCCGGGACCGTTAACGAGGGCAGCGTCAGCTTCACGCTCCTGGATAGCAATGGGAACACGGTCGGAACGTCCACTTCCGGCACGGTCAGCAACGGCAGCGCCAGCGCCGACTTTTCGCTGCCAGCCGGCACGGCCGCCGGCACCTATACCATTGAGGCTGTCTACAGCGATAGCGCGGGAAGTTTTTCCGACAGTTTCGATAGCGCGCACACACTCACCGTCGGCAACTCCAAATCCACGAGCCTGAGCCTAACCACGGTCAACATCACTCCCAACCTGGCCAATGGGACGGCACAGATGACGCTGACGGCCCGGGTGAGCAATCCCGGCGGTACAGTCAACGAGGGTGCTTTGTCCTTCACGGTGGCCGGCGTGTCCGGTAAAGCCAACGTGACCAACGGCACGGCAACCGTGCAGCTGACGGTGCCGATCCAGAACGTGCTCAACGGTTTCATGGTCGGCTTGTCGTATACCGACAGCGCTGCCTCTGCCAATTTCGCCAACAGCACAGCCACCGTAGCGGTGTCCACGATCGCTGTTAACGCTCTCCTGCCGGCCACGGTGACGTTCGATTCCAGCAACAACGAAACGGCAGAATTCACGGTGGCAAACCAGAAGCTGTTCGGGGCTTCCTATTCGTCGGCGTTGGGAGGGCTTCTGTCCGCGATCGACGTTGGCTCTCTCTCCGTGCCGATGACTTTCTCCAATGTCGGCAACATCGAGATAGCGGCGGCCGAAGGTGTGCCCTGGGGAATGATCTCCCGTGACGCGAACGGCAATATTCAGGAAATTGCCAGTGTGCAAACCGCCGCCGACGGTTCGCTGGTGTGGGTCATCTTCAACGGCAACCACCAGGCGATAGGGGAAATGCCTTACGGCATATAATCATTCCATACACAACAAACAGCCCCCGGCTTGCCGGGGGTTTTTTGTTGTCATTCATCATCCAGATCACCCGCGGCGAGGGAGCCGCCGGAGGTAGAACGACTGCCCTTGAACAGCCGGCGCTGCGTCGCTTGACTATACGGCGTCCACGACGACGCGCTGCGGTCCTCGCGGATGTCGCGCGTGAAACTGTGAATTTTGGCATCGAAATTATCGAGATAGTGAAGAGCGATGGCCTCCGGCGTCATTGGCAGCGTCGGACTGCCGAATTCCAGGGCGCCATGATGGCTAACGATCAGGTGCTTCAGTCGCAGCAGCAACTCGTTGGGAAAGGGTTCACCGGTCAAGTCCGGCACCTGCCGCACTTTTTCGCAGAGCATTTCGACGCCAAGCACAAGATGGCCGATCAGTTGACCTTCATCGGTATAGTGAAAGGAACGGTCATAGCTCAATTCGCGCACTTTGCCGATATCATGAAGAAAAATACCTATTAACAGCAAATCCCGGTTTAGCTCCGGGTACAACGGTGCAATGCGATCGGCAGCTTCCATGAGAGTGACGACATGCTCGATCAATCCACCGAGATAAGCGTGATGATTGCGTACTCCCGCCGGTGCTCTACAAAAGCCGTTCATTAGTTCGTGATCCATCAGGAAGCATTCGGCCAAGGCGCGCAGGTGTGGATTGTCCAGCTTGCGCAGCAGCGTGCAGAGCCGCTCATAGAGCTTGCTAACGTCCTGTTCGGTGTGCGGCAGAAAATCGGCCAATTCGACTTTCTCTGTCTCCACGCGGTCGAGCTGGTTGAGAATCATCTGCAAGGCACCCTGGAAGAGCTGCACTTTGCCTTTGACACGCAGGAAATCGCCGGACTCGAAGGAACGCACCAACGGCTCCGGCGCGTTCCACAACCGGGCACTGATGGCGCCGCTGCGGTCGCGCAATTCCAATTGTAGGTACATGTTACCGTTGCGGTTGGCCCGGACTTGCTTGTCCACGACCAGGTACACTTCTTCGATGGAATCGCCGTCGGCCATTTGCTGCACGAATTGCCTGGTCATGCGCTCTCCAAATGAATTATTCGCCCGGTCGAAAACAAGTAGGGATATAGTTTGCCTTTAGCTGTCCTGAGATTCTAGGCAAAAAATTGACAAAAAGTACCACGATGTGAAATGCATTAGAGAGGACGTGTCAAGTTATGTTTCGCCGCGAGCCGTAGGCGAGCGGGGTTGGGTAAGCGCCCCGAGACTCGCGGCGCAAGGCTTCGAACTGCTCGAAGCGGCGCGTGGCCAGGCCGATGGCCGGCTCCAGGTCGGCTTGCTTGATCGGCTTGACCAGATAAACCATGATGTGGTCCGCTTCCGCGCGCTCGATCAATTTGGCATCGCTGTAGGCCGATACGAGAATAACGGGGACCGGCATCTCCTCATCAGCTTGGCCGCATCAATGACGTCCAGTCCCGGCATCTTGATGTCGGTGATGACCAAATCCGGCCGATGGGTGCGGCACAGATCGATTAGTTCCTCGCCGGTGGCGGCAGCGGCGACCACCATATGCCCCAAGCGCGGGAGGATTTTGCAGTAGTAATCGCGCACGTCCGGCTCATCGTCGGCGACAGCAATGCGTAAGGCTTGCGTCATGAATTCCCTCTCGGCAAAAGCAACTGGATCTCTGCACCGCCCTGTTCAGGGGCACCGACGGCGATCTGTCCACCGTGGGCTTGGACGATGCGCTGGGCAATTGCCATGCCCAAACCGGTGCCCTTGGTTTTGGTGGTGTAGAACGGCTCGAAGATCCGCCGCTGCTGCTCTGGACTGAGGCCCGGACCGTTGTCGCGCACGGCGATTGCCAGAGCCGGTTGACCCTCCAGCTGTGCTGCCGAGCATTTCACTGTGATCTCCACCGGATCTTTGCACGCCGCCAGGGCATTTTCCAGAATGTTGCGGAACACCTGTTCCAGCCGGAACGGATCAACGAAGCAAGCCAGATCGACGCCGTAATTGTCTTCGTGCAGCATGGCCGTGCGCCCCTGCCGGAGATCGGCCAAGTTGCTCCACGCCTGTCGCCAAATGGAACGCACCGAGAGTGAGCGGCGCTCCAGTTTCAGCGGAGCGGCATAGTTGCGGACTTCGCCGTAGAGCTGCTGCAGGTGGTTTTGCGCGGTCTGGATGCGAGCAATCAGCTTGAGCGCCTCCGGACGCTCCTCGACTTCCATCGCCAGCATTTCCAGACACGCCTGACTGCGAGCCAGGGCGTTGCCGCTCTCGTGAGCGAGGCCGGCCACCATCTGCCCGATGGCCGCTAAGCGCTCCGATTGCAGAATGCGTTCCTGAGCTTGCTTGAGGGCGGCGATTCGCGCCAGGCTGGCGCGGAGGGCATCAGCGTTGATGGGCTTGAGGATGTAATCCGCCGCTCCTTGCCGCAGAGCAGCGATCGCGTCTTCCAGATCTGCGTACCCGGTAATGATAAGTATGGACGCCTCTGGGGCCAATTGACGCAGGCGCGGCAACACCTCCTCGGCGTTGCCGTCGGGCAGTCGCCGATCCAGCAGAATGGCCGCGAAGCGGTCCCAGTCGCCGCGTCGCAGGGCCTCGGCGACAGTCCCCGCCGTCTCGACCTGGAAGTTATCCAACTCCAGGATGTCGCGCAGATTGTTCCGCGTGTCGGCGTCGTCGTCCACCACGAGCACGCGGAGATCATCCCCCGCCGGCATTTGCTATCTCCAAAATGAACCACAGAGACACAGAGACACGGAGAAGAAAAAAAGCACGAACGAAGAAGAGAAAGTTCTTCACGTCTGTGAAGCTATTGTTCTGCTTTCTTTTTATTCTTCTCTGTGTCTCTGTGTCTCTGTGGTTCATTCTTCTTCTGTCTCGGTGGTTAGTTCTTCTTCTCGGTTTCGTCCGTCAATTGCTGCAACGTGGACAGCAGATTCGGCACATCAAACGGTTTATAGCACACCGCGTCTGCTCCTTCGGACATCACGCCCTGGATGACCGGGTCCATCTCAACGCGATGGCCGGTGATGACGACAGTGCGCGCCTGCGGATTGGGTTTCCGCACGCGCTGAAACACGCTGCGGCCATCGCCGCACGGCAGCTTCATGTCGATCAGCACGACACGAAAATTCTGCTCCCTGAGCAGACGGCTTGCTTGCACTTCGTCATGGGCAACGGTCACGCGATAGTCGCGCTCGCGCAGGAGATCCCAAAGATTGGAGCACAAATCGGGATCATCATCAACGATCAGTACCAGCGGCTGGCCTAACGCTTCCTCCACCAGCGTCATCAAACGGGGCAGATCCACCGGTTTAGGCAACACATGCCAGGCGCCGGCAGCCAGTGCCTCCTCGGCCGTGGCCTTGCTGGCGTAGGCCGTCACCACGATGGCCACCGTCCCCGCACAGATCTTGCGCAGCTCACGGTACAGCGTCAAACCATCCATGCCGGGCATCTTCAGATCCAAGAGTGCGATGTCATAACATCTCTTGCGCGCCAGTTCCAAAGCGGCGAAGCCATTGAGGGCGGTATCGACGTGATAACCCAAGTCAGTGAGAATATCCGATAGATTTCGGCACGTATCCGCCTCGTCATCGACGACGAGGATGGTCGGGGAATCCTTTGACATGAGCGGCCATACTCCTCGGATCACCGTCCGAGCCGGAAGCGTAAGCGAAGAGCCTTCGCTTACGCTTCCGGCTCGGATTGTTTGTCCGTTTGCAGAGAAACGGTGAAAGTGCTGCCTCGGCCCGGCTCGCTGGCCGCACGCAGACTGCCGCCGTTTTTCTCTAAAATCGCTCGCGCAATGGACAGTCCCAAGCCCAACCCGCGCGCCTTGGTCGAATAAAGCGGCTCCATCACTCGACCAAGCAGCTCGGCAGGGATACCGACTCCGGTATCCGCAACACTCGTCTCCAGAACGCCGTCTACCGCTCGTGCCGTTACGGTTAGCCGGCCGCCTTCGGGCATGGCTTCGCGGGCGTTGCGAATGAGGTTGGCGAAGACGATCCGGATCTGATCACTGTCGGCCAGCGCCGGCGGCAGCGATGAGGGACAGTCGATGACGACCTGGATCGCATCGGGCACCGGGGTAATGTCGAGAGCCTCGCGGACGCACTGTTCCACGGCGAAGGGCGCGCGATTGGGCACCGGTAGCTTGGCGAAGTTCGAGAGAGCCGTGATGGTGCTGTCCGCAACCATAACGTGTTTCTCGATGCGATGCAGATGCTCGGTCTTTTTCTCCGGCGAGGGATTGCGGGCCTTGAGCAGGTAATACACCGAAGTCTTGACCACGTTGAGCGGATTACGCAGCTCATGAGCGACGCCGCCGGCTACCTGACCGATGGCCGCCATCCGTTCGCTGCGTTGCAGCCGGGCGGAGTATTCGTACTGGTAGGCGTCCTCGATGATGGCCAAATCGAGATCGAGCAGCTTGTTGAGCGCACGCACGGTAAGCTGCAGATCTGCTTTGTCGCCGGACCAGTTCTCGTGTAGAACGCGCATCAATCCGGTTCGCAGCCGTGAGAGGGCAACATTGGTGTAGACTTGTGCGAGGCCAATCTCGACATGTCGCCAGCCGACTTGCCACCGGCGGGCAACGTAATTCTGATCGTAGCGGCCGGCCATCAGCTCGCGCAGCCACTGCCGGAGTGTGCCTTTGAGACGTTCAATCTGAGCCGGTCCGCCAGTGATGACCTTACGGGCATTGGGATGGCGGCCGATTTCGTCGTAGAAATCATCTATCAGATCTACCAGATGGGGTGTAAGCAACTCGGCCGTCGCCGCCACACGCTGCGTGTCCTCAGCCGTCCACCGTACCCAGACTTGCAACTCTTGATAACGACGATAAATGTCTTCGATGTCCACGATGGTTGATCTCTGTAAGCACAGATTGTGTCCGAGGGTGTGGATGCAAATATCTTACCAAAGCCAGGGGAGTGCAAAAGCCAGATAGATGATGGGACATAGGGAGCATTTTGCAGAGAACGATCGGAAATGCTTGTGCGGAAAAGGTTCGCTTGTGTGCGAAAACGCATAGCTGTTTCATCGCGATGTTCATCCAGGAACGGATACAGAAATGCGCGTTCCGAAAAATCTCGACTGACCTTCAAGGCGGTGGCATAATAGAATAGAAGAAGAAGACACCCGCCTACCGCCCGCCTTCCCTGACCGCTTTGAATGTAGAGATCGTAGCTGACATGACATTGATCACACGTTTTTTCTCTGTGGCTGCTTGCTCTGTCTTACCCACCGCACTGTTTGCCGCTCCGCCGGCCAATCCGCCGGCCGTCGAGTTCTTCGAAAAGCACGTCCGTCCGGTGCTGGCGACGAAGTGTCAGTCGTGCCACGGACCCAAACGCCAGCAAGGCGGACTGCGCCTCGATTCCCACTCTGCCCTGCTCAAGGGCAGCGATAATGGGGCGGTGGTTGTACCCGGCCAGCCGGACAAGAGCTTGCTCGTCAAAGCCATCCGCTATGACGGCGATGTGCAGATGCCACCCAAGGGCAAGCTGTCCGATGAGGCCATCGCCCATCTGACGGAATGGGTGAAAATGGGCGCTCCCTGGCCGGAGGAAACCGTCAAGGCGGATGCGAGTTCACTGTCTGTGGCCGAGGTGCGGCGAACGCACTGGG
>Ga0070739_10007869_pt1 | contig 11127 bp, 12 predicted proteins | sample Coa_R1_7_FD_66445 | JGI IMG/M metagenome (GOLD analysis project Ga0070739, IMG submission 66445) | Surface soil microbial communities from Centralia Pennsylvania, which are recovering from an underground coalmine fire - Coalmine... | ecosystem: Environmental > Terrestrial > Soil > Unclassified ... | reverse complement strand
CTCGCGACCGCCCTGGGCGGGCTCGTCGAAGTCGTAGACGTAGCGCGACACGCCGGGATGTTGTCATACGCCCGGAGGCGCGCCGGGCCGCTAGCGGCGGCGCCGGGCGCGGAACTCGGCGAGCCAGGCGACCGCGCGGAGCCCCATCCAGAGCGGCGTCAGCAGGACGTAGAAGAGGATGTCGGCGAAGACGAGGATGACCCACCAGAGGATCCAGTAGCGGATGGGGATCGGCGGCTTCGGCCTGCCGCTCATCCGCGGCGGGCTCTCGCCGGGGGCGGAGACGTGTGGCGCTCCTCCACGACGCGGACGACGCGGTGGGCGGTCTCCTCGATCGAGAGCTCGGAGATGTCGATGACGGGGCAGCGGAGACGGCGGTGGAGCTTCGCGGCCTGGTCGAGCTCGTCGTAGATCTCGCCGAGCTCCGCGTACTGGCGGTTGCGGGCGCCGCCGCCCATCGTGCGGACGCGGGCGCGCCGGATCTCGACGAGGCGATTCGGGTCGATGGTGAGCCCGACGATCTTCGCCTGGTCGACCTCGAAGAGCTGCTTGGGCGGCTCGATCCCCTTCACGACCGGGACGTTGGCGGCCTTGTAGCCGAGGTAGCCGAGATAGATGGAGAGCGGCGTCTTCGAGGTGCGAGAGACCCCGACGAGCACGACGTCCGCGTCGTGGAGGCCCTGCGCGACGCCGTCGTCGTAGCGGACGGCGAACTCGATCGCCTCCATGCGCTTGAAGTAGGCGGAGTTGAGCGGCGGCCGCGATCCCGGCGTCATCCTCGCGGCGACACCGGAGACGCGGGCGACGGCCTCGATCGGCTGGCCGAGCAGGTCGCAGTAGTGGAGTCGCGCGCGACGGCAGAGGGTGCGCATCGCCTCGCGCAGCTCCGGCTCGACGAGCGTGTAGACGACGACGGCGGGCCGGCCGCGCATGCGGTCGACCGCGAGCTGGAGGTCATCCTGCGACTCGACCCGCGGATGGCGGATCTCGACGAACTCCTGCTCCGGGAACTGCGCCTCGAGCGCCTGGACGAGCCGGGCCGCGGTCTCGCCGGTCGCGTCGGAGACGACGTGCAGCTCGACGGGCGGGTTCGGCATCGCGGCGGAGCCTATCGAGGGCTGGCCTTTTCTCCCTCCATCCCGAACCCCCACCCACCCACGGGGTGAGCAGCGTGTCACGTCGAGTGTGACGACCGGATCGCAGCTTCCCGGCGAAGGCGTGAACAGCGCCGGGGTAACCTCCACGCCCATGGCCGAGACCCGTCAGCCGGTGACGATGGACACGATCGTCTCGCTCTGCCGGCGGCGCGGCTTCGTCTTCCCGTCCTCCGAGATCTACGGCGGCCTCGGCTCGACGTACGACTACGGCCACTACGGCGTCCTGCTGAAGAACCAGATCCGCTCGCTCTGGCTGCGGGCGATGGTGCAGGAGCGCGACGACATCGTCGCCCTCGACTCGGCGATCATCCTCAACCCCGCCGTGTGGGAGGCGTCCGGCCACGTCTCGGGCTTCACCGATCCGCTCGTCGACTGCCGCACGTGCAAGCTCCGCTTCCGCGCCGACCAGCTCGAGCTCGCGAGCTGCGGCCGCAAGCCGAGCAAGCGCCCCGGCGAGACGCCGGACTGCGACCTCACCGAGCCGCGCCAGTTCAACCTGATGTTCGAGACGCACGTCGGCGCCCTGCAGGACGCGAGCTCGGCCGCGTACCTCCGCCCCGAGACGGCGCAGGGCATCTTCATCAACTTCAAGAACGTCTCCCAGCTCGCGCGCCGCAAGCCGCCGTTCGGCATCGCGCAGGTCGGCAAGTCGTTCCGCAACGAGATCACGCCGGGCAACTTCCTCTTCCGCGTCCGCGAGTTCGAGCAGATGGAGATGGAGTTCTTCGTGCCACCCGCCGACGCAGAGGAGTGGTACGCGTACTGGATCGAGCAGCGCCTCTCCTGGCACCGCAGCCTCGGCCTCCGCGAGAGCAACCTCCGCGTCCGCGAGCACTCGGCCGAAGAGCGCTCGCACTACTCGAGCGGCACGAGCGATATCGAGTACCTCTACCCGATCGGCTGGCAGGAGCTCGAGGGCGTCGCCAACCGCGGCGAGTACGACCTCACCCAGCACACGCAGCACTCGGGCACGAAGCTGGAATGGATCGATCCCGACGGCGGCCGGTACACGCCCCATGTGATCGAGCCGGCCGTGAGCATCGAGCGGATCTTCGTCGCGCTCCTCTGCGACGCGTACGACGAGGAGGTCGTAGGCGACCGCGAGCGGACGGTGCTCCGCCTGCACCCCAAGGTGGCCCCGGTCAAGGCTGCGATCCTTCCCCTGATCCCGCGCGACGAGGGCATGGCCGGCCGGGCGCGCGCCCTCTACGAGGAGCTGCGCCGCCACCACGTCGTCGAACACGACGAAGGCGGCCAGATCGGCAGGCGTTACCGGCGGCAGGACGAAATAGGTACGCCGTGGGCATTCACCGTGGACGAGCAGACGCTCGAGGACGAGACCGTGACGGTGCGGGAGCGGGACTCGCTGGCGCAGGAGCGTCTGCCGCTCTCGGGCGTGCGGGCGTGGCTGGACGACGCGCTCGAGCGGGACTGGCGCTCGCCACAGTCGGACTGATCGTCGCGGGCTGCGGGCTGACCAAGACGAAGGAGGTCGTCGTCGACCACACACGCACCGTCGTGGTCACGACGACGCGCACGGTGACGACGACGCAGGCGATTCCCGGTGCTGCCGCCTGCAGCGGCGGCGACCTGTCCGCGACGTTCGCCGTCGTCCCCGGCAGCTCCGGCGCTGGCCAGATCGCCTACGCGCTGAAGCTGACGAACACGTCGCAGACGTCGTGCTCGGTGAGCGGGCTCCACGTGCAGCTGCTCGATGCGAGCGGGTCGGCACTGCCCACCCGCGTCGCCGGCGCAACCGCCGGACCCGTCACGCTCGCCGCCGGGACTTCCGCGACCGCGGACGCCCGCTTCTCGCCCGACGTCGCGGGCCAGGGGGATTCGCAGGGCGGGCCGTGTCAGCCGACCGCACACACGCTTCGCGTCTCGCTGAGCGGCAATGGAAGCGTCGACGCGCCGATCCGGCCGCCGACCAGCGTGTGCGAGCAGGGACGCCTGAGCTTCCAGCCGCTCGCGCTGGGCTGAGCGCGCCGTCAGGCGCTGAGCGTCCGCAGCCGAAAGCCGCCGTGGAACTCGTACGAGGCGGTCACGACGCGAAGGGCGTCGCGCCGGGCGCGTTCGGACAGCTCCAGCCCCACCGCATCCGCCAGCGGCCGCCCGAGCAACGCGGCGATCCCGCTGATGCCGCCGGCGCTCAGCGCGAGCGCCTCCGTCCTCGCCGCGCAGCGAGGGCAGACCGCGCCGCCGGCTCGCGGCGAGTAGCCGACGAGCTCCCCCTCCGCCCCGCATTCGGCGCAGCCGGACACGTGCGGCAGGTAGCCGGACAGCCAGAGGAGCTTGAGCTGGAACGAGAGGCCGAGCGGGTCGAGCGCCGGTCGGTCGGCCGCGTGCGGCTGCGTGTCGAGCAGGTCGAGGAAGCGCGAGACGGCCGTGAACGCGCGCTCGTTCGCCTCCTCCTCGCTGAACAGGCGCAGCATCGCCTCGGCGCCGATCAGCCCGACCGAGAGGCGGTAGTAGTCCTCGCGCGCCTCGCGATGCGAGCGGACGAGCTGCGCGGCGGTCACCGTCTCGAGCTCGCCGCGGCCGCGGTGGAGGACGAGCTCGACGTGCGACAGCGGCTCCAGCCGGCCGCCGAAGCGTGACGTCGTCTTCCTGACGCCCTTGGCCACGGCGCCGACCCTGCCGTTCGCGAGCGTGTAGAGGTGGAGCACGCGGTCGGCCTCCCCGAGGCGGATCGAGCGCAGCACGACCGCCTCGGTGCTGTAGGAGCGACCGGCCATGTCCGTTCCAGTCTAGAAGCGCCGGCGGCCGGGAACGTTTCGCGCGCCGTATGCGTTGTAAGAGGTAATGAAGCGGATTCGGATCTATACGACGCGCTGGTGCGGCTTCTGTGTGCGCGCGAAGACGCTGCTCGACTCGAAGGGGCTGCCCTACGAGGAGGTGCACCTCGACGACGACCCGGCCTTCCGCCAGACCGTGTTCGACCTCACGGGCGGCTGGACCGTGCCGCAGATCCTGATCGACGAGCGGCCGATCGGCGGCTACTCGGAGCTCTGGCGCCTCGATCGCGACGGCCGCCTCGACGAGCTGCTCGCGGCCTGAGCCGCGGGCTCCGGCTGACACGTCGGGCAGTACCAGGTGCCCCGGCCGGCGATGCGCGTCTTCGCGATCGGCGTCCCGCAGCGGTCGCACGGCTCGCCCTCCCGCCCGTAGGCATGGAACTCGTCCTGCATCGAGCCTGAGGTTCCGTCCGGCAGGCGGTAGTGGCGCAGCGTCGAGCCTTGCCGCGCGAGCCCGTGCTCGAGCGCGGCGCGGACGCCGCGGTGGAGGCGGCGGAGCTCGGGCTGGTCGAGACCGTCCGCGGGCCGCAGCGGGTTGAGGCGGGCACGCCAGAGCGCCTCGTCGACGTAGATGTTCCCCATCCCGGCGAGCGTGCGTTGGTCGAGGAGCGCAGCCTTGAGGCTCGTACGCCGGCCGGCGAGCCGGTCGCCGAGATTCGTGGCCGTGAAGAGGGCGTCGAGTGGCTCGTCGCCGACGCGCGCGGCGAGATAGGGCTCGAGCTCGCCGGGCTCGAGCACGAGCCAGGTGCCGAAGCGCCGGACGTCGCGATAGACGACGTCCGATCCGTTATCTAGTGTGACAACGGCTCGGCGATGCGGATCGTCGGTGACCGACCCGCTCGGCGCGCACAGCAGGCTCCCCGTCATCCGGAGGTGGACCAGGAGAACGCGACCGCTCTCGAACCGAACAATCAGATACTTGCCGCGCCGCTCGACCGCCGCGACCCGCTCGCCCTCCAGCTCGGCCGCCACCTCGGCCGGCTCGAACGGGCGCACCAGCCTCGGATCCGCGATGTCGACGCGCTCGAAGCGCCTCCCCGCCAGCACGGGCTCCAGCTGGCGGCGGACGCTCTCGACCTCGGGCAGCTCGGGCATCGGCTACGCCAGCGTGTCGAGGACGATCGGCCGTGCCTCGGGCGCCTCGTCCCCCAGCTCGTAGGCCGCGAGGAGCGCTTCGGCTGCCTCGGTCGCCGCCGCGTCGTCGCGGGCGTGCACCTCGGCGAGCGGCTCGCCGCGCTCGACGGCATCGCCGCGCTTGCGCTTGCAGACGATGCCGACCGCGTGGTCGACCGGATCGGCCTTCCCGCGCCTGCCGGCGCCGAGGTGGAGGGCCGCCTGGCCCACGAGCAATGCCGCGAGACGCGTGACGAACCCGTCGCGAGGCGCGAACACCTCGCGGATCAGCGGCGCCTTCGGCAGCGCGTCCTCGGAGGGCTCGCCGCCCTGCGCGCGGACCCAGCGCTCGTAGGCGGCTTCGGCGGAGCCGTCGGCGAGCGTCTGCTCGGCCCGCCCGCGCGCTTCGTCCCGGTCGATGCCGAGGTCGGAGAGCGCGAGCAGGTGCGCGGCAGCGTCGAGGACGAGCTCCGTGAAGTCGGGCGGGCCGTCGCCGCGAACGGTGGCCAGCGCCTCGCGCACCTCGAGAGCGTTCCCGACCGCCTGCCCGAGCGGCTGGTCCATGTCGGTGAGGACGCAGACGACGTCCCGGCCGGCGGCGCGCCCGAGCGCGAGCATCTCGCGCGAGAGCTCGCGCGCGTTCTCGAGCGTCTTCATGAAGGCACCGTCGCCGACTTTGACGTCGAGCACGATCGCGTCGGCGCCGGAGGCGATCTTCTTGGACATGATGCTCGCCGCGATCAGCGACACGTTGTCGACCGTCGCCGTCACGTCGCGGAGCGCGTAGAGCTTCTTGTCCGCCGGGACGAGATCGGCCGTCTGCCCGACGATGGCGAGACCGAGCTCGCGCACCTGGGCGACGAACTCCTCGGTCGTCAGCTCCACGCGAAAGCCGGGGATCGACTCGAGCTTGTCGAGCGTGCCACCGGTGTGCCCCAGCCCGCGGCCGCTCATCTTCGCGAAGGGAACCCCGCACGCCGCCACGACCGGCCCGACCGCGAGCGTCGTCTTGTCGCCGACGCCTCCCGTCGAGTGCTTGTCGACGACCCTCCGCCCCAGGACTGCTCCGAGGTCGAGCGTCTCGCCGCTGCGCACCATCGCGTCGGTCAGGGCGAACGTCTCGCTCTCCGAGAGCCCGCGGAAGTAGACGGCCATCAGGAACGCGGCGAGCTGGTAGTCGGGGACGTCCCCGCGCGTGTACGAGAGGACGAGCTCCGACAGCTCGTCCGCATCGAGCTCTCCGCCGTCGCGCTTCCGCTCGATCAGCTCCGCAGGGCGGATCACGTCTCGGCGACGAACACGCAGGGAGCGCGCGTGACGATCAGCTCGCCTTCGAGGTCGGGAAGCACTCCTCCCCAGCCCGCGAGCTGGATGCTCGCCTCGACGTACGCCTGCGCGGCGTCCCGATCAGGAAAGCGGACGATGCCGCTCGCGTCGCGCGCCTCGACGCGCGCGAACCGCCGCTGCAGGAGCTCTCGCCCGTTCTCCGCCGAGAACGACCAGCTCGGCCTCGGCACTCCGAGCAGCTCACGGATCTCCTGCATGTGCGTCGTGCCGTTCGTGACGGCGACGAGCCGGCCTCCGGGCCGCAGGACGCGGGCGATCTCCGCGAGAGCCTCGTCGACCTCCTTCACGTGGAAGAGCATCCAGGCCGCGAGGACGCAGTCGAAGGCCCCGTCGGGGAACGGCAGCGCACGCACGTCGCCGACCAGCGCCTCGATCCCCCGCGCGCGCGTCAGGTCGACCATCCGCTGCGACTGGTCGACCGCGACGACCTCCGCGCCGAGCGCGTCCCTCATCCACTCGGCGAACTGACCGCGACCGCAGCCCACGTCGAGGCAGCGAGCCGGCTCGACCTCCGCGACCGCCTCCTGGAGGATCGCGAGCGGGTCGGGCCCTTCCGACCACTGGTAGATCGAGGCTCGCGCCTCGAGCCGCCGCTCGCTCGCGTACTCCTCCTTGACGCCCTTGGGATCGTCGAGCGCGCTCACGGCGTCAGGATGGGGCTGCCCGGGATCCCACGCGAGGGCGCCTTCCCGCCGAGCCACGCGTTCACGGTGGCGCCGACGTCCGCGAACTCGCCCTCGTGGACTTGGCCCGCGGCGTTCCTGCCCTCGACGTAGGCGAGCAGCATCGCGTGCTCGCGCGAGTGGTCCGTCGACGGAGTGGTCGGGTCGCAGCCGTGGTCGGAGGTGACGATCAACAGGTCGCCGGGATGCAGCGCGTCGAGCAGGTCGGGCAGCCGCCGATCGAAGTCCTGCAGGCAGCGGTGGAAGTTGACGGGGTCGTTGCGGTGGCCCCAGAGCATGTCCGTCTCCACGAGGTTGACGAAGACGAATCCCTCGTCGAGCTCGCGCAGCAGCCGCTCGGTCTGCTGGATCCCGTCGATGTTCGACTTGGTCGGCGTCGACTCGTCGATGTCCTGGTCGGCGAAGATGTCGCCGATCTTGCCGACGCCGTAGACCTTCACCCCGGCCTCCCGGAGCAGGGTCAGGTAGTTCGGCTGACGCGGCTTGAGGGAGAAGTCGTGCCGGTTCGGCGTCCGCGTGTAGTTGCCGGGCTCGCCGACGAACGGCCGCGCGATCACGCGCCCGACCGCATGCTTCCCGGTGAGGATCTCGCGCGCGGCCCCGCAGGCCTCGTAGAGCTCCTCGAGCGGGATCGTCTCCTCGTGCGCGGCGATCTGGAAGACGGAGTCGGCGGAGGTGTAGACGATCCACTTCCCGGTCCGCTGGTGCTCCTCGCCGAGCTCCTGGATGATCTCGGTGCCGCTGGCCGGCTTGTTGCCGAGCACGCCGCGGCCGGTGCGGTGCATGAACGGGTCGATCACGTCGTGCGGGAAGCCGTGCGGGTAGGTCGGGAACGCCTGCGCGGTGACGATCCCCATCAGCTCCCAGTGGCCGGTGGTGGTGTCCTTGCCCTTCGACCGCTCGAGCAGGCGCCCGGCAATCGCAGGCGCGCCCGGCTGCGGCGGGCAGCCTTCGAGCGGCGCGAGGTTGCCGAGGCCGAGGGCCTCCATGCTGGGAAGGTCGAGACCGCCGACCGCCCTGGCGACGTTGCCGAGCGTGTCGGATCCCTCGTCCCCGTACTGCGCGGCGTCCGGCAGCTCGCCGGCGCCGACGGCATCCAGCACGATGACGCACGCCCGGGCCACGGGGCTATTCTAGGGACGCCCGTGTCGACCGCCCTCGACCTTCTTGCCTTCGTTGGCTACGCGCTCGCCGTCGTCGGCGCCGCGGCGGGCGTGACGTGGGTCGTCGTCCGGGTCACTCCGAGCAAGCGGCCAAGCCAGCCGGCGAAGCGCTAGACGATGTCCTAGACGGGGGCGAGCGGGAGCACGCCGTCGAGCGGCGTGTAGTCGAGGCTGTGCGCCTCAGCGACCGCCTCGTACGTGATCTTCCCGTCGACGACGTTGACGCCGCGCGCGAGCGCCGGGTCGCGGGAGACCGCCTCCGCGAGGCCGTGGCCGGCGATCGCCTCGACGTAGGGCAACGTCGCGTTGGTCAGCGCCTTGGTCGAGGTGATCGGCACGCCGCCGGGCATGTTGGCGACGCAGTAGTGGACGATGCCGTCGACGTCGTAGACGGGATCCGAGTGCGTGGTCGCGTGGGCGGTCTCGACGCAGCCGCCCTGATCGATGGCGACGTCGACGATCACCGCGCCGGGCTTCATGTCCCGAAGCATCTCGCGGGTGACGAGCTTCGGCGCCCGCGCGCCCGGGATCAGCACGGCGCCGATCACGACGTCCGCCTTGGCGATGGACTCGTCCACCTGCAGCGCGGAGGACATGAGCAGGCTGACGCGGCCGGAGAGGATCTCGTCCAGATGCCGCATGCGGTCGATCGAGCGCTCGAGGATCGTCACCTGGGCGCCGAGGCCGAGGGCGATGATCGCTGCGTTGTAGCCGACGATCCCGCCGCCGACGACGACGACGTGGCCGGGCGCGACCCCGGGCGTCCCCGCGAGCAGGACGCCCCGGCCCCCGAGCGGCTTCTCGAGGAAGTGCGCAGCCGCCTGCGGGGCGAGCCGGCCGGCGATCTCGCTCATCGGGGCGAGCAGCGGCAGGCGGCGGTCGTCCGTCTCCACGGTTTCGTACGCGACGGCCGTGATCCCGCTCTCCATCAGCGCGCGCGTGAGCGGCTCGTCGGCGGCGATGTGGAGGTAGGTGAAGAGGACGAGCCCGTCACGCAGGCGCGCGTACTCCGGCTCGATCGGCTCCTTCACCTTGAGCAGAAGCTCCGATTCGGCCCAGACCTCTTCGACGGAGCCGATGCGGGCTCCGGCTCGCTCGTAGTCGGCGTCGGAGAAGGCGCTGCCCTCGCCGGCCGACCGCTCGACGAGCACATCGTGCTGGTGCTGGACGAGCTCGCGCGCCCCCGCGGGCGTCAGCGCCACGCGGTACTCGTCGGTCTTGATCTCCTTGGCGACGCCGATCTTCAAGGCGGGGAGACACTAGCTGGCGCAGAAGTCGCGAGGAAGCCGCAACGAAGTCTCCGGTGTTTCGCAACCGCCGGTCACACCGTCGCCGGCCCCGCGGCGCTAGCCTCGCCGGTGAGGGCGGCGGGACGACTCCCCACCCTAGGGCGGGGGTTTGGGTGCCCGAGCAGCGCTCTCGCCTACGCCGTGTCGGAGCTAGCCGGTCTGCGACTGCAGGTAGAGGAGCAGGCCGGCGAGTGTCTTCGCATCCTCGATCTCGTCGAGCCGGGCGCGCACCTCGTCGTGTCGCCAGCGGACGAGCTCGAGCTCCTCGTCGGCCTCGGGCGCCGCCTCGCCGCGCTCAACTCCCTCCGCCGCGAACAGCGTCATCCGCTCGCGGCAGAACCCGGGCGTCGTCCAGAACGCCGCCAGCTCCCGCCACTCGCCGCCGCGCAGGCCGCATTCCTCCGCCAGCTCGCGCCGTGCGGTCTCCAGCGGCTCCTCCCCCTGCTCCGCCGTTCCCGCGGGCAGCTCCAGCAACCGCTTCCGGGCCGGCTCCCGCAGCTGTCGCACGAGCGTCACCCAGCCGTCCCGGTCGACGGCGACGATCGCCACCGCCCCCGGATGCTCCACGACCTCACGCTCGTGCTCGCCCCACCGCTCGAGCGTCACGTCGATCAGCGAGCCCTCGTACACCGGGCGGGACGAATCGGGCTCGAGAGTCACGCGACCCCTTCCCGCGCGCACTCGACGAGCGCCACCGTCACGTCCGCCATCGCCTCCAGGTCGGCGGCCGCGACGCGCTCGTTCGGGCTGTGGAAGTCGTACACGCCGTGCGTGAGATTGACGCAGCGCAGACGCCGCTCGTTGAAGACGTTCGCGTCGGCGGCGCCGCCCGAGAGCCCGTACCGCACCTCGTGCCCGCAGCGCCCGAGCGCCGCAGCGGCGAGCGCCACGACGTCGTCGCTCTTGGCGAAGCGATAGCCGCGATACGTCTTCCGCAGCTCGCTCTGCATCTCGCATTCGGTCTCGCTCGCCGCGAACGCGCAGGCATCGAGCATCTCCTGGACGACGTCGCCGAGCTTCCGCTCGTCGTGCGAGCGTGCCTCGGCGAGGAACGAGCACTCGTCCGGGACGATGTTCCCCGCGGTGCCGCCGCGGATGACCCCGACGTTCGCCGTCGTCGCCTCGTCGACCCGGCCGAGGCGAAGATCCGCGATCGCCTTCGCCGCCGCCTGGATCGCCGACCGGCCCTCCTCGGGCGCCATTCCCGCGTGCGCCGCCCGGCCGCGGAACGTGATCTCCAGGCCCTGCGCCGACGGTGCACCGAGGACGATCTCCCCGATCGCGCCCTCCTGGTCGTAGACGAAGCCGAGCCGAGCCGCGAGCCGCGTGTGGTCGAACGCGAGGGCGCCGAGCAGCCCGACCTCCTCCTGCCGCGTGAACAGCAGCTCGATCCCCGCGTGCGGCACGTTATCGGCGAGCACGCGGCGCACCCCTTCGAGCATCTGGACGACCGCCGCCTTGTTGTCGGCGCCGAGGATCGTGCCGCCGGCGTTCCGGATCAGCCCGTCCTCGACGACCGGCCGCAGCTCCCCGGAGGGAGGAACGGTGTCGAGGTGCGCGCAGAAGAAGAGCGGCGT
>Ga0070739_10007867_pt1 | contig 11130 bp, 13 predicted proteins | sample Coa_R1_7_FD_66445 | JGI IMG/M metagenome (GOLD analysis project Ga0070739, IMG submission 66445) | Surface soil microbial communities from Centralia Pennsylvania, which are recovering from an underground coalmine fire - Coalmine... | ecosystem: Environmental > Terrestrial > Soil > Unclassified ... | reverse complement strand
GACGGCCATTCGGCGAAGCGGCGCTCGACGAGCTTCGTCACGGCGGCGACCCGCACGCCCGCCTCCCCGAGCAGGTCGTGGATCTCGCCGCTCCCCGGCCCGAGCCCGATCCGCATCAGAAGATCGCCTTCACCGGGAACCAGACTGCCGCGGCGACGGCGGCGGCGGCGGGGATCGTCAGCACCCAGGCCATGACGATGTTGCCCGCGACGCCCCAGCGGACGGCCGAGAGCCGTTTCGTCGCGCCCGCCCCCATGACGGCGCCGGAGACGACGTGCGTCGTCGAGAGCGGGTAGCCGTAGTGCGTCGACGCGAAGATGACGGCGCCCGAGGCCGCCTGCGCGGCGAACCCGGCGGGGGCGTCCATCTGGAAGACGCGCTGCCCGAGCGTGCGCATGATCCGCCACCCGCCCGCGTAGGTGCCGGCCGCGATCGACACGCCGGCCGCGATCTTCACCCACGTGGGGATGTAGAAGCTGTGGATCGACCCGTGCGCGAAGAGCGCGAGCGCGATCACGCCCATCGTCTTCTGCGCGTCGTTCGCGCCGTGCGTGAACGCGACCCAGGTTCCGCTCGCGAGCTGCCCCAGCCTGAACGACCTGTTCGCGAGGCCCGGGGTCATCCACTGGAACGCCCAGTAGATGCCGAGCAGGACCGCGAAGGCCGCGACGAACGCGACTGTCGGCGCCCACAGCGCCGGGATGATCACCTTGTGCGCGATCCCGTGCCACTCGACGCCCTTCTCGCCCGACTGGACGAGCGCGGCGCCGACGAGCCCGCCGATCAGCGCGTGCGACGACGACGACGGCAGGCCGAGCCACCACGTGAGCAGGTTCCACGCGATCGCGCCGACGACCGCGGCCAGGACCGTCTTCGGGTTCGCGAGGCCGGTGTCGATGATCCCCTTCCCCACCGTCTTCGCCACCGCGGTTGTGACGAACGCGCCGCCGAGGTTCGCGAGCGAGGCGATCGCGACGGCGAGGCGCGGCGAGAGCGCGCGCGTCGAGACGGAGGTCGCGACCGCGTTGGCGGTGTCGTGGAACCCGTTCGTGAAGTCGAACGCGAGGGCGACGACGACCGTGACGACGAGCAGCGTCAACGGCTAGCGATTCTTGACGAGGATCGCCTCGAGGACGTCCGCGGCGTTCTCGCAGGCGTCGACCGCTTCCTCGAGCTGCTCGTGGATGTCCTTCCAGCGGATGATCGTGATCGGGTCGGCGCCCGAGCGGAAGAGCTCGGCGATCGCCTCGCGCGCGAGCCGGTCACCCTCGTCCTCGAGGTCGCGCAGCGCGACGAGCTGCTTCTTCGAGTCGCGGAAGCCCTCGAGTAGCCCGACGGCGTCGTGCAGCCGCGCCGCGGCGCGGTGGATCACCTCGGCCTGCTCGCGCGCGCGCCGCGGCACCTCCTTCACCTCGTATGCGTCGATGTTGTCCGCGGCCTCGTCGATGTGGTCGCAGACGTCGTCGATCGCCGAGGCGAGCCGGTACATGTCGTCGCGGTCGAGCGGCGTCACGAAGGTGCGGTTCAGCAGGTTGATCACCTCGTGGGTGAGCCGGTCGCCCTCGTTCTCGAGCTCGCGGATGTCGCGCAGCCTGTCCCTGCTCGCGGGCCAGCCGTCGAGCAGGTCGACGAGCGCGTGCGCGATCTCCCGCGCGTTCGCCGACGCCTGCGTGAAGAGGTCGAAGAACTCGCGCTTCTGCGGTGTGAGGCGGAGCGGCACGGCCGGCCCGGTTCTACCAGACCCGCGCCGCCCGGAATCTCAGGTGGTGCTCGTCACGCGGCCACGCCAGAACGGCCGCACGAGCGGGTCGGTGATGCGCTCGACGACCCGCGCGATCGCGGCGATCACCGGCCGGCCGAGCCGGACGACGAGCACCGCCACCACCGTGCCGATCAGCGCGCCCGCGACGACGTCCCCCGGGTAGTGCTCGCCGATGACCACGCGCCCCACCGCGATCAGGACCGCGAGCACGAGGAAGAGAGCGCCGGCGATCGGGTCGAGCAGGAGCACGGCGACCGCAATCGCGAAGGCGGCGCTCGCGTGGTCGGACGGGAACGACGCGTCTGTCTTGTGGGGCCCCCAGATGTGCGCGACGTGATGCGTCTGGAACGGCCGGTCGCGATGCCAGAGGTGCGAGATCACCTGGTTGACGAGCAGCGCGAGCCCGGCGGAGGCGAGCGCGGAGCCGGCCGCGATCTTCCACTTCCGGTCGCCGCCCGGACGCGCGGCGAGCCAGAGCAGCACCGCCGCGACGCCGATCAGGTACGTGCCGTACGTCTCGACGCCGTGGAAGAGGCGGCCGAGCCAGCTGTGGTGCACCACGAACCGGTTGACCGCGTGGTAGATCCGCCAGTCCACGGGCGGCACGTTAGCGCGCGGAGTAGTCGTAGAACCCGCGGCCGCTCTTCCGGCCGAGCCGGCCGGCCTGGACGTACTGGCGCAGGAGCGGGCACGGCGCGTACTTCGGGTCGCCGAGGCCGCGGTGCAGCACCTCCATGATCGCGACGCACGTGTCGAGGCCGATCAGGTCGGCGAGCGCGAGCGGCCCCAGCGGGTGCGCGAACCCGAGCTTCGCGATCGTGTCGATCGCGTCCGCCTCGGCGACGCCTTCCATCAGCGCGTACGCCGCCTCGTTGACGAACGGCATCAGGATGCGGTTCGAGACGAAGCCGGGGAAGTCGCGTGCCTCGGCAGGCTCCTTCCCGAGCTCCCGCGCCAGCTCGACGATCGCGGCGGCGGTCTCGTCCGAGGTCTGCACCGCGCGGATCACCTCGACGAGCTTCAGCACCGGGACGGGGTTGAAGAAGTGCATGCCGACGACGCGGTCGGGCCGCTTCGTGACGGCCGCGAGGGTCGTGATCGGGATCGAGCTCGTGTTCGAGGCGAGGATCGCCGCCTCCGGCAGCACCAGGTCCGCCCGCCGGAACACCTCCTCCTTCGCCGCCGCGTCCTCGGTGATCGCCTCGATCATCAGGTCGGCCGCGACGAGGTCGTCCGCGGGCGAGACGCGCTCGAGCACCTCCGCCGGGTCCTGGCCGCCCTTCTCGGCGAGCCGCTCGAGGCTGCGGCGCATGGCGCCGAGGCCGCGCTCCGTCGCGCCCGGGTACGGGTCGTGGAGCGACACGCGGCGGCCCGAGGCCGCCACCACCTGCGCGATGCCGCCGCCCATCTGGCCGGCGCCGACGACGAGGACGTGCTCGAAGCTCACGGCCGGGTTTCTACCTGCTCGGCGGAGCAGAGGCGCCGAGCACCTGCACGAGACCATCTGCCGCGCGCCACACGTCGTGGAAGCTGTTGTAGAGCGGCACCGGAGTGAGGCGAACGATGTTCGGCGGCCGCTCGTCGCAGACGATGCCGTGCTCGTCCCGGAGCCGCCGCGCGACCTCGACCGCGTCTCCCGGCACCTCGATCGAGAGCTGGCAGCCACGCGCCTCCGGATCCGCGGGGGTGATCACCGTCAGCGGGGCGCGCTCGGCCGCCTCGCGGAGCAGCGACTCGAGGAAACCCGTCAGCCGGAGCGAGCGCCGCCGGAGCGCCTCGATTCCCACGCGGTCGAAGATCTCGAGCGAGACCCGGACCGGCGCGAACGACAGGATCGGGGGATTCGAGAGCTGCCAACCTTCGACGTCGGGCCGTGCCTCGAACACCGGCGACATCCGGAAGCGCCGGGAGAGGTCGTTGCCCCACCACCCGGCGAAGCGCGGGATCGACGGGTCGCACGCGTGTCGTTCGTGGACGAAGCACCCCGCGACCGCGCCGGGGCCCGAGTTCAGGTACTTGTAGGAGCACCAGGCGGCCCAGTCGACGCCCCAGTCGTGCAGGGCGAGCGGCACGTTGCCCGCGGCGTGTGCGAGGTCCCAGCCGGAGACGGCTCCGGCCGCGTGGGTCGCGGCGGTGATCTCCGCCATCGGGAGCAGCTCGCCGGTCAGGTAGCTCACGCCGCCGAGCAGCACGAGCGAGAGCGTCGGCCCCTCTCGCTCGATCCGGTCGACGACGTCTTCGCCCCGGAGCGTGCGCTCGCCCTCACGGGGGCGGAGACGGATCGTCGCCGTGTCGGGGTCGAGGCCGTGGTGCCGGATCTGGCTCGCGACCGCGTAGGAGTCGGACGGAAACGCGGCGTCCTCGATCAGGATCCGGTAGCGGTCGCGGGTCGGGCGGTAGAAGCTGACCATCATCAGGTGGAGGTTGACCGTCAGCGAGTTCATGCAGACCGTCTCGCCGGGCAGGGCGCCGACGAGCCGCGCCGAGGTCTCGCGGGTCGCCTCGTGATAGGTCAGCCACGGCTGTCGAGCGCCGGAATGGCCCTGGACGCCGAGCGTCGCCCAGTCCTCGAGGTCGGCGGCGACGGCGTCGGGCACGGCGCGAGGCATCAGGCCGAGCGAGCTGCCTGCGAGGTAGGCGAGCTCCGGCTGCGGGCCGCCCCGCCAGGGCGGCACGGCGAACTCTCGCCGCAGCGCCGAGAGCGGGTCGTCCCGATCGAGCGCCCGCGCCGCCTCCTCCGCCGCGCTCACCGGCGTCGTCCGAACAGGTGCGCCCACGTCACGCCGCGTCGCCGCGAGATCATGTTCTCGAGCAGTCGGAAGTGCTCGTCGACGACGGCCCGAACCGCGTAGAGATCGCGTGTGCGCATCGCGGCCAGCTGGCGGCGATGGACGTCGAGCGTGCGGCGGTGTTCCCGCGCGTCGGGGGGATACGCCAGGCGAATCGGATGGAGCAGACGGTCGATCTCCGCGAGCGAGCGCTCGAGCGTACGGCTTCGCGCCGCACGGACGACCGCCCGGTGGAACATCGCGTCGGCCCGGGCCGCGAGCTCGGCCGACTCGAGGCTCTCCGCGAGCAGCGCCACCGTCCGCTCGATCGCGACGAAGTCGTCCTCACGAGCCGTCACCGTCGCGTGCTCGACGATCGCGCCTTCGAGCACCCGACGCGCGGTGACGACGTCGACGATGTCCTGCTCGTGCAGCTCGTCGCTCGAGAGGCTCGGCGTCGGCATCAGCTCGCTGAGCAGGTAGACGCCGCCCGCGCCGCCCTTCCGCACCGACACGACGCCGGAGCCTTCGAGCACCCGGAGGGCCTCGCGCGCCGTCGGCCGCGAGACCCCGAGCTCCTCGGCGAGCTCGTCGAGGTCCGGCAGCCGACTGCCGGCGGGCAGGCCCAGTCGCTCGATCGCCTCCACCGTGTGCGCGACCGCGAGCTCGTGGACGCGTGTCGGACGAATCCGCTCGAGCGGAAGCGATCTTCCTGCCGTCCTACCCTCCGAGCCCCGAACCGCTGACCCGCTCGGGGACGACGCGCACCGACACCCGGCGCTCACCCGGCTCGAGCCACGGGTACGGGTCGAGCCCGACGTACTTCCCGGAGAGGCGGTTGAGCTGGTCGACCGCCCCTTCCTCCGACAGCTCCGCGCGCCCGGAGACCGAAGCCCAGCCCCGCTGCGGGTCCTCCTGATCCATCACCGTCACCGTCACGCGCGGGTCCCGTGCCAGGTTCCGAGCCTTCGCGCTGTCGTGCGTCGTGTTGAACACCACGTAGTGCCCGTCCCAGTCCACCCAGACGGTCGACGCCTGGGCCGACCCGTCTGCCCGGAGCGTCGCGACGACGCCCCAGTTGCGCCCCCGGAAGAGGGCGCGCTGGCCTTCCGTCAGCTCGACCACGCACGAACATTAACTCAGTTGATCTTCGTGGATCAAGGGCGCGCGCCTACCCTTCGCACGTGCACGTCCGTCTCGCCGCCGCCGCCGACGCGCTCGCGATCGAGACCGTGCGCGTGCGCGGGTGGCGCACCGCCTACCGGCACGTCTTCCCGCCGGCTGAGCTCGACGCGCTCCCCATCGACCCCGAGCGCTGGCGCGCCCGGCTGCACGTCCCGCCGCACGGTTGGACGACCCTCGTCTGCGAGAACGGCGACGGGGCGGTGCTCGGGTTCGCCTCCGTCGGGCCGAGCCGGGACGAGGACGCGCTCGGCGAGCTCTACGCGATCTACGTCGAGCCGGGCTCCTGGTCGACGGGCGCCGGCCGCGCGCTGATCGCCGCGGCCGAGGAGCGCCTCGCGGCGGAGTACGACGCGGCGCTCCTCTGGGTGCTCGAGGAGAACCCGCGCGCGCGGCGCTTCTACGAGCGGGCGGGCTGGGCCGCCGACGGCGCTCGCAAGGCGGAGGAGCGGTTCGGGGTGCGCGCCCCGGAGGTGCGTTACCGCAAGGACTTCAGGAGCTCGCGCTCGCCCTCGTAGGAGAGGAGCAGCGCGGCCTCGTCGAGCGTCGCCCAGCGCACCTCGTCGACCTCGTCGGACGGCCCCGGCTCGCCGGGCGCCGTCATCGCCCACCATCGGACCTCCTTCGGCTCCCCTCCGTGCGCGTACGTGGTCGTGCCGAGGTAGGCCCCGAGCTCGCAGCGGAGGCCCGTCTCCTCCCGCACCTCGCGCAGCGCCGCCTCCTCCCATGACTCGCCCTGTTCGAGCTTGCCCTTGGGCAGCGACCAGTCGTCGTACCGGTCACGGTGCACGAGCAGGACGCGCTCGCCCCGCACCACGATCCCACCCGCGGAGCGAATCATGAGGCGTCGTATCCCCGCGGGTGCCGCGTGCGGGGGTGCGGCGCCTCAAGCCTCGACGAGGAGCGCATCGCCCTGCCCGCCGCCGGAGCAGATCGCGGCGAGGCCCAGCCCGCCCCCGTTCCGCCGCAGCTCGTGCACCATCGTCGCGACGATCCGCCCTCCGGACGCGCCGATCGGGTGGCCGAGCGCGACGGCCCCGCCGTTCACGTTCACGTTCCCCTCGTCCGCGCCGAGCAGCCTCGTCGAGTTCCACGCCACCGACGAGAAGGCCTCGTTGATCTCGACGCGCTTCACGTCGTCGATCGTCTTGCCGGCCCGCTCGAGCGCGATCGCGCCCGCCTTCGCGGGCGTCCGCGCCAGGTAGGCGAACTCGTCGGCGACGTAGCCCTGGGCGACGATCGTCGCGAGCGGCTCGAGCCCGCGCCGCCGCGCCCACTCCTCCGAGCAGACGACGACGCAGCTCGCGCCGTCGTTGACGCCGGGAGCGTTGCCGGCGGTGGTCGTCCCCTCCGGGTCGAAGACCGGCTTCAGCGCGGCGAGCTTCTCGAGCGTCGTGTCGCGCCGCACCGACTCGTCGGCGGTCACGTCGCCGACCGGGACGATCTCGTCGTCGAAGCGGCCTGCGTCCTGCGCCGCCGCCGCGCGCTCGTGCGAGCGGGCCGCCCAGGAGTCCTGCTGCTCGCGCGAGATGCCGAGCTCACGCGCCACGTGCGAGTTCTGCTGCACCATGTGCAGCCGGTCGAAGGTCGAGGTGAGCCCGTCGTGGACCATCGAGTCGACGAGCTCGCCGTTCCCGAGCCGGTAGCCGAACCGCGCCTTCCGGAGGAGGTACGGCGCGTTCGACATCGACTCCATGCCGCCTGTGACGACGACGTCGACGTCGCCGGCGCGGATCATCGAGTCGGCGATCTCGAGCGCGCGGATCGACGACGCGCACACCTTGTTGATCGTGTCGGCCGGCGTCTCGACCGGCAGGCCCGCGCCGACGGCGGCCTGCCGCGCCGGAGCCTGCCCGGCGCCCCCCTGGAGCACCTGCCCCATGATCACGTACTGCGGCTCGTACGGCTCGAGCCCGATCCGCGCGAGCCCCTCTTTGATCGCGAACGCGCCGAGCTCCGTCGCCTCGTAGCGGGCGAGCCCGCCGCCGAGCTTCCCGAACGGCGTGCGGACTGCGCTGACGATGACGGTGCGGCCCGCCATCAGCGGACGAACGAGGTGTCGGCGTCGAGGCGCGCCGCGAACGCGACGATCAGGCGGACGACCGCTTCCACGTCGGCAAGATCGCACATCTCGTTCGGGCTGTGCAGGTAGCGGGTCGGGATCGACAGGAGCCCCGTCGGGACGCCGGCGCGCGCCAGGTGGATCGCGTCCGCGTCGGTGTGCGTCTCGCGCGAGTAGACCTCGAAGCCGTGCGCGATGCCCTCGGCCTCGGCGGTCTCGCCGAGCAGGTCGGTCACCCTCAGGTTCAGCGTCGGGCCGCGCGCGATCATGGCGCCCATCCCGAGCTCGATGCGGCCGGCACGGCGCGGGTCGCCGCCCGGCACGTCGGTCGCCGGCGTGACGTCGACGACGAGCGCGACCGCCGGGTCGAGCCCGAACGCGGCGGTGGGCGCTCCGTACGGCCCGATCTCCTCCTGCACGGCTGCGACCGCGACGACGTCGAGGCGCCGCGCGGCCTCCGCGATCCGTCGCGCGGCTTCGAGCACGACGTACGCGCCGAGGCGGTTGTCGAGCGGCTTCGAGACGAAGCGGCCGTTCGGGAGCTCGACGGGCGCCCCGGCCCAGACCCCGGCATCCCCCGCGCGCACGAGCCCCTCCGCCTCCTCCCGGCTGCGCGCGCCGACGTCGAGGTGCAGGTCGGAGCGCTCGAGGCGGCCGCGGTCGCGCACCTGCTCGGGGTACAGGCGCTTCCGGCCGACGACCGCCGGGACGCGGCCGGCGTGCGTCAGGAGCTCGAAGCGCTGGCCGTGCAGCGCCTCGGGCGAGATGCCCCCGAGCGTGATGAACGAGAGGAGCCCGTTCTCCTCGACGTTCGTGACCGCCACGCCGATCTCGTCGATGTGGCCGACGAGCGCGAGCGTCGGCGCGCCCTCACGCGCCGAGACGCGCGCATACGAGGAGCCGAGCGTGTCGGAGGTGACCTCCGCGAACGCCGACGCCGCGTCGCGCCAGACGCGCGCCGCCTCCTCCTCGTGGCCGGAGGGGCCGGGTGCGAGGAGCAGCGCCCGGAGGAGCTCGGGGGGCGACAAGGCTTGCGCATTCAAGCAGCAGCGCCTACCCTGGCCGTCGATGACCTCCCCGACCTCGAACCGGTGGGCCTGGCGCCGCGAGCGGGGCGGGAGCCTGCGCGCGTAGCACCACGCGCCGCACACGACCGCACCGCCCGTCGAGCGACCCGAGGAGGGTCGCTTTTTCGTCTCCGATGACCACGACCGTCGACACCGCTCTCGTCACCCCGCTCGCCGCGTACCTCGACCTGCGCGCCCGCGGTCGCGCCGCGTTCCTGCTCGAGTCGGTCGAGCAGGGCCGCCTCGGCCGCTACTCCCTCGTCGGCTGCGGCGACCGGATCGTCTCGTTCGAGGAGGCGGAGCGGCTCGCGGAGCCCGTGGTCGGGTACCTCGCCTACGACCACGTCGCGACATTGGAGCCGTCGGTGCCGCTGCCCGAGGCCGGCCACGGCCTGCCGGAGAGCCGGTTCGTCGTCGCCGACGTGCTCCTCCGCTTCGACCACCTGCTCGGGCTCGCCGAGGTGCTGGCGGGCCCCGCAGACCTCGAGCTCGAGCGGCGCGCCGCGCCGGCCACGGCGACGGGGAGCCGCGGGCCGACCCGCCGGTACCCGGAGCGGGTCGACTACGAGCGCGGCGTCGAGCGCTGCCGGGAGCACATCCGCCGCGGCGACGCGTTCCAGATCGTGCTCTCGCAGCGGGCGGAGCGGCCGACGGGCGCCGATGCCGTCGCGCTCTACCGCGCGCTCCGCCGGGTCAACCCGTCGCCCTACCTCTTCCTGCTCGAGCTCGACGGCGTCGCGCTCGTCGGCTCGTCGCCCGAGACGCTCGTGAAGCACGAGGGCAGTCGCGCGTCCGTCAACCCGATCGCCGGCTCGACGAGCCCGGGCGACGGCGACGCCGAGCGGCTGCTCGGCTCCGCGAAGGACCGGGCCGAGCACGTGATGCTCGTCGACCTCGGGCGGAACGACCTCTCGCGCGTGTGCGTGCCCGGAACGGTCAGGGTCGATCGTTTCCTCGAGGCCGAGCGGTTCTCCCACATCACGCATCTCGTCTCGGAGGTGGGCGGGGAGCTCCGGCGGGGCGTCTCGTCGTTCGACCTCCTGCGCGCCACCTTCCCCGCCGGGACGGTCTCCGGCGCCCCGAAGGTGCGCGCGATGCAGATCATCTCCGAGCTCGAGGGGTTCCGCCGCGGCCCCTACGCGGGCGCTGTCCTCTACGCGCTTCCGGACGGCACGCTCGACGCGTGCATCGCGATCCGCACGGTCGTGCTGCACGACGGCCGCGCGCTCCTGCAGGCGGGCGCGGGGATCGTGGCCGAGAGCGACCCGCGCGCCGAGCACGAGGAGTGCCTGCGCAAGCTGGCGGCGCTCGAGGCGGCGCTCGACCTGGCGGAGAGTGGCGGATGAGCGCGCGTCTCCTCATGATCGACAACTACGACTCCTTCACCTACAACCTCGTCCACCTGTTCGCGGAGCTCGGAGCCGAGGTGACCGTCCGGCGCAACGACGCGATCACGCCGGACGAGGCCGAGGCGCTCGCGCCGACGCACCTCGTCGTCTCCCCCGGCCCCGGGCGGCCGGAGGCGGCCGGCGCCTCGCTCGCGATCCTCGAGCGCCTCGCGCCGCGCGTCCGTACGCTCGGCGTGTGCCTCGGCCACCAGGCGCTCGTGCAGCTCTACGGCGGCACGGTCGGGCAGGCGCGCGAGCTCGTGCACGGGAAGGCGACCGTCGTCGCGCACGACGGCCGCGGCATCTTCGAGGGCCTGCCGCAGGGCTTCCTCGCCGGGCGCTACCACTCGCTCGCCGCGACGTTGGTCCCCGACGTGTTCGAGATCTCCGCGACCGCGCCCGACGGCGAGGTGATGGCCGTCCGCCACCGCTCGCTGCCGGTCGACGGCGTCCAGTTCCACCCCGAGTCCGTGCTCACCCCGAACGGCCGCGAGCTGGCGGCGAACTTCCTCGCATGATCCAGGAGGCGCTCTCGCAACTGCTCGACGGCAAGGACCTGACCCGCGAGGAGTCGCGGCAGGTGATGGACACGATCATGTCCGGCGAGGCGACGCCCGCGCAGATGGGCGGCTTCCTGATCGCGCTGCGTCTGAAGGGCGAGACGGCGGCCGAGATCGCGGGCGCCGCCGAGGCGATGCGCGCCCACGCGGTCGGCGTGCGCCCCAACCGCGACGACCTCGTCGACACGGCGGGCACCGGCGGCGACGGCGGCAAGACGTTCAACATCTCGACGGCGGCCGCGCTGGTCGCGGCGGCGGCGGGAGCGGGCGTCGCCAAGCACGGTAACCGCTCGGTGTCGTCGCAGTCGGGGAGCGCCGACGTGCTCGAGGCGCTCGGGTTC
>Ga0070739_10007864_pt1 | contig 11132 bp, 8 predicted proteins | sample Coa_R1_7_FD_66445 | JGI IMG/M metagenome (GOLD analysis project Ga0070739, IMG submission 66445) | Surface soil microbial communities from Centralia Pennsylvania, which are recovering from an underground coalmine fire - Coalmine... | ecosystem: Environmental > Terrestrial > Soil > Unclassified ... | reverse complement strand
AGGGAGTCGCCAGGATCACGATGTCGGCGAATTCCGCCGTATCTTCCGGTGTGCCCGTTTGGGCGCCCAATGAGTCCGCCGCCGACCTGAGCTTAGCCGCGTCCCTGCTGAAACTCAGCATGACGCTGTGTCCTCCGGGCTGGAGGCGCTTTGCCAGGCCGGTTCCCAGATTCCCTGCGCCGATAATTCCGATCTTCATAGGTCAGTCCGATCCTGTAAACAATAAGTGGCCCGGGATCAGGCGAGGTTCGCCCAGACCGTTTTGTACTGGGTGTAGCTCTCCAGAGCCTCCGGACCTTGTTCACGGCCGTAGCCGGACATCTTATAGCCGCCGAATGGAGCGTTAGGATGGTATCGGTGCCAGGTGTTGATCCATACGGTGCCGGCCTTGATCCTGTCGGCGAGCCGAAGCGCCCGCGCGACGTTCCGGGTCTGCATCCCGGACGCAAGACCATACGGCGTATCATTGGCGATCCGAACCGCCTCCTCCTCGGTATCGAAGGGAATTACCGGCAGCACCGGACCGAAAATCTCTTCGCGGCTGATCTTCATGTCGTTCGTGGCATCGGCGAAAACGGTCGGTTCGATAAACAAGCCCTTGCCGTTGAGTTTTCGCGTGCCGCCTCCAGCCACCAGCCTGGCCTTGGAGTTTTTCCCCGCCTCCACGTAGCGCAAAACCTTGTCGTATTCGGCCTTGGAGGCGATGGGCCCAATCTGGGTCTGCGGGAGCAGCGGGTCGCCGAGAATCGCATTCTTTGCCAAGTCTGCGAGTTTCGCCACGACCTCGTCATAGACGGGCCGTTCCACGATCAGCCGGGAACCCGCTACGCAGACTTCGCCCTTGTTCCAGAAGATCGCCCAGAAAGCGGTTTGCACCGCGGCGTCGATATCGGCATCCGCAAAGATGATGTTCGGCGATTTGCCTCCGAGTTCCATGGTGGTGTGCTTGAGAGTGTCCGCTCCATTGCGGATGATGCTCTGCCCCACCGCGGTCGAGCCCGTGAAAGCGATCTTGTCGACGAGCGGATGTTTCACGAGCGTATCGCCCAATGAGCCTCCGGGGCCGGTGACCAGGTTGTAGACTCCCTCGGGGACTCCGGCGTCCAGCATCACCTGCGCCAGCGCGAGCGCGGTCAGTGGCGTATCCGAAGCCGGTTTGTGGACGATCGTGTTGCCTGCCGCTAGCGCCGGCGCCACCTTGGAAGCCGTCAAGACCAGCGGAAAGTTGAATGGCGTAATCGCCGCCACAACACCCAGAGGTTCCCGCCGCGTCAGGATCCGGATCTCCGGCTCGTAGCTCTGGCGGTAGCTTCCGTTCATTTGCATGGCCAGCCCGCCGAAGAAACGGAACAGTCCGGAACAGGTGGGCATGATCGTTTGGCGGAAGTCGCGGTAGGGCATGCCCATATCCATGGCCTCGCGAATCGCAAAGTCATCGGCGCGCTCGTCAAGCAGATCCGCGATTTTGAACAGGATCTTGGCGCGTGCCTCGTGATGCATGCGGCTCCAGGGCCCGTCCTCAAAGGCCCGCGCCGCTGCCTGGACGGCTTGATCCACGTCGCCGGGCGAGGCCTTCGCGACGTCGGTGATTTTCTCTTCCGTTGTCGGATCGAAAGTCGCCATGGTTTCGCCGTTCGCGGCGTCCACCCAACGGCCATCGATCAACAATTGGCCCCTCGGGACGGACTGCCTCTGCGGTACAGTCGCTGAAGCTTGCATCGATGTAGACTCTCCTCGTTTCGGTGATCTTCCTGGCAGCATTCTCGCACCTGAACCCGGCCGCCACAATGACAAATAGCGCGCAGTTTCTGCCATCCTAAGTTGACGCATGTAACATCTCAAGTCACAATGAACAGGCGGCGCCTCATGAAAACGAAGCCCAACGCTCTGAAGGCAACTTTTCTTGCCCGGCCCTTGCGCGTGGTCATCCTCACCACCGCCGACGCACAGCCGCTGGATGTCGCAGGGCCTTATGAGGTCTTTTCTCTGGCACAGCGCAAGCTGCGCGAAATGGGGCAGGAGAATGGAGCAGGATATGATGTCGAACTCGTTACGATGGGCAGCAGCCGCCATATTACCGGCCGGCTTGGACTCTCGATTGTTGCCAGGAAGTCTTACCAATCGGTAACGGGGAACATAGATACTCTGTTGGTGGTCGGCGGCATGGAGCCCTGGAAGGCGCCGGGCAGGGCTCCGGTTCTCAACTGGCTTCGGCAGAGGGCTGCCCACGTGCGCCGCCTCGCCGGCGTTTGCACGGGAGCGTTTGTGCTGGCCGAATCGGGCCTGCTGGATGGCAGGCGCGCGACGACGCATTGGTACTTCTGCCAGCAGCTGGCCGCGAGATACCCGAAAGTGAAGGTCGACCCGGAGCCGCTCTACGTGGCGGACGGAAGTGTCTACACTTGCGCCGGCGTAACGTCCGCCATGGATCTGGCTCTGTCGTTCGTCGAGGAAGATTTTGGAACGGATGTCGCAGTCCGCATCGCGCGGGCCTACGTGATGTTTCTGCGGCGTCCGGGCGGGCAGAGCCAGTTCAGCACTCCACTGTCCTTCAATGCGTCGTCGCAATCGACGATGAACCGGCTGCAAATCTGGATTCTGGATCACCTTGCCGAGGAATTGACCGTCGAGCGCCTGGCGGCGCAGGCCAGGATGAGCCCGAGGCACTTTGCACGGACGTTTAGCCGGGAGTTTCAGATGACCCCCGGTGAATATCTCGATCGGGTGCGCGTGGAGGCGGCGCGGAAGCGCCTGGAAGACACCGACGACGGCGTCGAGCAGATCGCGGCCGCGGTCGGTTTTGGAACGGCGAGCACGATGCGCCGGGCGTTTCTACGGGTTCTGGACATCGGCCCAACCGACTATCGCGCCCGCTTAAGCATCCGAGGCACGCCGGGATCCTGAAAAGCAGTCTGCCAGCCAAGCGGCCGGATTGCCCCCCGCCCAGCGGGGCCGGGACGCCGTCTTGCGGGCTCGACCCGGCCGGTCCGGGACCGCCGCAAGGCCCTGACGGCCGGGCGGTTGCCAGGATTCCGGGCAGCCGGGTTGAGGTTCGCCGGGCCGCCGGTCCGGGTTTTGGTACTCGAATCACCGGAATAGGGCAATTACTAACCAAAAATAATGAAACTCCCGTTGTAGGAGAGGGTTTAGACTGGCAGTCAATGGCGATTGCGCCTGGGAGGGTGAATGAGCCAGCCTCGGAAAATCTGGTGGATCGGCGGTTTATCGGTGCTCCTGTGCGGGGGAATCCTGATCGGACAGGATGCCCAGCTTCCCGTAGAGCACCCCGAATGCAGCTACTTCGGCGCGGACCGCGAAAAATTCGCGAATGCGGAACTGAACAAGCTGGGAGCGAACTCGAATCGGCTCAGCTCGATCACCGAGCAGGTCGTGAAAATGTTGCCGGCAGTGGCGTCGGTCAAGCGCCGGCCCCACGACTACCAGCAGGGATCGATCGACTCCTACATCTGGGCCGATTTTCAGAAGAACGGGATCACTCCCGCGCCGCCCACCACGGACTGGGAGTTCATCCGCCGGGTGACGCTGGACCTGACAGGGCGCATCCCGACGCCCGGCCGCGTGCTGACGTTCGTCGCGGACACGACGCCGAATAAGCGCGCCAAGCTGATCGACGAGCTGCTGGCCACCCCGCAATGGGTGGACAAGTGGACGATGTACTTCGGCGACCTCTACCAGAACACGACCACCAAGCAGTCGACCAGCCTGAACCGCTTCCCGCAGGGGCGCAACGCGTTCTACCAGTGGATCCACGATTCGCTGGTGAACGGCAAGCCGTACAACCAGATGGCCACCGAGCTGATCACCGCCTCGGCCGCGAACTCGTACAACGACGGGCCGAGCAACTGGATTCTGAACGGCTACATCACGGGCGGGCCGCAGCAGGACATCTGGGACCAGACGACGGCCTTCGTGTTCGATACCTTCCTCGGCATCACGCACGTCAACTGCCTGCTCTGCCACAACGGCCTCGGACACCTGGACCAGATCAGCCTCTGGGGCAGCCATACCGCGCGGTACCAGGCATGGCAATTGGCGGCCTTCCAGTCGCACACTTCGTTCACCAGGACGCCCGTGAGCAGCAGCAACACCAACGTCTACTACTGGTCGGTGCAGGACGGCGCCAAGGGCTTCACCACCGATTATCCACTGAACACCACCACGGGCAACCGGCCGGCGCGCGTGGCGCCTGCGGGCTGCAAATCGGGGCAGCCGTGCTACTACGTGGCCCCGCAGTACATTTTCAACGGCGATACGCCGAATCCCGGCGAAAACTACCGCGCAGCGCTGGCGCGGGAAGTGACCGGCGATTTCCAGTTCGCGCGCGCCACGGTCAACTATATCTGGGCGCAGTTCTTCGGCAGGGGGATGGTCGATCCGCCGGATACTTTCGACCCGGCCCGCCTCGATCCCAATAATCCGCCGCCGGCGCCCTGGACGCTACAGCCGACCAATGCGGCGCTGCTCAACGCGCTCGCGCAGCATTTCATCGATTCGGGCTACAACCTTCAGGCGCTGATGCGCGAGATCACGAACTCGGACACGTACCAGCTTTCCAGCCGCTACGACGGCACGTGGGACGCGGCCTGGGAGCCGTACTTCGCGCGCAAGTTCGTGCGGCGGTTGTGGGCGGAGGAGGTGCATGACGCGGTGGCGCAATCGAGCGGCACGTTCCCCTCTTACAACTACACCGGCTTCACCGACCAGGGCTATCCGAAAATCAGCTATGCGATGCAGCTGCCGGACGTGGTGAACGCTCCCTCGGACGGTAACATCAGCCCGATGCTGGACAGCTTCCTGCGCGGCAACCGCGACAATCAGCCGCGATCCTCGGACGGGTCGATCCTGCAGGCGCTGAACCTGATGAATAACAACTTCGTGGTGCAGCGGTCGCACCAGTCGGGCGCCAACGCGAGCCAGTTGATCATCCAGAACCTGAACCGCGGCAACGAGGACCTGGTGAACACGCTATATCTCGCGATCCTTTCGCGGTACCCGACGCAGGACGAGATGAAGATCGCGACCGCGGGGATGGCGATGACCACCTCAGGGCGAATCGCGCAGGTGCAGAATCTGGTGTGGTCGCTCTATAACAAGGTGGATTTTGTATTCAACTACTGACGGGGAATCAGGAGCAGGAGTTAGGAGTTAGGAGTTAGGAGGGGCGCGATGAGCAGCGAGCAGGAAAGAATCAACCGGGAACTGAAGAAACATCCCTGGACGCATAAGACGTTCTTCAACCGGCCGCACTGGACGCGGCGGCGGTTCTTCGAGATCGTCGGAGCCGGTGTGACCGGCGCCTTCCTCTCGCAGCGGTACGCGCGGGCGCAGCAATCGGTGGAGACGAACTCCGGGGCCAAAACGAAGAATACGGCCCGGAACGTGATCTTCATCCTGCTGGCGGGCGCGCCCAGCCACACGGATCTGTTCGACCTGAAGGTGGTGCCGAACGTAACGCCGGTGAGCTTCAATCCGGAGACGATCAATGGCGCGCTGTTCCCCACGGGCCTGCTGCCCAACTTGGCGCAGAATTGGCAGAATGGCGATTTCACGATCGTCCGCTCGGTGCGCTCGCACGCCCTGGTGCACTCGCTCGCGCAGACATGGACGCAGATCGGGCGCAATCCGGCGGCGGCGCTGGGGAACATCGCGCCGAACATCGGCAGCGTGGTGGCGATCGAGAAGGATTCCGAGCGGCAGCCGGGCCAGGTGTTCCCGGCATTTCTGGCGCTGAATTCCGGCGGCGGTGTGGGACAGGGATATTTTCCCGCTGTGTACGCGCCGTTTCGCGTGACGCCCGCCACCTCCGGCATTTCGAACACGACCAACCCGGATGGCCAATCGACCTTCACGACGCGCTTCCAACTGCTGCACTCGCTCGATGACAACCTGCGCATCGATTCGCCCTACGGGCACGCGATGCAAGACTACAACGATTTCTATGCCGCCGCCAACGGCATGATGTACAACCCGGTGGTGAACCAGGCGTTCGGCTTCACGTCAGCGGACAGCCAGCGCTACGGGAGCTCGTCGACGGGGAATGCCTGCCTCGTGGCGTACCAGGTGCTCAAGGCGAACCAGGGGACGCGGTTCATCCAGATCACCTCGAACGATGGCTGGGACATGCACCAGAACATTTACGCAGCCAACGGGCTGCCGGCCAAGGGCAAGATCCTGGACAACGCGGTTTCGGCGCTGCTCAACGATCTGAAGTCGAGCGGCCTGCTCGACCAGACGCTGGTCGTAATGGCCGGTGAATTCGGGCGCACGGTGGGGCCGCTGACGGCTGCGGCCGGGCGCGACCATTGGCCGCAACAGTTCGCCGTGTTCGCCGGCGGCGGAATCAAGGGCGGCCAGGTGATCGGCGCGACCAACGCCAGCGGATCGGATACCGCCGATTACGGCTGGTCGCAGCAGCGCTACGTGTATCCGGAAGACATCGAAGCGACGATTTATTCCGCAGTAGGGATCGACTGGACCACGGTGCGGCACGACGATCCGCTCGGGCGCGGCTTCGAATACGTGCCGACGACCGGGCCGATCCACTTCTATCCCGTCAATGAGTTATGGGGGAGCGGGAGCTAACCAGCCCGCTTCGTGATTCCGCGCACGCTCCGCTGGCCCGCTCCGAACCCTACAACGGACGGCTGCATGCAGTTCTGCTTTCGGGAGTCAAATTCTCGGAGGAGGAACACTGCATGAAAAGAGTTGTAATTCTCGCAATCGCACCGCTGTTCGGTGGCCTGATGTTTGCGCAGACGCAGACAACGACCACCACAACACAGACATGGAACGGCACTCTGGTGAATGCGCAATGTTACCAGCAGCACACCTCGCAGAGTAAGTCGACCAGCGTCGACCAGTATGGAAATACTACGACGCGTACGACCACCAGCGTGGTGAGCGAATGCCCGGTGACCACGACCACGACGCAGTTCGGGGTCGTAACGCCGTCCGGCCAGTTCGTGATGTTGAACCCCGCGGGCAACCAGGAAGTGGTGACGATGGTTCGCAAGCACCACAAATGGCATGAGCAGATCGTGGCCAGCCAGCCGATCAACGTGGAAGTGGTCGGCACGCCCGGCCCGTCCGGCACCGTCGTAGTCCGCGAGATCAAGTAATTACTGTTGACACCTGTCTTTTTGGGGGGAGGGGAAACTCTCCCCCGATTTTTGCCCCCGCCGGACGCCTCCCGATCGCGCCGAGCGCGACCAATGGCGCTTCTCTCAGTAACTCAAATCCCCTCGCCAGCGGATCAGAGTGGTGTTGGAAGAATTGAGGAGCGCGCTTGCCTTGCTGGTGATTTCACGAGCCTGTTCGTCACTCAAAACTCTGTTCAGCACCGGCCCGCTGTCGATTTCCGCGAGATTTTTGAGACTCCGCATCGTGATAATCTCACCAGACGGCGCGCCGAAGACAGGCTGTAACACCCGAAAGCGCGCCACGCCGGCTTTCTTGAGTACCGGGCAATAATCGTCCCGCAACCACCCGAGATAGGCGCCCAACCTGCCCTGCGCCACAAGGCTACGCGTCTGTACCCAATAGACCGGCGCCGCTTCGCTGGCATCGTGGATTTCGAGCTCCCTATGCGGAGTAACATACTGGGAATTCCGGGCAGTGTAACAGCGGGCGAACTTCCGCGAGAGAAGTTCCCAGCCCCGTTCGCCGAATGCCTTCGCAACGGGGGATGGCCCATCCAGGTCGCCAAACATCATGACGGGCATCAGGGTCGTGTATTCTGTCGTGTCACCCGCGAAGGTCTCGAAGGTCTGAAACCACGAAGTGCCGGCTCGCTTGTGAGCAGCGATCAACTCTCTAAGATGTGCCTCGAATTCGCGCTTTCTCTCGGGCACCACCTTCGTGGTCGTGGAATCCGTCCATCTCGGCGCGGCTTCGCCTTGTGCAAAGCACAGGGTTAAAGGACCGCCGTAAAGAACGGCAAGAGGAACGAGAATGGACAGGATTCCACGCCCGTGTAGCATGTGTTTGCGTCGCCTCCTTCGAGCCGAAGCCGCTACCGCTTTACGGGAGCGGCCCAACGTTACTCCAACTGCACCCAGCCGCCGCGCAGGCGGCGAGGACATCGGGGCAGTTCGTGCCCGCGCAGGTCAGGATCGCGGGGTTCAGCACTTTCTTCCCGTCGGGCGTCAGTTGCAGCTTCATCAACTGCCTCGCGTCGGCGCCAACTAGCGCGGTACCCTGGCCGATCTGGCTGGCCAGTTGATTGATGAGCGCGACCAGGTGAGCATCCAACGCCGCGAACTCCGAGGCCACGTGGTTGTTCACGTTGGTCAGATGGGTGGTGAAGGCGTTGAAGTCTCCGGTGACCTGGTTGTTCAGGTTGGTCACACTGGCGTCCACCGTCTGGTAATCCGTCGAGACCTGGTTATTCGCGTTCGTGACTGAGGTCTGGATATTCGTTACCTGCCCACCGATCGACGTGAAGTCATTGCTCACCTGAGTGTTGATGTTGCTTATGCTGGAGTCGGTGGATGAAAAGGAGTTGTTGACCAGGGTGTCGGCGCCTTTCAGGTTGTTGTAGATCGTGACCGTGTTGAGGAAGTTCGCATTGATTTCAGCGCTGTTCACCAGGTTGTCCTGCTCCAGGCAGGTTGTGTACAGGCCGGCGCTCGCTGCGGCGGCAGTCGCCGTTGCGGCAGCGACTGCGAAACAGGCTGCCCTGCCATCCTCCGCTATCGGTAAGTTGGGAATCGAGTTGCAACCGGCCGCGCCGACATTATCGAGGGCCTCTAGGGTGACGTACGCCTGTTCCAGGTTGACTTCGACCGTCAGGCCGCATTGCTGCGAACTGACGTCCCCGTAGTGCGTGCTGGAGAAGGCATTGATTCCAATCAGCCCGTTGATCATGCTCTGCCATGCGGCATTCGAGGGATCCGGGTAGGCCGGGGTGCAGGCCGCGCCCGACGCGATATCGATAATGCTGTTCGCCGGGCAGGCCGGCGTAACGGCCATGGGGGCCATGGTTGCCTGCACTGGCGGCTGCTGGCGCGGCGCGACGGCAGCATCGTGCTCCCTCAATGCCGCGACGGCACTTTGAAAAGCGCGTGGATTCGGAACGATCGGATACCACTTCTCGAATGCGCTATCGGGCAGAACAGCAAACTTTCTCTGCAGGTCGGTACCTTTGTGGGCATCGAGATACGCCCCCAGGTCGACCATTGACTGTCGAAACTCGGATAGCTGTATATCGTTCGGGCCTTGCCTCTTTTGCGCCCGGACGGACCACGAGATTACCAGTAGCGTTGCGCAGAACGCGATTCCAGTTAGATTTTTCATGTCTCTTTCTCCTTATCGCTTCGGTCTTTTCGATCCGGCGTTGCTATCCGGTTTAGGGGAGGGGCCCCACATTGTTCCAACTGCACCCGGCAGCGGCGCAAGCTGCCAGGACGTTCGGACAGTTCGTGCCCGTGCAGGTCAGGATGGCGGGGTTGATGATCCTTTGCCCGTTCGGGGTCATTTCCAATTTCATCGCCTGTATGAGATCGGCGTTCAGTAACGCGGTTCCCTGGCCGACTTGACCGGCCAACTGATTGAACAGCGCGGCCATATGGGCGTCCAGCGCGGACGCCTCCGAGGCGATCTGGTTGTCGACATTGGTCAACTGTGTGTCGAGCGTCGTAAATCCGCCGTTGATCGCGTTGGTCACGGTGGTCACGTGGTTGTTGAGGCTCGTAAAATCGCCGTGGGTAGCATTCGTGAGGTTGGTGATTTGGCTGCTCACCGTCGTCAGATTGCCGAGAATCGATGTGTAGTCATTGTTCACCAGAGTGGTTAGGTTCGAGAGATAGTTGTTCAGCGACGAAAACCCGTTCGACACGTCGCTGGTTAATCCTTTGAGGCTGTTGTAGATCGTGATCGTATTGCGGAACCCCGCGTCGAGCTCGGCGGCGTTCACGAGGCCGTCCTGCTCCGCGCAACTCGTCCACAGGCCGTTGGCCGCTTGATTGGCGATCGATACACTATCGACGGCCGCTAGAAAACAAATCGCGTCGCCTGGAGTGGGGATCGCCTGGCATACAAGGCTGGTGACATTGGTGAGCCCTTGAAAGATAACGTTGACCAACTGGAGGTTGGCCTCCGCGGTCAGATTGCAATGCATCGGGCTGAGCTGGGCAAAACTCACGTTGGATGGCAATGCGCCGAAATTGTAGAGGGAAGTGACCATATTCTTCCATGACTGGACACTGGGGTCCGGATACGCCGGCGTGCACGCTGCGCCCGGAGAATTATCGATGATGGTATTCGGTGGTCCGCACGTAGGCGAGACAGCGAGCGGCGCAAGGCTGGCGTTCGTCGCCAGGCCGGAATCGTGGGCGGCCGCCGCATTCTGCTGCTTCAGTGCCGCAACCGCGCGCTGAAACTCCCGCGGATTGGGTACCGCCGAATACCATCTTTCGATGGCGGAATCGGGCACTGCCGCGAACCTTTTCTGAAGGTCTGTGCCGGCGTGCGCGTCGAGATACGCTGCCGCGTCCGAGAGAACCTGGCGGAACTCCGGTATCTGCATTTCACGTGGCTGGGGCGCGCTCTGCGCCCGGGCGTGCCACGATGTCAGCGCCATTGCCGCAGCGCCCGCGATCAGGCATAGCCTCTGTCGGTTCATCGTCTGCTCCTCCTTGTGCGGCTCGCCTCCTCAGCCGGCGATCGCTGGACCGCTCCGGCCGTCCGGTGAGAATCAAGCCGCTATCCTTCAAGCGGGAACGGGGCGTAAAAGCTGTCACGCAGATTTCGATGGGAGTTGCCGGCGTTCAGCGAAACCTCCGCTCCGCCAGTGTATTCGTACGAACCGTTACCTGCGATAAGTTAGGAAACATTCGGATTCAGGGCACCCGTTCAGGAGTTGTGGTCTATTATTTACGTTTCGCGGATACTTACGTATTGCCGAACGGGGACACCGTGGAAGAAAAGCCAGACCGGGGCGAGATCACGCGGTTGCTCCTCGCCTGGAATGCCGGCGACGGCAAAGCGCTGGAGCGCCTCACGTCGCTCGTCTATCATGAACTGCACCGCCTGGCCGCGGGATATATGTCTCGCGAGCGCCCGGACCACACGCTGCAACCGACCGCCCTCGTCCACGAAACGTTCTTGCGCCT
>Ga0070739_10007863_pt1 | contig 11134 bp, 6 predicted proteins | sample Coa_R1_7_FD_66445 | JGI IMG/M metagenome (GOLD analysis project Ga0070739, IMG submission 66445) | Surface soil microbial communities from Centralia Pennsylvania, which are recovering from an underground coalmine fire - Coalmine... | ecosystem: Environmental > Terrestrial > Soil > Unclassified ... | reverse complement strand
CAGCAGCACCGGGTCGGTCTGGTTGATGTTGCGCGGCCGGTTCAGGTGCAGCCCGTGCGTGAAGTTGTAGGCTACGGTGATTTTGTAGTTGTGGCCGAGGACGTGCTCGACCGCCAGCTCGCCCTGCTCGGCATAGGCGTACTGGAAGTCGCCCGCCACCGGCAGGGTGAAGGGCAGAATCGGGGTCGGGAATCCCTGGGCGATGAAGTTCTGATTGACGAACAGCGAATTCGACAGCAGCGGATTGAAGCGCTGCTGATCGCATTGATAGCCCAGCGTGACCGGGGCGTTGGGGCCGCAGATTTCGGTGCCTGCTGCAGTGAACGTGGGGATGCCTCCGAGGACACCCTGGAAGACCGAGGCCGCGTTGAGCGTGGCGGCGGCCGTGGCGGGGGTCACTGGTGCTCCCGTCGGCGTGCCGCCGGGAACGATGAGCTGGGAGCTGAGGGCGCCATCGGCCGTGGTCGAGTTGAACGCCACTGCCAGCAGCGGGTGATCGTAGAACAGGCCGAAGCCAGCCCGCACCAGCGTCTTGCTGCCGGGCTGCCAGGCAAGACCCAGCCGCGGCTGCACATTGTCGTAGTCGCGCGGGATGCCCTGAACGATGTGGAACGCCTTCGAGGCCGCCCGATTCAGTGCCGTGGCCGGTGGGAACAGCGGCGTGAACTCGACGTCGTAACGCACCCCGTAGTTCACCGTCAGCGACGGTTTTACCCGCCAGCTATCCTGCCAGAAGGCGCCCAGGGTTTTGTTGTCGAAGGGCTGGCGCGACTGGCCGATGCCCTGGATGAACACCTGCGGCAGGCCCAGACCGTAGGCCTGCACCGCGGTGAAGGCAGGCAGCCCGGGTGCCAGAAAGCTGGCGTCGAGTGCACCGAAGTTGTAGACGCCACCGAAGTTCAGCTCGAAGATCTGCGGTTTGCTCGAGCGAAGCTGGATGAGATTGCCGTCCACGCCTGCTTTCATCGTATGGTGGCCCGGGGCCCAGGTGATCGTATCGGCCAGTTCCCAGCGGCGTTCAATGCGGTCCACGGTGGAGAACGGCTCGCGGCCGAAGAAGGCATAGCCGAGGATGTTCACCGCCACCCCGCTGCCGCCGGGCAGATCGCTGAAGCCGTAGTGCAGTCCGCGCCGCGCAAACTGGAAGCGCGTTTCGTTCAGCAGCCGTGGCGACAGCGTCCAGCTGTGCTGGGCGACCCCGGTGTGGTCCAGAAAGCGCTGCAGCGAAGTGCGCGAGCCGGCATTCTGGCCGAAGTTCTGATTCTGGGCGTTGACCTGGATGCCGCTGTTGAACGACGGCGTCACCGACACGCGCAGAAAGCTCCGCTGGTTGGCATTCCAGACCTGATCGAGGCGCAGCGAGAACATGTCGGTTTTCTCGCGCGTCGGATAGTTGCCGATCAGTGAGTGCAGCGGCACGTAGGACTTCGGCAGCGGAACCACGTTGGCCGGCCCACAGCTTCCCGGCACCGAAGGGTTGCAGTCGATCGGCAGGGGAAACGTGGTGGGGCCGCCGGCGGCGTTGCCGAACAGAGCCACTGCCGAGGCGGCTCCGTAGATCCCGGCTGCACGCGCCAGCGCCATGCCCTGGGCCGTGCCACAACCGCCGGCCGCGGGGATAGCCGCCTGGAAAAAGGCCGCCTGCTGCTGCGTCACCAGCACCGGGGACGGCAGGCAGGGAAGCTGGGCCGAGATCAGGTCGAAATTGTTGGCACCAATGCTGCTGAACCCGCTCTCCTGCCGCCGCCGCGTTTCATAGGCGAAGAAGTAAAAAAGCCGGTCATGCCGAAGAGCTCCGCCGGCGGTCGCACCGGCCTGCACGCGCGTATAGGGTTGCTTGACGCCGACGACCTGCCCGGTCGCCGGATCCACCTGTACGGAAAACGGATTGCGTGCCTGAAGGCTCTTGTGCCGCAGATAGCCAAAGAAGTTGCCGTGGAAGTCGTTGGTGCCGGTCCGGGTGACGATGTTGATCACGCCGCCCATCGCCCGTCCGTATTCGGGCAGGTAGCCGTTCTCAAGCACCTGAAACTCCTGCACCGCCTCCTGCGAAACCGTGGACCGGATGCCGTTGACCGAGGCGTCTACCGCGTCGGCGCCATCGACGAGCACCTCGTTCGAGCGCGCCCGCTGGCCGTTGAAGTTCAACCCGCTGGTTGGTGCGGCGCCGATCGAGGGGGCGTCGTCGCGGTGGATCGCCGATGAGAGCAGCGCGAAGTTGATGTAATCGCGCTGATTGATGGGCAGATCGGCAATCTGTCGGCCCTGGATGGTGGTTTGCTGGGTGGTGCTGGCGGGCTCGAGCAGCTCGGCGCCGCCCGTTACGGTGACGGTCTGGGCCTGTGCGGCCACACGCAGGGCGGGGTTGTACTCGGCTTTTTCGCCGACCGTGAGCACCAGGCGCGGATTGAGCAGTGTGGCAAAGCCTCGCGCGAAGACCGTCAACTGGTAGGTTCCCGGTGCGAGCCCCAAAAAGACGTATCGGCCTTCGCTGTCGGTGGTGGTCTGCAGGCGATATCCGGTGGCGGTGTTCTGCAGTGTCAGCCGGGCGCCGGGCACTCCCAAACCTTTCGGATCGCGCACCTGGCCGGACAGCTCAGCCGTATTGAGCTGCGCGCGAAGAGCCGGCACTGCGCCCAACATCGCCAGCAGCGTCAGCCATGTCAGGGTGCGCAGAAAACATCGGGCCATCGTTCACCTCCGGGATCGCCGGGAATTGCTGTCCCCAGTCGGCCGGCAGTATGTGCTGTTCCGGCCTCCGGGGGCAAGAGGGAATTTCTGCGGTGGGTGCACAGAGAGTTCAGCGCGCGCTTCCGGTACCGCTGAGCTGGACCAGGCCGGCTGGGGTCGGCCGCGGCAGCGGCTCCAGCGTCTGCGGTGCGCGCCAGTTGTCGAGCACAGCCACCTGCTGGACGCAGGAGATGGTGCAGCGCGGCGCGCAGCCCTTGCGCGTATAGAACTCCCGCCGCCGCATCTCCTCGGTGTACTGCTCCAGCGGAATGCCCGGATAGCCGCGCTGCTGCGAGCAGTAGTGGACCAGTCCGTCCTCGCACACGTACAGGTAGCGGGCCCCGGCACGGCAGCGCCAGCGATGCTCGCGTCCGGCCACGATGTCGCGCTGGAAGCCGTTGATGCGGGCAAAGGAGCGTTTGCCCAGCCGCAGCACCTGGGCGAAGATCTCGCGCTCGCGCTCGCCCAGCGGCTTGAGCTGCCCGTGCTCGTCGTGCAGGATACCCACCGTGCTGGTGAAGCCCAGCTCCACGGCCCGCCGCGCTATCACCAGCGCATCCTCGGGCCGCCGCACGCCGCTGCCCAGCACCGAGTTGATGTTGACGTGAAATTCGGCAAACTCCGCCAGCAGCTCCAGCTTGCGGTCCAGGACCTTGAGGCTTTTCTTGGAGACTTCATCGGGCTGCACGTTGTCAATCGAGATCTGCAGAAATTCCAGTCCGGCCCGGTTCAGGCGTTCGATGCGTTCCCGCGTCAGCAGGTAGCCGTTGGTAATCAAGCCTGCAATGATCCCGTGGCGGCGGATATGGCGGATGACCTCGTCGAGATCGGGATGCAGCAGCGGCTCGCCGCCGCTGAGCGTGATGATCGAGGTGCCGAACGAAGCCAGCACGTCGATGCGGCGCTGGAGCTCGGCCAGGGGCACCGGGGCCGAATGCCGATCGTACTCGTTGCAATAGGCGCAGGAGAGGTTGCAGCGGCGAATCGGGATCAGGTGCGCCAGCACGACATGGCGCGTCGAAACCAGCGCCCGGAGCACCATCCAGCGCGTGCGCAGGAATCGGTGCGCGGCCAGGAGGCGTTTTCTCCAGCTTCGCCGTGTGTTCACCGCGATGGCCGAGTCTCCCTGAGGTGGCTTGCGCCCCTATGCTATAACAGAGCGACAAGTTCCCGCGCAATGCAGCAAGGGCCGGGCGGAGGCCCCGGGCGTGGCACGGAACTGGCTGATCGAAGCGGCGCGGGAGTATCACGCCGCCACGCGACACAGCTTTGAGAGTGTGCGCCGGGGTGGCGTGTGGCTCGACTGGGCGAACTTTCCGCGGTTGTTCAAGATTTACCCAGACCTGGAGCCGCTGCCCCTGCCGCGCGAGCTGCCGGCCAGCGGCGTGCCGGCTCTGGAGGCTCTCAGGCGTCGCCGCGGCACACCTGCCCCGTTCGACCTTCCGCATCTGGCAGCCCTGCTCTACTTCGCTGCAGGCATCACACGCCAGCGCCAGGGACCGGGCGGGCCGTATTTCTTCCGCACCTATGCCTGCACGGGGGCTCTTTATGAGATCGAGCTTTACGTCGCTGTGCCAGATTTGCCCGGGCTGCCAGCGGGTCTGTACCACTTCAGCCCTGCTGATTTTGCCCTGCGCCGGCTGCGTGGCGGCGACTGGCGGGGAACGCTGGCCGAGGCCGCCGGGAACGATGCGGCGGTGGCGCATGCGGCCGCCGTGGTGATTTCTTCGGGCGTCTACTGGCGCAATGCCTGGAAGTACGGGGAACGCACGTACCGGCACTTTGGCTGGGACAATGGCACTCTACTGGCCAATCTGCTGGCCATGGCCAACGCCTTTGGCTGGCCGGCGCGGCTGCTGCTGGGTTTCGTGGATGAAGCCGTCAATGTGCTGTGCGACCTGGACGAGCGCGAGGAGGTCGCACTCTCGCTGGTGGCTGTTGGCGAGGCCGCGGCGGCCGCGTCCCGGCCCCTGCCGGATCGGCTCCATCTGGCCACCGTTCCGTACTCCGAACGCCAGCGCGAATTTCCGCTGATGCGCCGCGTCCATCACATGAGCTCGCTCAGCACTCCGCAGGAAGTCGAGCGCTGGCGCCGTTCGGCCATGCCGGCGACCGCGGATGCGGCGCCCGCCGATGTGCGTCTTGAACCCCCGCCGGATGCCGGCTCGAGTCCGCCCATCGAGCAGGTGATTCTGCGCCGGGGTTCGGCGCGGCGATTCGCGCGTGAGCCCCTGCCGGCTGCGGTTCTGTCGGCCGCTCTGGCTGCAGCCTCGATGCCCTTGAATGCGGACTTCGTGCAACGCGGCGCGCTGCTGAACGAACTTTTTCTGATCGTCCATGCGGTCGAAGGGATCGCCCCTGGCAGTTACGCGGTCACGAAAGATGGTCTGGGGTTGCGGCAGTTGCGCGCGGGCCTGTTTCGGGAAGTCTCGCGCATGCTGGCTCTCGAGCAGGACCTCGGTGGCGACGCGGCAGCCGACGTGTTCTTTCTGGCGGCGCTCGAGCCAATCCTGGCCCGGTTGGGCAACCGGGGCTACCGAGCGATTCAGCTTGAAGCCGGCATTCGCGGCGGCCGCATCTATCTGGCCAGCTATGCGCTGGGCTATGGAGCGACTGGCCTCACCTTTTACGACGACGAGGTGATCCGCTTCTTCTCCCCACAGGCTGCCGGCCGGCAGACGATTTTCCTTGTCGCCGTAGGAAGCCCGGCGCGCCGCGCCCGGACGCAGGCCGCGCAAGAATGAATGTCATGCGCCACAGTGGAATCGCAGCCGTTCTCGCCCTGGCCATCGGCTGCTCGGCCCTGGCTCAGGGCCGACCGCTCCGCACCGGTCAGACGGCCCCGCCGCTGGAGTTACGCGCCGTCCTGCAGGGCCCACCACTGGACGCGCTCGGCCGCGCGCCGCACGGCGACCGGCTGCTGGTGCTGGAGTTCTGGGCCACCTGGTGCCAGCCATGCGTCGCCGAGCTCGACCATCTGAACCGGCTGGCGGATCGGTTCGCAGGTCGCGTGGATTTTTTACTGGTCAGCACCGAAGCAGCCGACCGGGTGCGTGCATTTCTCGCGCAGCATCCCGTGCGCGGCTGGGTGGCCGTCGAGGATGGCCAGACAGCGCGGGCTTACGGTGTCTACGTGCTGCCGACGGCCTTTCTCATCCGCTCCGGGCGCGTGGAGCTGGAGGTGCACCCGGCCGAGCTGACACCGGGGCTTCTCGAAGGGTTGTTGCAGCACCGGCTGCCCTGGCCAGACCATCCCGGGCCTGCCCTTATCGCAGGGCAGGATCCCATGCTCGCGCTGCACCCCCCGGCCATGCTGTTCGCTGAGGTACGCCCGGAGGCAGCCTCGGCCGCTGAGCAGGCGGCACTGGCCCTCGATCTTAGGCGAGATCGAATCACGGCTCTGGCTCTACCGGCCTGGTTCCTCTTTGGAGTGGCTTTTGCCGGCTTGCGCGACGCCGCAGCAGACGTGCCCTGGCTTTCGGGTCAAAGCCTGTCGGCCGTGGGTACCGATGGCTTGCTGGCGGCGTATGTGCTGCATGGCTGGCCGTCGGCCCGCCTGGTGGGGCGGGAGGCATTGCCGGAAGGCAGGTTTACAGTGGTGCTGGATCAGCCGGGTGGCAAGGCCGCGCTTCTTTCCGGCACGTTGCGCCGCCTGCTCGAGCAGGCCTGGGCGGTCCGCGCCGAGCGTTCCACCGCGGTGCTGCAGGCGCTGATCCTGCGCCGGAAGCACGGCGCACGGGCCCAGCCGCCTGCGGTTACAACACGGCAGGCTGTCTACCGCACCGCCGGCGCCGTCGAGCTTGACGCTGCGACAGCCGCCGATCTGGCTCGCTGGATCGAATTGACTCTCGAGAGGCCGGTCGTGGACGAAACCGGGCTCAGCGGCCGCTACGATTTTGTGCTGCCGCAGCCGCTGACTTTGCCGACTCTCGAGACGGCCTTGAGGGGCTACGGACTGGAACTCGACGCGGGCCAGAGGCCGGTTCCCGTGGTGCGCATCGTGCGCGCCCGCTCCGCTCCATTCTAAGGGTGCACCGGTGCCGCGGCAGGCGTCTCGAGCAGCGCCAGTTGGCCGCAGGCCCCCATCACATCCCTGCCGCGCGAATAGCGGATAAACGCTGCCACGCCCCCACGGATCAGAGTTTCCCGAAACTGCTCCACTGCCTCCGCGGCCGGCACCCGAAAGGGAAGCGGCCCGGGGTTCCAGGGAATCAGATTCACCTTGGCGCGCAGGCCGCGCAACAGCCGCACCAGCCGGCGGGCATCATCAGGGGCGTCGTTGAAACCGCCCAGAAGAACATACTCGAACGTAAGTTTTTCCCAGCTCCGCAGCGGGTAGCGGCGGCAGACTTCGAGCAACTGGCTGAGCGGATATTTGCGGTTGATCGGCATGATGGCTGAACGCTGCTCGTCGGTCGTGGCATTGAGCGAAATGGCGAGTTTGGGCCGCACCGGCTCGCCGGCCAGCCTTTCGATGGCTGGCACAATGCCGCTGGTCGAAAGCGTCACGCGCCTGGGAGAAATACCAAACGCCCGCGGATCGAGCAGAATGCGCGTCGCCATCAGCGTGGCTTCGTAGTTCAGCAGGGGTTCACCCTGTCCCATGAAAACAATATTCGTGCGCGGCCTCTGCGGTCCCTGCTGCAGCACGACCAGAATCTGCCCGAGAATCTCGCCGGCCGTGAGGTTGCGCACCAGGCCCAGTTGCGCCGTCAGGCAGAACCGACAGTTGACGGCACATCCGGCTTGCGTGGAGATGCAGAGGGTGCGGCGGTTGGCCGAGGGCATGTCGACGGTTTCAACCGCCGCCGGCTGTACTCCGTCACGGTCCGGCAGGCGCAGCAGATAGCGGACCGATCCGTCCGCCGAGCGGAACTGCTGGCTCTGGGTCGGCAGAGCCACAGTGGCTTCGCGACGCAACAGCTCGCGAAACGGCCTCGGCAGAGTGGTCATACGCTCGAACTCAAGGACACGCTCAGCGTAGAGGGCGTGGTAGATTTGCAGGGCACGAAACCGGGGCTGGCCCCAGTCCATGACCCATTGCTGGAGAGTTTCGAGGGGTTGGCCTAGCAGATCAACCGGCATGGGTGGCTGGGCTGATTTTAGCATGGCTGGAGGCTCTATTCACGTTCTAAGTGATTGACCTGCAATATTTTAAATAATTGGTTTCCCTCAGCGTGCCTTCTAGGCCGCGCCGTGGCACAATAGGCAGAGGAAATCCGATTAGGGTCGAAACCCCCGGCCCTCGTCGACCCTAATTCTCCCACTGAGGACGACTATGACAGCAGGTGAGCTGGCAAATGTCCGCCGTGACCGGCTTCCGAACGGTCTGGTGGTGATTACCGAACGCATGCCCCATTTCCGTTCCGTAGCGGTGGGCATCTGGGTGCGGCGGGCTTCGCGCGATGAGCCTCCGGAGTTCGCCGGCCTGGCCCACTTTATCGAGCACATGGTGTTCAAGGGCACCGAGCGACGCTCAGCCGAGGAGATTGCGCGAGCCGTGGACAGCGTCGGGGGCCTGCTGGACGCGTTCACGACCAAAGAGACGGTGTGTTTTAACGCCCGGGTTCTGGACGAGCACCTGGAGCTGGCTTTTGACGTGCTGGCCGACTTGGTGCGCCGGCCGCGATTCGACCCGGCCGAAATCGAGCGCGAAAAGCAGGTGGTGCTCGAAGAGATCAAGATGGACGAGGACAGCCCGGAAACGCTGGTGAACGAGCTGTTTCTGCAGAACCTGTGGCGGGAGCACCCGCTGGGGCGTCCCATCTTGGGGACGCGCGAAACGGTCAGCAGCTTCGACCGCGACACTCTGCGCCGCTGGTTCGAGCACTGGTACACGCCGGACAATTTGGTCATCGTGGCGGCGGGCAACGTCGAGCACGACCGGTTCGTCGAGATGGTCGCGCGCGAGTTCAGCGATCTCCCCGCCGGGCGCAATGGGTCAGCGGCCACACCCCCGCAGCCGCAGCCGGCCCTGGTGCTCCGGCGCAAGCGCGAGCTCGAGCAAGTGCACCTGTGCCTTGGTGTTCCGGCCTGCGGTGCGACCCATCCCCAACGTTTTGCGGTCGCCCTCGCCAATACCATTCTGGGAGCGGGCATGTCGTCCCGGCTGTTCCAGAACATTCGCGAACGGCAGGGGCTGGCCTATTCCGTGGGCAGCGATCATGTCGCCTACCGGGATGCGGGCGTGCTGAGCGTCTACGCCGGAACGTCCGTGCAGTGGCTCGAACGACTTCTGCAGTCGGTGCTCGAGGAGTTTCGCCGGATGAAGCAGGAACCTGTTGGGGAGGAAGAGCTGCACCGGGCCCGGCAGCAGCTAAAGGGTTCTTATACGCTTTCGCTCGAGACGCCGGCCAACCGCATGGCCAACCGGGCCCGTCAGGAGCTGTACTTCGGACGCTTTCTGACGCTGGAGGAAATCTTTGCGGCCATTGACGCGGTCACGCCCGAGCAGGTGCAGCAGGCGGCTGAGGAACTGTTCACGGCCGACCGGCTGGCCCTGGCGGCGCTCGGGCCGCTCGATGGCTTCCAGCCGACGCGCGAGATCCTCTCCTGCTGATGGACCGTTGACGCCCGCCGGTCGCTTTGCGATCATCGGCCCGAGAAGCTGGCGACTGGAGGGCGGCCATTTCGGTTCGAGTGACGATCCTGGCCTCGGGGAGCTCGGGCAATGCCACGCTCATCGAGACGCCGCGGACGCGGCTGCTCGTGGATGCGGGGCTCTCGCGCCGGGAGATGCGCCGGCGGTTGCAGGCCGTCGGTCTCGAGCTCGGGTGGCTGGACGCACTGATTGTCACCCACGAACACACCGATCACACGGCCGGGCTGGCGGGCCTGGCCAGTGCCCTGCGCGGCCCGGCGTTTCTGACCGAAGGCACCCGGCGTGCTCTGGTGGCCGAGGCCGGGCCGGAAGGGCTGCCAGAGGTCGTTGAATGCGTGCGCGCCGGGCAGCGGCTGCAGGTGGGCGACATCGAGGTCACGCTGTTTTCGGTGCCCCATGACGCGGCCGAGCCCGTCGCGTGCACCATTTGCGCCGATGGCGTCAAGGTTGCCGTGGTCACCGATCTCGGTTATTTGCCCCATCTGGTCCGTTATCATCTGCAGGGCACGGACTGCCTGATTCTGGAGTCGAACCACGACGTGGAGATGCTCAAGGTCGGTCCCTATCCCTGGACCGTCAAGCAGCGTGTGATGAGCCGCATCGGGCATCTGTCGAATCACGCTGTCGGCGAGTTCCTGGCCGATGCCGAGTCGTTTGACGGCCGCCCGCGCTATCTCGTGCTGGCTCATCTGTCCGAGAACAACAACACCCCCGAACTGGCCCGGCTTTCGGCCGAGCAGGCGCTGGCGGCGCGCCCGGCTCTGGCCGCCTTCAGAGGCACGCTGCTGGTGGCTTCGCAGCGCGTGCCGCTGGGCCCGATCGAGCTCTAGGAGCCGCCGCATCCGGAACGCAGAGGAGGAAGCGTGCCTTGATCCCGCGGTACACACGGCCCGAGATGGGGCGCATCTGGAGCGACGAAAATCGCTTTGCGGCCTGGCTGGAGGTGGAGCTGGTCACCGCCGAAGTGCTGGCCGAGGCGGGGATCGTGCCCGGAGAGGCGGCGCGGCGGCTGCGCGAGCGGGCGCGGGTGGATGTTGCACGCATTCATGAGCTCGAGGCGCGCGTCCGCCATGACGTCATCGCCTTCACCATGGCCGTGGCCGAAACCGTGGGCGATCCCGAGGCGGCGCGCTGGCTGCACTACGGTCTCACGTCGAACGATGTGGTGGACACGGCCCAGGCGCTGCTGTTGCGGGACGCCTCGGCACTGATCACGCAGGGGCTCGAGCGCCTCGGCCAGGTGCTCGAGCGGCGCGCCTGGGAGTTCAAGGACACCCCGCAGATTGGCCGCACGCACGGCATGCATGCCGAGCCGATCACCTTCGGGCTGAAGCTGGCCAACTGGTACGACACCCATCGGCGCAACCAGCAGCGGTTCGCGGCGGCCGCCCGGCAGATCGCCGTGGGCAAGATCGCCGGCGCGGTGGGCAACTGCGCGCATCTGGGGCCCGAGATCGAGGAGCGCATCTGCCGGCGGCTGGGGCTGGCGGTGGCGCCGGTCTCCTCGCAGGTGATCGAGCGTGACCGGCACGCGCACTACCTGAGCGCGCTGGCGTTGATTGCAGCCGAGCTCGAGCGCTTCGCGCTCGAGATCCGCCATCTGCAGCGCACCGAGGTACGCGAAGTCGAAGAACCGTTTGCCGCCGGCCAGCGTGGCAGCTCGGCCATGCCGCACAAGCGCAATCCGGTCGGCTGCGAGCAGATCTGCGGGCTGGCGCGCCTGGTGCGTGCGGCGGTGGGGCCGGCGCTCGAAAATATCGCTCTGTGGCATGAACGCGATATCTCGCACAGCTCGGTCGAACG
>Ga0070739_10007862_pt1 | contig 11134 bp, 9 predicted proteins | sample Coa_R1_7_FD_66445 | JGI IMG/M metagenome (GOLD analysis project Ga0070739, IMG submission 66445) | Surface soil microbial communities from Centralia Pennsylvania, which are recovering from an underground coalmine fire - Coalmine... | ecosystem: Environmental > Terrestrial > Soil > Unclassified ... | reverse complement strand
CTCGGCGTCGACGATGTAGCAGCCTTCGGCGTCGACGATGTGCAGCGGCTTCCAGCTCTTCTGGTACCGCCAGGTGCCATAGTTGGTGCGCCGGGTCAGGCCGGAGATGTCGGTGGAGGTGACGTACGGTTGAGCCATTCCTTCATCCTACTGCCGGCTGCGCGCGGAATGGATCCGGCCGGGCTTTCGCTCCGCCCGATCCCGTCTGGGCCAGCTTGTCCCCGCGGCTGGGACAGATTGACGCTTCCCCGCCCTCCCGGCGCCGGAAAGGCCCGCGATTGCAGCGCCGCGAATTTGGCACGCCGGCTGCATCAAACCGCCGGCGTGGAACAGAGAGCGCGAAACGGTTCGATCTTCTCCTTCGTCCCGGCGCACGGCGGATCCAGGGCGGGTGCGGTTGCAGAGCAGTTGAGCCGCACCTTGGCGGAGGGCCCTGGGTCCGCCGTTCTTTTCATTGATTTCCAGCGCCGCGGTTATCCTCTCTGGCACGATGAATCCCCGCGCCGGTTCGACGGGCGCACCTGGGGAGCCTTCCGGATCGACTGCGGCGGACTGGAGGTGCTCGCCGCCGTCGATGTGAATCCGCGCGAGCTCGCGCCGCTGCTCTGCCGCGCGCGGGAGAATTATTCGATCATTTGCGCCGATCTGAGCGAAGCGGCGCCCCCGCAATGCTCGCGGGCGCTCGGCGCATCGGAGGCGATTTTCCTGGTTTCCGGCGACGCGCGCCGCTCGCTTGAAGGCGTTTGCGAAAAAATGGAATGGCTGAAATCGCTTGAATGCGAGGATCACTGCGCGCTGCTGCTTTCTCATGAATCCGGCGCGGTCAGCGCCGCTGACGCCGAGGAGATTACGGGAGTTCCGGTCTGCGGTTACGTGGACGGCGCCGCGCAGATCGCCCAGCTCGGCCGATGGCTGGCCGCGAATGTGGGCTTGCCGGAGCCGCGGGTCGCCGCCGTCGCCTAGGCTCGCTATAGCTAGAGAGCGAGGCCGGCTTAAGAGACTCGGGAGCGCGGCGGGATCCTCCGCCGCCATGCCCGTTTGCTTTACTGAAGCGGCAGCTCGTCCTGCCCGCTGCCGGTTTCCGGAATCAGGCTCGCCGCGGCGACCTGGTCGCCGGCTTCGACGTTCACCAGCCGGACGCCTTGCGTAGAGCGTCCCGCCTGCCGGATCTCGCCCGAATCGATGCGAATGATCTGTCCCTGTTTGGTGATGATCATCAGGTCCGAATCTTCCTTCACCGCCAGGATGGCCACCACCTTGCCGACGCGCGGCGTGGTTTTCATGTTAATGACGCCCTTGCGCCCACGCGCGGTGAGCCGGTAATCCTCCAGCGGCGTGCGCTTGCCGTAGCCGTTTTCCGAGATCGAGAGGATCAATCCCTCCTTGCCCACCACTTCCATGCCGACCAGGTAGTCGCCTTCCTCCAGCTCCATGCCGCGGACGCCGAAGGCGGGCCGCCCCATGGGGCGCACGTCGGATTCGGCGAAGCGGCAGGCCATGCCGTCGTGCGAGGCCAGGAAAATGTAGTCCGTTCCGCTGGTCAGGCGGGCGCCGAGCAGCTCGTCGCCCTCTTCCAGGCCGATGGCGATGATGCCCCGCGAGGTCGGATTATCGAATTCGGTCAATTCGCACTTCTTGATGGTGCCCTTCTTGGTCACCATCACGATATATTTTCCGGCGACAAACTCCTTCACCGGCAAAAACGCCGTGGGCGTCTCGTCGGGCTGAAGGTGGATCAATCCGGAGGCGTGCTTGCCCTTGGAAGCCGTGCCGGCGTCCGGAATTTCGTAGATTTTCAGCCAATAAACCCGCCCTTTATTGGTAAAAATCAGCAAATAAGCGTGGGTGGAGGCGATAATCAGATGCTCGACCACGTCCTCGGCGCGCGTGGACATGCCGATGCGCCCCTTGCCCCCGCGCGACTGCCGGCGGTAGGTGTCGACGGCGGTGCGCTTCAGATAGCCGCCGCGGGTGACCGTCACCGCGACGTCCTCCATCTGCACCAGATCTTCCAGTTGGATCTCGCCGCTGTCCTCGACGATCTGGGTGCGCCGCGCGTCGCCGAAATCCTTCTGTACTTCCTTCAATTCCTTGATGATGACCGACCGGAGGGCCTTTTCCGATCCCAGAATTTCCAGATATTCCTTGATTTTTTCCTGAATTTCGGCCAGCTCGTCGAGGATCTTCTGCCGCTCCATTCCCGTCAGCCGCTGGAGCTGCAATTCGATGATGGCCTGCGCCTGGCGTTCGCTGAAGCGCGGCCCGCGCGCGTCCGCGCCGGCCAGCGCGGCGTATTCGGCGGCCTCGGCGGGAGTGATGAAATTCATCAGGGCCTCCCGCGCGTCCTTGGGCGTCTTCGCCGCGCGGATCAGCGCGATGACCGCGTCCAGATGGTTCAGGGCGCGCTGGAAGCCGAGCAGAATATGCTCCCGCTCCCGCGCTTTGCGCAATAAGTAATCGGTGCGCCGCCGCACCACGTCGACGCGGTGATCGATGAAGCGCTTGAGCGCCTCCACCAGCGGCAGCTCGCGCGGCTGCCCGTTGACGATAGCCAGCATGATGACGCCGAAGTTGACCTGCATCTGCGTCTGCTTGTACAGATTGTTCAGAATCACTTCGGCCTGCTCGCCGCGCTTGAGCTCCACCACCACGCGATAGCCGTCGCGGTCGCTTTCATCGCGCACGTCGGCGATGCCTTCGATCTTTTTCTCGTTCACCAGCTCGGCGATCTGCGCCACCAGCCGCGCCTTGTTGACCTGGTAGGGAATCTCGGTGACCACGATCGCTTCGCGGTCCTTGCCCATCTTTTCGATGGCCGCCTTGGCCCGCATCTTCACCGTGCCGCGGCCCTTGGCGAAGTATTCGAGAATGCCGTCGCGCCCCAAAATCAGGCCGCCGGTGGGAAAATCCGGACCTTGCACGATCTGCGCGATTTTCTCCAGGTGCGTGTTGGGGTCCTGCACCAGCAAAACGGCGGCGTCGATGATCTCGCTGAGGTTGTGCGGCGGGATCTTGCTGGCCATGCCCACCGCGATGCCCTCGCTGCCGTTGATCAGCAGATTGGGCACGCGTGCCGGAAGCACTTCCGGCTCCTGCTCGCTTTCATCGTAATTTGGCCGGAAATCGACGGTTTCCTTGTCGATATCCTCCAGCAGCGTCGAGGCGATGCGCGACAGCCGCGCCTCGGTGTAGCGTTCGGCCGCCGGCGGATCGCCGTCCACCGATCCGAAGTTCCCCTGCCCGTCCACCAGCGGATAGCGCAGCGAAAACGGCTGCGCCATGCGCACCAATGCGTCGTAAATCGGAGCGTTCCCGTGCGGGTGGTATTTGCCCATCACGTCGCCGGTGATTTTGGCGCATTTGCGGGTCGGGCGGTTGTAGTGCAGCCCGAGCTCGTGCATTCCGTACAGGATGCGCCGGTGCACCGGCTTGAGCCCGTCCCGCACATCGGGCAGAGCGCGCCCGATGATGACGCTCATGGCGTAGTCCAGATAGGACCGCCGCATCTCGTCTTCGATATTGATGGGGATCAGATTCTTCGCCCCGCCGTCGCCGCCTCCGCCCAGAGGAAGCTGGCCGCCGGACGGCGGAGGAGCCGGGTCGCGAGGGTCCTGGGAATCAGCCAAAAGATTGCTCCTTCGAGTTCGCGCCGGAGAAGGGGCGCGGTCCTTTCTTTATTTTATCAGCAGCGCGTTCCGGATCAGGGAATTTTCCGGCCTTCGATGCCGGCATCGACGCGGAACAGGGAGTTGTGGGTGGCCAGCACCATGGACTTCGACGGGGTAAACGCCAAGCCCACGATCGCCGGGCCGGACAGGAACAGCTCGGCGCGGGCGTCCGGCGACAGGCGCACCACGCCGCGCCGCCCGCTGAGCGATGCGGCCACGTACAGGTTGCCCTGGACGTCGAAAGCCATGCCTTGCGGGCGGCCCAGGCCGCGGTAGAACAACTCCACGCGGCCGTCGCTCGAAATCCGATGGATGGCGTCGTAGCTCGACGTGGTCGGGCCGGTCACGTAAAGGTAGCCGTCGGGGCCGAACGCCAGATGATAGGCGGCGATGGACGGCTCCAGGGTGGCGAAGACGTAGATCTGGCGCGAGCGGCTGATCTTGAAGATAGTGCCGCTGCGGTCGCCGACGTACAGATTCTCTTCGGGATCGAAAACGATTCCCGTGGCCACGCCCATACCTTCCACATACACCGCCAGGTTTCCGGCCGGCGAGATCTGATACACCACGCCGTCATGCCGGCTGGAGGCGTAGAGTACGCCCGCCGGATCGAAGGCCAAACCGGTGGCGTTCATCAGATCCGTCACCAGCGGCTTGGGCCGGTAGTTGGTATCGATTTTATAGATCGATACGGGAGTCTTCTGGCCCGGCGAACCGCTGAAGGTGGTGTAGATGTTGCCATAGCGGTCGATCACCGGATTGGCCACCGGATGCAGGCTGTCGGCGATCTGGATGCCGATGCCGCAGGTCCACGGCACGCTCGAATGATCCCCGTTGCCGACGATCAGTTCGCTGGCCTGGGCGTTTTCGGGAACGCGGACGATCAGAAAATGATCGGAGCCGATGACCACCGGCGCCACCACATCTCCGAAGCGCACCCGCGAATGGTCCGAAGGAGCTAAGCCCCTCCCCCGGATCTGGAATTCGCCGCCGGGGATCGCCGCGGCCGGAGAAACATCGAGGATCTGCGGACGGGAGTCGTTGTTCTTTCGAAGAGCCATGGCTTGCTGCGGCGCGGGCCGGAACCTCACCCCCGCGCTCCTGTATCCAATATACGCCGGGGTGCGGCGCCCATGATTAATGGTCGTGTTTTTTCACGTATTCGGCGTCGGCGACCTTTTTATCGATGTAATCCTTGCTGCGCACGGCGGCGCGGCGGGCCGCTTTGGCGTTCGCCTGGCGGATTCCTTCCGAGCTTACCGCGAAGGCGGTCAGCATCTGCTCCAGATCCCGGCTCCCGCACTGCGGGCAGGCCGCCTCGCCCCCGCGCAATACCAGCAGCTCAAATTGATGGGCGCAACCGCGGCATTTATATTCGAAGATCGGCATCGGGCAACAGGATAGCAGCTATTTTTTAGAGACGTGGAACAGATCGTCCGGAATCGAGCCGTTCACCAGCACCTCGGTGAAGCTGAGCGTGCGCTGATTCTCGCTGGAGGTGGCCGAGGCCGGTCCGTCGTCGGAGCCGCTGACCTGCTTGAGCACCAGGTGCCGCGTCTTGTCAATCCAGAGTTTTACCGGAACGCTCCGCGCCGGACCCGAGGCGGTGACGCTGTTGCTTGCGGCCTCAATCACGTAGCAGTCATAGCTCTGGCCGCCGACGGTGACCGCCTCCGACCCGGCGATCTTCGGATTCTGCAAATCCTGCGTCAGGTTCTCGAACGCAGCGATGGGCGAGCCGTCCAGCATCCGCAAAGCGTCGTCGGTGGCCGGCGCCTCGGTGAACTCTTTGGTGATGGAGCGCTTGTTCCAGAACGTCTTTCCGTCGGAGGCCCGGATCCACTCGCCCGCGCTCGGATAATCGTATTCAATGCGAAATTCGTTGGGCTGTTTGAAGGCCACGGCAAACTGCGTCTCGGTCTTCGACACGGTGCTCCCCACCTTGGTCTCCGACGCGGTGACGCCTTTAAACTCGTAGGCGGTGAGGCTTCGGTAGGCCTGTTCGGTGGCCTTCAGGATCTGCGCGGCGTCCTCGGCCGCCAGGACTCTTCCGGCGAGGAACACGCACGCCAGGACAATCCGTTTCGGCGCTTGCATGTTATGGTCCCCTTTCCGGAATCCAGTTTCAGGGATCGTCGGCGCGGGCGCTATCCCGTGGAGGCTGTAGGGCGGCGGCTTGCTCTGCGGCCCGGACGTAAAGCTGGAAGGGCGCCCAGTAGAACGGCTTCCGGTAAGCGCCCGCAGAGCCGGCCAGGCGCAGTTTGGCCGCGCGGAGCGCCTCGGCCGGCGCGCTGCCCCGCATCATCTCCGCGTAAAAACCGGCCATCAGCGACGCCGTGGAGGTGTCGGTGACATCCCACAGTCCGGCGACGACGTTCTGAGCGCCGGCGCGGAGAAACGCCCACGACAGTCCAACCAGTCCCTCGCCGGAATACGTCTTGGCGCCCGCCCCGCGGCAGGCCGAGAGCGTCACCAGTTCGGCGTGGAGGGGGATCTCCATCACCTCCCGCGCCGAAAGCGTGTAGACGCCGTTATGGCGCGAAAGGATCAGCGCGGATTCCAGCGGATTTTCGCGGTTGGCCGAGGCGTGCGCGGCGAAATGAATCCAGGAGTATCGATCCGGCGCGGCGGCGCGGTAGGCGGCGGGGTTGGCCTGAACTCCGCCCAGCTCCGTCAAGGCGCGGGGACCGAAGACTCCGGCGATCATTTTCATTTCCCGCCAGGCGTTGGGCAGCCGCGGGTATTCCTCGACGGCGGATTCCGGGTCGCCGATCAACAGCAGCCCGCGGGTCCGCGCCGGCTTCGGACGCGCCGCGGCCAGCGCATCCAGCGATGGGGCCACAGCGACCGTCGCCCGGCCGATGAGATAGCGCGAAGGATCGCCGGGATCGGGCAACGTTTCGAAATTGAGCGAATTCAGAACGCCGTCGGGGGCGATCAGCAGACGGACGCCGTCCCGGAGCAGCCCGCGCACCGGCCCCAGCAAAATTCCGGAGAGCTGGCGGCCATCGGCAAAGCCGGAGGCGAGCGGATCGCCCAGATTCTCAATAAACGCGCGGTAGCTTTGGACCCGCCGGGCGATCTCCTTTTCCGGCGGCAGAACGTGAAGCTCGACCGCCTCCGGCGTGATGACCCAAAGAAACGACCGGTTCGGCGCGAGCCAGTAAGAAAGTACGACGGCGCGCGAGGAGCGGGCGATGCGGCGGAAGGCGGCGGCGGTCCCGGCGCGGGCGGCGGTGCGTGCCGCGTCCAGCCGCTCGTCCAGCAGCCGCGCGCGGCTCGCTTCGGCCACTTCGGCGGCGCGCTCCACCTGGCCGCGGTCCACCAGAAAATCGACGTAGCGCTGATAGAAGTCGATCAGGCTCGAAAGATAGGAGAGCTTATAATCGTCGCGGGCCAGGGTGGCGCTGCTCCGCTCCACGCGCTCGATGCCGGAGCGGAACTGCGCGTCGGCGCCCGCCAGTTGGCCGGTTTTGACCAGAACGCCGGCCAGTCCCGATTCGGCTTCCAGCAGCGGCACCGGATCGTCGGCAGCACCGTCGAGCACCTGGCGATAGAGTCTTTCCGCTTCCCCGTAATACCCCCGCCCCTCGGCGATTCCGGCGCGATTGACCAGCGGAAAGGCGACCGGCGCATGAATGCTCTGCTTCAACCGCAGCGCTTCATCATTATGGCGCTCAGCCTCGTCGTAGCGGCCCAGCTTCAAATAGGCGTTGGCGAGATTGTCTTCCCAGGCCGCCGCCGAAAAAGGATCCTCCAGGGCGTGCGCGATCGAGGCGGCGCGCGTGTAGATGGGAATCGCGGCGGCGTACTCTCCGCTATCGAGCAGCACATTGCCGATGTTGCCGAGCCAGACCTCCTGCTGGCGGCGATCGCCAAGCTGTTCGAAGCTATGTTCGGCTTCTCGAAACAGCGGCAGTGCTCGTTCGTAATCGCCCATCCGGTAGTAGGCCGAGCCGAGATTTCCCTGCGCGTTGGCCACCTGCCGCGCCGCTCCCATCCGCGCCGCCAGATCGCGCTGGCTTTCCAGCCAGTAAATCGCCTGGTCGGGATGGTGCGTGAAGAGAAGAAACCAGCCCAGGCTGCCCAGCGCGCGCACCCGCAGATACGGCTCCCCGGACTTTTCGATGCCCGCCAGGGCGCTGCGGAGGTTGGCCTCGGCGGCGGCATACCGGCCCTGTTGGGCCAGCACGATGCCGCGGTCCAGTTCGATCTCCGCCGCGATTGGATTGGACGCCGCGCCGGAGGCCAGCTCCTGCGCGCGGTCCAGCGCCGCCTCCGCCGCCGGATAGTTCGAAATGAGATAGTTGGCCCAGCCGCGGTCCAGCTCCAGGCGGGCGCGGACCTCCCCTGGAGCGGGATCGCCGGCGGCGGCGATTTCGGCCAGCGCCGCCCGCGCGTCGATCTGGAGAAGAACGTCGATCTTAAGCAGGCGGAAGCGCCAGCTCGGCTCCCTGCGGTAGCCGGCTTCCGCCGCCCGCCGCGCCTCTTCGAGCTTGCCCTGATGCAGCAGCGTGGTGGACCTTTGATACAGCCCGTCTGGCGAGGGGCGCCGCAAGCAGGCCAAACCGCCCCCCAACAGCAGCAGCGAAACCGCCAGCCGCGCGCCCATATCTGTTATTGCGAAGGGGGTGGGCTGCCGTCGCCGTCCGCGCCGCCAATGCCGTAGCCTCCCTCCACCGCGCATCCAAGATCGACGTGCATCATCAACAGCCGATGCAGGGCTTGAGAGGCGAAATATTCGGCCAGATACACGGTTCCGAAATGAGGGACATAGATCCCGTGCCCGTTACGCGATAACCCGCCTGGAAGCGGTTCGGGAAGGCGGGCAAGCGTCACATGCATCCTATTATCTTTACCGCGGGCCACAGCAAGCTTGTCCAGCTCCGCCTTGACCGCGGGTTTGTTCTGATGGGCGTGATTCAACTTGGACCAGGTGTCGTGCTCGGCGAAGAGATCGGTGGCGAGATCGATCTCGATGCGATGCCCGGCGATGCGCAGATTTTCAAAGCGCGAGCCGAGCGGGATAAACGCGGGATCGCCGTCGCCGGGATGTTTGGTGGTGATGCGCGCCACGATGCGGTCACAGGTGACCACGTCCATGATGTTCAATCCTTCGATGGTCGTGGAGGCGAGGGTGCCGTGCGCCCGGTCCTTTTCACTGTAGCTGCCGACCACGTGGGATTCGGCGCGATCGAATTTCAGGTAATTGCGATGACGAAAATTCTCCGCCGACGCCGAGGCGTGGCCGCCGAGGATCGGCAGGGCCACCGACGCCTGAGCGGGCATGATTTCCTGAACCGGCAGGGTGAGGTATCCCGCGGCAGCGACCGCTTCGGCATGGTAGAGAAATCGAATCTTCACTTAAGGTGTAGGTTATTCGATGCGCAGAGTGAACGGGTAGCGGGCCACTTCTTCGCCCCCGGCGGAAACGATCAGCGTGTAGCGTCCGGAAGGAAGCGCCGCCGCCGGAATCAGGATGTGAATCGATTGACCGGGCGCCGGCGCGGCCAGCAGCACCGAGAATTTTTCCGCGCCTCCCGTGATAAACGAAGCGCGGTAGGCGGGATAGTCGCGGTCCCAGGTTTTATCCATGTAAAGGGTGTAAAACTTCGCGCCGGACGGTGGAGCGATGACCGTCTCCTCGCCGCGCGCTGCGGCGTACAGCGGAAATTCGGCCACGGCCTGCGGCGCTGGTGCGGCGCGGCGCTGGCCCGCTTCGTATCCGCCAAAGGCGGCGATGGCAAGCAGGGCCAACGCCGGGACGAATATCTTGAAATTCCACCAGCTCGCCCGCGGCGCTTCCATCGCCGGCGCGGGCTGGCTGGCGGCGATCGGCCGCGGATCACGCCCGGCAAACACCGCCCGGGCGTTGTCCTGAAACATAGCCATCGTCCTCAGCTCCTCCGAGCACTGAGGACAATCGAAGAAGTGGCGCTCAAACTCCTCGATCTCGGAAACCGAAAGATCGCCGAGCACGTAACGCTCCACGGCGCTCATTGCTGACGCTTCCGAATGATCCATGTCTTGCCGGCCTCACAATCTTGAAGTGAATCCATTGCCTCATCCGTTTCAGGGATGTAACTTCCCGCTCTTTTCAAGCACTTCGCGGAAACGGTTCTTGGCGCGGTGCACCAAAACCCTAAGATAGTCGCGGTCTACGCCGAAGCGCTCGCAGATTTCGCCTTTGTCGGCTTCCTCCAGGAAAACCGACCGCAGGATGTCGCGGTCTCTCTCGGCCAGTTCGTTCAACACGTCCCGAACCAGTTCCTGGTGTTCGCGCGTGACCAGTTTGGCTTCTGCGCTGGCGCGCTCGTCGGCCAGATGGAAGGCGTCTTCGGGAATCGGCGGATGACGCGTCGAGGCGCGAAGCAGCTCCATCATCACATTCATCGACACGGAATGCACGTAGGCGCCGAGCCGCTCGGGATGGTCCAGGCTCCGATCCGTGCGCAGGAAATTCAGGACCCGCAGAAACGTCTCCTGTCGGATGTCCTCGATCAGCTCCCAGCTCCGCAGGCGGTAGCGCAGCGAGAGCCGAATGACGTTCGAAAAATGAGCGACGAAATGCCGCTCGGTTTCCGCGTCACCGTCGCGCAGGCGGGCCAGATAGGCGCTGTCAAATGGCGGATGGCTCAAAACCTTAGGATACTGAATCTTCCCCGTTATCATGGAGCTAATGCCGTTCGATCCGCTGGTCCAAAAATGGTTCGACGCGCGCTTTGCCGGCGTTACCGAGCCGCAAAAGCTGGGCTGGCCGCTGATCGCCGAAGGCCGCGATGTGCTGATCTCCTCGCCAACCGGATCGGGCAAAACTCTGGCCGCGTTTCTGACCGCCGTGGACGGGCTCGTCCGCCAGGCCCGCCAGGGGAGGCTCGGCGGCGGCACGCAAGTCCTCTACGTCTCCCCGCTCAAGGCGTTGAGCAACGATATTCACAATAACCTCCAGGCGCCGCTGGCGGGAATCGCCAGGCTGGCGCGCCAGGAGGGCGTCGGGCTGGCGCCGATCCGCGTGGCGGTCCGCACTGGCGATACATCCGCCTCCGAGCGCCAGCAGATGGGCAAGGAGCCGCCGCACATTCTGGTGACCACGCCGGAATCGCTGTACATTTTGCTTACGGCGGAGGGCCCGAGGAAGACGCTCAGAAGCGTCAAAACGCTGATCGTCGATGAAATTCACGCGGTCGCCGACGACAAGCGCGGCTCGCATCTGGCCCTGTCGATCGCCCGGCTGGAGCATCTGACCGGAACAACGCTGCAAAAAATCGGATTATCGGCGACGGTGAGCCCGATTGAAGAGGTGGCGCGCTTTTTAAGTCCTTCGGCGGCCGTCGTCCAGGTGGGCCACCGGCGCGAAATGGACCTGGCGGTGGAAGTTCCGCGCGACGAGCTAAGCTCGGTGGCGAGCACCGAGATGTGGGGCGAAATTTACGACCGCATCGCCGAGCTGGCGCGGGAAAACCGGA
>Ga0070739_10007860_pt1 | contig 11142 bp, 9 predicted proteins | sample Coa_R1_7_FD_66445 | JGI IMG/M metagenome (GOLD analysis project Ga0070739, IMG submission 66445) | Surface soil microbial communities from Centralia Pennsylvania, which are recovering from an underground coalmine fire - Coalmine... | ecosystem: Environmental > Terrestrial > Soil > Unclassified ... | reverse complement strand
GCGCTCGATCCGGCGAAACCCCGTATACACGAGGATGAGGGCTCCGCTCCCAACATCCACAAGGAAGTGCATCTCGAGTTCGGAGATGTCGAAGAGGGCTTTGCCGAAGCCGACTACCAGCGTGAGGACGAGTTCTTCTTTGAGGGCAACACCCATGCGCCCATGGAGAACCACGCCGTTATCGGTCACTTCGAGCCTCACGGCAAGCTGACGGTCTGGTCTTCGACCCAGACCCCTCACTACCTCCATCGCGAGCTGTCGAAAGCGCTCTCGATTCGCACTCCGCAGATCAGGATCATCGCTCCTCCGTCTGGAGGCGCCTTCGGCGGCAAGAGTGAGATGTTCTCGCACGAGGTGGCGGCCGCGGCGCTCTCCCGAAAGTGCGGCCGCCCGGTCATGATCGAGTTGACCCGCGAGGAGGTGTTCTACTGTCACCGTGGGCGTCATCCGGTCCGGATGAAGGTCAGGACGGGGGTCAAGGCAGACGGAACCATCACCGGCATGCACTTCCAGTCCTGGCTGGACGGTGGAGCATACGGGTCGTACGGCATCGCCACCACGTACTACACCGGCGCCCTGAACACCATGCCCTACAAGATCCCGCGCTACCGCTTTGACGGCGTACGAGTCTTCACCAACAAGCCTCCCTGCGGCCCCAAGCGCGGCCACGGTACCGTCCAGCCGCGCTTCGCCATTGAGTGTCAGATGGACAAGATCGCCGAGGCTCTGCAGCTCGACCCGGTGGACATGCGTATCCACAACGCCGTCGACCCCATGTCGGGAACGGTCAATGGACTTCGGATCACCTCCTGCGCCGTCAGGGAAACCTTGCGCGCGGCGGCCGAGCGGACCGGCTTGCGAGAGAAACGCCAGCGCCTTCCATACGGTCGCGGCATCGGCATCGCCTCGTCGGTCTATATGTCGGGCGCAGGGCTGCCGATCTACTGGAATCCCATGCCCCACTCGGGCGCCATGGTCAAGCTGGATCGCGGCGGTGGCGTCGCCGTCTACTGCGGCACCACCGACATCGGGCAGGATTCGGATTCGATGCTGGCCTACATCGTGTCGGAAGTGTTGGGAGTCGATCCGCTGGACGTACGTGTCTTGTCCGGCGACACCGATCTCACGCCCGTCGATCTCGGTAGCTACTCCAGCCGTGTCACCTTCATGGCCGGGAACGCCGCCCGGGGCGCGTCCGAGAAGCTGCGCGAGACCCTCACGCTGGTGGCGGCGGAGAAGCTGGGTGTGCCGGCGGAGCGGCTGGCCTTCGGCGGTCGTGCCATCTATGACCGCGACGACACCGACCGCTCGTTGCCGTTTGTGGACGTCGTCCAGGCGGCCGAGGCTCGCTTCGGAACTCTCGCCGCCGCCGGCTCCTATGCCCCGCCCAAGCTGGGTGGAGACTACAAGGGTGCGGGCGTGGGTCCCTCGCCTGCCTACAGCTTCACCACCTGTGTAGCGGAAGTATCGATCGACGTCGAGACCGCCGAGCTGAAGGTCGAGAAACTGACCGTCGCCCATGATTGCGGGCGAGCCATCAACCCCATGATCGTGGAGGGGCAGATCGAGGGCAGCGCCTACATGGGCTACGGCGAGGCGGTGATGGAGGAGCAGGTCTTCCGCAAGGGCCTGCACAAGAAGCCCTCGCTGCTTGAGTACAAGATTCCGACAATCCTGGAGACTCCGCAGGTCGAGTCGATCATTGTCGAGAACCCGGACGGTGAGGGACCGTTTGGAGCCAAGGAGGCGGGCGAGGGTCCCCTCAGCCCGGTGATTCCGGCCATCGCCAATGCCGTCTACGCTGCCATCGGCGTTCGGTTCGACTCCACTCCCATCACCTCGGAACGCATCATGAAGGCGCTCGACAAGGCCAGCCGGCCGGCACCCGTTGCGAGTACCGCGACGGCCGCCGGAGAGTAGGCATGCTGAGGCTCACGCCGTTCACCTATCTCTCCCCCACCTCCATCGACGCCGCATTGACGCTCCTGGCGAAGCACGGAGACGAGGCGCAGTTGATGGGCGGCGGCACTGACCTGTTGCCCAACATCAAACACCGTCTGACCGAGCCCCGATACGTTGTGGGCACGCGGTCGATCGAGGACATCAAGGGCATCGAGCTGCTGCCGTCGGGCGAGCTTCGCATCGGCGGCGGAGTTAGCCTCTCGGAGCTGGAGCACTCGAGCGTGGTTCGAGAACGATACCCGGCACTGGCTGAGGCGGCGTCCCTGATATCGAGCCCTCAGATCAGGCGCATGGGAACGCTTGCCGGGAACATTGCCCTCGACGTCCGCTGCAACTACTACAACCAGTCCGAGCACTGGCGTCGGGCGATCGGCTACTGCATGAAGAAGGACAGCGAGATCTGCCGCGTCGCCCCAGGAAGCGACCGTTGCTGGGCGGTCTCCTCGGCCGACACCGTGCCGGTTCTCATCGCCCTCGATGCCGAGATGCTCGTTGTCCACCGGACTGGGGCACGCTGGCGGAAGGTAGCCTCGGGCTACCGGGATGACGGGTTGAGACCGTTGACGCTGGCTCCCGGTTCGATCATCGCCCACGTCAGGATCCCACCCCAGGAGCGGACGCAGACGGTCTACTCGAAGCTGCGGATACGAATGTCGTTCGACTTCCCCTTGGTCGGAGCGGCCACCAGTATCGTTCTGGCAGAAGACGGAACCGTCGGACGAGCCCGCATCGTTCTCACAGCCGTGGCCTCTCACCCGTTGGAGGTCGTCGAGGCTGAGCAGGAGCTGGTCGGGAATCGCCTGACGCCGGATGTCATCCGAAGTGCCGGCGAAAAGGTCTTCCGCGCGACCCACCCGATGGATAACACCGAGGGCGCTATCCCGCATCGGAAGCGCATGGCCCGGGTCTTTGTAGAGCGCGCGCTTCGCCAGATCGGCGGATTGGAAGCGGCACCGAGCGCCCAAACTTCTAAGCCGGCCGGCTGACTCGCTCCTTTACCAGCTCGGCGAACGCGTCAGGGTCGTTGAAGACCGCTCGCTCGTTGAGGCGCGGGAAGGGCTGCCGCGGCACGGGAACCTCCAGGAAGTCGCACAGCGGCTCCCATCCCTGCTTGACCTCGAACTCCAGAAGACGGTCCTTCGGGACGCTCTCCCGGACCTCTTGGTTGTGGTCCTCGAATATCTCGATGGTCCTGGCCTTGTCACGGAAGCTGCCCTGCAGGCTCCCCTCCCAAACCACGGCTCGGATCATCCGCACTCCCAGGCTGTCGTCAGGAGCCGGCGGCTGCGCGCCCGGACGCGTGTTGATGGTCTGGGCAACACTCTCGTACCACGCCTCAGGGTCGCGAACCGTTAGGATCACCTTGGCCTCCGGGAACACGCCCATGAGCTGCCGGTAGAAGGCGCAACCGGGCCAGTCAACCGTGGAGCGGTAGCCTGAAAGCAACGTTTTCCAGTTCACGGGCTGACCTTTGGCCGCATCGAGCCAGGCCTCCTTGTCGTCTTCCCGGTCGAAGGTTTCGATCATGTGGTAGCAGGGCCCGAAGCCCAACTCCTCGAGCGCCCCTTTCAGCGAAAGGGTTCCGGTGCGCCCGAAGCCGGCGCCGATGACCTTCAATACATCAGTCAGTGTGGCACCTAATCATTGAGCGTCAGCACCAACGACGGATCGGCAATTTCGTGGTCGGAGCGCGACGCCACCACCGCCGTTCCGACGGCGAAGAACTCGATGACGTGCGAGCCCCAGCCATGGCTGCGCTCTTTGATCTGCACGCCCACGATTCCCTCGGCCTGCGCTTCCTCCGCCTCGGCCTGCATGCGCTCCATAGCCAGCTCACGAGCGTCGTAGAGCGCCTGAGTGTAGTTCGTCATCTCCACGTTCTGCCCCATCTGCCGGAACATTCCACGCAGGCCCTGGTGCGCGACGTGATAAACGCAATTGCCCATGGCCATCCCGACCGGGCGGTAGCCCGATTGAATCAGGGTCCAGAAGTCCTGTCCAGACAGGTCGCTCTGGAACGGCCGGCCGTTCGGAGCGCGGTGGGATTCTCCACGCGACTTCACAGCCGTGCCGATGGCGATGAACTCTGCCAGGTTTTCGCCCCACTCATAACGGCCAACGTCGAGCCGCACGCCCACGATGCCGTCGGCGCCCAGCGCATCGGCTTCCTCCTCCATGCGCGTCATCGCCAGCTCACGGGCATGGTACATGGCCTGAGTCAGCACTTCCATCTCCTGGTTCTGACTCCAGTTCGACTGTTGATAGCCGATGTGATAAATCGAGCTGCCGACGACCAGGCCGACGGGATCAAAGCCGGCGTGCTTGACCAGCAGGAACTCGTTGACACTGAGGTCGCTGGTGAAGAGCGGCTTCTCTCCTCGTTTCCCGGCCATGGTTTCCAGGCGCTCGAGGGCATGGCTCGGCAGTCCCTCGCTCTGGCCGCGTGTATACGTTGTCATATCTCCTCCTAGGGAGTTCTGTCCACTGTCTTCGGCTTGCTGTTCAGATCGGCGGCCATGGTAACGGGTCGTCCGTGCTGCTCCTCGCCCGCAAAGCGCACGATGGCGGTGCCGAGCAGGTGAAACGTGAAGATCATATCCGTCCGCCTGCCTCCGTAGGCCTCGACCTCGTACTCCGACTGGTGCTGCTGAATCGTTACGCCGACGATTCCCGAGGCATGCATCCGCTTGCCCTCGTCGGCCATGTCGCCGGCGGCGAGCTGCCGAGCGGTTATCAATCCGGCAGTGTAGTCCTGAAGCTCCTGGTTGGCGAATCCGCCGGTGAACCAGTTGAGCGACCTGGTTGCCCAGGAGGCGATCTGGTAGAAGACGCAATCTCCTCCGGCAATGCCGACGGGCCAGTACCCGGCCTGGAGGAGCTTCCAAAACTCCTGACCGGAGAGATCGGTCAGGGCCGGCACCTCGGCTCCGCGGTGCCCTCTGACCTTGACCGCCGTTCCGATCGCCGTGTATTCGATCATGTTCGAAGCCCATTCGAAGGCGGCCCGCTTCAACCGAACACCCACGACGGCATCTGCTCCGACCCGTTCAGCCTCTTCGCGCAGGCGCCCTAGAGCCAGTCCACGGGCGTTGCGATGTGCCTGGCTGATCGTAGCCAGCTCCTGCGAGGCCATCATATTTGTGAACAGCCCGCTCCAGCCGACGTGGTAGAAGGCGCTGCCCATCACCTGAGTGATGGGATCGACGCCGACATTGTCGACCAGCGCAAACTCCGACACGCTGAGATCGCTGCTGAACAGGTGACGGGGATCCTGCTTGAGCGCATCGAGCCGCCGCTGTGCCTGGAGGGGCAGACCACCGCGCGTCAGAGACTCGAGGCTCGCCTCCGCGTCGGCCTGGCGCTGCCGTTGCTGCTCCTGATCAACGGAAGGCTGACGGCGAAATAAGGGCATCTGAGATCAGCTTCCCTCAAGCATCTGCTGTAAGGCTGCTCGGCCCGTCTCGGATGCGTCGGCGGCCTCCGCCATGGTCCGGCTGAGATCTTCGATCCACACGTCGAGTGGCAGCGGCTCGTTCTTCAGCACAATCGAACGTACGACCTTCTGCCTGCTCGGAGAGAGCCGGCCATGGTTCTCTTCGATTCGGTAGCGCGCCTCGCCCAGGTCCACCTCGATGGCCTGAACCGTCTTCTTTCCCATCAGGCCGCCCCGGTACCGGACCTGGGTCTGTTGAGGCAGCGCGCCTGACAGCTTTTCCGCGAGGACCGGCATGAAGGTCTTAACGTCCTGCGTCCCAGACCGCAGCGATGCCGCCACCAGCTCAAAGCCGATCCCGTCCTCGTCCATCCCGACCGCCAATGTCAGATGCGACGAAGTCTAGCACGGCGTAAGGGGCGGCGAAGGGGTCGAAAGTCAAACGTCAAGCGTCGAACGTCCGCATCCCCTGAGCTAGGATTCCAACGTGAAACCTCACCAGCGGCCGCGGCGCCCTCCGTAGCCCGGCCCTTCTGTGGCCGGGCGCGCCGCCGGCGTCTTCCGAACGTAGCCCGGCTCCTGTGGCCGGGCGCGGCGCCGGCGTCTTCCGAACGTAGACAGCTCACACCTCGCTCCCTCGTCTTCCAACTCCCAACGACGCCCGGCCACCAGAAGGGCCGGGCTACGATGGGTTTCTTTCGACGTTCGACCTTCGACGCGCCTGAGTGTTTGAATGGGCGGTGACAAGCTCAGCGGCCCTGACCTACTCGACGGAAGTCGAAGCCGCGCGGGAATCGCACCGACCGCTCGTAGCTCTCGAGACATCGGTCATCTCACAGGGCCTTCCGAGGCCCCGCAACCTCGAAGCGGCAATTGCGGCCGAAGAGGCAATCCGCGAGTGCGGGGCAACGCCGGCGACGTTGGCGGTAATCGGCGGTAGAGTCCACGTCGGACTCGAGACTCGAGAGCTGGAGATGATGGCCTGCCAGGACGGCATCGACAAGGCCGGTGTACGGGACCTCGGCCGCGCCATCGCGACCGGCTCCACGATAGCCACCACCGTCGGCTCGTCGTTAATGATTGCCCACCGGGCCGGCATCTCGGTCATGGCCACGGGAGGCATCGGCGGTGTCCATCGCGAGAGCGCCGAGACCGGAGACATTTCCAACGATCTCTTTGTGCTGGCGAACACACCCGTGCTCACGGTCTGCGCCGGTATCAAGTCGGTGCTCGATCTACCCCGAACCGTCGAGATGCTCGAGACGCTGGGTGTCGCCTTGGTTGGGTTCCGGACAAATACTCTGCCTGACTTCTATGGCTCGGACTCGGGCATTACCATCCCCGCGCTCGACGACGAAGCCGCCGCCGCGCGAATGCTGCTCGCCCAGAGGAGTCTGGGAATCAGTGCCGGCATCGTCGTGGCCAATCCTCCGCCTCCCGAACACGCCCTGGAGCGCGACGAGCTGGACGGTCTGGTGGAAGAAGCGCTTTCAAGCGCCCACGGGGAGAACATCAGGGGCAAGGCGGTTACGCCGTTCTTGCTGGCGCACATGGCAAGAGCCAGCGAAGGGCGGACGGTGGACCTCAACGTGGAGCTTCTGCTGTCGAATGCCCGCCTGGCAGCCCGAATCGCACTTGCACTGACGTCCGCGTGATCGTCTGCATCGGCGATCTCATGCTCGACATCCTGGTAGCCACGAGATCGGCCAGGGACGGCATGGCGGAAGGAATCCTGCTCCGCCCTGGAGGCTCGGCCGCCAACGTCGCCGCCTGGGCGAGACGTTGCGGAGCCAGATCTGCTTGGATGGGCATCGTCGGCGATGACCCGGCGGGCCGGATGCTGGAGCAGAGTCTCAGGGATCAGGATGTGGAGGTATCGGCGACTCGGATTCCCGACCTCGAATCCGGCGTCGTCATCTCCTGGATCGGAAGATCGGGGCACCGCGTCATGCACAGCGCACGCTGGGCCGGAAGCCGCCTGGCCCCCGAGCACATCGACCTGCAGCTCGTCCGCCGGGCGTCCTGCCTCCACCTCACGGGCTATCCTCTCGCCTTGCCGGCCGGATGGGAAGCGGCGGCAATCGCCATGCGAGAGGCACACCGGGCGGGCGCCCTGATCTCGTTCGATCCCTCCTCAACGGACGTCATACGGGCGATCGAGGCCGGCCGCCTGGAGGAGATGCTGCGGGACTGCAGCGTCGATATCCTCTTCGCCAATAGGCAAGAAGCGCGGGCCCTGACCGGAATCTCCAAGCCGAGAGACGCCGTCACCGTGTTGAACGGCCTGTTTCCGCTGGTGGTGCTCAAGGATGGCGCTCGTGGTGCCTACACGGGTACTCGCGAAGGCGTTGCCTTCACACCGGCCAGACGGGTAACGGCGAGCGACACCACGGGCGCCGGTGATGCCTTCGCCGGCGCCTGGCTCGCGGCCTACCTAGGCGCGCGTGACCCCGTCTCGGCCAGCGCCACCGCTTCGGAGGCGGCCGCCGAGGCGGTTACGGGCTTCGGGGGACGTCCCGGCTGACGACGATGCGGGCCGTAAGGGCCGATACGGTCACCGTGGCGACCGAGGCAATCACTGCCAGAATGAAACCCGACGCGGGCGAGCTGTGAAGGACCGGGCTGCCGGCGGGCGTGTTGCACAGGGGACCGCCGTCCGAGTTGCAGCCGCTGGCGACCAGGGCGGGCAAAATGGATGCGCCATACCAGATGACGGCGCCGGTAAAGTAAAGCAGGCCGCCCGCTGTTAGCGCGTACCAGGGACTGCCCGCTCCGAGCACCATCACCATGATCGAGACTATGGCGGTGGCCAAGCCGACCGCCAGAAGCACCCATGCCACCACCGTGGGTTGAGGCGCTCCGTAGCTGGAGAGTGACTGGCCACCCGGGCCGCCGGAGATCCATGGCAGAAACAGGGCGACCGCCATCAGGGCAACCGGCACCGCCGACGGAATCAGAACCAGGCGAGAGTCGGGATGTTTGGGGCCCGACGAGCTGGATGGAGTGTCCTCGGACTCAGCCGGCGCCTTGACCTCCGGCTCAGATACCTCACTAGCCATCCGTAAGGCCTCCAACGGCATCAACTGCTACCGTGACCGCCTGCTCGATCACCGCGTCCGGCTCGTCGTCAGGCTTCCGCGCCACGAGGAAGAGCCTATCCGTGGCGTCTCCAAAAGCGCGACGCTCGTAGTCACCCCACAGGTGCATGATGCGAAAGCCTGCTCGTTCTACCAGATGCTCCAGCTCGAAGCGGTAGGTGTATCGCATCGTCCAGCTCAGCGTCGCCAGAGTCGTGCCGCCTTGTTTGTAGGTAGTAACCACTGGACGGGTCTGCATCGCCAGGTCAGAGCGCTCGGCACGCTCGACCACCTCGTAGTCGCCCGTTCGTTTGACCACCTCGTCCTCGCGAGCGATCCGCTCGGGATCGGGATTGAAGACGTCGATAACCAGGAAGCCTCCGGGCCGGATATGGTGGTACATGTTCTCCAAGAGATCGAGCTGGTCCTCCTTGGTGGTCACGAGACAGAAGGAGTTGAGGGCCATGAATGCCATACCGAAGGTCAGTGGCAATGAGATCGAGCGGCCGTCTCCATGAAGCTCGGACGCCCGGCGTCGTACCTCTTCAGGCTCCATCTGTAGGCGGGCGCGAAGTCGGTCGAGCATCGCCTCCGAGGAATCGACGCCGACGACGTCAAAGCCGGCGCGAATCAATGGGATGAGGCACCGGCCGGTGCCGCAGCCCAGCTCCAGAATCGGCCCGCCGGCCTCCTGCGCCAGCATGACATACAGCTCCACGTCACGCCGTGGCTCTGCCAGCCGGTCGTAGAGTTTGGCGGCGATGACCGGCTGGTACGGGTTTTCGAACTGCTGGATGCTCACCTACCTAGGCGGGATCAGCACGCGAGCGCGCAGCACCGGAGCCGAACGGCTGCCATTCCCGAAATCTCCCCATTTTACGAATGGCCGGGCGGTGAGGTTTGGATCGGGAGTTGGCTCGTCTGCGAGCCGGTACCACGGGTGCTTGTGGCAACCCCGCAGATACGAGCATCGTGGCAAGCGGCACACCAACGGCCTGAAGGCCTGTACTACCCAGACCACCGACCTACATGCCTCCGTAGTACAGGGCTTCAGCCCGTCAATGTACCGATTGTGCACAGTGCCCCGTATCCACAGCGACGGTGGCCGGAATCTTCCCCTCGCACGTGTTCCACCCGCATACGAGCATCGTAGTAAGCGGAAACATCAACGGCCTGAAGGCCTGTACTACCCAGACCGACCTACATGCCTGCGTCGTACAGGGCTTCAGCCTGGCGCTGTACCGATGTGCACAGTGCCCCGTATCCGCAGCGACGGTGGCCGGAATCTTCCCTCGCCGGCGTTCCACCCACCTCCGCCGCCCGAACGAGCATCGTGGTAAGCGGAACATCAACGGCCTGAAGGCCTGTACTACCCAGACCGACGCCGCTACATGCCCCCGTAGTACAGATACTCATGTCCCCTCTAGGGGCACAACGAGCAATGAAAATGGAGGACCGATCCATCGATCCATTTTCGAGACAGGGCTTCAGCCCGTCAATGTACCGATTGTGCACCGTGCCCCGTATCCACAGCGACCGCGGCCGGAATCCTCTCTCGCCGGCGTTCCACCCACCTCCGCCGCCCGAACGACCATCGTAGTAAGCGGAACTCGCCGGTGTTCCGCCCCGCCCGCGGCTTGTACGAGCATCGTAGTAAGCGGGACATCAACGGCCTGAAGGCCTGTACTACCCGGATCGCGACGCGGCCACCCGGCAACCTCCCTTTGATTCCTCGTCCGCCTGTCGCCGCATCGTCCCTCGGACGTCGCAACCCCGCGATCCGAAACGCGACCCCACAACTCCAAACTCCAAACTCCTTTGACGGACGGGTGCGTTGGTAAAATCTGGGGTTATGAGAATGGCCCGGCCGTGAGGTCTCCTCACCTAGTGCTGGTACCCAGGCGGCTCACCGACCTCCGGGCCGGTCTCTGGATCGGAGGGGTCCTGTTCCTCTGCTTCGTGTACTTCCTCCCCCGATGGCACGACTGGAATCAGGACGCCCGGATGGACATGACGATGGCCATCGTCAATCACGACACCATCGCCATCAACGCCTACCAGTACAACACCAAGGACGACTCGCGCTTTCAGGGGCACTACTACAGCAACAAAGCCCCAGGGCAGAGTCTGAGCGGGGTGCCGGTGTACGTGGCCTTCAAGGCACTGACGGCGCTTCCTCCCGGCAGAGGACTTGTCGATGCGGTGGAGGGGAACACGGCGTGGAACATGGCGTTGCAGGAAGCGGCCGGCAGGTTCGTCCCTCCGAAGCTCGATTTCGCCCTGCTTCAGTACCTGGAGTCGGTGCTGACGGTGGCCGTCCCCAGCGTCCTCTTTCTGCTGCTGTTCTACTGGTTTCTGGGGTATTTCTCCGACTCCCAGCTCAACCGCATCATCCTCACGCTGGGATTCGGGCTGGCCACCATCATCTTTCCCTATTCGCAGCTCTTTTACTCTCACGTGCCTGCCGCGGCGCTTGATTTCGCGGGGTTCGTGCTGATTTTCTTGACTGCCGAGCCGGCCCTTCGCGCTCGCCGGGGGACTGGATGGCTGCGCCGTCACCCCGAGGTTTCGATGCTCCTGGCCGGACTGGCCATCGGGCTCGCCGTCGTCTTCGAGTACCCGGCCGCCTTGATCGCAATCATCATCGGGATCTACGCCCTTATCCGGCTC
>Ga0070739_10007858_pt1 | contig 11144 bp, 11 predicted proteins | sample Coa_R1_7_FD_66445 | JGI IMG/M metagenome (GOLD analysis project Ga0070739, IMG submission 66445) | Surface soil microbial communities from Centralia Pennsylvania, which are recovering from an underground coalmine fire - Coalmine... | ecosystem: Environmental > Terrestrial > Soil > Unclassified ... | reverse complement strand
ATTTTTGCATCTCCCCTCCACGATTAAGTTAGAGAAAATCCGGCAGCCGGCGCTATCGCGGTTGGCGATGTTACGACGTGGTCAAAGAGCTCGCCGCAAAAGTTTGGGCGGTAGGAGACGGGCATCATTTTCTGACCTCAAGTTTCATTGGGTGCTGTCGATCGACGCAATTATATACGGTGCATTATGGTCTCGGTGAGCCAGTCTCTTGCCGACCTCGCTGCTGAGGTGGAAGATGACGGCATCGGTTTGCCAGGGGATTTGATCCGCTCAGAAGCGATACCACTAGCCTCCGTCTCGTGCGCGGAATTGCGGATCAGTAGGGCGGGTGTCTGGCGTTTGGCGCGCAACCGCATGGGTTAACTGCACGGATTACGCGTCCGTCGCAAAGTTCCGCTTCAGGCTGCATAGCGAGTGCTGCCTGGCGAAGCCCGCTTGACCTGAATCAATGCCGGAGGCCGCTCGCGCTTGTCATCGTTGCGCGCAGGTCAGGGACCTTGGAGGCCGTCACCATGAACCAGTATCGCGTGATCTTCTACAAGTACTTGCTCAGTTCGGACGGTCACCCCTTCAAATGTGTGCAGGGCGCAATTGACATCCGTCGCGCGAAAAGCGCCGAGCGGGCGATCGCAGCCGCCGAACGCCGATATGAGCGCAGTCGTCGTGCAACGGATTGGCGTCTCTACGCGGACTGTCTTGAACTTGAGAATTCCGAGCGGTCATGAACGCAGGAGAGAGTGTAATGCAGGCCAGGGATGTCATGACGCAGCCAGTCATTACCGTCTCGCCCGACACCTCCATTTGGGAGGCGATAAGAGTGATGCTGCAGCACAAGATCAGCGGTCTGCCGGTCATCGATCAGTCGGGTGCTCTCGCTGGCGTGATCACGGAAGGCGATTTCCTGCGCCGAGCGGAGACAGGCACCGTGCGCCGACGCCCCCGGTGGATCGAATTCCTGATCGGGCCGGGGAAGCTGGCGAGGGAATACGTCCATGCCAGCGGGCGCAGGGTCGAAGAAGTGATGACCACGGAGGTCTACTCGGTGTCGGAAGACACCCCGCTTGATGAGGTCGCTTCCCTGATGGAGCGCCATCGCATCAAGCGCCTGCCTGTGGTGCGCGGTCAGCGGGTGGTCGGGATCATCACCCGGGCAAATCTCTTGCGTGCTCTGGTGAAGGCCGCGAAGCCGCAGTCTGCACAACCGAGCAATGATTCCACGATTCGGAGCCAATTGCTGTCGCATCTCGAACAGCAGGGGTGGGCACCTGTCGGCGCGATCGATGTGACCGTGAAAAGCGGCGTAGTCACCCTTTCCGGCGTCATTTCCGACGAGAAACAGCGACAGGCCTTATGCGTCGCGGCCGAAAACATTCCCGGCGTCAAGAAGGTCGAGGACGAGCTCGCTCTGATGGTGCCAGGAATCGGGGTAATCGGCGAGCCGCCCGTGGTTCTACGGCCGCCTCGCCAGGGTTAGCGATCTCGGCATCGCCGACGATTTTGCGTCATGTTTACCGACAAAAAATGGCAAGAAAATCGGTCATGTCAAAAAAAACGACTCACGATTCCGCATGACGCGATCGTACTCGTTGCAAATGGACAGAAGGCGCTGCTCCTGCGCAACAAAGGCGACGAGAAGTTCCTGAGCTTGTCCACCGAACGCGTGCTGGTCGATGACAATCCCATGACTCATCAGCAGGGCGCCGACCGGGCGGGCCGGGCATTCAAGCGCGCGGCAACCCACAGCCGGAGCGCGATGGAAACGACCGACTGGCACGAAATCGAGAAGCACAGGTTTGCGCGTGAGATCGCGGCGATCATGAAAGAGGTGTCCGGCGCAAGAAGTATCGAGGCTGTGATCCTGGTCGCTCCGCCCCGTGTTCTAGTCGACATTCGCTACGGACTTCGCCGTGACACGAGGCATCGCGTCATTGCCGAGGTCGCAAAAGACCTCACCAAGCACTCGATCGAAGAAATTGAGCGCTATCTCGGCAGCACCGTCGACCCTTCCCTTTGATGCAGGTCAATGAGGATTGTCCTCCCAGGTGCTCCGCTAGCAAATCTAACGTGGCAACCACGTGGAACAGGAGATCTCCGATGAGTGACCTTCAACTGCGACAGGATGTGGTGGATGAACTTGAATTCGAACCGAGCGTGAATGCCGCCCATATTGGCGTTGCGGTCGACAAAGGCGTGGTCACATTGAGCGGCCACGTCGGCAGCTACGCCGAAAAGACCGCGGCGGTGAGAGCGGCGCGCCGGGTAAGGGGCGTGCGCGCAATCGCGGACGATATCGAGGTACGTTATGCGTCCGACAAGAAGACCTCGGACGATGAGATCGCCAAGCGAGCGATCGACATCCTCGAATGGGACACCGTAGTGCCCAGCGGATCGATCGACGTCACCGTCCGCGAGGGCTGGGTGACGCTTAGCGGCAATGTCGACTGGTACTACCAAAAGAAAGCCGCCGAGGAGGACATCCAAAAGCTTTCCGGAGTGCGAGGCGTCATCAACACCATCGAGATCAAGCCACGTCTCAAGGCTGATGATGTCAAGAAGAAGATTGAAGATGCGCTGAAGCGGCATGCGGAAGTCGAAGCGAAAGAAATCCGTGTGACGGTCCGCGACAATGACAGGGTGATCCTTGAAGGAAAGGTCGACAATTGGGATGAACGCTACGCAGTTGAGAACGCCGCATGGTCAGCCCCCGGTGTGAGGTCGGTCGAGGATCGGCTGTTAGTCGCCTAGTCGCATTTGCCGCCGGGTGTTTCGTACATTCGCACGACAATCGTGCAGGCTCTGCTGCCATATTGTTGTGAGTGGCAGCAGAGCATTGTCGGGGACAGCCGTTGCCACCTCGCGCCCCACGCACAATGGATTGTGAAAACGCCTCTCGATTTGATCTATCACAAAGCGGATCGCGTCATTTGTCCTGAGTTTTCCACCTGATTCGATGCTCTTGCCGGAGGGAGAGAAGCCATGACCATCGCCGAACAGCGTGCAAAGAATTCGCCCACTCCCACAAGTGCAAGATGGATCGTAGCAAATTGGGGTCTGCCCCTCGCTATCGCGGCGCTCGTTGCCGTTCTTTTGCTTCCAACGCCGACCGGGTTGCCGATTGCGGGTCACCGCATGCTGGCGACCTTGGTCTTTGCCGTCATTGTCTGGATGACGGAAGCGGTCGACTACGCAGTCTCGGCGGTCATTATCGCCGCGCTGATGGCTTTCCTGCTTGGTCTCTCGCCCAATCCGGCAAATCCGAATGTCCTGCTCGGCACAAGCGGTGGTCTCGGGCTTGCGTTCAGCGGGTTCGCCAACACGGCGTTGGTGCTTGTAGCGTCGGCCCTGTTTCTCGCTGCGGCAATGACGGCAACCGGACTCGATAAGCGCATCGCCCTCACGATTCTCTCGCGGGTGGGTGTAGAGACCCGGCACGTGTTGGTCGGGACGATCCTGGTGGGAGTTGTAATCGCGTTTCTGGTGCCATCGACGACGGCGCGTGTCGCCTGCCTCGTCCCCATCACGCTCGGGATCATAGCGGCCTTCGGGGTCGATCGAAAGGGCGCGTTCGCCGGCATGCTCATGATCACGACCGTTCAGACCGCGAGCATTTGGAATGTCGGCATCAAGACGGCTGCCGCCCAGAACATGGTCGCCATCGGTTTCATCGAGAAGGCTTTCGGAAGGACGATTACGTGGCTCGAATGGCTCGTTGCGGCCGCGCCGTTCGGCATTCTCATGTCAATCGCGCTTTATTTCGTAATGACGCGAATGATGCCGCCGGAGGTGAAGGCGGTCCAAGGCGGACGCGAGGCAATCTCCAAAGCGCTCGCGGGACTCGGTCCGATGCAACCATCGGAGAAGAAGCTCTTGACGATATCGCTCACGCTCCTCGCTTTTTGGGCAACGGAGGGCGTTTTGCACAGCTTTGATACCAGCACCACCACGATAACAGCCGTCGCGCTGATGTTCCTGCCGGGTATCGGCATTATGACCTGGAAAGAAGCTCAGCCGAAGATCCCGTGGGGGGCCGTCGTGCTTTTCGGGATTGGTATCAGCCTCGGGACCGCCTTGTTGCAGACGAAAGGCGCAGTCTGGCTGGCTGACCTCGTGGTAGCCGAGTTCGGCCTCAAGCAAGCGACGCCGCTGTTCATTCTGTCCGTCATGTCACTCTTCCTCATCGTTATTCATTTGGGGTTTGCGAGCGCCACAGCGCTCGCATCGGCCATGATCCCGATCGTGATCGCCGTGCTCCAGGGGGTCGCTACACCGGGACTCAATGTGGTCGGCATGACCATGTTGCTGCAGTTCGTCGTCAGTTTCGGCTTCATCCTCGTGGTGAATGCCCCGCAGAACATGGTCGCGTACGGCACCGAGACGTTTGAGGCCAAGGACTTCGTCAGGACCGGGCTTGTGCTGACGACGATCGCATTTGCGCTGGTGATGGTGCTCGCCGCCACCTATTGGCATTGGTTGGGCTACGTATGAGCGAATCGTCGAGAACGAGCATGGGCAGGTCTTCGCTCGCGATTGCGATTACCGGCAGCGGGGGCGCTGGTGCTATGACGGCCGGAGAGTTGCTCTTGCGCGCAGCAGCGACCGCCGGTTATTACGGATCGATGAACCGCCTGTTCGGCCCACAAGTCCGTGGCGGCGAATCCGCGGCTTTGCTGCAGATTTCGAATCGACCGATAGCGTGCCAACCGGATACCTTCGATTTGTTCGTCGCGCTTGACTGGCAAAAGGTGGACCAGTTCGCGGCGGAAATCCCACTCACGGAGAGCAGCATCATTCTTGCCGATCCGCAAAGCGGGCCGGTGCCGCAGAGCGTGGCCAAGTCGAAAGCCGAGGTTGTCTCCTTCAAGATGGGCGATCCCGAAGCGACGCTGCTCGAACGCGCGCTGCACGGTAAACACACGAACGTGTTTGCCGCGGGCGCAGTAGGCAAGCTTGTGGGCATTGGCCCTACCAACTTGCGGGCTGCGCTTTCAGCGGTGCTGGGCAGCAAAGCTGCCGACGTGCGGCGAACGAATGCTGCTTCTTTGGAAAAGGGCATTGCGGCCGCGGAGAGCCTTGCACTTGATCTTGAGCTCGCGCCGCCCCGGCCCGCACAACGCTGGCTCTTAACAGGCAACCAGGCGATCGCAATTGGATCATTGCGTGGTGGGATCCGCTTCGTGGCGTGCTATCCGATCACGCCGGCCACCGACCTGGTCGAGTGGTTGGCGCCACGGCTGCAGCAGCTCGGCGGCAAACTGGTGCTTGCTGAGGACGAACTCGCCGCAATCAACATGGTCCTTGGCGCCTCCTTCGGAGGCGTGCCGGCGATGACAGTGACATCCGGACCGGGGCTGTCCCTGATGGTTGAGGCGATTGGACTTGGGGTCGCGGCGGAAGTGCCGGCAGTCATTGTCGATGTCATGCGCGGCGGTCCATCTACCGGCATACCGAGCAAGACTGAGCAAAGCGACGTCAACCTCGCGATCTACGGAGGGCATGGCGATGCGCCGCGCATCGTACTTGCACCGACGTCGGTACGGGATTGTCTGTTCACGGGAGAATGGGCCGTCTATCTCGCAGAGTCCCTGCAGACTCCCGTCATCGTGCTGTCGGATCAGGCGCTCGGGCAAGCTTTGCAAGTGGTCGATCCGAAGCCGAACCGCCCGCTGCCGCTCGCACGACGGACCGAATTGCCTTCTGGCAAATTCAGGAGGTACGCAATTGATTCTGATCCGGTGACCGCGATGCCCCGTCCCGGCACGCCGCATGGCCAGTGGATCGGAGAAGGCCTCACGCACAACGAGTTCGGAATCCCGGTAAGTGGTGCGGCGGCGCATGCCGCCCAGCTCGATAAGCGCGCCCGAAAACTTGCTCAGTTCGATCCCGGCTCCTTGTGGGGCGACGTCTGGGGCGATGGCGACACTGCAATTCTGACCTTCGGGTCAGGCATCGGTGCTGCACAGGAAGCAGCCTGCGCGCTCGGCGCAGCCGGCGCTCCAACGCGCGTCATCGGCCTGCGGGTCCTCTCGCCGCTACCGCTGCGGGAGCTGGCGGGCGCGCTCGAGGGCGCGCGGCGGATTATCGTCATGGAGCAGAACAAGGGTGCGCAGCTCTATCATCAGTTGCTCGCGCATAAGGCAATTCCTCAAACCGCCGACAGCATGGCGCGGCCGGGACCCCTGCCATTCCGGCCAGCGGAAATCGCAGCGCGTTTGGCGGCCTTAGGATGATGGAGGATCTGTTGACCGCCAACAACATGCTAGCCGATGCTCCCGCGGAGAGATTGTCGGCTCGTGATTTCCATTCCGGCGTCGTGCCGATCTGGTGCCCCGGCTGCGGCGATTACGGCGTTCTTTCCGCTTTGGAAGACGCATTGGCAATGCACGGTCGCCCGCCGCATGAGGTGGTGCTGGTCTCGGGCATTGGCTGCTCGTCGCGGCTTCCGGCCTACACGTCGTGCTACGGTTTTCATGGAGTGCATGGCCGCGCGCTGCCCTTTGCTGCCGGCGTCAAACTTGCGCGCCCGGACCTCGACGTGATCGCCGTCGGCGGCGATGGCGACGGCTACTCCATTGGTGGCAACCATTTCATGCACGCGTGCCGGCGCGACTTGGACATGGTCTACCTTGTCATGGATAACCGCGTATACGGCATGACGAAAGGCCAACCCTCTCCCACCACTGAATCCGATTGGAACAGCAATATCGCTCCGGGCGGTGTTGGCCTGCGACCCTTCGATCCGCTCACGCTTGCGATTGCCGCAGGTGCAACTTTCGTCGCGCGGGGATTCTCCGCACAGCCTCATGACCTGACGAAATTGATCGTCGAGGCGATCCGCTGGCCAGGATTTGCCTTCATCGAGGTACTAAGCCCCTGCGTGGCGTTCCGCCGCGAAGAATTCGACTGGAAGGCCAGCGTGCACCCGGTGAAACAATCGATCGAGGATGACCGCGCCGCAGCGCACGCGGCGATCCTCGCCGACGATGGGTTTGGTCTTGGCGTCGTATTCCGGGATCATCGTACGCTGAAGCCGGCTCCAGAACCTAAACGAGCCTCTCTTGCCGAAATCGAAAGCGAGTTCATGATCGACGCCTAAGCCGGAGAAAACTTCCTGCTCGGCAACGAGTATTACGTAAAGTTGTACTGCCGGAATGTGTTCCGTGCTGAGCGTGGGATTGTCGAAATACCTGCAACGCTCATAGGCCACGTAAACAAATTCGAGTTAGTAGCGTGCCGAGACGATGAATAGATGCCGAGGAAGCTATCTGCGAGCCGATCGTGGCGGGTTGGCATGGCGCGGTTGATCTTGAGTCGACCGAGGACGCGCTCGACGCAGTTGCGCTGGCGATCGAGGCGTTTGCTGTAGCGGATCACCGTGCGATTGGATTTCGGCGGTACGACCAGTTTGAGTCCGCACGGAATCAAATCGACTCGAACCGGGTCGGTGTCGTAGGCCCTTTGGGCGAGAAATGGGCCTGGCGCCTGGTCGGGCAGGTCGATCAAGATGTGGTAAGCCTTCCAATCCGCCGGTTCCCTGGCGTGAGGTGGAAGGCGATGGGGCGGCCTCGGGTATCATCGAGACGATGAGCGTTACTGGTGAATTCGCCCGCGAGTGGCCGAGATCTCGGTCATGAGCTGCATGGCCAGCATCAATCCACCTCGGGCTCAAGAGAGTCACGAAATCACAGGATTCAAAATAAATGACCGACTCCGCCACATCACGTCCGCAACTCAGGATCTGCCGTATTAATCTAGATACGGGTCGTGAGAACGTGGCCATCATTTCGCGCCGATCGAAAGCACTGCGAGCGGAGGTGTTTCGGGGATTTAGCCGTGTCGAGCTTCGGACCAACTCGAAAATGCTCCTGGCGACACTGCTACTTACCGATGACGACTCGTTGGTAGGTCCAGGTGACCTTGGCCTGGCCGACCCGGCGTTTCGTCGCTTCGGCGAACCGCCAGGGAGCTACGTTGTTGTCACCCCAGCCGCGCAACCCGACAGCCTCGATGCCGTTCGCATGAAGATCCAGGGCGGTACGTTGGATGATGGGGAGATACGATCGATCATCGATGACATCGTCCACTATCGCTATTCCGATATGGAAATTGCCGCGTTCCTGATCAGCTCAGCGAGCTTCATGACGAGCGGTGAACTTTTAGCCTTAGTTCACGCTATGGCTCAGGCAGGCACTCAGATCAAATGGGACAAACCGATCGTCGTCGACAAGCATTGCATCGGCGGAATTCCGGGCAATCGTACGTCGATGATCGTCGTGCCAATCGTGGCAGCACACGGGTTAACCATTCCCAAAACATCGTCGCGGGCCATTACCTCTCCGGCTGGAACTGCCGACACGATGGAAGTGCTCGCGCGGGTCGATCTCACGGTCGATGAAATGAAAGAGGTCGTCGCAGCGTGTCATGGCTGTCTCGTCTGGGGTGGACACGTAAATTTGTCACCCGCGGACGACATTCTCATTTCCGTGGAGCGACCGCTCGGCATCGACACCCGTGAACAAATGGTGGCGTCGATTATGTCGAAAAAAATCGCGGCGGGGTCGACCCACCTGCTGATCGATCTCCCGGTCGGCCCTGCGGCCAAACTCAATACGACGATGGAGGCAATGCGACTCAAGAGGCTTTTCGAATTTGTCGGGAGCCACTTCGGAATTTCGATTGAGGTGATTACCACGGATGGTCGTCAACCGATCGGCAATGGCATTGGCCCCCTGCTCGAAGCACAAGATGTTATGGCGGTGTTGTCCAACGATCCAGATGCGCCCCGCGACCTGCGTGAGAAATCGCTACAGCTGGCGGGACATTTACTCGAATACGATCCGGAGTTGCGCGGCGGCACCGGTTATATCAGAGCGTGCGAGCTCCTCGACGGTGGCGACGCACTCAAGCAGATGCACAAACTCATTGACGCGCAGGGCCCATCAACCTGTCGGCCGGAACTGGGCCACCTGACTGCGGACGTACTTGCCCCGACAGATGGAGCGGTCGTGTCCATTAGTTGCCTACGGCTGAACCGGCTAGCACGCACTGCTGGCGCGCCGATCGACAAAGGCGCGGGGATCAAGGTGTTCAAGAAAATTGGCGATCGAGTAGAGAAGGGTGAGCCGCTTTATCGTATCTATGCGTCTGGTCAATCGGAATATGACCTTGCAGTCGCGGCGAGCCGATCGGAGAGCGGCTATTTGATCGATGACGCAACATCAGAACGCAGAAGGCCGCGGGCATGACCACTGTCGCTATTCAATACTTTCCGGATGCTAGAGACAACACTATGCGGCTTGCGGCGCAGATCGGACTCGCAGCTCACGAAATGTCGGTGCACCGTTTCCCGGATGAGGAGTGGCGATTGACCGTTAGCCCACCGCGATAACGACGGTCGTCCACGCATCACTTGATCGGCCGAACGAGAAGCTCTTGGCCCTCCTTTTCGTTTCCGAGGCGTTGCGCCGAGAAGGCGCGAAACGGATCGCGCTTTTTAGCTTTCTATCTATGCTACATGCGCGCGGATGCCGCTTTTCTAGGAGGGGAAGCGATCAGCCGACGCACAGTCGGCAGAGTCCTGGCGGGGATTTTCGATCGCATCGTCACAGTTAATGCGCACCTTCATCGCATCGCGAACACCCAAGCGGTCTTTCCATGGATTGAGGCGGACGATCTATCCGCCGCACCGGCGATCGCGGACACAATGTGCGCCGCCGGTTATGACCGGGACATGATCATAGTGGGGCCGGACGAGGAGTCCCTTCCGTTAGTCATTGATCTCGCAAGGCGGCTCGACCTCGATTTTGTCGTAGCAAGGAAGAGTCGTCATGGCGACAAGGCCGTGGACATCGGATTTCGAACGGGAGCGTGTTTTCCGGACGTTCGGTTCTCATGGTTGACGACATCGTCTCATCAGGAGCCATCCTGAGTGCGTGCGCGAAGGCGCTCACGACGGCGGGCAAAAGCCCTTTGGACGCCATCGCCATCCCACGCGCTCTTCGACAATAGGACGGTCGATATGCTTACGCGTTCCAACATAGGAAGTGCCCGATCGACCTCCAGCGTGTCTCACCCGACAAACGCGATTATGGTCGACAGCATCCTGATTGGCGCGTTAGGCCGGAAGATCCAGGAAATGGCACAATGAGCGTCACGGTTCGTTTTCGTGACGCCGCGCGTGCCGTTACCGGGTCCTGCTGTTTTTTCACGGCACCATCGAGCCAAATGGTCGTCGATTGTGGACTTTTCCGCGGACCCAAGATCCCGAAGGCGCTTAATTACGGACCTTTCCCGTTCCGACCGGCGGCAGATCAGGTACGCTCGCTGATAGGGCCAAATCACCCGCCATCAGGAATGTGCTCGCGAAGCAAACCCTTTTCACTCCAACGATTTCAAATAGGCAATCACGTCGTTTATCTGAGCTGGATCCAGCCGGAACTCAGGCATGCTCGGATGCCCGGTCCGAATACCCTCTGCGAACGCCTCTTTGAGCGTTTCGATGGGATAGCGCTGGTGCAGCTCGCGGAATGGAGGCGCGATCTGTAAAGGACTGGGGCTCACGCGATCTATCGCGTGGCATCGTGCGCAATGCGTACGCACGAATACAAGGCCTCGCTGCGCGGCAGGAGATTGGCCGAAGCTTGGACTGAACGGGACTGTCGAACAGATCAAAATAGCATAGCAATAGATCAGGAATGCGCGCATGAGTGCTGCCATATCTGCTGTTTCTTTAAAGTTATACCCCTCTAGGGATCACGTAACCAGTTGTAGTTCGCTGTAAAGAAAATCCATGAATTGAGTTAGGCGCGAGCCGGATCGATCTGTGCTCCGCTTCGAACCGTGTGATGCTTCGAAGATCGTTGGCCTCGCCGGTCACGGTCACGTTTGGCAGCGAGGTATGTGGCCAATCCGGACGCCGGAGATTGTGCAGAAATTTCTGCCGAATCGTGGCATCTGAATGCGGTATCTCGATCTGCGGCTGATGACGGGCGAGCACTTCAACGTGCATGAGGTAAGACCTAGGCTGGCATGTGGTGTCCTGTTTCGCATGGGCCATTGCGAGCCGAGGCGGGGCGCGGAGCGGTCGGGGTGGCGCAGCGCCCTGTCCCGGCGCATGGGAGGACATCGGGGCGACGGAGCGGAGGATC
>Ga0070739_10007856_pt1 | contig 11145 bp, 9 predicted proteins | sample Coa_R1_7_FD_66445 | JGI IMG/M metagenome (GOLD analysis project Ga0070739, IMG submission 66445) | Surface soil microbial communities from Centralia Pennsylvania, which are recovering from an underground coalmine fire - Coalmine... | ecosystem: Environmental > Terrestrial > Soil > Unclassified ... | reverse complement strand
ACGAACACGTGGCGGATTTTGGCCTGCTGCTGCGGCGTCAGGTAGAAGCCGACGCAGCCGGCGTCGATGCCCACGGTGTCGTTGACGATCGCCGACGACAGGAACTGGCAGGGCTCGCCGCCCGCGACGACGGAGGGGATGAGGGTGACTTTCACGACGCAAAACCTCCGGCCGGGTCGACGGTGCCGAGGTCGATCACGGGAGGCGAACCGCCCTGCGAACCGCGTGCCTCTGAGGCGATTATACTGAGCGGACGGCGTCGGAAGAAGTTTCCCTAACGTGTTTTCGGCCCGCACCGGCTGGCGGACGCGCCGGGCGCGGCGCCGGTAGCGGTTGGGCGAGCGCCGGCGCTCTTTCTCCCCTCTCCCCCGAGGGGAGAGGGGTAAACCGCTATCACTTCCCCTCGCCGGTCTTCGGCAGCGGCGTCGGCGTGGCGTCGGCGTTTTCCAGGCGGGTGATGTAGCGCAGGCCGCCGACCAGCATCTTCCGGAAGCGCTCGTCCTTCCACACCTCGGGGCGGTGGCCCAGGGCGGTGTAGAAGACGCGGCCCTTGCCGTACTCGCGCTCCCAGGCCAGGGCGTAATCCTGGTCCTGGCGGGCGCCCGCCTTGTCGACCGACTTGACGTCCATGCGCAGCAGGATGTGCAGCTTGTCGCGGCTGTACGGCCCCTTGAACTGGTAAATCTCGTCGGTGATCTCGAAGGTATCGCCGAGGTGCTTCGTGGCGGGGTTGTTTTTGTCCTCGACGAGGACGCGGATCTTCTGGTGCCACGGGTGGCCGTTGAAGTAGCCGCCGATCAGCTCGCCGTAGTCGGGCCACTTGTAGAAGGTGTCGGTGGCGCTGTGGGCGCCGCCGAAGCCGCCGCCCTTCTTGACGAAGGCCAGCAGGTCGGCCTTCTGCTCGTCGGACAGCGGCAGCTCGCCGGTGGTGTAGAAGAAGACGGCGTCGAACCTGGCCAGGTTCTCGGCGGTGATCTCCTTGTGCGAGTCCTGCGAGCAGACCACCTCGAACTGGCCGGTCTGCTCGGCCAGCTCCTTGAAGGCGGTTTCGACCTGGCAGTCGTGACCGTGGACCAGGGCGCCCCAGCCCGACGGGCGGCGGACGACGTCGTGGACGAAGCCCCTGGACTCGGTGATGAGCAGGATGCGTTTCTTGGCTTTCGGCTGGTCCTCGGCGTGGGCCGCCGGGACCGCCAGCAGCAGCGGCGCCACGGCCAGCAGACGGAACACGATGCGCATGGGTGCGACTCCGGAGAGAGATACGTCGGTCCGGCGCGGGGGCCGGCGAGGCGGGAACGCTGTTACGATATCCCACCGGCCCGAAGGGGCAAGGCGAGCCGGGAGCGTCAGCGACCGGAGGGAAGTCCTCCGGTCGCTGACGCTCCCGGCTCGCCAAGGGACGGCGCTCGCCCCGTTCAGTCCCGTCCGCCGGCCACCGGCAGCCGCAGACAGGCCATCTCGACGTGGTTGCGCACGAACAGCCGATCGCCGACCGCCGCCGGCGTGTTCCACAGCTTGCGGTCGAACAGCTCTCGCTCGGCGACCTTCTGCAAGCCGTCCGGCGTCGCCCGTACCAGGAAGAGCTTGCCGTCCGACTCCGCGGTGACCAGCAGCATGTCGCCGAGCAGCAGGAGTTGACCGTTGCCGAAGTCCCCGCCGCGCCAGCGGACGGCGCCGCTGTCGACGTCCAGGCAGGTCAGGACGCCGCCGCTCAGGCCGTACAGGTGGCCCCGGAACAGCACCGGGTTGGAGAAGTTGGCGTACAGCGCCTTGGTCTTCCACACCTGCTCGGCGCGGAAGCGGTCGCCGTCCTTGACGACCTTGAGCAGGGCGCCGCCGCGGGCCGGGTCCGACGAGATGAACACGCGGTCGTCGCCGCACAGCACCGGCTGGATGATGTTCATGTCGTTGAAGCTCTTCCACGGGTGCCGCCACAGCTCCCGCCCGTCGTCCGGGTCAAAGCCGGCCAACCCGCCGCCGTCGAACATCAAGACCTGCCGCTTGCCCGCCAGCGTGGCCAGCATCGGCGAGCTGTAGCCGGCGGTCCTGTCACCGCTGGCCCACAGCCGCTTGCCGGTGGCCCGGTCGTAGGCCGCCAGCTCCTTGCCGGCGTTGGCCGACGGGTTGACGCCGGCGCAGACGATCACCTTGTCGTCGACGATCAAGGGCGAGCTGGTCATGCCCCACTTGATCACTTCCGAGCCGTTGTCCTCGACGACGTTGACCATCCACCGTTTGGCGCCGGTCTTGCCGTCGAGGCAAAGGAGGTGGCCGAGGGCGCCGAGCGAGTAGACGTCGCCGTCGGCGATGGCCGGCGTGGCCCGCGAGCCGTCGCCGCCCATGTTCTCGGTCTGGCGGAAGCGGGCCTCGTACTCGAACTCCCAGCGCGGCCTGCCGGTGGCCTGGTCGTAGCAGACGACGGCCTCGCGGTCGCGGCGCTGCTCGATGGTGACGAGGACGTTGCCGGCCACGGCGAAGCCGGCGTAACCGCCGCCGCACGGGTGCCGCCACACCTCGGGCAGGTCGCCGCCGTCCGCCCGGAGGCGCACGCCGGGCACGACGCCGTCGGCGTTCGCGCCGCGGTAGCGCGGGAAGTCGCGCTGCGGGTCGATGGTCACATCAATGGGCGGCAGGTCGGACGCGGTGCGCTCGCGCTCGGCGGCGGCGTAGCGCTCCCAGGCCTGGTCCTCGTCCGGCGTCCAGCGCCAGACGAGCCTGGGGTGCATGAAGCCGGTCCACTCGACCTTGCGGACCGCGGCCGCCAGGGCGGCCGGCGGCAGCAGGTAGACCACGGCGAAGGCCAGCAGCCGCGTCCGCCAGCGCAGGCCGGACAGCAGCAGCAGCCACACCGCCAGCAGCAGCAGCGTGACCGGGATGGCCAGCATGCAGGCCATGGTCAGCGGCATGATGGCCTCGGGGTCGAGGCCGAGTCGCCGCCACAGCCCCGGCAGCACGGCGGCCAGGCCGAGCAGCGGCAGCAGGACGGCCGGGACGTACAGGCGGCGCGGGCGGGCGGCGGCGCGGGGGACGAGGGGCGGTCGGGACGGCGCGGGCAAGGACTCGGTGACGTGCGTCTCGGCCATCAGGGTTCTCCGGTAAGGGGACAGCCCGGTCGCGCGGCGGGCGGCTCCCCGAAAGGTGGCAGCGGAGGCCACGGCAGTCAAGGCCAACCGGGTAACGGCTCGACTTCAGACCGACCACATCGAACGGCTCGCCAGGGAAGCGGTGGGGGCGTCTCGAAACCTGGACGGATCTTCATACACAAGCCGGGAGCAGCGCGTCGCGCCGAGAAATCCATCCCGTCGCCGCACGGAGGGCACGACCATGACCCGACTTCCCCTCCCCGCCGGCCTCGCCCTGGCCGTGCCGCTGCTGCTCCTCCAGGCGGCGGCGGCCCGCGGCGACGACAAACCGCCGCGGCGCGTGCTGCTGTTCACGTCGGCGGCGAGCCGCGAGTATCAGTTCCTGCTGCGCCACCTGCAGCGCCAGGAGGCCGACAAGCGCGTCGAGGTCGCCGTGTGCGTGCAGAGCGCCGCCGCCGAGCACAACCGCGTCCTCGGGGTGCCGGAGGAGCGCTGCCTGGACGACTTCCCGGCGACGATGCGTGCCGATAAACCGGAGGACGCCCGGGCGGCCCACGCCGCCCTGGGGCGGTACGACCTGGTCATCGCCCTCGACCCGGACTGGACCAAGTTGACGGCGAAGCAGACGGCGCTGCTGCGGCGGTGGGTCGAGGACGGCGGCGGACTGATCTTCGTCGCCGGGCCGGTGTACACGGGGCGGCTGGGGCGGCCGAAGCCGGACGAGGCGCTGACGCCGCTGCTGGAACTGCTGCCGGTCGTCCTCCAGGACGAGCGGATCGCGCCGGACCGCGACGCCTCGAAGCCGTGCCGGCTGCGATTTGGCGATGCGGAGGAAGGGGGCCCGACGCTGCGGCTGAAGGCCGACGCCAGGGAACCGTTGGCCGGCTGGGACGAGTTCTTCGGCGGCGCCAGGGGCGAGGCGCCGGAGCGCGGCTTTTACGGCTTCTACCCGGTGAAGCAGCTCAAGGCCAACGCCCGTGTGCTCGCCGCGCTGGACGACCCGGCGGCGAAACTGCCCGACGGCCGCGAGCAGCCGTACCTGGCGGTGCGCCCGGTCGGCAAGGGCAAGGTGGTCTACCTGGGCAGCGGCGAGACGTGGCGGCTGCGCGCCTACCGCACGGAGGCGTATGAGCTGTTCTGGACGGAGCTGGGGCGGTACGCGGCGCGGCGGTGACGACCGGTCAGGGGGCTTCCTCATCCGGCTCCGGCGCCAACACCACCGTTTCATAGACTTCGGCGAGCGGCAGCTCGACGCCGATCTCCGCAAGAGGCAGCACGGCGTCCGGGCCCTCGTAGACCTCACGGACGAAGCCGTTGTCGGTGCGGCGGAAAGCGACGACCGCCGCGGCGTCCTGCTCGACCAGGAAATAAACGGCGAGCGAAGGAAGGCTCAGGTAGGCGTCGCGTTTCTCTCCTTCGTCGATGCGGCGGGTGGCGTGCGACAGGACTTCAAAGAGCACGGCCGGTTCGTCCTGGAACGAGTCGGTCGGCGGGTTGGGCCGGCAAACGACCGAGGCGTCCGGGTAGTAGAAGCGGACCTGCCCGGCGAGGCGGACGCGGACCTTGGTGTCCGAGTTGTACGGTCGACAGGGCCGGCCGCGGAGGCGGGCGTACAGGGCGCCGATGAGGTTGGTGGCGATGAGGTTGTGGGCGTTGCGGGCGCCGGCCATCGCATACACGACGCCGCCGAGGTACTCGTGCTTGACGGGGGAAGTCAGCTCCCCCGCCAGGTAGTCCTCGACGGACACCAGTTGAAACTTCTTGACCGTGCTCATGCGGTGTCTCAGTGCGGGCGGTACGGTTTCACGGTCATCCGCCAGGCCCGCTCCCAGTCCCACGCCTCTTCGCCCTCCGGCCCGCGGACGGCCAGACCAGCGCCGGCGACGCTCTTGTGGGACAGGTTTATAACCTGTCCGTGCGAACCGGACAGGTTATAAACCTGTCCCACAAGAGCGCCAGGTCACGGTTTCCACCCCCGGATGAGGAACGCCTGCCCGGCGAAGCTGAGGCGATGCTCGATCCCCGTGAAGCCGGCGGCGGTCAGTTTGTCGATGATCGTGGGCAGCGGCAGGTAATGGAAGCGGCCCTTGCGCGCCTCGCGCTTCAGCCAGCCGCCGTAGCGGTACATCGACAGGGCCTTGAAGAGGTAGCGCAGCGGGTTGCGGTGCCGCAGCGACTCGACCAGCGAGCGCAGCGCCACCCGCCCCCAGGCCGGCTCCGGCACGTTCACCGAGAAGACGAAGCGGCCCCCCGGACACAGCAGGCGGCAGACCTCGGCCAGCACGCGGTCGTAGGCGGCGGAGGTCCAGCGACCCGCCGCCGCGTCGAACGACTCGGCGTACTGCACCGCCAACCCGGAGACGATGCCGTCGAAGCGTCCGTCGGGCCAGGCGGCCAGGCCGTGGCTGAAGTCGCCGGCGACGAAGCGCAGCGACTCCAGCGTCGGCGTCGGGCGGAGGGTGGCCCGCAGGTGGGCGTAGGAGCGGGCGTTGGCCGCGGCGCAGTCCAGACCGACGATCTCGGCCAACCTTCCCCCGCTGACCTGCCACAACGCCTTGCTCAGCTGGCCGGAGCCGCAGCCGAGGTCGAGCCAGCGTTCGCCGGGCCGCGGCGCCAGCCAGGCCACCGTGTCGCCCAGCAGCTCCTGGTACGGCGGCAGGGCGTGCTGGCTGCGGAACGCCCGGGCGCAGGCGGCGTCGGACCAGTGATTGACGGCCAGCGGTGAGGAAGACATCTCGGCCTCGTCCTGAAAGAGAGCGGACTGTCCGTGGGGCGCGGGCGTGCCGTGTTGTACGGCAAGGCGGCGCCGGCGGTCAACCCGAACCGGCGGGGGGTGCCCCGGCTCAAGGTCCGGCTCAAGGGCGACAACCGCCTCACACCTGACCGATGGCGAGCGGCGGATTTCGGTTGGCACAAGCCGACGGGGCGGCTATGCTATTGCTGTTCACCATGACAGACGGCCGGGCCGACGGGAAGTGCGTCCGCGGTCTTTTTCGGAGACGGCGGCGCAAGTCGGCGTCCGGCGTGCGTTCGCGGGGTGAGCCGCGCGGTACTCGCCGGGTGCGGAATGTCCGCCCCGTCCGCCCGGTCTCGCCAGACGCCGCACTTTACGGGGTCCGTCCGGATGAGCAGCACGCTGCGCCGCCTGGTCCTGTGCCGACCGTGCCTGGCGGTCCTGCTGCTCCTCGGCGCCGCCGGCGCCGCCCGGGCCGAGACGACCTACGTGGCCAACGACACGCCGGCGCCGCTGGTCGTGCAGGTCACCGTCATCATCCGCAACGTGCCGCGCAACGACCAGCAGGTGCTGCTCAAGGGCAACGACCCGGCGACCGCGGTCACCATGCTGCCCGGCGCCAAGATCCTGACCATCACCGACCCGCGCAACGGCAACCGCATTCTGTTCCGCGCCCCCATCCCCGCCAGCGACACCGACCAGGTCTACCTGGTCCTGCCGGACGGCCCCAGCCGCGTCCGCGTGGTACGCCGGCCCTGAAGGGACGGCTCCGCAGGTCGGCGAGCCGGGAGCGTCAGCGACCGGAGGCCGCCCCCTCCGGTCGCTGACGCTCCCGGCTCGCCTTTGACGCCGTGCCGCCGCAGCCGTAGAGTGAGCCTGGGGCCCGTCCGGTGCCCCGTAGTTCTCTCCCCGCCGGTGGACGCCGATGAGCCGTACCCTCTCTCCTCCCCTCGCCGACCGACTGATGGCTCTGTTGTGGCGCAGGCCGGCCGGCACCCGGGAGGAACGCTGCCGCCGCCGCGTCGTCGTCTACCTGATCCCTTTCCTGTTCTGCCTGTACATCCTGGCTTACCTGGACCGCACCAATGTGTCGGTGGCCAAGTTGCGCATGGCCCGCCCGGTTTCGGAGGAGGGCCTCGGCTACACCAACGAGATCATCGGCTTCGGCGCCGGCATCTTCTTCTGGGGCTACTGGATCCTGGAAGTGCCGAGCACGCTCAGCGTGCTGCGCTGGGGCGCCCGCTACGTCTTCGTCCGCATCCTGGTGCTGTGGGGGTTGGCGTGCGCCCTGATCGGCCTGATCGGCACCGACTGGGGCAACGCCATGTTCGCCTGGCTGACCGGGCCGCTCGGCGACGCCTTCTTCGCCGTGGTCGGCTGGCTGTCGGCGCTGTTCCGGCTCGACCCGGGGCCGATCGGCGATCCGGTGCTGCGGCAGTTCTACTTCCTGCGCTTCCTGCTCGGCTTCTTCGAGGGCGGCTTCTTTCCGTCGGTGATCCTCTACCTGACGCTGTGGTTCCCGGCCCGCGACCGGGCCAAGGCCATCGCCACGTTCATGGCCGCCATCCCGGTGTCCGGCATCATCGGCCAGCCGATCTCCGGGGCCCTCTTGCAGGTGCACCTGTTTGGCCTGGCCGGCTGGCGCTGGGTCTTCCTGCTGCAAGGCATCGTGCCGATCCTGGCGGGCGTGGTCACGCTCTTTTTCCTGCCGGACCGGCCCGAGACGGCGTCGTGGCTGCCGCCCGACGAGCGCGACGGTCTGCTGGAGGAATTGCGCCGCGAGCACCTGTCCAAACAGGGCCACGGCCACTGGGTCTGGCTGCACCAGGCCGGCGCCGTGCTGCTGCTGACCGGCTACTACTTCTGTATCAACGTGACCAGTTACGGCCTGTCGACATTCATGCCGTCGATCATCAAGCACCAGTCCGGCCTGTCGGACACCTGGGCCAGCGTGGTGTCGGCGCTGCCGTATGTCCTGGCCCTGGCGGCCATGCTGGTCAACGGCCATCATTCGGACCGCACCGGCGAGCGCGTCTGGCACACGGTGGTGCCGCTGACCTGCCTGAGCCTCGGCATCCTGGCGGCGGCCCTTCTGGACCACTGGAACGCGGGCCTCTGGGCGGTGCTGGCGATGATCTTCCTGGTCGGCACGTTCATGTACGCGCACCTGCCGGCGTTCTGGCCGATCCCGTCGATGTTCCTGGGCGCCGCGGCGGCGGCGTCGGCGATTGGTTTCATCAACATGATCGGCAACCTGGGCGGCTTTTTCGGCCCGGCGTGGGTCGGCGAAGCGTCGAAGGACCAGGTGTCGTTCGCCCCGGCCCTATTGCGCATGGCCCCGTTCCCGCTCATCTCCGTGGCCCTCATCCTGATCGTCGGCTGGACGCGGCGCAAGAGCCTGGCCCAGGCGCACCCGGAGAAGGAAGCGGAAACCGTCGGCGAGCCGGGCGCCTGAGCACTCTCCCAACGAACCACGGAGGCACAGAGGCACAGAGAAGAAATGGCGGAGAAGGAGACAGGTAAAAGACAATCAGGTTTGCCCCTTGGCCTTTATTCTCCTGCCTCCTCTTCTTTTCTTCTCTGTGCCCTCTGTGCCTCTGTGGTTAGCCCTCCTATGGTAACGGCGGAAGCCCTCCGCCGCGCCGCGCAGGTGTCCGCCGTGCTGACGATCAACGACGTGCCGCTCGAAGACACCTTCGCCGAGGCCTTTCCGATGACGGCGGCGCGGGCCGTCATCACCGCCGCCACGCCGGCCTGGGCGCGCACCGCCGGCCTGACCGCCACCGGCTACGCCTCCTCGGTCATCGGCTGCGACGCCGAGGCGTCGATCGAGCGCGAACTGTCCCCCGACGAGACGCCGGACGGGCGGCCCGGCGTCAGCCTGCTGTTCTTCGCCTTCAGCCGCGACGCGCTCGGCAAGGCCCTGGTCAACCGCGTCGGCCAGAGCGTCCTGACCTGCCCGACGACCGCCTGCTACAACGGCCTGCCGGTGGTCAAGGACAAGTCCGTCCGCGTCGGCGGCAGCCTGCGCTTCTTCGGCGACACCTTCCAGATCAGCAAGCTGCTCGACGGGCGGCGCTACTGGCGGCTGCCGGTCATGGACGGCGAGTTCGTGTGCGAGGACAGGTTCGGCACCGTCAAGGGCGTGGCCGGCGGCAACTTCCTGATCCTGGCCGCCGACCAGGCGTCCGCCCTGGCCGCGGCCGAGGCCGGCGTCGCCGCCGCCCGCACGGTGCCCGGCGTCATCTGCCCCTTCCCCGGCGGCGTCGTCCGTTCCGGCAGCAAGGTCGGCAGCCGGTACAAGAAGCTCCGGGCCAGCACCAACGACGCCTTCTGTCCGACGCTGCGGGCCCAGGTGCCGACCGCCCTGCCGGAGGGCGTCGGCGCCGTCTACGAGATCGTCATCGACGGCCTGGACCTGGCGGCGGTCGAGGCGGCGATGCGGGCGGGGGTGCGGGCGGCGTGCCGGCCGGGGGTGGTGCGGATCAGCGCCGGCAACTACGGGGGCAAGCTCGGGCCGTTCCACCTGCATTTGCACAAGCTGTTGGCGTCTTGAGGCGAGCCGGGAGCGTCAGCGACCGGAGTCTTCCCTCCGGTCGCTGACGCTCCCGGCTCGCCGCGGTGAGAGCGTCCGCCTCCGGGAGATCCCCGCCGTGCCGCGTGCCCTGCTGCTGCTGGTCCTCCTGCAAGCCCGCGGCTGGCTGCGCTACCTGACGCGCAACCTGTTCTCAGTCAAGGGCGTCCTGTTCGCCCTGTTCGCCCTGCTGACCGTCTGCGGCTGGCTGTCGCTGCTGCTCAACCCGGCGGCCATGCGCCAGACGGTTGATCCGGACGAGGTGCTGGCCAGCGGGCCGCCGCTGCTGTTGGCCTACTGCCTGTTCAACGTCCTGGCGTCGACCGGCGAGCGGGCCATCTACTTCAGCCCCGCCGAGATCCAGTTCCTGTTCAGCGGACCCTTCGGCCGGCGGCAGCTGCTGGTGTACAAGATCGTCTGGGGGCTGCTGCTGAGCGTGCCCAGCGCCGTGCTGTTCGGCGTCATTTTTCGCGTCTACGCCCAGTGGTGGCTCGGGGCGGCGGTCGGCACGCTGCTGATCATGCTCTTCGTGCAGCTGTTCGGCATGGCCCTGAAGCTGAGCATCATGGCCGTCGGCACGCAGCTGTACACGCGGCTGCGGCGCGTGCTGGTCGTGGCTCTGCTGGCGGCGGCGGCGCTGGTGGCGCTGCGCGGCGACCTGTTCGGCGGCACGCTCCGCTGGCCGCCGACCGGCCTGCCGTTGTGGCGGGGGATCAACTGGCCGCTGTCGTGGTTCTTCAAGGCCTTCGTCGCCGACCGCTGGCCGGACCTGGTCGAAGCGGCCCTGGCCGGCCTGGCGGTCAACGCCGTGCTGCTGGGCGTGATCTTCGGGGTCCGCGTCGACTACCTGGAGGGCGTGGCGGCGTCGAGCGGTCGGGTCTACGCCCGCCTGCAGCGGCTGCGCGGCGGCAAACCGGCCGCGGCCGACGAGCCGTCGGCGCCGCCGGCGGTGGCCCGCTGGACGCTGCCGATGCTGACCTTCCTCGGCGGCGCCGGCCCGACCTTCTGGCGGCAGCTGCTGACCGGCCTGCGGCAGCCGACGCGGCTGGCGGCGCTGGCGGTGATGTTCGGCTTCATGCTCACCGGCACGCTGCTGGGCGGCGGCCGCGGCGGCGGCGACATCCCGGCGCCGCCGGTGCTGGTCGGCGGCTTCCTCATCCTGATCATGACCGTCTTCCTGACCACCCTGGTGCCGTTCGACTTCCGCGGCGACCTGGACCGCATGGCGACGCTGAAGACGCTGCCGACGCCGTCGTGGCAGCTGGCCGCCGGCCAGCTGCTGGCGCCGGTGCTGCTGGTGACGGCGCTGCAGTGGCTGGCGCTGGCCGTGCTGACGGCGGTGAGCGGCGGCGACGCGGGCGACGGGGTTGCGGTCTGGTGGCCGGCCGTGGCCGCCGTCTTCGCGCCGGCGGCCAACTTCCTGCTGTTCGCCGTCGAGAACCTGGTCTTCCTGCTGATGCCGACGCGTCTGACGACCGGCAGCCCGGCGGACCTGCAGGCCATCGGCCGCAACGTGCTGCTGCAGTTCCTCAAGATGGTGACCCTGGCGGTGGCGGTGGTGGCGGCGGGGGCCGTGGGCGTGGCCGTCTGGCTGCTGACCGGGCACAACCTGGCGGCCGGCCTGGCGGTGGCCTGGCTGGCGCTGGCGGCGGCCGGCGTCGCCCTGGTGCCGGTCGTCGCCGCGGCCTACGACCACTTCGACGTCGGCCACGACACGCCGCCGCAGTGAGGGACGAGGCGAGCGGGGGGCGTAA
>Ga0070739_10007855_pt1 | contig 11145 bp, 9 predicted proteins | sample Coa_R1_7_FD_66445 | JGI IMG/M metagenome (GOLD analysis project Ga0070739, IMG submission 66445) | Surface soil microbial communities from Centralia Pennsylvania, which are recovering from an underground coalmine fire - Coalmine... | ecosystem: Environmental > Terrestrial > Soil > Unclassified ... | reverse complement strand
GAGGTGTGGGCGTATCTCTGCGACGTCGGACGCTGGCCGGAGTGGGCGCCGACGGTGCTCGAGTGCCGGGTTCGCGACGGCGCCGCGCTTGAGCCCGGCGCACGACTGGATCAGCGGGCGAAGCTGATACTCGGGCTCTCGCGCGGCCGCAGCCAGCAGGTAACCCTCGTCGAGGCGCCCCGGTACGTGGCGTTCGCCGGGCCGATGGGAACCTCCGCGGCGCGCTGGGGGATGGAGCTTGAACCGCTGGACGACAAGCGGACCGACGCCACGATGTGGATCGAGGTCGATCTCGGAGGCGTCATGCGCGCGGTCCCCGGCCGAGTTCTCAAAACCCGAATTCAGCGGGTGAGCGACCGCGAGATGCTCGCGATCAAGGCCGCTGTCGACTCCGCCGCGCGGGAAGGCGCGCAGCCCTAGCGAGGCTGGTGCGCGGTTCCACCGCGACGGTAGCGAGATCGAGGAGCACACCGTGAGCCAGATCGACCATACCCGAGAGCACCTGATCGAGACGTACCGCAAGAAGGCGAAGCACTACGACGTCACATCGCGGCTCTACCCCGCGCCCGGCTACCCCCAGCAGGCACAACGCCTGCGGGCCGTACAAGCGCTCGGCCTTCGCGCGGGGGACAGCGTGATCGACATCGCCTGCGGGACCGGCCTGAACTTCCCGCTGATCGAGGCGGCGATCGGTCCCGGCGGCCGGATCATCGGCGTCGATCTGACCGACGCGATGCTCGCCCGCGCCCAGGAGCGGGTAGAGACGAACCACTGGCGCAACGTCTGCCTCGTGCAAGCCGACGCCGCCGACTTCGAGTTCCCGGCCCGGGTCGACGCGATCCTGTCCACCTATGCCCTCTCGCAGGTGCCTGAGTGCGCGCAGGTGATCGCGCACGGCGCCGCGGCTCTCGCCGGAGGCGGACGCTGGGTCGTGCTGGATTTGAAGGTCCCCGGCAACACGCCCGAGTGGCTGGCGCGGCTCGGCACCGCGATCGTGCGCCACTTCGCCTCTATCGACGAGTGGATGATGCGCAGCCCGTGGGACGCGATTCACGCGGCGATGCAGGAAGAACTTGCCGATCTCTCTTGGACCGAGCTGTTCTTCGGGACCGCGTTCCTCGCGGCCGGCTCCCGCGGCCCGCGACCCTCCGCGGCCGAGCCCGGGGGAGCGGCGATGCTGGTTGAAGAGGCGGTGTTGGCTGAAGAGGCGGTGCTGGCTGAAAAAGCAGTGCTCGCTGAAGCGGCCAGGATCGATCGCAGCGACTGACCCGATGTCACGCACGACCTTCCTAGCCATCGGCGCCACGATTGCGGCGCTCCTTGTCAGCGGATGCAGTGGCTTCAGCCGCAGCGGCACATCCCTCTCGTTGCCCGCGACCTCCGCCGCCGCGAATCCGGTGCAGCGAGAGAATTCGCGCCCAGGCACCCCCGGCTGGGAGATCCCGGCCAACGCCGGGACGGTGATCACCGGCTACGCCTCGGAAACCAGCGTCACACCTGGGCAAAGCTTTCAGCTGCACGTAGCCGCGCCGCCAGGCTCGCGCTATCGCGTATTCGTATACCGACTCGGGTGGTACCAAGGGATCGGAGGGCGCCTGATCGCGTGCGTGCCGGGCTGCCGCTCTAGCCACGCCGCGATCGCACAGCCCCCGCCGACCACGCCCGACTCCGTCACCGGGCTGTTCCGGGCCCCATGGCGGGTGACCGAGAACGTCGTGATCCCGTCCGACGCTGCCTCCGGCTACTACGAGGCCAAGCTCGAGATCGTGAGCGGCGCGCACGCCGGCGCTGTGGGAAACGTCCCGCTGATCGTGCGTCAGAACCCGGCGGCTCCCGCGACCGCAGTATTGGTCCAGGTGCCGGTGAACACCTGGGAGGCCTATAACCCATGGGGCGGAAAGAGCCTCTACCAGTTCAACACCAGCAGGCACGCGCTCGAGGTGTCGTTCGACCGCCCCTTCGACCAGTCCGAATTCCACGACATGGTCACGCGGCTCGAGCTGCCCTGGGTCCGCTTCCTGGAACGCAGCGGCATCGACGTCTCCTACCAGACCGACATCGACACGGACACGACTCCTGGATCGCTGCTGCACCACCGCCTGGTGTTCTCGATCGGCCACGACGAGTACTGGACGCAGCAGATGCGGGAGGCGTTCGACCAGGCGCTGGCGCGCGCGGTGAACCTGATGTTCGGCTCCAACAGCGGCGAGTGGCGGATGCGCTATGCCGCCGGCCGGCGGGCGATCGTGGAGTGGCGCGACAGCTCACTCGACAGCTCTCTCGATCCGGTCCGTGACCCGCGCCTGGAAAGCGGGTTCTTCAGCTCCTTCGGCGAGCCAGAGTGCAGGCTGATGGGAGTGGAGCATTTGTGGGCGGCGCAGCGCGATCTGACCTCGCCGCCCACCGCGTACACGGTCGTCGGGCCGCGCAGTGATCCGTGGCTTGCGGCCGCCGGTTTGGCGCCCGGGGACGTGATACCGGGCGTCGTCGGCTACGAGTGGGACTCGTACATCCCCGATTGCTTCGCAGGCCAGGTGGTGCGGCTGATGACCACGAGCATTCCGGGGTCCGGCGGTGTCACGCACAGCGCGGACATGGTGCGGGCCACTGCGCCGAGCGGAGGTCGCGTGTTCGCGATGGGCACCATGGAACTGGCCTGGGCGCTCGACGGACAGGGCGGACGCTCCGCTGACCCGCGCGTGACCGCGTTGGTCACAGCAGCCCTGCGCGATCTGACGCGCTCCGCCCGGTGATTTGTGCCGTTCCGCAACGCGCTCCGTGCCCTGACTTTGGCGCGCAACGGCCCCCGGACCCGGTCCGGCCTGTCGTCGTAGCCTTTACGACGTGCTTTCGGCCGCGCCCGTGCGACCATCCTTGCGAAGCCGGATGGTCGCCGTGCCCTCGTCGAGGTCGATATAAGAGGTCGGAGGCGCTCCGGCCTCCTCGTCCTCACGCAACACGAGCGAGGTATGGCGCTGCTTGAGTTCCTGGGCCTTGCCGGCGGACAGATGCCCCTGCAGCACTTCGAAGCCGGTTGAAGCGACACCTCGAGTGCCCGACTGTCGCCGCCACGGGATGATTCCGGCCTTTCCCAGCCGCAGCAGCAGCGTCTCGACCACTGCGAGCCCGGTCAGCAGCACCACGAGCGCGGGAAGCGACAGCAGCCACAGAATCACGCCAGCTCAACGAGCATGCACGCCCGCGCGTTCCCGGCCGCGTGCGCACGGCCATTAAGGCATCGACTGCAGGTGCGGGCTCACCGTCCGCAGGAACTCGTAGCCGTTGGCCGCGTCCCAGTTGATCGACCACGTCATCGCCCCGCCGATGGCCGGCCAGGCCGCGGGCGGTGTGAAACCGGAGCATCCGCTGCCCGAGGCGAGGCAGTCCAGGGCGCTGTTGACCAGGTCGGGGGCGAGGTAGCCACGTTTCGCCGCCAACTTGGAGGCAGGCAGGCCGATCCCGACCTGGGACGGGCTCAGGCCGCCGCGCAGCTGGGTGCAGGCCAGGGCGGTCAGGAAGTCCTCGGTGCCCTGAGCGTGGACGGCGCCGTCGCAGCCGACCGTGGAGCCCGCGTTGTAGTACTGCGTGAACGAGATGGTCAGGATCGATTTGATGCTCAGCGCCAGCTGGAAGTAGGCGCCGCCGGTGGATTCCATGTCGCCTGTCTGCGGCGCGAGCGTGATGAGCGCGCCGGGATGCAGAGCCGCGAGACTGCGCAGGGCCTGAGCCGTGGAGGCGACGTCGAAGCCGTTCTCGAAGTCGATGTCGACGCCGTCGAACCCATATGTGCTCATCAGGCCGCTGATGCTCTTGGCGAAGTTGGCCGCCGCGGCCGGCGAGTTGATCGAGACGGCGCCGCCGGCGTTGTTGACCGACAGCAGCACGTGTTGTCCGCGCCCGTGCAGTGTCGCGACGTCCTGAGTGAACTGCTCCGTCGTGTACCCGCCGAGTGCCTGCGCGAGCGCGGGGCTCAGCGTGAAGGTCACGCCGCCGTCGTGCTGCGCGTCTGCGGCGGCGAACGCGACGTCCACGAGGTTGTAGCCCCTGGGTACCGCGGCGAGGGGCATCGGGATGGCGTGGTTGACGAAGTCTTGCCAGTAGCCTGCGAGTACGTGCTTTGGCGCGGAGCTGACGACTGTCGGCGCGGCACTGACGTCTGTCGGTCCTGCACTGCTAACAGCCGCGTCCGAAAGTTCTGGCGCGCCAGTCGTCACGTTCACGGCTGTGACCGTCGGCGCCCCGGTCACGAGCGCGCCGGCTATCGAGGGGGAGCGCGGCACCGAGGCGTGTCCGCCGACCAGCAGAACGAAGCCGATGACCGCAAGGAGCAGAGCGGTCGCAGCGCCGATCGCGGTAGCCGCGAGTCGTGCGCGTGACATTGCTGGTCGTCCCTTCGTGCCACGCCGCCGGGGCTTGATCGAGTACGGCGGCGCGCCTGGCGCCAGCAGGCCGATGGCCGTTGCTGGATTCGGATCTCAGGCGGGGGAATCGTAGCGCGAACGGTGCCGGACGGCGCATGAGCGAGCCGGGGATCTTCGGGCAGCGCTCCGAAAATCTCTTGGGATTTTTCTGTTGGCGCTTCGGGGGTCCGCTCCTCCTATCCATGAGAGGCCGCGCGAGACGGCCTGAGATGCAGGAGGCCATAGATGCGCCAGCACGCGGTTGGAGACTCGAAGGGCATGGCGGTTTCGCGCGGCAACGTTGGCGGGAGCCGCAGCGATGTGGTCGGACGTGGGGCCAGGCGTGGCCTCCCGTTGGCGGCAGCAAGCCTGGTGGCGGCGGGGATCGTGATGGCCGCTAGCGGCTGCTCCGCGACGGCGATCGGGGCCCCCGGTCCGGCCGCGACGTCGGGTGCGCCGGTGTCGGGCGCCGGTAACGGTGCGGGTAGCGCAAGTGGCGGCGGCTCGGCTGGCGGCGCAATCGGGGTCGGCTCAACCTCCGGCCCCGCGGGGACGCCCGAGTGCACGGCCTTAGGTCTGACCATCACCGCGACGACCGGACCTTCGGGCGGCGGGCACCAAAGCGAGTTGCTGCGTTTCTCCAACATCAGCGGCCACACCTGCTTCATGCGCGGTTACCCGGGCGTCGCCCAGCTTCACGGCTCGCAGACGCTGCAGAACGCGACCCGCACCCGAAGCGGATACCTCGGCGGTCTGCCGTCCGGGCAGAGCATCCCGACGGTGGTCCTGGAATCCGGGCACAGCGCCGCAGCCCTCGTCGAAGCGCTTGACGCCGCGCCGAACGGCTCGCAGGCGTGCAAGGGCGCAGGCGCCACGGGACTGCTGGTGACCGCGCCGGACCAGACCTCCAACACGAACCTGCCGTCGCTGCTCACCGCCTGCGCCGACTTCCAGGTGCATCCCGTCAGCAGCGCCTCAAGCGATGCGGGCGGTCCGCAGGACTCCACGGGACTTCAGGTCGACATCACCCCCGAGGGAGGCATCACGCTCACCCCGGGCGGACCGGCGGTCGCGTTCACGGTCTTGCTGCACAATCCGACGAGCACCGACTACGCGCAAGTGGGTCTCGTGGTCTCGTTCGGGCATTGCTCGTGCACGGCGAGCACGCTGTTCCCCTCCGGGACGCTGAACGTCGTCGATCCGCGCTTCAGCGGCGTGCAGTCGGCGCCCTACGACGTCGAGGGCTTCGGAACCGACTTCCTGAACAAGACAGCGGTCCCCGCCATCGCGATTCCCGCCGGGCAGACCGACATCTTCACCTTCCACGTGCGCCTGAGCTCGGCACAGTCCGCGAGCGTGAGCAGCGGCACCTCAGACGTCAACGTGACGCTGACCGACGCGGCGAACAACCAGCCGGTCGGCCCCGCACCACTGGCCTCGCTGCCGATCTCGATCAGTTAACGGCCCGCAGGCCGTCTTGCAGCGGCTCGGGTGCCGCCCACGCCTCTCCGGCGACCGGGGCGGCACCCGAGCGCCGCCCGCGCTTCAGGGCGTGAGCGCCGGCTCGAATCCCGTCGAGGCCACTTCGTCGCCGGGCGCCTCGGCCACGGCAGCGGCCGCGCCGTCCCTCCCGCGTCCGGCGGCAATGCCGCGCTGGGCGAGGAACGCGCCGAACAGGACGACGAAACCGCCGAGGATCTGCACCGGATTCAGCCGCTCGCCCAACGCCACCCAGGCGATCACCGCGGCCGAGGTCGGCTCGATGTACGCGAGGCCCGCGGCCACCGGCGCGGACAGCCGCTGTACGGCCGCGGTTCCGGTCAGGTAGGCGATCGAGGTGCTGACGAGAACGACGGACGCGGCCAGCAGCCAGCCGGGAGCGGCCGAGCCGTGGCCGAGCGGCACCTCGCGGGTGAGCACGCCCCACGGCGTCGACCACGGGGTGGCCAGCGGCGCCAGCGCGACGGCTGCCACGATCATCCCGCCGAGGTTGAGGGCCAGCGGATCGACGCTGCCGGTGAGGCGGTCGATCAGCAGGAAGAACGTGGCATTGCCGGTACCCGCCCCGAGCCCGGCCGCGAGGCCCACCGGATCCAGGTGGACGCCGGACCAGATCTGCACCACGCACACCAGGCCCGCCATCGCCACCGCGACTCCGACGAGCGAGACGCGCGGCACCGGCCACCGGCGCACCAAGCGCACCCAGCCGACGACGAGCACCGGCCCGGTGAACTCCAGCAGGATCGCCACGCCGACCGGCAGCCGGCTGGCGGCCACGAAGTAAGCCGCCTGGCAGCCGGCGACGGCGACCAGGCCGTACACGGTCACCAGGCCGCTGTTGCGCCGCAGCATCGCGATCAGGCCGCGCCGGCGCAGCGCCGCGCTGCACGCGACCAGGATGAGCACGGCGCCGACGATCCGCAGCCAGACCGCCTGCAGCGGACTGAATCCGGCATCGATCAGCGCCTTGGCGAAGGGGCCGGACGCTCCGAAGGAGACCGATGAGGTCACGCCGAGCAGCACACCGACGCTCGTCTTGCTCAGCAGCGCCCTGTTCGGCCCCGCACTGTCCAGCGGCGTCGCGCCCGCCGTGTCACCGCTCGTCCTGTCCACGGTGACGATGGTAATAGCTCCCTCCGACAGTGACCCCTGACCAGTCTGTCCCTGGACGATTCCGCTGTCCGCGTTAATTTCACCGGGTCTCCGGTTAATAGGCGTGGACGCTACCGCCTGGCACCGCCGGGTTTGTCGGTTGTCGCCCATATATGGAGGAAAGGACCATGGTCGCGGGGCTGGAGATCACCAGCGTCGAACATGCGGGCTGCTGTGTGCTGACAGCGGCCGGGGAACTGGACATGGTGCGCGCCCGTGCGCTCGAGGTCGCGCTGATAAGGCACACCACGAACGACATGCCGCTGGTGCTGGATCTGACCGGCCTGCGCTTCATGGACTCATCCGGCCTGTACATCGTGCTGCGCACCAGCAACGAGTTCCGGCGGTTGAACCAGCGGTTCGTCCTGGTGCCCTCGAAGATCGTCATGCGTTTGGTCGAAGTGGCGGGCATGAAGGACATCCTGACGATCTGCCCGACCGTCGAGGACGCACTGGCCCATGTCGGTTCGCCGATGACTCAGTCCGAGACCTCATCCCGGTAGCCCGGTTACACGCCGACGGCGACCACGGCGACCACCCGACCACGACGGTCGGGCGGTCGGGTCACCCGCGCACCCGCCTGCGGTCCAGCCGCCAGCGCGGGGACCATCGGCGGCAATCGCAGTGTGCGCAGTCGCTACCCCTGCGGTAGTGCAGATGCGCGCTTCGCTCGTGGCCGCAACGGCAGAGCAACAGCCGCCGGATCATCTTCACGACGCACCCTTACCGTTACCGTCTTAACGTCGTCCGCGCTCAGGCCGTCGACCGTGCCCAGGTCACATCATCGAACCATACGGTGCCTGAATTGCGGGCGCTCTTGAGCCAGATCTCCGCGAAGGCGGCGCCGAGCGGGGCCACCCCGGTCGCTTCCAGCTCGGTCCAGTCCGTGTCGCCCGGGCTGAGGGCGGGGGAGTCCGTGCCGCTGATGAAGACGCCCCGGCCGTCGAACCAGCTGACGTTCACCATGGTCGTGCCGGTCGCCCGGTTTCCGCGGACCCAGGCCGTCACGCGGTACTGGCCGCCGGGCACGATCTGCGGCCGCACCGGGACGGTATAGAAGGCCGGCATGCTCGCGTCATCGCCGCCGCTGGCGGAGATGCGGGCCGACCCTCCCGGCGTGTCGTGACCGACGGCCGCATCGAGCGCGAACCGGGCGTGATCGGGCTCCCACAGCCGCCAGATCGCGGGCAGCTCGCCCTGTGGCGTGGACACTGCCTGCGAGAAACCGCTGTTGAAGTCCGCTCTGACGCCTTCGCCGCGGAAGACCTGGCGCACGACGTCCGCCGCTGGCTTGGGTGTCCCGTCGCTGTGCAGGAGCCCGAAGGTGTACTGGTCGGGCTGCTGCTGGCTCGGTATCGCGGCTGCGGTGAAGTCGTACAGGGTCCAGGGCGCCGCGGCTCCGAGACCGAGTGAGAGCGCGGCCTGCTCGACGGCTTGGTAGTAGTGGGCCTGATACGCCTCAAGTGCAGCCTGACCGTCGGGCAGGCCGGGAGGGGAGCCCTCGCTGGCCGTCGCGAACCCCGTTTCGCCGACGAACACCGGCAGCGGGGCCGCGGCCTGGACGGCTGCGGCCATGGACGCGTAGGCCAGACCGTCAGACGCGTAGTAGTGCAGGTCCCAGAAGTCGGGCTCGACGCGAAGCGCCGCTCGCAGGGTGCTGATGTGCGCGGGCGCGGTCACGGAGAGGCTGACCGGGACTGCGTGTGCGTCGTCCTTTACAGCGGGAAGCAGCGCGTTCAGCCACCGGTAGACCTGAGCGTCTCCCAGCGTCGATGGCGCGTCCAGTTCGTTGCGCACGTCGATGAACGCCACGCGCGAGCCTGCACTCAGGGGATCGAGGATTTCGCGCGCCCAGGTGAGGCTGGCCGGGATGTCGGCGAAGTCGGTGAACTGGTCGAAGAGGGAAAGCTGCACTTTGAGCCCGTGCGCGTCGGCCAAGTCGACGATCTTCGCGAGGCGGGACTGCATGACCGGACTCGGGCTCGGAAAGCCCATCACATCCGGGAACACGGTGACTCGCACCGCATTCGCGCCCATGCTCGCCATGACCGCGAAATCGTGATCGATCCGGTCAGGCTCCCAGTGGGTCCACATGTACTGCCAGCCGTCGTCGGCTGGAAAGTAGTTGATGAGACGAAGGGTGCGCAGGTACCGGCTCAGCGGGGACGGGCGACGGTGCTCGGCATGCCCGTTGGCGGACGCGGCCGAAGGGGCGGATGGCGCCGCCACCGACGTGACCACGGCGACCAAGGCGATGATCAGTCCGGTTCGCAGCCAGAGCTTGCGGCGGCCGTCTCGTTTCATGGCTGCCGTCACCGGCTCGAGAGGCTCGCCACGACGGTCGTGCCGTCGAGCGCGACGACCTGGGCGGGGCCGGGTCCGGGAACGGTGAGCGCCGGCGCCTCCCACGACTGGCCCGGAGCGAGGTGGATGTTGTTCCACGTCGCGACCGTCGCTCCCGCCTGAGTCACCACGATCCGCAGCGAGTCGGCGCCGTGCCCGGCAGTTTGCCGCACGCCCACGTGGAGCTGATCGCCCAAGGGGTAGGCCCACACCGCGACCGATGACATCGTGTCAGTATCGGCGGTGGCGGAGGTCGCGGAGTAGTCGACGGCCAGGGCCGCTGCGGCCGCGAAGACCAGCACGCCGGTGACGGCGAGCGCGTTCGGCGGCCTGAGCCGTGCCCTTCGTTCGATGTGCCCGGCGGCGGGGGAGCGCGCGCCGGCCCAGACGGCGGCGACGGTGGCGACCGCCAACGTGAGTGCGGCAGGGACGGTGCTCAGCGCGTGAACGGCGGCGAGCCCGAGAGCGGCCAGAACCAGGAAAACCAGAGTCAGGCCGAGGGCGGGCACGATCGCGTCGAACCGCCGCCGGTGAAGCAACCACAAGGCGAAGGCGAACGCGCCGATCAGACCGAGGCCCGCGACCTGCCGTGCGAGTCCCGGCGAGGACGCGCAGATCACGCCGAACGAGGCGATGGCGAGCGCCGAACACGCCGTCTGAAGCGCCCGTTCAGCCGTCACCGTCACGGCCCTTGAGTTCGCCGTCCTCATCGTCACTGCCCTCCCGCCGAGCCGACGACCTGGTACACGCGCAGCGACCCGGCAGCGTAGATCTCCCGGAACGCGGGACTCGCGTCGAACTTCGCCAGCGACGCGACGGGCAGCGCGGAGTTGTAATACTGCGCCGGCTCAGAGTCGTCGAAGCGGGTGACGCCGGTCGGCAGGTCGAGCACGTCCCGCTGGACGACCACGTACTGGACCCCGGACCTGTGAATCTCGGCCAGCACGTCGCTGCTGACCGTGGGCGGGTAGAAGATCAGCCAGATCCGCGAGCCGTCCTCGGCCGAGGAGAGCACGTCCTGACGCCCCACCGAACCGAGCGCGAGCCCAGTCAGGTCGTCCGTCGCGATGCGGTGGCCCGGGCCGAGGGTGGCGAGCATCCATTGGGCGAGCGCCCGGTCGTCCGGGGTGACGACGGTCGATCCGTTCGTGAGCCGGTAGTCCGGCGCCAACCGCTGCGCGTAGTTCCAGGAAACGGAAATGCCGCCCGCGAATACCAGGGCGACAAGGCACAGGGCCAGCATGCGACACCATCGGGACCGATCGAGGAACGTCTCCAGCAGAAGGGCGAAGCAGATTCCCACGCCCACGTACAAGAACTCGGAGGAACGGTTCGCCGTCTCCTGGCCGCCGGCCGTGAACCGCAGTGGGAGCAGCGCCACCCACGCCAGCGACGACCAGACCAGCAGCTTGGCGATCGTCGGCAGATCGGTTCGCCTGTTGCGATAGAGCGCCGTCGCGACCACGGCAAGGATGACCAGTGTGGCGGCGATAGCCGCCACCCGCTCCCACGCGGGCGCGGTGGCGGCCTGGCCGGTGTTCGCGAACAGGGCGCGCGATGTGTGAAGCGTGGTGATCAGCTGGAAACCCTGTACCGCGGCGCGCGTCAATACCGGGCCGATGTATCCAATGGTGATCGGCGCCACGGCCGCGACCCACACCGCGGCGCTACTGCTGGTCACCGTGGCGGGGAGTGCCGGCACGAACTCCGTCGAACGCCCGGCGGCTTCCGCCCCCGCTGACGCTCTCTC
>Ga0070739_10007853_pt1 | contig 11147 bp, 10 predicted proteins | sample Coa_R1_7_FD_66445 | JGI IMG/M metagenome (GOLD analysis project Ga0070739, IMG submission 66445) | Surface soil microbial communities from Centralia Pennsylvania, which are recovering from an underground coalmine fire - Coalmine... | ecosystem: Environmental > Terrestrial > Soil > Unclassified ... | reverse complement strand
GGCAAACTTGGAAAAGTTCTCTATCGTATCGCCCGTCGCCTGGTGCGTGTAGCCATGAAGCGCGGCATCCTGAAACGGAATAGGAATAAGAGCGGCGTACAAGAGGAGCAGGGAGAGCAAGCCAGGCAAGAGGTGAATGTATGAAGCAGGAACCACTGATTGATATTCAACAAATTACCTATGCTTATCCTGCTCAACGAGGAAGTAAAGGAGCGCTACAAACTGTTCCGGCTTTACAGAACGTTAGTCTTGAGATACAGCAGGGGGAGTACGTTGTTTTGCTAGGACATAATGGCAGTGGCAAATCGACACTGGCCCGGCATTGTAATGCTCTGCTCGTACCCGATAGTGGCCGAGTGCTGGTGAATGGGTTGGATACCAGGGATAGAACGAAGCAACGTACTGTGCGTGATAGTGTGGGTATGATCTTCCAGAATCCTGATAATCAGATTATAGCCACAATTGTTGAGGATGATGTTGCCTGGTCCCTGGCGATACGTGGGCTACCTGCTGCACATATTCGGGAGCGTGTCGAAGCTGCAATGGAGGCAGTGAATATTGTGCATCTGCGGAAAATGCCTCCACATAAACTATCTGGTGGGCAGCGGCAGCGTCTAGCCATTGCAGGGGTACTGGCGTTGCGTCCACAGTGTATTATTGCAGACGAGGCAACCTCCATGCTCGACCCACTGTCACGTCAAGAGATCGTGACGCTCTTGCATCAACTCAACCGAGAGCATGGACTGACTATTGTTCATGTGACGCATTTGTTAGAAGAGGCGGCTCTTGCTCAGCGAGTAATAGTGATGGAGGCTGGGCAGGTTGTGATGGATGGACCGCCAACTACCATCTTCGCTGATCTGGAGCGGTTACGCCAACTCAAATTAGCCATTCCTGAGCCTATCGAGTTAGTAGCACGTCTACGGAACATAGGGTTTCCCCTGCCAGCCGAGGCGCTCACGATAGAGACGATTGCACGGGGGTTAGTATCTTGATTGAACCGATCATTGTGACCCAACAGCTCTCCCATATCTATCAATCTGGTCCTTTACGAAAAGCTGCACTGACTGATATCAACCTGGAGATTGCACGTGGTAGTTGTGCAGCTATCATTGGTGTGACTGGTTCTGGCAAAACGACCCTGGTGCAGCACTTCAATGGCCTCCTGCGCCCCACGGCTGGGACTGTGATTGTTGACGGCATTGAGGTGAGTCAGAAAGGGGCGGATCTACGAGCCTTGCGGCAGCGTGTCGGGATGCTTTTTCAGTTTCCTGAGTCGCAATTATTCGAGCGCACGGTATTTGCCGATGTTGCCTTTGGTCCACAACGTATGAAATTGAGTCGGCGAGAGGTCCGTTCTCGTGTGAAGGCAGCGCTAGAGATGGTCGGTCTGCCTCTTCAGGAGTACGGGTGGCGTTCTCCATTTGATCTGAGTGGGGGACAGCGACGGCGTATTGCGTTAGCAGGCGTGCTTGCCATGTCACCAGTCGTGTTGATACTTGACGAACCAACCGTCGGGCTTGATGCAGATGGGCGCAACGAGTTTTATTCGCATTTGCGCTCTGTTCAACAGGAACGAGGAGTAACGATTGTCCTGGTATCACACGATATGACCGAGGTGGCAACGCTGGCAGATACACTGTTCGTCCTCGCTAATGGGCAATTGGTGATGCAAGGATCCCCACGCACGATTTTTACTCAGGGCGAGCAATTACGCAAATGGGGCTTAGCTGTTCCTCCTTTAAGTGAACTGCTTTCGCTTTTACGGCAACAGGGGATGGCGGTACCTACAGATATATTCACGTTGGAAGAGGCGTTTGCCCTTTTGCGCAATAGAGGGAAGATAGCTCGACGATGATGCTCAAAAATATTTCACTAGGAATGTACTATCCAGGAAAAAGTTTACTGCATCGCTTGCAGGCCAGAACAAAGCTGCTGGCTCTGGTATGGACCGCTGTATGGCTAATGATAGCAAGTTCTCATGTGTGGCACTTTATACCGTATATTGTCGCAGTGATATTCTTCTGCGTGGCTGTGGCCTGCTCTGGTGTCTCTCCGGTTCAAATGTGGCAGCGTCTATGGCTCTTGCTGCTGCTCGTGCTTATCGGTGGCATACAGAATCTTTCCTCTAGAGAAGGTGATGAAAGAGCATTCTCTACGCTTGGTCCCTGGCTCACTTCCTATGGCGTTATACAAACCGTACTTCTTATTAGCGGTATATCCATGACTATACTGTTCTTACTGTCTTTCTTGCCTTTCTTGCGTATGCGGCGGTCATATCTCTGGTTCAAGCGTCTCAGAATACCGTTGATCCTGGCAACGATTGCGGCGGTTGTTTTCTTCTGGCTTATCGCTGCTACTCCTGCGAACCAGTCCTTTGCGTTCGGCCCTATCCGCATTACCTATGCCGGGGTGTGGATTCTGGTTAGTGTTTTTGTGGCCTTGCTGGTTCTGTATGGTTTCTCTGTTCTGTTGACTATGACCACGACTCCTGTTGCCCTGATCGAAGGCATGACTATCTTGCTCTCGCCATTGCGTCGTTTGAAACTGCCTGTGGACGATTTTGCACTTATGGCTTTACTTGCCCTACGTTTCATTCCCACCCTTTTAGAAGAAGTAGAGCAACTGACGAAAGCGCAAACTTCACGTGGAGCCGATATATCAAGTGGGACGATACGCGAACGATTGCAGAGCCTGGCTATGTTGTTTGTACCCTTAATGCAAGGCGTGTTGCGTCGTGCCTCTGAATTAGCAACGGCATTAGAGGCGCGTGGTTACGAGGTAGAGGGCCGTCAGACGTTTTTGTATGAGAAGAAGCTTGCTGGAATAGATTACCTGGTTTTAAGTGTAGTGGTGGTTGCAACGGTGGGAGCGATAGTCTTGTAGCCTTATGGATGTAAAAGCGACCGGGAGGCGCATATGTTGTACCGCATATGCGCCTCCTGCCCTCTTTTACGCCGCAAAATGTACAATATTAACCTAGAACTGCACCGTTACCGTTCTCTGTCCTGCCTTCACACGCCTTTGCAGCAGGCGGCCACCTACGCGCACAACGATCTCATAGGCTTCCCGTTGTGGACGATACCCACTATGCTGCTCATCGATTCTGACCGTAATGAGGTCGGGCTCAGCACGGCAACTGACTGAAGTGGTGGCATAGGCACCATTACGATATGCCTGAGTGCTACCGTCGTCTTCGTAGAGAGTATAACTCGCCAGGCCATCGGTCGCCATATAACAGGTGAAGGTCAGTGGGTCAGTTGAGCGTTGATCGACGTATTGCATAACTGGTCCAGTCGGCAGAATGCTGTTTCCGCGTACTAGCAAAGGCCAGCGGTCCAGAGGGGCCGGGATTTCGCTCGTGGTGTCACCTGGATACGCGGTACCATCCCAATAATCAAACCAGGTCCCTTCAGGTAGATAGACACTGCGACTCGTTGCACCTTGCTCGTAAATGGGAGCCGATAGTAAAGCATCTCCGATCAGGAACTCCGTTTCGCTGTCGCAAGCCTGCTCATCACGTGGGTAGTGATAGTAAAGTGGACGCATAATGGGTGTACCATCTGTAGATGCTTCCTGGAACAGTATGTAGAGGTAGGGTATGAGGCTGTAGCGTGTTTCGATGGCCTTGCGAAAGGCGCTTTCGTGCGATTCACCAAAGGCCCAGGGCTCTTGACTGGGATTGCCAGCAGCGTTGTGGTTGCGGCAGAAGGGCAGGAATGCTCCCAATTGGGCAAAACGAACAAGTAACTCGGCCGGGCAAGCATTCCAGAAGCCACCGATGTCTACGCCAACGAATGGCACTCCGCTCATACTGATATTGAGGCACATTCTGATGGCTAGTGAAAGGTGCTCCCACGAACTGGTATTATCGCCCGTCCAGAGAGCCGCATACCGCTGCATGCCTGCTGTACCGGAGCGGGTCAGCACAAATGGACGTGAGTTGGGGCGTAATCGTAACAATCCGTCGTAAGTGGAGCGTGCCATTTCCATGCCATAGGCATTATGAAAAAATTTATGTAGAACCGGTGGGCCATCTGGGTCAGTAGGTGTATCACCCCCTGCATTATGTAGTACGTCATTATCCATGGTGTTTACATGAACAGGGGCTTGAGTGGTTGCCTCGACCTGTTCTGCTGGTAACGAAATTCGCGCTAATGAGGGCTCGTCCATATCATTCCAGATGCCATCAACTCCATCGCCGAGCAATCTCTGATAGAGGTTTCCCCACCATGCGCGGACCTCGCTCCGTGAAAAGTCGGGGAAGACGCACTCACCAGGCCAGACCTTGCCGGTGAAAAGTTTGCCGTTCTGGTAGCGGCAGAAGTAATCATGTTCCAAACCCTGTTGGTACACAAAGTACTCCTTGTCAACCTTAGTCCCTGGATCAAGAATAGTAATGAGATGCAGGCCCTGCTCGTGAAGCTTTTGTGTCATGAGTGATGGGTTGGGAAAGGTCTCTGGATTCCAGGTAAAGTTACGGAAGCCATCCATATAGTCGATATCAAGCCAGATGGCGTCACAAGGGTGATTGCGCTCTCGTAACTGTGTGGCGATTTCTTCTACCTGTGTCTGAGAAATGTAGCCCCAACGCGATTGATGGTACCCCAATGTCCAGCGGGCGGGTAGAGGCATATGCCCTGTAAGTTCGGCGTATTGACGCATAACATCAGCAGCAGTGGGACCGGTGAAGAAATAGGCAACCAGACTGTTTCCCTCAACGGTCATGCTCGCTTCTGCCTCGTGAGTTTTCCCCATATCCATATCGACGCGTCCGGTAGTATCGATAAGTACTCCGTATGCCCGGCCTTCTTCCACAGAGAAGCCGATGTAGAAAGGAATGGAGGTATACATAGTTACTGTTGCTGCCGTGTGGTAGCGGGGAGGATCGATATTCCAGATGGGGAAGGCTTGTCCGCGTTTATTCATTGGGCCTGTGCGCTCACCCAGACCATAGATACGCTCTTTGCTAGCAAGTGGGCGAGTCAGGCGTAGTTCTTGCTCCGAGTAGGCAAAGCCTTGAAGATAGGGTGCAAGTATATCTTGTCGCTCAGAATCACTCCCAAAGGTAGGCCATTGCTCATCGCCCCTGGCGACAATCCATGAATGATAAGGTAATGTACCATCACCCCCGTTAGCGAGTTGGTATCGTGTTTCATCAACGTGTGTACCACGCAGGAGGCGTACACGGATGATCTCACTCCCCAATATTGCTCCTGTCAGCAGGCACGATGGAGAGGCCTCATCTCCGGTGCTCCATATGTAGTCACGTCCGTTGGTTCTTTGATAGTGTAACTGTGTGACCGCTGTAAACATGTGTTCTCCTTGCTGTAAATGCTGTATGGAGTTTTCTCAACCAAAGTCAGGGTATTTGGCTGAATATTCATGCTATCTTAACAAAGTATCAACCTCAATCCCACTATGTATTATGTATTATACGTGTGGGGAATGGATGTTACAGGAGAGCGTCCTGGGGGGGACAATCAACTCCTAACGTAACTGGGCAAGGGACGTGTACCGCATACTCTGCGGAAGGAATGCCTGTGGACAGGATGTAAGACCTATGGGGGTAGGCAGTCCTGGGGGAAGCAGGAACGAAGCGCAAGGGCGGTTTATCCGGCTCGTGTGTTTCGAGAGGAAGTGCATGCTACAAGGGACATCTTGGGGGAGGTGTTCCGCGACTGCGCACATGGGTCCCTTTCTGGGGAACACGAGGGGGGAGCTACAACTGTAGTTCTCCCCTCGTGTTGTATTTTGAAAAGATAGATTTGTAGTAACCGTATTGATCCTCCTTCTGTCCTCTTGACCGATGCGGGAGACCGGATTCTCAGGTATGCTTGATGCAGTGCAAAACCTTGAGGACTAAAGGGAGACATACTACATGCAAACTGCTTCTGCCGAAACAAACCGCTTTGAGGCGGATGGGCGCTACTTCGTGAAAGTTGCCGGTGTTGCTGAATTGGAGCAACGATCTTTCAAAGTTGTGACCATCGATGATCGACATATTTTGTTGCTGCGTGCTGATGGACAGATTCGTGCATTGGATAGTCGTTGTCCGCATATGGGTTATCCACTTTCACAGGGAACCATCAAAGATGGCGTTTTGCGCTGTCATTGGCACCACTGGCGCTTTGACCTGTCCTCCGGTGGATGTTTCACGGAAGGTGGTGATGATGTGGCCGTATTCCCGTTGATGATCCGTGATGGAGCGGTATGGGTGAGTCCAGTGCCGCTGGAGGGATATGTTCGAAGTCGGACTGAGAAACTGATGGGCGACCTGCGCCAGGGAATGGAGGAGCGCAACACGTTCCTCATTGCTAAAGCAGTGGCAGGTCTGCGTGCTATGAATGTGCCGGATCGTGACATCCTTAGTGCGGGAGCCATGCACGGTTTACGGTTCCGGCAAGGTGGCTTCTCAATGGGTCTGACCATTTTGACGTGTATGGGGCTGCTCGTTCCACATTTGCAGGCAGATGATAAAGCCCTTGCCGATGTACATGGACTCGTCAACTGTGCGCGAGACTCCTTTTCCGGTCCTCCCCGGCGTATGCTTCGACCATTGCCCTCAACGCAGTTTACCGGCAAAGCACAACTTACACGCTGGTTCCGCCTCTTCATCGAAGACCGTGAAGCGGCAGGTGCTGAGCGCATTCTCCGCTCAGCAGTAGCTGCTGGTTACTCGATGGAAGACCTGATCGAATTGCTTGTTGTCGCAGCGACCGACCACTACTTTCTCAGCACAGGCCACGTGATTGACTTTACCAACAAAGCCTTCGAACTGTTCGAGGTTATGACGGCTGATGGTGCATTGCCGATAGGGGAGACCGATACACAAGAAGTATTAGCGACCACGCTTTCAGCCGTCGTGCGCCCAATGGCAATGGGGTTCCGTCACGAAGAAGATGCTGATTGGCATGAAACGATAGAGCCACAAGAAGCCCTCTTTTCCGCCTTGCCGACACTACTTGCCCAACCTCGCGATCCACACTGGGCAAGTGATGGACGGCCGGAAGCATTGCGTGATGGAATGCTGGCCGGAAAACCTGATGAGATCACCCAGGCGTTACAACATGCGCTCGAACAGGGAGCCTCAGTTGCAGCCCTCAGTAGTGTCTTAGCACGGGCTGGTATCCACCGCGTGGCCCGCTTCCACGTCCAAAACGAGGAAGACTGGGATGATGTGCTCCATGTGATCAGCTATGCCAACGCCATCGATTCTCTGACACGCCGAGCCTCTGGGCGTTCCCTGGAAGGCGACCTAGCTTTAATGAAAGCAGTCACACACGGAGCCATGTTCGTTTACCTGACCCATTTCCTTAACATCCCACGTGCTGCCTTGCCTGCCGAACGTGGCAAAGGAGCTATTCCGGCCATGCTGCACGATAAAGCTGCACTATTGGAACGACTACTCTACTGTGCCGAGTTCCAACAAGTTGAGGAAGCGGCAGCCATTGTCCACTACTATCAAGAGCAAGGCTATCCACTCGCTGAACTGAAAGCGGCATTAGGGAAGGCGTTGTTGCGTGAAGATGCAACCTTTCATACCTTCCAGATGCTGGAAGCTGGTATGCGGCAGCATGATGTCCTGGGTGTGAATCATCCTGATGGACGCCTGGCGTTAGTGGCAGCTACTCGGTATATGGTTGCGCAACGGTTGAGGCGCAATGTGCTGTTCTCGACGCAGAATGCATTGAAGTTGCAGCGTGGGGAAGCGTTGAATGAAGAGTAAATAAGTAGCAACATCGAGCATGACACCGCGTGCCATGCTCGATGTTGCTACTTATTGTTGGCCTTGATCCTACCCCTGGGGGTGTGGTATAGTAAAGTCATCTACCGCTCTCAAGGAGAGTGGCGAAAGTGAGAAAGGAAGAAGAAGAATGAAAGAGGACCAGCGTCAGGCAGTGCTGAAACGGCTCTCCTATATTGAAGGGCATATTGGTGGTATCCGCAAGATGGTAGAAGAGGATAAGTACTGTGTTGACATCTTGCGGCAAACCTACGCGGTGCGCAAAGCACTGGAGAAAATGGAAGCGATAGTGTTAGAGGGGCATCTACGTACTTGTGTGCCCGAGGGCATTAAGGGAGATCGTGAAGAGGCGGTCATTCAGGAACTGCTCCAATTATACACTATTGCAGGAAATCACTAATAGATGTACATAGTCTAGAAGAGCTAAGAAAGGATGAGATGTATGGAGAATACAACGCTTGTTGCTCCTGATATCTCGTGTGAGCATTGTCAGCGTGCTATTGAAGGAGCTGTTGGGAAATTATCAGGGGTAAACGCTGTCAAAGTGAATGTTCCTACCAAGACTATTGCCGTCAGTTATGATCCCCAGCGACTCACAGTATCGAAGATCGAAGAAGTGCTCGACGACATAGGCTACACAGTAGCGAAATAGCTACTCTATGGTTCATGTAATCCCATTTCTTCTACCACACGCTTCAGACGTGCCAGACCGAGACGCATACGAGCTTTCACCGTACCGAGGGGGATCTGGCACCCCTCGGCAATCTCTGAATGAGTCCAGCCTTGAAAATAGGCCAGTTCTATGACCATGCGTTGTTCAGTGGGGAGCTGCATGAGCGCTTCGCGTATTTTGGCGCTCTGTATATTCTGCCATGCCTCGTCCCATGCATCGGGGAATGCAGTACGCTCATCGCGTTCAACCTCTTCCCAGCTTGCTTCTTTGAGCGTTGAACGTCGGCGTATAGAGCGTAAATAGTCAATCGTGCGGTGGTGCATGATCGAGACGATCCAACTACGAACGGCACCGGACTGGGGAGAGTACGAGGTAGCACGTCGCCAAACTGCTAAGAAAGCATCCTGTAGGAGATCTTCGGCGACTTGATGGTCGGCTACCATACGATAGGCGAGCGAGTAGAGAATGCGGCTATAGCGCTCATAGAGTATTTCCATAGCCCACACTGCCCCTCTTGCCACAGCGCTGAGCAGAACTTCGTCGCTCAACTGATCGACGGGCAGAGAAATAAGACGTGATGGCTGATCATTCTCAGCATCACCTTTCTGAAAACTCTTCATAAGATATGGGCCTTCTTCTCCAGAGGTTCTGTTCATACTACGTTACTGAAGGCCCAATGGATCATAGTTCCAAAAAGCATAACGATCTCTAGCGCTTTCGAGCTTTTGCTCGAGACGCCTTGGATTTCTCTTTCTGGGTTGGGCGGAGAACGACGATCCGCCTTGGATGGACTACCAGCGATGCAAGCAGCGCCTCACCATCCTCTACCCCCTCCGCGTCGAACGCCTTGGGGGCTACTTTTCGGATAATATTGCAGGCCCCATTGATGTCAGCATTGATGTCTCGCCTGTTCGATGCGCGATACAACCCACGCTTGACCCGCTTGCCAGAGAACTTGGGGTCTTGTTTTCGATGGGGATCATATGTGGGAAGCGAATCCCTATCCAGGAAACTGGCCTGACTGGTATAGGACTCTTCGGTGAGCTTAACCGTGATGCCTACCAGTTCCGCTTTATAGGTCAGCATCTCGATGAACCTGGCATGCGGGATCTGGCAAAAGGTCTGATTGGTGCGCCTGCCCATCTCCACCTCTTGCTTCCACCCATCGTTCTTGCCGATGATGAGGGTTCCAATCTGTTCCGAGAGCAGGATGGCAATGAGGTGTTTGCTGGCTGCATGCATGTAGTGTTCCATGCGCCGATTGCGCTTGGTGGTGAGCTGATTGATGCGACGGGTGCGGCCACGGCCCCCAGACTGCTTCTGCAGTTCAGCACGCCTTTTGTTGTAGAACTGGTTGATCGCTTTGACAGGTCGCCCGTTAACGACGACTGGCACAAAGCCAGGTTTGTTTGCTGCTAGCGCTGCCAGATTATTGATCCCCAGATCTATTCCTGCAACGTACTGCTCATTGGAGGAGGCAGCCTGCTCCTGCTTCTGGTAGACCACCTCGACCACATAGAACCCTGATCGCGGCACAATGCGGACCTGATCAATGCTGCCTGGCTTCTGGCTGGTCTTGATTTCTATCCCCAATTGTGATGGCTTGAGAATGCCTCGTTTTCGTGCAGGTTTGGAGAAGGCCTGGGTGGTGTAGACAAGAATATTCCTGCCTTCCTTCTTATCTTTGTACCCAGGCAGTTTGGGCCGTCCTTTGAACTTGGATGGATCTTCTTGGTAAGAATGCCTCGCCGCAAAGAAAGCAGCCCAATTCTTGTCTAACAGTTTGAGAACCTGCTGAGACACTTTCGCCGGCAAAGCACGATATGCTTCATGCTTCTGCATGAGCTTGTCCATGGCATTGTAGGAGAGGTACTTCCCGGTGAAGATGAAGTGCTGCCTGATCTCATAGAGGGCAGCATTATAGAGGTTCTTGGAGGCAAAGGCCGCACGATCAATAAGAGCAAAGCGTGGATCACTCTTGCCGATACAGTGCCGTTCAACGAGTTGCATCAGTGCCCTCCAATTCCTTGACAATGGTTTCCGTCTTCCTCCTGGCACGGCGTTGTCCATACAGACGGGCGCAAAAGCTGTAAATGATGCTGGTGAGATCAGCGAGCATGTCCTCCGTCCCATTTTCGGCCAGGTTGACGACTTCAAGAGCCCGTCCCTGTCCGCGCAAAAGCGTTTCCAAGTAGCGGAAGCCGAAACGGGTAAGCCGATCTTTGTGCTCGACGACAATGCGGGTGAGATTCTGATCCTCCAACAAGGCCAACAGCTTGGGACGGGCATCATTGACGCCTGAGCCAATCTCCTTGACCACTTTGGAGACCTGATAGCCTTTGGCTGTGCAGTAGGCGAGAAGACGCTCTGCTTGACTGTCCAGATTGGACTGGTTCTCCGCCGATGAAACACGAGCATAGATCGCCACCCGTTCTGGCCTCGGGATGGTTGGCTCAGCCCCTTCCTCCACCAGGATGGTGTGTGCGCCAATGCGTCGGCCTTTAATTTTGCCGTCCCGAAACCAGCGCCATGCGGTCTCGTAGCGGACTCCTTGTTGTTTGGCATACTCACTTAATTTCATGCTCCTAGTGTAGCAAAAAATGTAAGAATTATCAAGGATAACCCAGGATACGCTATAGTTATTAGCAACGTTGCACATTCTTGCTAGCCGATCCCAATAAACTCACATGAGCGCCTCCCAGGTCGGCGTGTACCAGAGCTATGATT